>WNEX01000196.1_pt1 | contig 27402 bp, 24 predicted proteins | sample 5399841 | NCBI WGS metagenome assembly WNEX01 (sample SAMN13153337, study PRJNA577476) | soil metagenome | isolation source: 40 cm grassland meadow soil 2 days after 1st rain plot 5 | place: USA:California | collected 2015-09-18 | reverse complement strand
AGCCATGCTCGCGTGGGAATTCTGACGGGCACGGGAAAAGCATTTTGCTCCGGCATGGATCTGGAAATGCTTGCGGCGATTGCACAGCAGTCGCCCGCGGAAAACCAGGAAGATTCGCGGCGGATGGCGAAAATGTTCCGGCGCATCTGGAGTTTTCCGCGGCCACTGATCGCGGCGGTCAACGGCGCTGCGCTGGCGGGAGGGTGCGGGATTGCCACGCTGTGCGATTTCACTCTGGCGGTGCCGGAAGCAAAGTTCGGATATACCGAAGTGAAGATCGGATTTCTCCCCGCGATTGTCTCAGTGTTTCTGACGCGTCAAATCGGGGAAAAGAAAGCGCGCGACCTTCTGCTTACCGGAAGAATCCTCGAAGCTGCGGAAGCGAAAGAGTTTGGATTAGTGAATGAAATCGTTCCGGCGGAAAATCTCGTTGCGCGTTCGAAGGAACTCGCCCAAGTGCTGATCGCGGCCAGCCCTGGAAGCCTGTCTCGCGCAAAGCGTTTGATGACCTCCTCCGCCGCTCCAAGCGTTGACCACGACCTCGAGCGCGCCATCCTCGAAAACGCGCGCATCCGCTGCACTCCTGACTTCAAGGAAGGCCTTGCCTCGTTCCTCGAGAAACGCAAGCCCGTGTGGCAAGGGAAACCGGAATAGCCAGAGAGATTCGAATGCTCGAATATCACGATGCAAAAGTGCGCGTGCGTTACGCGGAAACGGACCAGATGGGAGTTGTGTATCACGCGAACTTTCTGATTTGGTTTGAAGTGGGCCGCGTGGAGTTGATGCGCGCGCTGGGGGTGGAATACAAAAAGATGGAAAAAGAAGATGACTGCCGCATTGTAGTGGCCGACGCGCACTGTCGTTACCATGACTCCGCGCGCTATGACGAGGAGCTGCGCATCCGCACGCGCATTATGGAGTCGCGAAACCGCGTCATCGTGTTTTCGTATGAAGTGATTCGCGATGCGGATGGAAAAGTGCTGGCCAACGGCGAGACGACTCACGTCATTTGCGGAAGCAACGGGCGGCCGAAATTACTTCCCGAAAAATACCGGCGCATTATGGTCGCGGTGGGAGTGCCAGAGCCGCACCGGAGTCACGCATGAGCGTCTTGCTAACGGGCCACGACCTCACGTTTGCGCAGCTCTACGCCGTGGCTCTGCGCGGCGAAACTGTCGGGCTTGCTCCCGCGTCGGTCGAGCGCATGAATGCCTCGCGCGGCGTGGTGGAACGCCTTGTAGCTTCCGGCGAGACGGCTTATGGGATCAACACGGGCTTTGGCAAACTCGCATCGGTGCGTATTTCTCCAGAGCAGGTGCGGCAGCTCCAGGTAAATTTGGTGCGGTCGCATGCTAGCGGAGTAGGGGCACCGCTAAGCGAAAACGAAACACGTGCGCTAATGGTCTTGCGCGCAAACGCGCTTGCCAAGGGACTCAGCGGTGTGCGGCCGCGCGTCGTGGAGATGCTTTGTCAGATGTTGAATGCAAAAGTGCAACCCGTGATTCCATCGCAGGGTTCAGTCGGCGCATCCGGCGACCTTGCGCCTCTCGCGCATCTGGCGCACGTGATTATCGGTGAGGGACAGGCCGTATTTCGCGATGAAACATTGCCCGGCGGCGAGGCGATGAAACGCGCGGGCATTACGCCGCTCGAACTCGAAGCCAAAGAAGGGCTTTCCTTATTGAATGGCACGCAGGGAATGCTGGCACTGCTGAGCCTGGCATTGCGGGAGGCGGACACTCTCGTGGACTCTGCCGACGTGGCCGCCTCGCTCTCGCTCGATGCGCTTCGCGGAAGCCCGGGAGCGTTTGACGCGCGGATCATGCATGCTCGGGCTTATGCTGGCGCCGCAACGACGGCGCGAAACCTGGCGCATTTGAATGATGGAAGCCAGATACGCGAGTCCCATCGTGCGGCGGAAAAGGACCCGCGCGTACAGGATGCCTACAGTTTGCGGTGCACGCCGCAAGTTCACGGCGCAGTGCGTGATTCACTGGCGCAGGCGCGGGAAATCGCAGCTGTGGAATTGAACAGCGCAACGGATAATCCGTTGGTATTTGTGCGCGATGACAAAAACGGTGACATCGTGAGTGGCGGGAATTTTCATGGGCAGCCATTGGCGATGGCGGCAGATCAGGCGGCCATTGCTCTCGCCACGCTCGGCGGCATTGTCGAACGCCGCATCGAACAGATGACCAATCCACTCACCAGCATGCTGCCGGCGTTTTTGACTCCGGAGCCGGGATTGAATTCCGGATTCATGATCGCGCAGGTGACCGCTGCGGCTCTTACAAGCGAGAACAAGGCTCTGGCAACGCCCCATTCCGTGGACTCGATTTCCACTTCCGGGAATCAGGAGGATTACGTTTCCATGGGAATGAACGGAGCGCGCCGGCTCGAACGCATGCTGAAGAATCTCCGCAACACGATCGCAATAGAGCTGTTGTGCGCATGTCAGGGGATCGATTTGCTGGCACCGCTGAAAACGGGCAAGCTTGCCACGAAAGCCTATGAAGTGGTTCGCGCTAAATCACGGATGCTTTCCGTAGATCGTCCGGTTGCGCCTGACATCGAGGCAGTCTCCACATTAATTGCTGACGGAGCAATCGCCGCGATTTTGCATTGAGCTCTCACCTTGCACCCTCTATTAAGGGATTTCCCCTAAGGGCCCGCATATTTTTGAAATTCGAACAGAAACTTAGCAACAAACTTTGGGAGTCCTTCGTCTTTCAGGTTGAGGAAACTTCGAAGAAGCTAAGTGGGGTTAAGAGACGGCGCCGCTTTTGGTTTGGCGGCCGGAGCGGCGTCGATCTCTCGGAGAAGGCAAGCCCTTGCGGGCTCGCGCTCTTCATTTAACCTCGGCTCATTTTAGGGGTGTCCTCATACAAATTGCAACCGTGTCCGCGGCGTCAGCCCCCGTGTACCCAAGGAGTATCCCGATGAAGCCGTTTCTTTGCTTGCTGCTGATGGTTTTAGTGTCCTGTCTGCCCGCACGAGCCCAAAAACCTCCCAACCCTTTTGGTCCCTACACCTCCGGCTCCTTTCAATCTGGTCCTTACCCTCCCCGAATGACTTCTGGCCCAGACGCCTTTCGGTTTCACGAGCGGATGAATTTATTTTTCCTGACAGAAGTTGAACCGCGAGTGGAGAGTTCCTTGCCAATCTCCGGAACCGTTTCTGCCCGCGAACTGCTCATCCCCACGAAAGCCATAAAGGAGTTCAAACGCGGACGCAAGGCCTACCTGGCCAATGATTTTAAGAGTTCTGCTGAACACTTCGAAAAAGCCGTTCAGATGTGCGCGGATTTCGCTGAGGCGCATAACAACCTCGGCTCCAGCTATTTAATGGAAGGTTCATCTGAGAAATCCCTGAGTGAATTCGAGAAGGCCATCGCACTCGATCCGAAAAGGACTGAAACTTACAGCAATCTTTCCTTGGCACTTCTTTTGCTCAAGCGGTATCCCGACTCAGAAGCTGAGGCCCGCCAAGCTCTTCAGATCGATCCACGAAATGTCATGTCCCTTAGCTTGTTGGGCCATGCCCTCGCGGCGCAGCAGCGCTATACGCAAGAGGCCGTGGATTTGCTGAGGCAATCCCGAAAGGACATCCCAGAAGACGGACTGCTCTTGGTAGGAGTTCTGCTTGGGCGCGGGGAGCACGTCCAGGCGGTGGCTGAACTGCGCGAGTACTTGCGAGTGGCCGACGGGCCGCAAAAACAAAAAGCGCAGTGCTGGCTCGCCCAGCTCACCCAGACAGACAGTTCGAGGGTATGCGGTGCATCATAAAAATGGCCTAGCTAAGTACGTTTGGAGGTAAGAAGCTCGAGTTCCTCCAGCGTGCGCGGCCAATCTTCACGAAGCAGGCGCGAGAGAGCGCGGTCGGCCAAAAGCTTTCCCCCTGTTTGGCATGTGGGGCAATAGTTGGTTTCGTTCGAAGCGTAACGGATGCGCTGGATTTTCGTCCCGCAGCGCGGGCACGGTTGTTTGTAACGGCCGTGCACAGCCATGCCCTCCCGGAACGCCGTCACGTTCTCGGGGAACTTTCCGGCCGCCTCCGCACGCAAGCTGTCTGTCCAGCGCGTGAGTGTTACTCGAACGCCTTCGAAGAGGCGATGAATCTCCGGAGCGGTCATTTTCTGTGTTAACGCCAGTGGTGAAAGCCTCGCTTCAAACAGGATTTCGTCGGAGTAGGCATTTCCGATCCCGCTAAACAGGCGCGGATCCGTAAGAGCACGTTTCAGCGTGTGATTGGCGGAAAGAAGAACGGCGGCGAACTGGGAAGCGTCGGAGTCCAAAACTTCGGTTCCGCCCGGATCCAAGGCACGCAGGCCTTCCTCACCGACCACAATGTGGAGCGATGCGCGTTTTTGCGAACCCGCTTCCGTCCACAGGATCGAGCCGTTGGGAAAGTCGAAGGCAGCGAGACCGCGTGGCCGAGAAACTTTGACGGCGCGCGCCCTCCAGTGAAGGCGGCCGGCGATCATTAGATGCAAGACGAGCCAGAGGCCGTCCTCGAGCCCAATGCAAATGCGTTTTCCAAGGCGGCGCAGACGCAGGACCTTTTTGCCGTTGGCGCTCGTAAGCGGCGGAGTTGCAGTGCGCAACAGAAAGGGACTAACGACACGCACCCCTTCGAGCGTCTGGTTAAGAATGCGCTTCTCGAGCGCTTCGATATAAACGGTGATGTCCGGCAATTCCGGCATGCATCCAGATTACCACTGGCGCTTTTCGACACGGGGTCGCTCTGCGCGGCTCATTGCTTTGCGTTCGATGGCGGGATGCTTGAGACTGCGAAGCTCGTTGATGTTCTCGCAGACCTTGAGGATCACATCCGCGATGTCGTCCGTGTCTTTCTGTGTGCCAAGGAAGAGATGGTGAGGAAGCCAGACGGCTTCCTTATAGGCGGCACGCTCAGAGACGGGGCAGTGGTAGAGCGTTTTAAGGTTTAGGGGCGCCGAGCGGCCCCAACTGAGCGCCGGGAACTCCGCAGGGTCGACTGGAAAGAGTGCGCTGCGATAGACAGGTTCGTAAAAGAGTCCGTCGCAGGGAATGCCTTCTGTTTCGAGTGCTGCAAGGAATGCGGCCCGGGGAATTCCGCCGAAGTGTTCAGGCAGATATTTGAAAACGAACTGGTAAGCGGCCAAGCGTGTGATGCGTTTGTCGCGCTTAAGGAACGCCAGGCCGGGAGTGCCACGAAGACGCTTCTCAAAATAATCCATATTCACAAGACGAGTTTTGGCTTGCTTTGGCAGGCGTTGCAACTGAACTTCGAGAACGGCGGCCTGAAATTCCGTCATGCGATAGTTGAAACCGATGAGCCGGTGGCGAAACTGATCTGTTATGCTGGCGCGCCCGCAATTCACATAAGACTGTGCGCGTTCGAAATGCTCAAGGCTGCTGGTAATGACGGCGCCCCCTTCGCCCGCCGTGATGATTTTGCTGGATTGAAAACTGAAGCAACCGAAATCCCCGGAACCGCCTGCGCCCTTGCCGCGCCACTGGCCAGCGTGAGCGTGCGCGCAATCTTCAATGACGGCGATGTTTCGGGAGCGAGCGATGCGCAGGATTTCGTCGAGGTCCGCGAAATTCATGGCGAGATGCACGGGAAGAATGGCGCGCGTTTTCGGCGTGATAGCCCGTTCGATGAGGTGGGCGTCGAGACAGTATGTATCGGGATCCACGTCAACGAAAACAGGGATGGCGTTGAGAAGCAGAATCGGACCAACCGTGCCTTCCCAGGTGTACGCGGGGACGACCACTTCGTCGCCGGGCTTGATGCCGGCGGCTCTTAGCGCGACTTCGATGGCGACAGTGCCGTTGGCCAACGCGATTCCGTACTTTGCGCCGTGAGCTTTCGCGAACTTAGCCGCAAACGCGCTGGCGTGCGTGTTGGGAAAGGGATAGCCGCCCCAGTTGCGAGAACGAAGAACCTGCAGGAGCGCGCGCGCTTCGTGATTCGAATAGATGGGCCAAGCTGGGAACGGCTTGCGGCGAACGGGTCTGCCTCCGGCGATGGCGAGTTTCGGCATAGGTGAATTCCTTTGCAGACGGACCGAAGATCTACCACCGTATTCGGACGATATTTGAATACGCGGATTCGCCGGCGTCATTGAATGCGCGCACGCGATAGCCTAGGGATTTTCCTCGCGGGGCGGCTGAATCGTTGTATTCGGTTGCTGTGGCGGGCAGCCGCGCAAGTTTCTGCCAATCCCCGCTCGCGCGGTCACTGGAGCTCTCGCTAACCTGGCGTTCTACGATGATGCCTTTGGCTTCTTCGTGGCCCGCCCACGTCAGCTTGAGAGAATTCCCGCTCGAAACAATGTTGAGTGAGCTAGGCGTCTCGGGCAATACGGGCCAATCGAAATAGGTCTCGTCGGCTATAGCCATCACGCTGTCGCGCAGGGGCAAGGCTTCCAGGGTATCGGTAGTCCCCTTTTTCCAGGCCAGGGGCTTGATATCGCCCGAGACCAAATCGATCAAGACCGGATACTCGATGCCGGTGTTCTTGATCGTGAGTTCGGAGGAAAGCTGCGGAAAAGCATTCCCAGGATAACTGTGGCCCGCCAACCAGTATGCAACGATTGCCTTACCAGAGATTGAGCGGAACCCATAAGCAATGAATGGATAGTCGTCGCGCATGTGCGCTGGGACGTCCGCGCCGGAAATATGGATCGCCGGCTCGAATCTGGTGTCTGAAAACAGGGCGTTGGTGTTTTGCAGCGCGCCGAAGACCGGGCGCGGTGTGAAATCATTTTCGTGATATGTCAGTCCGTGGAGAAACCCGAAATCGTCATATTCGTTACCATCCGGGGCAGCCGTAAGGAGCCACGGAAACGTCTTTACTCCAGCCTCTAAATTGTAGATCAGACCTCGGGGGACATATTTTGCTTGCACGGATTCATCTGAACCCTCCCAGGAGGGTATGGAATTGAACTCGTCATCAAAAAAGGGGATGCCCGCGCGAATACCGGGGTAATTCCTTACGAGTTCACGCAGGGCTTTGGGAGACTCCGCATGGTAAGCGCCGGAATCCATCGTTTCGGGGTGGAGATTGCGGCCGTAACCCGGGTAGGTGTGATAGGCATAGACATCAATGCTTGAAGCACACTGACAAGTATCGAGAGCACGCTTTGTAAAGTCCCTGCTTGGATCCGCCTGACCGCCATATATCACTTTTGCCCGGGGATCCACGCCATGGACAGCTTGCACAAAGGATTTCAAAAGTCGGCCGTATTCTTCGGGATTCGGAACAGGGTTCCAATAATCGATATCCTGCTCGTTCCAGAGCGCCCAATAGGAAACGCGGCCGCGAAAATGCTGCACCATCCATGCAACGTAGTGATTGAACGCGGCAATCTGCTCCGGCGTTTTCGGCGGCCAAAAAAGCGAATAGAGACTGCGGTCGGGATTGTGAAAACCTCCCGGCGCTGGAACGCTGACGTCCGGCAGCTTGCCAGCGGGCGAGGTATACATCGGGTTTCCATATAAAAGCTGAACCTGAATGAGCACGCCGTTCTCGACGAGCGAGTCTACATAGTCTTCGACCCGCTGCGGCACCGCGAACACGCCGCGCTGCTGTTCTACCCAATCCCAGCTCGTCCAATCGGAGCTGTTCTCGTATTGGCCAATGCGAATCCACTTGAAGCCCGCATCGAACATTCGGGTCCACCAGCGGCGGTTCCACGGCAAATAGGGCTCCCGCGGCAGGTCAGAGTTAATTCCGAAGCCGTCGTGGATTTGCGAGGAACGTTTTGGAGGAACGTGGGATGGAAGGGCACGCTTTTCGTTGTTGGCGGAAATCTCGCAGGGAACGGCGAGAATTGCTACTACAGACAACAGCAGAAAGTTTTTGGAGACAAAATTCCTGCGCATGGGAATCTCCCACGGAATGGAAAATCTGCGCGCATCCTACCACAAACCAACTGCTATCAAAGTGAAAACGCCTGACTGAAGCCGACCTCCGTAAAAGGCAGAAAGGTCCCGTCCGAATAGGCTCGCTATTTTTTGTGGAAATGCGGCAAGACTTTTTCGCCAAAAAGGCGAGCTTGCTCAAGCCGATCATCGCCCCAGAGTTCCAGCATCATCTGCGTGCAACCCGCGGCGTGATACTCTTCCAGCTTCTCGATGCATTGTTTGGGCGAACCCGCTACGGGGCAGACCTTATCAAGCGTGGCGTCGGAAACCGCGCGGGCGGCTGCCTTGCGCCCGCCTTTCTCCATGGCATCCGCAATGGGCTGAATCTCTTCGCGCGCGAGGCTGGCACATTCGAGAAGGGTGTCCGCGGAGCCTTTGATGTTTTGCACTTTGTTGGCGAGATACATGGCGGCCATTTCACGCGCCCCTTCGCGCGCAGTTTTTGGGTCCTCGCCAACGCTGCCGACAACCACGCAACCAAGATCCAGTTGAGAGCCATTGCGGCCGGCCTTCTTCGCACCTTCTTCCATAACTTGGCGCGAGTAAGCGGCAAACTTTGGTGTGGTAATGCTGGCCGTGAGCAACCCTTGCGTGATTGCGCCCGCGAGCCGTTGCAAAACTGGCCCCGTTGCGCCGATATAAAGCGGTGGCTCCCAGCGCGGCGAGCGAGCATCTGGCTTAAGCGCGGGCGCGAAAGCCTGGAAAGCTTTCCCTTCGTACTTCACTTCTTCACCGGAAAGCATGGCTTTGATGATTTCTATGCTCTCTCGGATCACCGTTGCGGGGCCGACTTCCCTCCCCTTTTCGCCCTCGCCGATTTCTTTCATGAAAATTTTGGAAGCGCCAAGACCAAGGAGAAAGCGGCCTTCGCCTGCAGCTTCCTGAAGTACGCGCGCTTCCATGGCAATCTGCACGGGATGTCGCGTATAGGGAGAAATAATTCCCCAACCGATGGCAATCCTTTTTGTTTCACGAGCGATGATGGCGGTCGTCGCCGTAGAGGAACGAGCTTCCATCGAATGCTTACGCCACCACGGATACGCTTCCGCCAGCCAGAAAATGTCGAACCCCGCTGCTTCACAAGCCTGCGCCATGCACACGGTTTCAGTCAGCGGCTCCATACTCAACTGCAGAACGCCGATTTTGAAGGGCAAGGTCATGAATTTACATTTCTCCGAAGCCTTATGGCATGAGGCATTTCAGAATCGACGTTCACGCCGGATCGGTCCAAGAGTGCTCAAGCCCTTTGATCAGCTGCCACATCGCCCGATTCAGAGGGGTAGGCACACCCGTTTTTTCCCCCCATTCGACGATCGCGCCGTTCATGAAATCCACTTCGGTTTGCCGCTTGGCGAGCACGTCCTGCAACATGCTGGCATTGTGCTTCCCGGGAGCGTTGGCTCCTTTTTCAACGAGCGCGCGCGGATCGCCGTGAAGTTCAATGCCTAGAGCCTTGGCAACGGCTTCACCTTCAGCGATTAGTTCGTTGAAAAGCGTGCCGGTGGGCGGGAAGTGGGTCGCCGCTCGATGATGCAGCAGCGTGAGCGCGCCAACGGGATTGGTGGAAGCATTGAAGATCAGCTTCGTCCACTGAGCCCCGCGCGCATCCTTGAGCGGGATGCCGCGCATGCCGCTGCGATTGAGAAGGTCCGAGAGTCTTTCGACGAACTCGTAAGGCGTGCTGGTGGGCTCAAACGGTCCGATCCAGGTATCGCCATTGATGTCAAAGCCCACGTGGCCGGGTTCGATCACATGTCCGGCCGGAAAAGTCGTGCCGCGAATCACGTATTTGACGTGCTGGGCGAGGATTTCCTCGTTGCCAATGCCGTTTTGCACGGAACACACCGCACTGGTTGGACCGAAGATTTGCTTTGCTTGCTCGATCGCGTTGCGTGTGTGTGTGCTTTTTGTGGCTACGATGCCGAAATCACAAGCAGGAATTTGTGAAGCATCGGCCGTTGCATGAAGCCGCGCCGTGAAGTCCGCAGCGCCACTGATGCGAAGACCGCGCTCGTTGATGGCGCAAACATGTTCTTTGTTGACGTCGTAGGCGTGGACTTCAACATCCTCAAGCCGTGCAAGATGCGCTCCGAAGATGCTGCCAATCGCACCGCAGCCGACGATGCAGACTTTCACGCTCATGCGGTCTTGCGCGCCTCCGCCCCGGAGTAAAACTTCCAAGGGACGCTGGCCAGGCACTCGCCCTCTTTTTTGCCGATGCGGTAGGTGTCCTGCGTGTAGAGACATACCTGGCCGTCTTGATCCACGACCTGCGGATGAAAGCTGACGACCATATTTTCTTTCAGCTCAATCTTCGTATTTGCGCCGATCGCGGGATGCTCGATCATGGTCAAGCCGATGGAGTGGCCGGTGAGATGGCCGAGCGCGAAACGAGCGCGCTGAAAGACATCGGCGGCCGCTTTGTGGACTTCGCAAGCCAAAACGCCTTCGTACATTTTTAGCCGGGCCGCTTCCATCGCATCGGGATAAACATCGCTCATCGCGCGCGTGCGAGCGCTGGGCTTACCGTGAATCAGTGCACGCGAGAATTCCACCCAGTAGCCCGCTTCGCCTGTTACTTCGAGCGAATAGAGAAGGAGATCGTCCGCCGCAACCGTGCGGAGCGAAGGAACCTTGAAGTGTGCTTCCGCCTCGCCGCCCGTCCCGCTAAGGACGATGTTCATCATGCGCGGCCCGGCGCCGCGCGCGAAGAAGCGCTCGACCGCCGGAGCCATAATTTCCGCTTCGGTCTTCCCGGGCTGATAGGATTTTAAGAGTGCGTCAAAGCCATCGAGAATAATGTCCATCGCTTCGCGAACGCCGGCAAGCTCTTCTTCGCTCTTTACCGCGCGCGCCATGTCGAAGTGAAAATCAAAGGGCACAAGCTCGAAGGCGCCTTGCTGAATCTCGCGGTAGTCGCGAACGGCCATCACGAAGTCCAGCCCGTAGACGCCGACGCGCTTCCATTGTTGCTCTTCGATTTTCTCGCGCAACCATTTGCCGGGAATCTCTGCCCAAATCTGATCGCGGACCCACGGCGCCTTTTTGTCACCAATCCAGCGTGCTTCTCGAGGAAAAACAAGAGCGGGTTCGCCGGAAAGCGGAAGCAAAACGTAAACATAACGATGAACGATTTCGAATCCGGAGACATAGCGGATGGCGCCCTCGAAGCCCGCGTATTGATTTCCGCACACGATGAGGGCGTCGAGTTGACTGGCAGACATGGCCGCGCGAATGTTGGCGTAGCGGCGATCGATTTCTTTTTGTGTGGGCATGACGGGCTTCGTTTGCCTCGTTCTTATCCCTGCGCGCCGCAAATCTCGGCCGCCGCCAGAGCATAAATCTTCGTGGTGTTAAGGAGCGTTTCAATGGCAACTTTTTCACCCTCTGCGTCGCGAGGGCCGCTGGACGGACCATAGTTCAGCGTTTCAATGCCAAACCGCGTCATCACCGACGCGTCTGAGTCCCACAAAACGGTCGAGTGCCTGGCAGGAGCGCCCAGAATCTTCTGATGGCAAGCTTCGACGGTTTTGACGAGCGGATGTTCCCTCGAAATCTCCGCGCCGGGAACGGAAACAAAAGTTTCGTATTCCACACCGTACTCAGGATGCTCCTTGCGAAGGTCTACCACTAGTTGCTTGATTGAAACCCGGACTTCCTTCAGCGGCATCGTGGGAGGCACGCGCACATCGAGAAAAACGTCGGTGCGGTCCGGAGTGCGGCTCACACGCCAGGGATGGCCGCCGCGAATGCAGCCAACGTTGACGACTCCCGGCAAACCGTCGTAGGTGGCCTTCTTTTCCCACTCCGCAATCCAATCGTAAATCGCCGGCAGAATCTCTTTCATCCGAAACACGGAACTCAAACCCTGCTTCCCGCGCGTAAAGCCGGTATGCACATAGTGGCCGTGCACGGAGAGGCGAACCCACACCGTACCGTAATGGCCAAGGACCAACTGCAGATCCGTAGGCTCGCCGAGAATGCACATGTCGGGGAGCACGCCATGATTCACGAGGTGGTGCGTGCCAACACCATAGCCGCGAAACTCTTTGCCCACAAATTCTTCGCTCCACTGTGTTTTTTCGATTTCTCCGACCACCGCTGCAATCAAAAGATCGCCTTCCAACTTCACTCCCGCGTGTTTAAGCGCTTTCACGGCTTGCATGTAGCAAACCAGAGCGCCCTTCATGTTGTAGATGCCAAGGCCGTAGATCAGTCCGTTCTTGATGACGGCTTTTGCTTTGTATCCGATTCCCGCCAGAAACCCTTCGCGGCCAGTATTGGACGTATCCATGTGACCGTTGAACATCAGGCTTTTCCCGTTGCCTGTTCCTTCCCACAGGCCAACAACATTGGCGCGGCCCTCCTCGACTTCCTGCCACGAAACCGTGAGTCCCGTTTCTTCGAGTGCGCGTCGCATGTAGCGCCCCATTTCAAGTTCTTCGCCCGTGGCGCTGGGAATATTGACAACGTCACTGCACATGGCGACGAGTTCGTCTTCGCGAATCTGCGAAAGAATGGCGTTGGCCAGATCCTCGTTCATTGCATCCGTTTTCCCTCGTGCTGATGATGTCGCCATCGCCGCCTCACAGACGAAAATCGTCGGGATAGGAGCATAGCTTCTCGCAGCCGCTCTCGGTCACAAGAAAATTGTCTTCCAGGCGCAATCCGCCGCCACCCTCCCAGTACACGCCCGGCTCGATGGCCAGCACCATGCCGGACCGCATCGTGCCTGGCGCTGCCTGGTGAGAATACGGAGGCTCATGCGCACGAGCGCCTACGCCGTGAGCCACCGGATGCGAAGGCTGCCCCGGATACCCTGCGGCGTCAATCCCTTTACGCAGGATGCGGTCGATATCGCCCAAAGGAGCGCCATCGCGGACGCAAGCGATACCATTGGAAAAAATCTTCAACAGCTGGTCGAGTAACTTGTTGTATTGCGGTGTGAGATGACCCCGGCAAATGTTCTTCGTGAGATCGGTCCAGTAGCCGTCGGCGCAAACCCAAATCTCCACCAGCGTCGGTTCATTCTCAATGACTGGCCGATCCGTGGTTGCTGTAAACGTAGCGATGCCCTTCCCTGACCACACCAGCGTAAACGCGCGCGCCATTTCCACTTTGCCTTTATAGCCGACGCCTACGGCGTGAATGTGGCCTTCAATCATGGCGGCCACTTCGCTCTCTTTCATCCCCGGCCTGATGTTTTTTCGCGCGTACTCCATGCCGATGGCCGCCAATTCGTTGGCCAAGCGCATTCGCTCGATTTCCTGCGTCGTTTTAATCATGCGCACTTCGGCCAGGAGCGGTGCTACATCGATCACTTCGCGGCAGCCCCCGCGAAATGCGTCGTAATACCCCTGCCAATAGACTGTCGGCTCGCCTACCATGCGGTCGCAAATCTGTGAAAATTGTGACAACTCGATACCCAGGCGACCATCCAGTTTTCGCTCCTGCAGGACTTCCACAGCCATCTCCACCGAGCGAACCATCGGCGGGCGAGGATCTTTCGCGTCGTAGAAACGAAAGAAGCGAACGTCTTTGTTCCATGCCGTACGCCGCGCCTCGCGGAATTGCGGCTCAATGACCAAAAGCGTTGGATCGCCTTCGCGTGGAAAAATCACCAGGTCGTAGCCCTTCATGGTCCAGTAGTCCGTGAGGTAAAGAATATTGTCCGGAGCGCGCGCGACCAGCGCGTCTAAGTGGTGGCGGTCCAGGATTTCGCGCACGCACTGTAACTTTTTCTCGTCCACCGGATACGTCACTTGGCTGCCGCCTTTTCTCTGTCCTGATACGTCCAAGAAGTTTCCTTGGCCTTGACCAGCCGGTAGAGCGCGGTGTGAAGGGGCGCAGGAATACCAGCACCCTGCGCTTCACGGGCGATCGCGCCGCCCAGGAAATCCACTTCCGTTTCGAGTTTGTGGCGGACGTCGTAAAGCATGGAGGGCGGATGATCAGTCTGCGCGCCGACCTTGTTCATCTCCCAAGGATCTTCGTAGAGCCTCACGCCAAGGCCGCTGGCGACTGCCTTTCCTTCCTCGATGAGCGCATGCAGCAGGTGGCCCAGGTCACCAAATTCTTTTTCCTCCGCAAAGTGAAAGCTATGCGGAAGCTCTGTGAGCGCCGCGACGGCGTTCACGGATGAATTGAAAATAAGCTTTGACCATTGTGCAGGGCGCGCATCCTCCAGAGCGACCGCCTTAAGACCCGAAGAATTGATCAGGTCGGCGACATCTTGTACCAGCGCAAACGGTGTTTTCGTTGGTTCGAACGGACCCATCCAGGTTGCGGTGTCCAGTTCATAGCGCACATGCGTATCCGTGACGCGCGTGCCACTCATGAATGTTGTGCCGCGCATTACGGATGTCTGCGCGATTTCAGCGATGACTTCTTCGCTCCCCAGGCCATTCTGTGAAGAGAGAATGGCTCCATTCTTGAAAAGGTGCGCGACTCGTGTGAGAGCCTCTCGCGTTTGCGTAGCCTTGCACGCAACAATGCCGAAATCAAATTGTGTCAGCGCCGATGGATCATTTGTTGCGCGAAGCCTGACGTGGAACTCATGCGTTCCGGAAACGCGAAGCCCCTGCTCATTCAGCGCCGTGGCATGGTCTGCGCGTCGCACAAATGCCCAAACCTCTGCCACGCGTGCGAGATGCGCAGCATACAGGCTGCCAATGGAGCCACATCCGATAATGCAAACCCGCTTCATCTACGCTTTCCTGCCACACTCCCCAATCCGCTCCTCAGAAACGTCGCCGGGAGGCTCGGCGATGTTCCACCCGAACCATCCCCGTATATCCGCCGCTCTCCGCTTTTTGCATTGCGCGAAACAGCGAATCTCCGGTGTTGTGCGAATCATCGATGATTACCCCGCTCGGATAGAGGGCATCCTGCAGCGCCGCGCAAATCGTGTGTATCGGAGCCGCCCCGCCCTCGCCCATTCCCTTCGCGCCGTTCAACGTAAAGGGCGACAGCGTTTCCATGTGCCCACACAATAGGTCCGGCATATTGGCAGCGGTGATCGGCGTGTAATCGCTGAAAGTCGCCGCAAGCAAATTGCCATCGGAATCGTACGCGCAATTCTCGAGCAGCGCCGCGCCGATACCGTGAGCCGCCGCTCCATGCACCTGGCCTTCGACGATCCGCGGATTCACCGCCTTCCCGCAATCATCCACGCACGCATAGGCTAGGATTTTGGGCTGAAACGTCTCGCGATCCACTTCCACGACGGCCGCATGAACCTGCGCCGCATAGGTCAGCGTCAGGTTGCCGTATTTGCGCTTCACGTCGGGAATCTGGAAGTTCGCGTGAAAAACGTGCCGGCAATTCAACGTGATATCCCAAAGCTCTTCCGGCATTCCAGCGTTGTTCACGTTAACAAGGTTTGCCAGCGCCCAGTAGTTAATGGCCTTCTGCGTGCCTTTAACACGCACTTCGGGCCCTTGCGCCCCCACACCAAACTCCAGATCCTTCTCTTTCGCTTGCAGCTTCCACGCCGCAAGCCGGCTCAATTCCTTCCGCAGCTTCATCGCGGCGCCGTGAATCGACGTCAAGCCCGTCACCGCAAACTGGCTCGCGTAGGTTCCCGTATGCCCCGTGTACGCATTGTGCGCGGTGTCAAATCCCGGCCGCACGTTCACCAAGTCCGGCGTAATGTTAAGCGCATCCGCAACCACCTGAGACGCGGACGTCTCGTGCCCTTGCCCTTGCGGCACTGAGCCCATGCTCACCACCACTTCGCCATAAATGTCGAGCTTCACGATGCCAACTTTCGATTGCCCCGAAAAAGGTGCGTCTGGATTGATAATCCTCGCCTGTCCAAAATTATTCGTGCCTGAATCCAAGGTCGAGCCGATTCCCAGCCCAATCCAACGCCCTTCTTTCCTCGCGGCCGTCTGTTTCTTCTTCCAATCGTCCCAGCCGACCAACGTCTTCGCCATCGCCAGCATGCTCGCGTAATCGCCCGAATCGTAAACGCACCCGTTCGGCGTCTTGTACGGCATTTCGTTCTTGCGAATGTAATTCCGCACGCGCATTTCATCCGCCGGAATTCCCAGCGTCTGCCCGCAAATATCAATCACCCGCTCAATAAACCACAAATGCTGCATGCGCGAATAGCCGCGATTCGGTCCGACGGGACACTTGTTTGTCACCACTTGATGCATATCAATCCGGATGTTTTTCACGCGGTACGTCGCCGGCAGCACCTGGGCCCAAATCACGCAACCCAAGGGCTCGTACCGTGGAAACGCGCCGCAGTCGTCGACATGTTTCGAATCGATCGCCAAGATGATGCCGTTCTTGTCCAGCGCCACGCGCGTATCCAGGAACGTGCGCTCGTTCCCATGCGCGCTCGCCTGCATGTGCTCGATGCGCGTCTCGACCCATTTCACAGCGCGCCCGCCCGCCTTGCGCGAAGCCAGCGCACACACCGCCATGTACGGATAGCTGGTGATCTTGATCCCAAAGCCTCCTCCAATGTCATAGCTCTTCATGTGAATCTGGTCGATGCGCACGCCCAGCGCCGGCGCCAAAAACTGCGACGCAAATGAAGGAAACGTATTGTTGCAGTGATACTCGATATCGCCGGAACGCGGGTCCCAGTTCGCCAGGATCACGTTGCACTCGAGCGGCGTACTCGAAAAGCGATGGAAGTGCAATCGCCCGATGTGCACGACATGCGCCGCCTGCTTCAACGTTTTCTCCACGTCGCCGTATTCGAACACCCCGTGCCAATTCCTGTTCGTCCCCATCGCCGGATGCAGCAGGCTCTCGTCTTTCAGCGCATCTTCTGCAGTAACCACGGGCGGCAGCGGTTCGTAATCCACTTCGATTAACTCGGCGGCGTCTTCTGCAGCCAGGCGCGTCTCCGCGACTACCGCCGCGACCGGCTCGCCCTGAAAAACAACCTTGTCCACGGCCATCGGGTAATCCGCAATTTTCTGCGCGCCGCCCGGACCAATCTCGATGAACGGCTGAACCTGCCTCTTGATTTCGGAGCCTGTTAGAGTACACACGACTCCCGGAAACTTCTCTGCCTTCGAAACATCCACGCGCGTAATTTTCGCGTGCGCGTAAGACGACCGCACAAACCGGATGTGCAGCATCCCGGGCATCTTTTCGTCATCAACAAAGATGCCTTTCCCGCTCACCAGCCGGTTTTCTTCCTTGCGCCGAATCGGTTGCCCCACCCATTTTGAAGCTGTGTTCCCCGCACCGTTCGTGGAGGAGCCCTTCACCGGCCCGCGCTTCCCCTTCTTCTTTATAATTGCTTTCGCAGCCATTCAAATCTCTTTGTCCTAAGCCAGCGCCTTCTGCAGCCCGTCAATCAGCTTCTGCACATTTTTCTTGCCCAGCGGTTCCAGCAAGCCGCCGGCCAGCGAGATCACCCGCCCCAGCACGCTTGACTGTCCCGCCCACTTTACTTTCGTCTGCCCGCCCGGCAATTCCTCCAGTTGAAACTCCGCCCGAATCGTCGCGGAGCCTCCCGGAACCTCCCCCTTGCCTTCGTAAGCTGCCTGCTTCGGCCGCTGTTCGTCCACCAGCGTCATCTTCACCGCCGCGGTCCCCCGAATGTGCGAGATGCCCACGCTCAGCTTCACCAGAAAATTTCTGGGATCCACAATCTCCATTCCCTGAAAATCCGGAAGCAGCGGGCAAAATCGTTTTGCATCCACCAGAAAGCTGTAAACTTCCTCGCGCGGTTTCTTCACGATGAAGTCGCCCGAGAGCTTGATCTCCATCGCTTACCGTTTCTCCATCTCCGCAGCGGCCATGCGAATGGACTTGAAAACATTCTGATAGCCCGTGCACCGGCACGTGTTCCCAGCAATGCCTTTGCGAATCTGCGCCTCGGTTGGCTTGGGATATTTCTTCAGCAGTTGCATCGTAGAAAGCAAAAGCCCCGGCGTGCAGTACCCGCACTGCAAACCGTGGCATTCCGCAAACGCCTCCTGAACCGGGTGCAGCTTTCCCTCTTTCGCAAGCCCCTCGACCGTAGTGATTTCGCCGCCGTCCGCCATCGGCGCAAACAGCGTGCACGATTTCACCGTGCGCCCGTTCAAAATCACTGTGCAAGCGCCGCAGTACGTTGTGTCGCACCCGATATGCGTGCCGGTCAGATTGAGGTGTTCACGCAGAAACTCCACCAGCAGCGTCCGCGGTTCGACTTCCGCCTCGCGCGCTACCCCGTTCACGCGAACGCGTACTAGAATCTTTTTAGCGTCCGGCATATTCATGCCCCGCATCCACAGATTCACCGCGAGCCCGCCGCGCCGCAATCCCGATGGCCCGCTTTACCAGGGCTCCCACCAGCACCCGCTTGTAATCCGCCGATCCTCGCATGTCGCTCTGTGGATCTGCCGCAGCCCGCGCGGCGTCTACTGCAGTCCGAATATTCTTCTCATCCAGCGGCTTTCCCCGTAGCGCCGCCTCTGCTTCCTTCGCCCGAATTGCCGTAAGCCCCACGCATCCCAAAACGATCCGCGCATCCTTGCAAGTGTTGTGATCCGCGAGCGTCAATTGCACCGAAGCGCTCGCCGTGGGATACACCGGCGCGCTGCGCTTGAACGCCAGGTGTGCACCTCCGCTGCCCTTCGGCGGCGCATTTACGCGCACTTCTGTCACAATCTCTTCGTGCGTCAGCGCGGTCGTGTACGCATCCTTGATGAATTCTTCGAGTGGTACCGTGCGCTCTCCCTCGGGGCCAAGGCAAACGACGGAAGTATCCAACGCCAAAAGGGCTGTTCCCCAATCGCCGCTCGGATCCGCTTCCGCCAGCGATCCGCCAATGGTTCCCTGATTGCGCACCTGCACGTCCGCAATTCCCGCCGCGCAATCGTGAAGAATCGGAACAGTCACGCCTGCCGCGGAATGCTCCAAGTCTGCGTGACGCACCAAAGCGCCGAACCGCAATTCCCCTTTGGAGTTATGGATGTCGCCCAGGCCCGGAATGAAATTGATATCGATCAGCGCCGCCGGCCGCGCCATGCGCATCTTCATCAGTGGGATCAAGCTCTGCCCGCCCGCAATCACTCGTGCATCTTCGCCCAGTTCCTGCAACAGCTTCACCGCCTCCTGCAGCGAGGCGGCGCGAAAATATGAAAATGGCGCGGCGTACACGTTAGTTTCCGCTCTTCCTTTGGCGCAGATGCTCAGGCAGGTGTGGCTGTGCGCTAAAAAAGTTGAAAGTCCCGCTCCTTGCCGCCGTCATTCTAGTTCTCTCGAATTCGTGTAGCAAGGCGTTGCAATTGGCTTGACCTTCGCGTGCTCGGGTTGCTCTTTCCGCTTCAAAGCTCTCCACCTGCTCAGTCCTTCGTGCGCGCCATCGCAAATCCAACCGTCATCCCCGCTAACGACACGATAACCAGCGCCGATCCCACCACCGCGACCGCTTTGGGCACAGGTCCGCGACTGAACGTTTGTAACAGCACTCCCAACGGAAAAAGAAACGATCCCAGCACCAACCCAACTGCCAACGCCATCGTCAATCGCTCGTTGAAGCCCACGCGCTCCAGCCCGATTCCCAGCACCACCAAAACCATCGCCAGCCCAATCCAGTGTCCGTGCGCATCCACATGGCGGTCGTAGCTGTACTTCAATTCTTTGTACTCGCGCAGCGCCGCTCCTGCCGCCGCGGAGTCCCGCTTCGCAGCTGCGCTAAAGCTCGTTGTCAAAGACTTCCCTATCCCGTCGAGTTCCTGGTGTTCCGCAAATACCGCGTACCACACTCCATAAGTCATGCCCAGCAGCGCCAGAGCGATTCCGCCGACAATAAGCAATCGCCTCGCCGCGCTCATCGCTTTTCTCCTCGGGCGGGCGGCAACGACGCATCAATCTCCCCTGTGTAACGAACGATCCCAATCCACATCGCCAGCAGCGCGATAATCACCAGCAATCCGCCCACGTCCGCGATTCCGCCCGCCAGCAGTCCCAGCTTCAACTCCAGCAAAACAAACACCGGCAGCCCGAGCGAGCCGAGCAACAAAACCCACGCCCAATTTCGCTTCCACGGGTCCCCCAGGCTCACATAGGGCTGAAAAAACGCCAGCAACATGGCTAGCAACCCAAATTCGATTGCATGCGCATGCGCGGCAATGTTCACCGCCTTCTCGCCGCCCAACTGCCCGTATCCGGCGAGAGCGGTATCCAATGCCGCTGCATTCTGGGCTGCAGCCGTAATGGTCATCTGCGAAAGCAGCGAGTAATCCATTCCTTCGTGTCGGTAAAGATCGACTCCCGCATAATAGGCGCCGTGAAGAAAACCCAGGAGGATCAGTGACAGCCCGCCCGCCAAAAGAATGCGCCCCGCAACGCTGCGGTCCTTCAACAAAACATCTTCTATCGGTGGGCGCAACGACTCGCGAAAGTGCCGTGCGATTCCGAGCAAGCAGGCCAATGTCGCCACGATGACCAGCGCGCCGCCGAAATCAGCAAAAATGCTGGCCCAACCTATCGCCGCCACTGGGCTGTAGGCCAATCCCACGTAGTGAATCAGAAACACGCCGACCGGGAGCAGCCACGCGCCAATCAAAAAAATCCACGCCACCTTCTTTCTCGTGCTTTCCCTCAGCGCCACCCACGGCTGCAGAATGGCCAGCATCAATGCGAGATAGCCAAACGCGATCATGTGGACATGTGTGTCCACTTTCGTTCCGCGGTTTTCCAGAAAAGTTCCCACGGATTGAAAGCTTGCACTTACCGCATTCACATCCCCTGCCATCGCCGCGTGCGCCGCCGCAGCCAAATTCTCGCCCACCTTCGCGGCATTCTGATGCAGCACAAAAACCGCAAAAATATCCCCAACCAGCATCCCCGCGAGAATCAGCCCGATTCCCCCGAGCGCCAGCAGCCTCCGCGCGCTCATCGGCGCAAACGCAGCTCTCGCTGCGTCTGCCGCCGTTGCGTTTCCAATCTCTTGTGAACCCGCCATGTGAAAAATCCTTTGTCCCACAGGAAAGCCGCGTAGGGCGGGGCTTGCCCCGCCCGCATACGCTTTCGCCTTTCAATATTAGCGGAGCGGCAAACTAGAAGTTAAACTTCAACGCCAACTGAACCTGCCGCGGGTTATTCACTGCCCTCGGCGTTCCGTAGAGCGGGTTCGGCGAGCCTTCGCGAAGGCCGGACGGTGTAGCCGGGCAACCTTGCGCGGTCGCATTGAAGGGGCAAAAGTCCGCAGCCCCGTAAACAGTGTTGAAGAACCGCACGTTTAGAGTATTCGATAGATTGAAAGCTTCCGCGATGAACTGTAAGCTGCGCTTCTCTCGGAAAGAGAATGTGCGTGCAAGACGTAAGTCAAAAGTACGGAAGTTGTCACCGGCGAATGTATTTCGCGGCTCAATTCCTACGCGGTCATTGTTGCCAAAGATGTCGCCGTTCGCGTCGAACCCGGCAAATTTTGTGAACCGTTGGGGCGATTGAACGGTCACGATCGCTCCCAGCAGAAAATCCCGCGCGAAAACGTTCCACGTATTCGGCGTCGTCAGCGTTCCATTTAGCACCAGTCGGTTGCGTACATCGTCCGAAGAGAGCGCGCGTTCCTCACGGAAATTCTGACTGTCTTGAGGTATCAGCACAAAGCTGGGGTTCGGCCCGTCATCAATCGTCTTCGACCACGTATAACTTAGACCGTAGGAAATATTGTGCGTCAGCCGCCGATTGACGTTGACGAGCAATCCGTCATATTGCGAATCCCAGCGCGACGTCGCCTCGAAATAAACCGCGTACAACGTCGGGAAACCCGGCCCTGCGCTCCGTGATCCAGGAATTCCCGGAGCCGCAAAGTAGGTATTCTTGATCCCCGACCTGCCCTCGGAGTCGTGTAAGGCGGCTTGTGCCGAAGGGTCTGGTTGGTTCACGTTGAAAAAGCTCCCGAGATGCACTCCGCGAACGTGCAAACCGCTGATACTGACACTTGTATCCGGAACCGGCTGGAATTCCACGGCCATACTCGCCTGAATTCCATAAGGATTCTGGTGATTCTGCGCAAAACGCACGATCGTCGCGTCCCCAAAGAACCCGCAGCCAGAAACCGTTCCGCCCGGGCAGAAACCCAACGGAGCGGCATCCGGATACGTTCCTCCGAGCATATCTTGCAGCGCGATTGAGGTGATATTAGGCGCGCTAGCAAAGGCAAAAAGCCGCGTCTTTGCATCCAGAGAATCCTCAAAAGGGCGACCGGGGTATTTGCCATTCGTGCCGCCGCAAGACGGAAGCTGGCATGCCAGCAGCGGCGCCGGGATCATTCCGTGGAATAATCCGAAACCCGCACGCAGCACTAGATTGCGCTTTGTACCCACGTTGTACGCGACGCCCAGTCGTGGATCGAAGCTCTTCCATTGCGTTTTCAACACATTCGAGGGCCAGGTCTCCCACTCCCATCGGAGGCCCCCATTCAGCGTGAGCCGGTTCGTTGCTCGCCATTTGTCCTGCACATACAAGCCATCGTAGCTATGATTCAGAGTTCCTTCCGCCTCATTGCGGATGGCGGACGAAATCCTCCCCCCTTGGAAAACAGCAGGATCAAACGTCGGTTCCGTAAAAGTCGGGGCCTGGAAGCGTTCGAAGAACAGCACAAAGGGGGAGCCTGCCTGCAAGCTAAACGGACATTGGGCGCTAAATATGCATCCAAAATCCCCTTCAAAGGGATAAAAGAGCGGGAACGATTCCGTGGTTTTAACAAAATTGTAGTTTCCGCCGAAGCTGATCGTGTGCTTGTCGTAGCTGTGTGTCACATTGTCCACCAGCTCAAACCTCGACTCCCGATAAAAGTCTGGATTGCCTCTGTTGACTCCCGTGGTGAACGTATTTGACACCTCAAGGTGGGGCTGTGTTGTCACTGTGGGGAAATCAAACGACCGCCGCGCAAACTGCACGCGCAATTCGTTGAGGAACTTGGGATTGATCACGGAGGCCAGTGTGCCGGCGATTGACTGATCCCGGTAAAAGTTGTTTTTGAATGCGGAGGGCAGGTCGAATCCGTCATTTAACGGCGATTGATTCAGCAACCGGCCGTCGTTAATGAAATAACGGACAAACAACTGCTCATTGGGGCTGAATCCATGGTCCAGGCGCAGAAAGCCATTGTCGGTGTCATTTGTACGCAGGACGCTACCAAGGTTGGGCTCGGCAGGAAGATTGAAATTAGCCTTGAAAGTGTTGATGGAAGTGATGTTGTTGAGCACGGCAGAGTTGTAAAACGGCGATTCGCCGCGCCGCTGCAGCTCGTAATTTGTGTACAAAAAAGTTTTGTCTTTCTGAATCGGCCCGCCAATCGCTCCGCCAAACTGGTTCTGCCGCAGAGTGTGCGCGCCGGTGGCCTGCAACAAATTGATGGCGTCCATCTTGTCGTTGCGAAAATACTCGTACAGCGTTCCGTGCCAGTTGTTCGTGCCGCTACGCGTGATGATGTTGACGATTCCTCCCACCGCGCGCCCGAACTCCGTCGAATAATCCGTGTTGATCACCCGGAATTCCTGCACGGATTCCTGCGGCGGCGTTCCCCGCTGAATTCCTGACGCCGTCGAAACGTCATCCGCTCCGTCCACCGCAATAAAGTTGTAGTGAATATTCTGCCCCGCGAACGAAAGCTTGGTCACCGGCTCCACGATCACGTCCGTACTGCCGGAGGTGGTGTCTCCGATCTGCACTGCGGGCGAAAGCAGCGCGAAATCAATGAATTCGCGGCCATTTACCGGCAGGTCCACAATTTGGCTTTGCGTGATGACCGTGCTGACCTGCGTTCGCGTCGGTTCCTGCAGTTCGGAAGTCGCTTCCACTTCCACTTTTTCCGCCACACTTCCCGGCGTCAGGCTGAAGTCCAGCTCCGCCGTTTGGCCGACTTGCAACGCGACAGTTTTCGTCTGCCTGCTGAACCCCGTATACACCGCGGACACGGAATATTCACCTGCGGGAAGCGCCGGAATGGTGTATTCGCCGCCGTCCGACGCCTGCACGGTGCGCGCGAATCCTGTTGCCTTGTGCGTCGCTGTCACCGTGGCCTTTGCAATGCTCCCGCCGGATGCGTCCACCACTTTTCCGGAAAGCGTTGCATTCACTGCTTGCCCGTAGGAATTCGAAACGTGGAAGAACGCGAGACAGGCCACCGCAAAGGAAACGAAACACTGCACACCACACCCCCGCAGACCCAAATTTAAGAAAGGACTGAGGGCAGCCTATTCCCCGCGAAAGGTCGTGTCAAGGTATTACCGTATCAAGAAACTCAGCTTCAAAAACCTGCCCATACTCACTACTATGGCCTAGGCGCGAATGCGCGCCATGGAGCGAACAACCGTGCCTCTGGCTGATTTGCAGCCATCCAAAAAGAAGTCGAGGACTCTGACGAGGCTCAAATTTGAAAACTCGAAACTTGGAAAATTGAAAAGAAGCAAGACATGTTTTTCTTTTTTTTGGCATTTACTTAGAACTTGCGACTTATAACTTGGGACTGAAACTCCTTGAGCAGAAAAATTGGAATTCTCGGCGGCACAAGGCCCGAAGGTTCGGGACTCGCAGCGCGCTGGGCGGCCGCCGGTGAGCACATCGTCATCGGTTCACGCGACGCGAACCACGCCGCGGAAACCGCAAACCTCCTGCGCGCGCGGCTCGGCTCAACCGCTGGGATTGATGGCGCCGAAAACGTTTTGGCGGTCGAGCAATGCGAAATTGTCGTGTTGACCGTTCCCTTCTCTGCCCACGCCGCCCTTTTGAAGCAGCTGAAGCCGCACTGGAAGCCGGGACAGATTCTCATCGATACGACTGTACCGCTCGCCGCGGCGGTCGGCGGCGCGCCATCGCGCATGTTGAGTGTTTGGCAGGGTTCCGCGGCGCAACAGACTCGTGAATTGGTTCCCATTTCCGTCGCGGTCGCCGCAGCGTTTCACAATCTCAGCGCGGAATTGCTCGCGAAAGAAGAGCCCGTGGATTGCGACATCCTGGTTTGCAGCGACGACGACGAGGCCAAACGCATTGCTAGCGAACTCGCCGCAAAAATCCCCGGCGCCCGCGCGCTCAACTGCGGAAAACTCGAAAACGCGCGCATCGTCGAGTCCATCACTGCGCTGTTGATTGGCCTCAACGTTCGCTACAAAGTGCATACCGCTGGCATCCGCTTCACCGGCCTGCCAATCAAATGAGAGTAGCGGCGGGTTTACCCCGCTGCCTGCGCGTGGGAGCTTTCGTCTCTCGCGAAGCCGTCTGCGGCAGCCAGCACGTTCACCTTCTCGCGGACGTGCGGTGAAAGAAATTGTTGGCGCCTCACAAATTCCGGGTAGAGCGCAAGCCTCTCGCGCAGCACAAATCCACGGGCTTCTGTTTCCGCGCGCAGCCGCGAAATCTGCGGCCATGCCGCTTCGGGGTTGATGAAATCTCTCGTCACCGGCGAAATCCCGCCCCAATCGTTAATGCCCGCATCGAGCAATCGGGGGAAATCCTCGTAACTCAGATTCGGCGGCGCCTGCAAATTCATCTGCGGGCCCAGAATCAGCCGCGCCAACGCCAGCGTTTGCAATATTTCTTCGAGCGAAGGTTCCGCGTGCTTCGCCATGGGAATATCCGGCTTGGCGCGAAAATTCTGCACAATCACTTCCTGGATGTGGCCATACATTTCGTGCATCCCACGAATTGCCAGCAGCGAATCGACTCGTTCCTCCATCGTTTCGCCAATCCCGATCAAAATGCCCGTCGTAAACGCAATCGAGCGCCTCCCTGCCTCTTCCATCGTGCGCAAACGCAACGCAGGCACTTTGTCGGGAGCATTCGCATGCGGCAATCCGTCGCGCATCAACCGCACACTCACGTTTTCCAGCATCAATCCGACGCTCGCATTCGATTCTTTGAACTTATCCAGCGCCGCGCCGTCCATCACGCCAGGATTCGCATGCGGCAGCAGCCCCGTGCGCTCCAGGACCAACTCGCACATCGCCGCTAGATAATCCAGCGTTCGCGCATAACCTTGCCGCCGCAGGAATTCCCGCGCCTCCGGAAAAATCCGCTCTGGCTGGTCGCCCAAGCTAAACAGCGCTTCCTTGCATCCCGCACGCTTTGCCTCTTCGGCCAGCGCCAGCACTTCCTCCGGCGTCATGAAATGCGCGCCCGGCTGCCCCGGATCTTTGCGAAACGTACAGTACGAACAATAGTCGCGGCACAGCGTCGTCAGCGGAATGAAGACTTTCTTCGAGAAGCTGACGGTCTTCCCTTTTCCCTGCTCGCGCACCTCGCTCGCCGCACGGAGCAATTCGCCCAGCGAAGCCTTCCCCGCTGCCAAAGCCTCCTCTTTCGTCAGGCCCTGGCTCAGTAGTTTTTCTTTCAACTCTGTGGCGGCCATCTTTGAGCCCCATGGACTATATTCGCGATTTCCACTGCGTCGCTCTTCACTCTGTACACAATGATGAATGGCAGCGGCAGGAGAAGCAGCTCGCGCGTGCCGTCCATCCGGCCCTGCCTTCCGCGATGCGGAAACAATTTCAGCAAACCCGCGCCCTCGTGAATGGTCTTGGCAATGCGATGCGCTGCGTCCGGGCTCTCCCGGTGAATGTATTCCACGATGCGCAAGAAGTCTTCAACGGCGGCGGGTGACCAGCGGACTTTCATCTACGCGCGAAACATTTTTTCAATGCGAGCCCATACCTCTTCGTGCTCTACGTATTCGCCGCGGTCGAGCTGATCCAGACCTCTCTGAACCTGCCGACGAAACCACTGATCGTGGTCGAGGTAGTGTTCGACGAGTTGCTGGACATACTCTGCAGCCTCGCTATTGTTTTCGGCGGCCGCTCGCTCCACTTTTGCCTGCATCTCAGGTGTGAATCGTAGCTCCATGATTCCCTAGCCTAGGTACCGCTTTCGTCCGTGTCAAGCCTCGCTCCTTCTCCCGCTTTAGCGGATGAATCTGCCACCGAATCCCGCGCAACGCTTTCGCTTGAATCGTCACTATCCATTAAACACCTTTCCGGCAACGGGCCGATCCTTACTCAGGAGAAAAACTTATGGACCTCAATGGCATGACAACTTACGTTGCGGCGCTGAGCGTGTCCACCGAACGCGTCACAGAATTCATCAAACGTTTTCCCGCCTTCTCAAACTTCCTGTCGGCGCAAAAGACTGGAGCCCAGGAAAACGTCCGCATCCTTTGCGTGCATTTGCTGGCCATTGTCGTTGGCGGTGTCATCTGCGGGATCTTTCCCAAAACGCTCGTTCCCACGGGGATCACTTTCCCAAGCGAGTTCTGGGACAAGGCCGCTTACTGCTTCCTGTTTGGCATCCTGGCAAGCGGCGGCTCCAGCTTCTGGAACAGCGCGCTCGACACGCTCCGCAACGTCAAAACCACCATGGCCAAAAAGGACAGCTGAAGCCCTCCGCGAGCGCAAATCCTCAGTGTCCAGGTGCCTCCGTGCCCTTCCGCTCTCTGCTCTTGCTTCTCTTCGCCTGGGGCGGCCGCGCGGCAACGGACCAATGCGCGTTGCGGAATTGCGATTGCCCCTTGTGGCGTTCCGCCTTC
>WNEX01000859.1_pt1 | contig 27678 bp, 26 predicted proteins | sample 5399841 | NCBI WGS metagenome assembly WNEX01 (sample SAMN13153337, study PRJNA577476) | soil metagenome | isolation source: 40 cm grassland meadow soil 2 days after 1st rain plot 5 | place: USA:California | collected 2015-09-18 | reverse complement strand
GGCACCTTGAGCGGGCCGGGTCCGGCTCCGACACCGGCGACAGGCTGCGGATAGGCGGTCGAGCGGGCGGTATGGAAGGTCACGTTGCCCTCGACCTTCTGCACGATCTGATGGATGTGACCGTTCAGGACCGTCACCGACCCGAAACGGCGCAGCAGCGTAATCAGCTGCGGCGCGTCGCCCGTCCCCCAGCCCCAGGGCTCATAGACGCTCCAGAGCGGCATGTGGGCGAACACCACGATGGGAGTGCTCGCCGAGCGTCCCTTGAGATCGCCGCTCACCCAGGCGAGCTGCTCGGGTCCGAGGGTACCGAGGCCGCCGGGCTTGAATTGCAACACGTTCACCAGCGCCACGAAGTGCACGCCGGCGTGATCGAAGCTGTAGTAGCCGCGGTTGTCCGAGTTTTTTCCGAACCGATTCAGGTACTCCGTGACCGTCGGGTCGGTGGTGTCGTGCTCGCCGGGGACCGTGTGCAGCTCGGCGGTCTTCAGCCCCGCGAGCATCTGCTGCGCCACGTCGAACTCGGCGGGCTTCGAGAGATGCGTGATATCGCCGGTATGGATGATGAGCGCCGGCTGCTCGGGCATGGCGTTGACGAGCCCGATGCTGCGGGCGAGCGTGCCGCCGACATCCGGGTTCGCCTCCTTGTTGAAGCCGATGTGCGTGTCGCTGATCTGCACGAAAAGCGGCTTGCCGGCCCGCGCGGCGCGCTGCCGATCGGTGGCCGCCACCGCCAGGTCGACCGGCGTGAAGACGCCCCCGGCGAGGGCGAACAGGGTACCGGCCCCGCCGAACGCCATGCACCGCAGCGCCTCGCGGCGCGATTTGCGGGAAGTTTGATCCGACATGTCCGCCTCCATCGCTTGAGGTTGCGAGGGAGAAGACTGCGGAGGCGAGGGTTTTATTCCCCCAAGGTGCGGGCGGCTACGGCATCTGCTCGCGCGCGCCGAGATCGCGCAACAGCCGCTCGAGACGGCGCAGCTCGTCCCAGCCGGCGTCCGACACCGCGCAGTACTCGAGATTCCCGACGCGCCAGAAGGCCAGGTGATAGCCGCTGCGGGTGCTGGCCTCGGGCAACGCGTCCCGCCCGGCCACCCAGGCGAACACGTTGATGACGTGCGCCCCGTGCTGATAGACGACCGCCGCCGCGCGCTGGCGCTCGAAGTAATCCGCGCGGCCGCCGATGAGCCGATAGCCCTCGGGCGCGAAATCGGCCACCACCGGGGACACGTCGGCGTGGCCGGCAAACCACGGTCTCACCGTGTGCCGATCGGTCGACACCACATCCGTCAGGTGCTCGGGCATCAGCGAGCGCACGTGGGCCGTCACGATCTCGTCGAGCACCGGATCCGGCCGCACCGGCATCAGCAGCAGGACCGCCGCGCCGGCCGCGAGCGCCGCACCGAGGCTGCCGAGCGCACCGAGCCAGAAGGGGCGCGTGCGCGATGCCGGGCGCGCCCGCGGGGCGACGCGTGGGGCACCGCTCTGCCCATCGAGCGCCCGCTGGATCCGCGCCCGCAGCGGCGCCGGCGCCGTCTCAAATGGGAGCTCGCGGCGAAGGTGTGCCCGCGTGCGGGCGAGATCCTCGAGCAGCGTGCGGCAATCCGGGCAGCGCTCGGCATGGCGCTCGATGTCGATGGCGGACAGCGCATCGACCTCGCCATCGAAGTAGGCCTGCACCCGATACTGTTCAGCGCACTGCACGCGGCTCTCCCTCGGTCTCCTCGAGCCACCGTCCGCGCAGCCCCGCGCGGGCGCGCGCCAGGCGCGACATCACCGTGCCGATCGGCAGTCCCGTCACGGCGGCGATCTCGCGGTAACTCATTTCCTCCATCTCACGCAGCAGCAGCACTTCGCGGTGCTCGTCGGGAAGGGCCGCGATCAGCCGCTCGAGCGTGCGCTGCTCGTCCGCGCCGATCGAGGCGCTCTCCGGGTCGGGCCCGGGAGCCGGCAGCGCGCTGCCTGCAGGCTCGTCGTCCTCGCCAGGCAGCGCGACGGCGGCGCGCCGCTGCTGCTGCCGATGCGCGCTCGCGTGGCAATTGCGCACGATGGTCAGCAGCCACGCCTTCACATCCGAGCCCCGCAGGCGGTCGAATCCGCGGAACGCCCGCAGGTACGCCTCCTGAACCACATCGTCCGCATCGGCCGGGGAGCGCGACAGCCAGCGGGCGAAGCGGTACGCGGCGTCCAGGTGCGGCATGACCTGCGCCTCGAAACGCTCGCGTTTGTCATCCATTGTCATGAGAGAAGACCCGCGGCGCGCCCATTCTATTCCCGCGCGCGGCGTGGCCCTTAGCTCCCTTCGCCCCCCGGCTCAGGCCCACAGGTCCGTTCCCGGTCTCAGGCGCGGGTGCCCACCCTGAGGTAAGCGGCATCGACTGCGTTGGAGAGGAGCATCGCGATGGTCATCGGACCTAAGCCCCCCGGGACGGGCGTGATCCAGCCGGCGCGTTCGGCGGCGCGCTCGTACTCGACGTCGCCTACGAGCTTGCCGGAGGGGGTGCGGTTGATGCCGACGTCGAAGACCGCCGCCCCCGGGCGGATCCAGTCGCCCGGAATGAACCCGGCCCTGCCGACCGCGGCCACCAGCAGCTCCGCGCGCTCCACCTCGGCCCGCAGGTCCCGCGTCCCGGTGTGGCACACGGTGACCGTCGCGCGGGCGAGCAGGAGCTCGAGCGCCATCGGCCGGCCCACGATGTTGGAAGCGCCCACCACCGTGGCGCGCAGTCCCGCGAGCGCGATGCCGTACTCCTGGGCCAGGCGGATGACCCCGAAGGGGGTGCAGGGACGCAGCCGCGGCCGCTTCTGCGCGAGGAGCCCCGTGTTCACGGGGTGGAGTCCGTCGACGTCCTTGGCGGGGTCGACGGCGTCCATGACTCGATGGGTGTCCACCCCCGCCGGCAGCGGCAGCTGCACCAGGATGCCGTCGACGCGCTCATCATGATTCAGCGCGTGGACGAGAGCGAGAATCTGGGCCTCGCCCGTGTCGGCCGGCAGGTCGTGAGCGAAGGACTCGATTCCCGCCTCGAGCGAGGACTTGCGCTTGTTGCGCACGTACACACCCGAGGCCGCATCGTGCCCCACCTGCACCACCGCGAGTCCCGGCCGCCGCCCGCAGCGCGCGGCGAAGGCGGCGGCGCGCGCCGCGACCGCGGCGCGCACCCTCGCGGCGACCAGCTTGCCGTCGAGCAGCACCGCCCCTCCCGCGGTGCGCACCGCGGCGGCGGCGGAAAGCGCCGTGCCCGCGCCCGAACCCGGGTTCGCGGCGCTCATCAGTAGCGGTAGTGATCGGGCTTGTAGGGGCCCGACCGGTCGACGCCGATGTAGCGGGCTTGGCTCTCGGTGAGCTCCGTCAGCTCGACGTCGAGCTTCCTGAGCTGCAGCCGCGCGACTTTCTCGTCGAGGTTCTTCGGCAGCACGTACACCCCGATCGGGTATCTGGCGGTCTGCGTGAAGAGCTCCACCTGCGCGATGGTCTGGTTCGCGAAGCTCGAGCTCATCACGTAGCTCGGGTGCCCGGTGCCGCACCCGAGATTCACGAGCCGCCCCTCGGCGAGCAGGAGCAGCCGCCGGCCGTCGGGCAGAATCACGTGATCGACCTGCGGCTTGATGTTCTCCCACGGGTAGCGCTTCAGGCTCGCCACGTCGATCTCGTTGTCGAAGTGGCCGATGTTGCACACGATGGCATTGTGCTTCATGCGCAGCATGTGCTCGTGCGTGATCACGTGATAGTTCCCCGTGGCGGTGACGAAGATGTCGGCCTTGTCGGCCGCATACTCCATCGTGACCACGCGATAGCCTTCCATGGCGGCCTGCAGCGCGCAGATCGGATCGACCTCCGTGACCCACACCCGGGCCGAGAGCGCCCGCAGCGCACTCGTGCAGCCCTTGCCGACGTCGCCGTAGCCGCACACCACCGCGATCTTGCCCGCCACCATGACGTCGGTGGCGCGCTTGATGGCGTCCACCAGCGACTCGCGGCAGCCGTAGAGGTTGTCGAACTTGCTCTTGGTCACCGAGTCGTTGACGTTGATCGCGGGGAAGGCGAGCGTCCCCTCCTTCGCCATGCGGTACAGGCGCTTCACCCCCGTGGTGGTCTCTTCGGTCACGCCCCGCACCTGACCGATGCGCGTCGAATACCAGCGCGGATCGCTCTTCAGCCGCGCGCGGATCGCGGCGAACAGCGCCACCTCCTCCTCGCTGGTTGGCTTGGCGATCGCCGCCGGGTCGCTCTCGGCGCGCGCGCCGAGGTGCAGCAGCAGCGTCGCATCGCCGCCGTCGTCGAGGATCATGTTGGAGTAGCCGCCGTCGGGCCACTCGAAGATCCGGTGCGTGCACTCCCAGTAATCGGCCAGCGATTCGCCCTTCCAGGCGAACACCGCCGTGCCGCGCGCGGCGATGGCGGCGGCCGCGTGATCCTGGGTGGAGAAGATGTTGCACGACGCCCAGCGCACCCGTGCGCCGAGCGCCTGCAGCGTCTCGATGAGCACGGCGGTCTGGATGGTCATGTGGAGCGAGCCGGAGATGCGGGCGCCGTTCAAGGGCTGACTGCGCGCGTACTCCTCGCGGATCGCCATGAGGCCGGGCATCTCGGTCTCGGCGATCGCGATCTCCTTGCGCCCGAAATCGGCCAGCTTGAGGTCTGCGACCTTGTAGTCGGTCGCGGTGGCGGCGGTCTTCAGATTGGCGTTCATACTCGTACCCGAATGTCAGTGTGAGCGCCGTGCGGATTCCAGCGCCTGCCGAGCCTGGCGGGCACGCCGTGCGCGCGCGGCCCGTCGCAACGCTCCTCGGCAAGCGTGGCTGCAGCCCCTGCGGCTGCAAAGATCAAGGACTTCAGGCCGCGCGCGCCCCCTTGGCCTCCCCGGCCAGCGTCTCGGCGAGATCGGTGCGCTCCCAGGTGAACTCCGGCTCGGTGCGGCCGAAGTGTCCGTAGGCGGCGGTCTTCTGGTAGATCGGACGCAGGAGATCGAGCATCCCGCGCAGACCGTAAGGCGTCAGGTCGAAGTGCTTGCGGATGAGCTGCGTCAGGCGCTCGCGCGACAGGCGGCTCGTGCCGAAGGTCTCCACCATGATCGAGGTCGGCTCGGGGACGCCGATGGCGTAGGACACCTGCACCTCGCAGCGCTCGGCGAGTCCCGCCGCCACGATGTTCTTGGCGACATAGCGCGCGGCGTACGCCGCCGAGCGGTCGACCTTGGAGGGGTCCTTGCCGGAGAACGCGCCGCCGCCGTGGCGGGCGAAGCCGCCGTAGGTGTCGACGATGATCTTGCGCCCGGTGAGTCCGCAATCGCCCACCGGACCGCCGATCACGAAACGCCCGGTCGGGTTGATGTGGTAGCGGGTGCGCTTGTCCACCCACTTGGCGGGCAGGATGGGCTTGAGGATCTCCTCCATCACCGCCTCGCGCAGCACCTTCGTGGAGACTTCCGGGCTGTGTTGGGTCGACAGCACCACCGCCTCGAGCCCCACGGGGCGTGCTTCCTCGTAGCGGAGCGTCACCTGACTCTTCGCGTCGGGGCGCAGCCAGGGGAGCTTGCCGGCCTTGCGCACCTGGGCCTGCTTCTTCACGAGGCGGTGCGCGAGCGCGATCGGCGCCGGCATCAGCACGTCGGTCTCGTTCGTCGCGTAGCCGAACATCAGCCCCTGGTCACCCGCGCCCTGGCGACGCTCGTCCTTCCGATCGACCCCCTGGGCGATGTCGGGCGACTGTTTTCCGATGAGGTTCAGCACGCCGCAGGTGGCCCCGTCGAATCCGAGCTCCGAGGAGTTGTAGCCGATATCGAGGACCGTCTTACGCACCAGCGCTTCGACGTCGACCCAGGCGCTGGTCGTGATCTCGCCGGCGACGATCACCACCCCGGTCTTCACCAGCGTCTCGCAGGCGACGCGGCCGCGATCGTCTTCTGCAAGGATCGCATCCAGCACGACATCCGAGATCTGGTCCGCGACCTTGTCCGGATGGCCTTCGGAGACCGATTCGGAGGTGAAGAGATAGTCGTTCGCCATGGGGTGATTCCGCCGCCATCCTGAAGCTGAGGTGAGGCTGATCAGTTTAACCTACCTTGCCGGGGCCGTGCCTCGCCGGGGGCATGCCTTGCCGAGGCCGTGGACTCACCGCTACGGGAAGGCGGAAGCGAGTCGCGCGTCGAATTCGGCGCGCGTAAAGAGGTGATTCTGCGTGCCGCGAGACTCGACCTTGACGGCGCCCATGAGCGAGGCGATGCGTCCGGTGGTCGGCCAGTCGAGGCCATGCAGCAGGCCGTGAATGAGGCCGGCGCGATAGGCGTCGCCGCATCCGGTGGGATCCACCACCTCGCGCGCGGGAGCGCATGGGATCGCGAGCTCCCCGTCCCGCGTGTGGATCACGGAGCCGGCCGCGCCGCGGGTGACGATGAGCGCGCTCACGCGCTCGGTGACCTCGCGCACGCCCCAGCTGGTCTTCTGCGTGAGCAGCTGCCACTCGTAGTCGTTGACCGTCACCCAGGTCGCCTGCGAAACCATGCGCGAGAGCTCCGCACCGCTCAGGATCGGCAGCCCCTGGCCGGGATCGAAGATGAACGGAATGCGCGCGTCCGCGAACTGCGCGGCGTGCTGGATCATGCCTTCGCGTCCGTCGGGCGCGACGATGCCGAGGGCGATGCGCTGCGCATCGCTCACGCGGTTCAGGTGCGCGTGCTGCATCGCGCCGGGGTGGAACGCCGTGATCTGGTTGTCGTCGAGGTCGGTGGTGATGAAGGCCTGCGCCGTGAGCTCGTCCTCGATCACGCGCACGTGGTCGGCCGGCACCCCGGTGCGCGCCATCCACTCTTTATAAGGAGCGAAGTCGCGGCCCACGGTCGCCATGGGATAGCCGACGTCACCGAGGAGGCTCAGATTGTAGGCGATGTTGCCGGCGCAGCCGCCGTACTCCCGGCGCAGCTGGGGCACCAGGAACGACACGTTCAGCATGTGGATCTTGTCGGGCAGGATGTGATTGGCGAAACGGTCGCCGAACACCATGATGGTGTCGAAGGCCAGCGAGCCGCAGATGAGCGCCCTGCCCGCCTCGTGTCGCCTCATGCCTTGGTGCCCGGCGGAGGCGCACCCGATCCGGGCCCGGCCGGCAGGGGCGCGCCGGCTGCCGGGCCACTCGCGCCCGCGGCCAGGAGCGCCACCGCGCTGCGGGCGAGATCCGAGAGACCGGCGCCCTGGCGTTGCTCGTAGTAGGCGAGCATCTGTGCGCGCATGCGCGGCTCCCAGTAGCGCTTCAGGTGATTGGCCACGGCGCGCGCGGCCTCCTCGGGCTGCGCGGTGCCGGCGAAGAAGTCGCCGATCTCGTTCGTCATCTTGATGAGCAGATCGATGTTCATGGGCTTGGTCGGTGCCTATTTCACTCGGTGCGGATGGGCGTAGACCACGTGCTGGTCGGCGCGCGCGAAGGCCACGAGCGTGAGCCCCGAGCGCTGCGCCAGGCGCACGGCGAACGCGGTTGGCGCCGAGAGCGCGACCAGCAGCGAGATCCCGACGGTGGCGCACTTCTGCACCATCTCGTAGCTCGCGCGGCTGGTGATCAGCATGTAGCCGGCGGCGAAATCGGTGCGCTCTCGCGAGAGCGCACCGATGGCCTTGTCGAGCGCATTGTGCCGGCCGACATCCTCGCGCACGACTTTAATCCCCTCTCCCGGCACCACCCAGGCCGCTGCGTGCACGCTCCCGGTGCGCGCATTGATCGGCTGGCGGCCGGAGAGCTCCGCAATCGCCGCGTGGAGCGCCGCGCTCGTGACGCTCACACCGTCCGGCACCGGGCCGCACTCGCGGATCGCATCCGCGGCGCTCTCCGCACCGCACAGGCCGCAGCCGGTGCGGCCCGCGAGGTTGCGGCGGCGTTGCAGCAGCTGCGTGAAGCGCTCCCACGCCACGCTGATGTGGACGTCCGCGGAGAGCGCGCCGCAGGTAACCTCGACGCCGCGGATCTCCTCGGCGCGCTCCACCAGCCCCTCGCTCAGCGTGAACCCGACGCCGTAGTCCTCGAGGTCGGCCGGAGTCGCGAGCATCACGACGTGCGGCACGTCGTGATAGACGAGCGCGACCGGCATCTCCTCGGCCACGAGGTCGGTGGTGTGGCTCAGCGCGCCGCCCGACCAGCGCTCGATCTCGACTTCGGCGCTGACCGAGGCGGGTGCGGGCTGTGCGTTCATCCCCCGCTCAGGCGGGCGCGCGATCGGGCTTGCGCTTGCGCGCCGGAAGCGGCGCGGCGCGCTCGGCCTCGGCGCGCTTCTGCCAGGCTTCCTTCTGGTTCACCAGCACCACTTCCACCGCGGTCACCTTGTACTCGGGGCAGTTGGTCGCCCAGTCGGAGTTCTCGGTGGTGACCACGTTGGCATTGGTCTCCGGGAAGTGGAACGTCGTGTACACCACTCCTGGGGCGATCTTCTCGGACACCTTCGCGCGCAGCACCGTCTCGCCGGCGCGGCTCGTGAGCCCCACCCAGTCCCCGTCGCTGATGCCACGCATCTCGGCATCGTGCGGATGGATCTCGAGCACGTCCTCGGCGTGCCAGATGACGTTGCGCGTGCGGCGCGTCTGCGCCCCGACGTTGTACTGAGTGAGTATCCGGCCGGTGGTGAGGATCAGCGGGAAACGGCTGGTGACGCGCTCGCTGGTCGGCACGTACTCGGTGGGCCAGAACTTGCCCTTGCCGCGCACGAACTGACCGACGTGCATGGTGGGCGTGCCCTCGGGAGCGGCGTCGTTGCAGGGCCACTGGACGCTCCCCAGGCGCTCGATCTTCTCGAAGCTCATGCCGGCGAAGGTCGGCGTGAGCCGCGCGATCTCCTCGAGGATCTCGCCCGCATGGCGGTAGCGCATCGGGTAGCCGAGCGCCTCGGAGAGCAGGCAGGTGATCTGCCAGTCCTGATAGCCCGCGAGCGGCTCGATGATCTTGCGCACGCGCGAGGTGCGCCGCTCGGCGTTGGTGAACGTGCCGTCCTTCTCGAGGAACGAGGAGCCCGGCAGGAACACGTGCGCGAACTTCGCCACCTCGTTCAGGAACAGATCCTGGACGATGCAGATCTCGAGCGAGGCCATCGCGGCGCTGACGTGGTGAGTGTTGGGGTCGGACTGCACGAAGTCCTCGCCCTGCACGTACATGCCCTTGAAGGTGCCATCGAGGGCCGCCTCGAACATGTTGGGAATGCGCAGTCCCGGCTCCGCCTGCAGCTTGACGCCCCAGACCTCCTCGAACGAGCCGCGCACCGCGGGATCGGACACGTGGCGGTAGGCGCTGAACTCGTGCGGGAACGAGCCCATGTCGCACGAGCCCTGCACGTTGTTCTGACCGCGCAGCGGGCTGACGCCCACACCCTCGCGGCCCAGATTGCCGGTGGCCATGGCGAGGTTGGCGATGCCCATGACCGCGGTCGTGCCCTGACTGTGCTCGGTGACCCCGAGCCCATAGTAAATGGCGCCGTTGCCGGCGGTGGCGTACAGGCGTGCGGCGCGGCGCACGCGCTCCGCCGGCACTCCGGTGATGCTCTCTGATTCCTCCGGGGAATTCCGCGGCTCGGCGACGAACGCCTTCCACTTCGCGTAGGAATCCGGCTCGCAGCGCTCGGCGACGTAGGCTTCCCGGGTGAGACCCTCGGTCACCACCACGTGCGCGAGCGCATTCAGCAGCGCCACGTTGGTGCCGGGCTTGAGCTGCAGGTGCTCGTCCGCCTCGATGTGCGGCGTGCGCACCAAGGCGATCTCGCGCGGGTCGGCGATGATGAGCTTCGCGCCCTGGCGGAGGCGCCGCTTCAACTGCGAGGCGAACACCGGGTGACCGTCGGTCGGATTGGCGCCGATGATCATGACGACGTCCGCCCTCATGACCGAATCGAACGCCTGGGTGCCCGCGGACTCCCCGAGAGTGTTCTTCAGCCCGTAGCCCGTGGGCGAGTGGCACACGCGCGCGCAGGTGTCGACGTTGTTGTTGCCGAAGGCGGCGCGCACCAGCTTCTGCACCAGGAAGGTCTCCTCGTTCGTGCAGCGCGAGGAGGTGATGCCGCCGACCGAGTCGCGGCCGTACTGCGCCTGAACGCGGCGGATCTCGCTCGCCGCGTAGCCGATCGCCTCCTCCCAGGAGACTTCCCGCCACTCGTCGCGGATGGTCTTGCGGATCATGGGTTTCAGCACACGGTCGGAGTGCGTGGCATAGCCCCAGGCGAAGCGCCCCTTGATGCAGGCGTGTCCGTGATTGGCCTTGCCGGCGCGATCCGGCGTCATGCGCACCACTTCCACGTCCGCGCCCTCGCCGCGCACCTCGGCCTTGAAGCCACAGCCCACGCCGCAGTACGCGCAGGTGGTATCGAGCGCGCGCTCGGGCTGGCCGAGCCCGATGATCGACTTCTCGGTGAGCGCCCCGGTGGGACAGGACTCGATGCACGCCCCGCAGGAGACGCACTCGGAATCGAGGAACGGCTGGTCCTGGCTCGCCGCCACCTTCGAGCCGAAGCCCCGCCCCTGGATCGTGAGCGCGAAGGTGCCCTGGATCTCGTCGCAGGCGCGCACGCAGCGCGAGCACACGATGCACAGCTGCGGATCGAAGGCGAAATAGGGGTTGCTCTCGTCCTTCGGCATCGGGCGGTGCATGGCCCCGCCCGTGTAGGAGCTCCCGGTGATGCCGACGGCCGCGGCCATGTCCTCGAGCTCGCAGTGCCCCTGCGCCGGGCAGCTCGCGCACTCGAGCGGATGGTCCGAGACGTAAAGGTCGATGACCCCGCGGCGCAGCTGAAGTAGCTTGTCCGACTGGGTGCGGATCTTCATGCCCGCGGCCACGGTGGTGGTGCAGGAGGCGGGATAGCCCTTGCGTCCTTCGATCTCGACCAGGCACAGCCGGCAGGAGCCGAACGCCTTCAAGGTGTCGGTCGCGCACAGCTTCGGCACCTTCACCCCCGCGAGCGCCGCGGCGCGCATCACGGAGGTCCCGTCCGGCACCGTGACGGGGCGGCCGTCCACCTCCACCGTGACGGTGGCTGCGCCATTCACCGGCGCCGGGGTTCCAAAGTCCTCGTAGTCTATTGCGTACATCGTTCAGCCTCGCTCGTGCCTTACTTCACCCGCGCGCGAAAGTCTTCTCTGAAATGCCTGAGGGCGCTCTGGACCGGGAACGGCGCCATGCCGCCGAGGCCGCAGAGCGACCCCTGCACCATGGTCTCGCAGAGCTCCTCGAGCAGCCGGATGTTCCGCTCGCCGTCGACGCCCTCGAGAATGCGATCGATGACCTCGACGCCGCGCGTCGAGCCGATGCGGCACGGCGTGCACTTGCCGCAGGACTCGATCGCGCAGAATTCCATCGCATAGCGCGCCATGCGCGCCATGTCGACGCCGTCGTCGAACACCACGAGGCCGCCGTGGCCGAGCATCGCGCCGATGCCGGCGAGCGCTTCGTAGTCGACCAGGGTATCGAACTGAGATGACGGTACATAGGCGCCGAGCGGCCCGCCGACCTGAACCGCGCGGATCGGCTTGCCCGTGGCGCTGCCGCCGCCATAGTCGTACAGGAGCTCCCGGAGCGAAAGCCCGAAGGCGCGCTCCACGAGTCCCCCGCGGCGGATGTTGCCCGCGAGCTGGATCGGCAGCGTGCCGCGCGACTTGCCCACACCAAAGCCCGCGTAGGCCTCCGCGCCGTGCGCGAGCACCCAGGGAACGGTCGCGAGGGTCACGACGTTGTTGACGACCGTCGGTTGCCCGAACAAACCCTTGATGGCCGGGAGCGGCGGCCGCACCCGCACTTCCCCGCGCCGGCCCTCGAGACTCTCGAGCATCGAGGTCTCCTCGCCGCAGATGTAGGCGCCCGCGCCGAGGCGGACCTCGAGCTCGAAGCGCTTACCCGCGCCGGCGACATCGCCGCCGAGGTAGCCGGCCTGGTGGGCCGCGGCGATGGCGGTGCGGAGCGCCCGCAAGGAATGCGGGTACTCGGCGCGCAGATAAATGTAGCCCTGGGCGGCGCCGACCGCGATGCCGGCGATGGTCATGCCCTCGATGAGCGAGAAGGGATCCCCCTCCATCAGCATGCGGTCGGAGAAGGTGCCCGAGTCGCCCTCGTCGGCGTTGCAGGTGATGTACTTCTGGCCCGCAGGCTGATCGAGCACGGTCTTCCACTTGATGCCGGTCGGGAAGGCCGCTCCGCCACGACCGCGCAGCCCCGAGCTCGTGATCGCCTGCACGATGGCCGCCGGCGCCATCGCAAGCGCCTTCGTCAGTCCCTGGTAGCCGCCGTGCTTCACATAGTCCGCAACGCTCGCCGGGTCGACGATGCCCACCCGCTCGAAGGTGAGGCGCTGCTGACCCTTCAGCCACGGGATCGAATCGGCCGCGCCGAGCGAGAGCGCGTGCGAGCCGCCGTTGAGGAAGTCGGTATCGAAGAGAGCGGCCACGTCGGCCGCGGTGACAGGACCGTAGGCGAGGCGGCCGCGAGCGGTCGCGACCTCGACGAGCGGCTCGAGCCAGTACGCCCCCCGCGAGCCGTTGCGTACCAGCTTTATTGGCGCTCGGCGGCGCGCCGCCTCGGCGGCGATTGCCTTCGCGACCTCGCCCGCGCCCACCGACAGCGCGCCAGCGTCGCCGGGCACGTAGACGGTGGTGGTCATGGCGCAGCCGCCCCGTCGGCAACCAGCGCGTCGAAGCGCTCGGGCGTGACGCGGCCATGAAGGCGCCCGTCGATCATGACCGCGGGGGAGCAGGCGCAGTTGCCGAGACAGTAGACCGGCTCGAGCGAGAAGCGTCCGTCGGCGGTCGTCTGGTGAAAATCGATCCCGAGGCGGCGCCGCGCGTGCGCGGCGAGAGCCTGCGCACCCATCGACTGACACGACTCGGCCTGACACAGGCTCACCAGGTGAGCGCCCGGGCGCGTGTGGCGGAAGTAGTGGTAGAAGCTGACGACGCCGTGCACCTCGGCGCGCGAGAGGTTCAAGCCCTCGGCCACCAGGGGAACGGCTCCCTCGGGTACAAAGCCGAGTGCCGCCTGTATCGCATGCAATACTTCGAGCAGCGGTCCGGGGCGTCCCTTCAGGTCCGCCACGATGCGCCGCACCACGGCGCTTTCAGCCGGCGGTAATGGATCCATAAGGGGTTCAAGTATACGTCCGGCGCGGCCGCGGCCGCTTGCACGCCGCCCTCCGGGTGGCGGAATCGGCCGGTCACCTAAGCCGGACCAACGGTACCGCCTCCCCGGGGATGGCTCTACACTCTGTTAACGACCGACAGGGTAATCCGTGGTTCCTTCGCACGCCGCCAAGCTCGCACCGGGGCGCTGGTTGTCGAGGTGCGCGCTAATGGCCTGTGCACTCGTCACAGCCGGCGCGCCGCAATCGGCCGCCGCCGCTTCCTGGCCCCAGGTTTCGTGGGGCGGCAATCTCGCCGTCACGAGCGACTTCATCTACCGCGGGCTCTCGCAGAGCTCCGGGAGCGCGGCGCTGCAGGCGGATCTGCACGCCGACACCCCCGGAGGAGCTTTCGGCGGCGTCTGGGCGTCCACGCGCGCCCATGATCTCGACCCCTATGCCGGGTACGACCTCGAGCTCTACCTCGGGCATCGCCTCGAGCTCGGCAGCGCCTGGGCCGCAAGCGTGAGCGCCCGCAGTCGCTACTACGTGGGCCGGACACAGGAGCTCTCCGACGACTACCAGGAGGTCTCGGGAGCACTGATCTGGCTGGACCGCTGGTCCTTGTCGCTGTCGGTGATTCCGAACGCGCCGCGCTACTGGTACCAGTCGCGCATCACCCGCAGCCCCGCCTGGGTCGCCGACACGACCGGCCAATGGCTCATCGGTCACGGGGTGTTCGCGACCGGGGGTGCCGGCTATTACCGCTCGACCGGCTCGGGCCCGCGCCGCTTCGCGGCCACCGGCTACGGGTACGGCAACGCGGGCCTCGCGTTCGAGCGGCGCCGCTGGCGGCTCGACTTCGGTTATTTCCTCACCCAGAAGCAGGCGCGCGAGCTCTTCTCCTATCCCATCGCCGATCACCACTTTGCCGGAACGGTGAGCTGGCACTTTTGACCTCGCGGACGCCACGGCGGATAGTCCCGCGCACAGGGTTTTTTGAACCAAAACCGGGCCGGATGACACCTACCGTTGTTAAAGGCGCGAAGTGAAGGCGACGGGCTACGACGACGTGGGACTAGCGGAACCAACGTACCGGGGAGCAGCCTCGGTGGCGCGTGAGGTGGATCTCGTCGCGCGCGTCGCGGAGGGCGATCGCCGGGCATTCGAGGAGCTCTATCATCTCTATCACCGCCGCATGGCGCGCTTCCTCACACGCCTCACGCACCGCTACGACCTGGCCGAAGAGGTCATCAACGACACCTTCTGGGTGGTGTGGCGCAAGGCGCGCGACTTCCGCGGCGACTCCCAGCCCTCGACGTGGATCCTGGGAATCGCGTACCGCAAGGCGCGCCCCGTCGAGCAGCGGCTCGCGGTGGAGCTGTGCTATGAGCTCGGATATTCGTGCCAAGAGATTGCGACCATCATGGATTGTCCGGTGAACACGGTGAAGACTCGACTCTTTCACGCGCGGGCGAAGCTGCAGAAACTGCTGCCGCAGCTCGCCGGCGCCGTGGAGCGGGAGGGTGCGCGCCCCGTCGACGGGCCGGCCGCGCGGGAGGGTCGCGAGTCATGATCCCGAACCGCTTCGGCCGGCACGAGGAGTCCTGGCTGCTGTTGCCGTGGCTCGCCAACGGGCGGCTGTCTCCGCACGAGCGCCTCGAGGTGGAGGAACATCTCTCCGAGTGCGCTGCGTGCACCGAGGAGCTCGCCCGCCAGCGCCTCATGTGCCAGCTGCTGACCGAGCCCGAGCGCGTGACGTACGCGCCGGGACCGTCCTTACGCAAGCTCATGGACCGCATCGACGGTCATGGCTCCCGAGAGCCGCGCGTGAGCCCCTCCGCGCAGGCCCGCGCCCCTGCGGCGTCGGCCGCCGTGTGGCGGGAGCCACGGCTCGCGTGGGCGGCAAGCTTCGTGCTGGCCGTCGGACTCGCGGCGGTCGCGACGACTGCCTACCGCTGGGTACAGCCGCGTTATGCCACGCACACGGCCCCCGGTCACGCCTCCCCGGGCGTACTGCACGTCGCCTTCGAGCGCTCGCTGCCGATCGGGGAAATGGAGCAGATGCTGCGCTCGGCCGGAGCGCGCGTGGTCGAGGGACCGGATGCGTCCGGCATATTCGGCATCGCGCCCGTCAGCACTGCCGCGGCCGGCAGCCCCTCCTCCGAAGCGGCGGGCGCGCAGATGCGTGCGCTCGCCGCGCGGCTGCACGCTGATCAGCGCGTGCGGTGGGTCGAGCCGCTCGCCAGCGCCGAGCCGCCCGAGAGCGCGCAGGGACGGCGCACCGGGAGACCGTGATGCGCGCCATCGTGCGCGCCATCGTGATCTGCCTGGCGCTGGTGGCGGGAGCCGCTCGCGCCGCGGCGCCTGCGGCCGGGGCGCAGGCGCAGGCGCCGCGGATCGTCGTCGCCTTCGCCAACGAGCCGCACAGCGCTCCGGGTCCTGCGGGCACCACCGGCAGCCGCTACGGCGGCGACGGTTACCGCGTCGGACAGAGCGCGCAACAGCGGGCACACCGCGTAGCGCTCGCCTACTCCCTTCATGAAGTGGCAAGCTGGCCGATCAAGGCGCTCGCGATACACTGCGTCGTATACGAGATCACCGATGGCCGCGCGGTGCCGGAGGTGCTGGCCGCGCTCTCGAAGGATGCGCGCGTCGTGCTGGCGCAGCCGCTCAACGAGTTTCACACCCTCACGGGAGCGGCCGCGCCGGCCGCCCCCTACAACGATCCGCTCTATGACCTGCAGAGCAATCTGGTGACGCTCGGCATCGCCCGTGCTCACGCGCGCGCCCAGGGGGCGGGCGTGCACATCGCGCTCATCGACACCGGCGTCGACGCCCGGCACCCCGATCTCGCCGGCCGGATCCGCGGCACCCATTCTTTCTTAGGCAAGCTCGGGACGCCGCGCGCGGGCGAGCCCGCGGCGCCGCTCCTGCGCCATGGAACCGCGATGGCCGGCCTGATCGCCGCCGTCGCCAACAACCACATCGGCATCGTGGGCATCGCTCCGCGGGCGGAGCTCGAGGTATTCGAGGCTTGCTGGCAGCTCGAGCCCGACAGCGACGCAGCCGCCTGCAACACCTTCACGCTGGCCCGGGCGCTCGCGGCCGCCTTCGCCTCCGGCGCGCCGCTGGTCAATCTGAGCCTGGCGGGCCCCCCCGATCCGCTGCTGACCGCTCTCATCGAGAGGGGCATGGCGCGCGGCATTACGTTCGTCGGCGCCACCGGCGGAGCCGGCGAGGGCTTTCCCGCGGCGGTCCCCGGCGTGCTCGCCGCCGCCGCCAGCGAGCAGCCGCTGCCGGCCGGCGCATTCGGCGCTCCGGGGCAGCACGTACTGACGCTCCGGCCGGGAGCGCAGTACGACTTCGAGTCCGGGGCGTCGGTGGCCGCCGCCGAGCTGACGGGCGTGATTGCGTTGCTGATGTCGGCATCGTCCACGCGGCTCACCTCGGGCTTCATCGCCTCGCTCCTCGGCGGGGCCGCGACCGACCGCTCGGCCACGACCGACCGCTCGGCCACGACCAACCGCTCGGCCGCGATCTCCGATCCGCCGATGGTGGACGTGAGCGCCGCGCTCGCGCGGCTCGACACCGTTGCGCGCGGCGGCGCGGCGGGCACCGCCCACGCGCTACACTGAAGGGGTGCCGGACACCTCTACAGGCCTCACCTGGAGCCTCGTCCAGGAGGCGCGCGAGCGCATCGCCGGCAAGGTGAGCCTGACGCCGACGCTCACCAGCTCGACGCTCGATGCGGAGGCCGGCGCGCACCTCTACTTCAAGTGCGAGAGCTTCCAGAAGAGCGGCTCATTCAAGGCGCGCGGCGCGACCAACGCCGTTTTTGCGCTCTCCCCCGCGCAGGCGCGCTCGGGCGTCGCGACCCATTCCTCGGGCAATCATGCGGCGGCGCTCGCGCGCGCCGCGCGGCTGCGCGGAGTTCCCGCCTATATCGTGATGCCCGATAACAGCCCGCAGGCCAAGCGCGCCGCGGTCGCGCGCTACGGCGGCGAGATCACTTACTGCCAGGCAACTCTCGCCGCGCGCGAGAGCGCGGCGCGCGAGCTCCTCACCGCTACCGGCGCAACCCTCATTCATCCCTACGACGACCTCGCCGTGATGGCCGGCCAGGCCACCGCGGCGGCGGAGCTCCTCGCGCAGGTCCCCGATCTCGACGTGATCCTCTGCCCCGTGGGCGGCGGGGGACTCCTGAGCGGCACGGCGGTCGCCGCGAGGACACTCAAGCCCGCGGTGCGCGTGATCGGCGTCGAGCCTTCCGGCGCCGACGATGCCGCGCGCTCGCTCCGGGCCGGCCGGATCATCGCGAGCGTCAAGCCCGACACCATCGCCGACGGCCTGCGCGCCACGCTCGGCGAGCGGCCGTTCGCCGTGATCCGGAATCTGGTCGATGACATCACGACGGTCACCGACCCGCTGATCGTGCGCGCGATGCGCCGGCTCTTCGAGGTGATGAAGATCGTCGTGGAGCCCTCGGGCGCGGTGCCTTACGCGGCGCTCCTCGGCGAGCGCCCGGCGCTGCGCGGCCGGCGCATCGGACTCATCGTCAGCGGCGGGAATCTCGATCTCGAGCGCCTGCCGTGGACGGTGGCGCCCTAGCGGCGCACGTGCGGGCGGCCGACGCCGGTCCGGCCGGCCTCACACCCGCTCGAGGATGAGCGCGATGCCCTGGCCCACGCCGATGCACATGGTGCACAGCGCGTAGCGGCCGCGCACCGCGGCCAGCTGCCACATGGCGGTCGTGGCGAGCCGCGCTCCCGACATGCCGAGCGGATGGCCGAGCGCGATGGCGCCGCCGTTCGGATTGACGTGATCCGCATCATCGGCAAGCCCGAGCTCGCTCAGCACCGCGAGCGCCTGGCTCGCGAACGCTTCGTTCAGCTCGATCACCTCGAGCTCCTCGAGCCCGAGCCGCGCGACGGCGAGCACCCTGCGCGTGGCCGGCACGGGGCCCATCCCCATGATGCGCGGCTCCACCCCCGCGGTGGCCGCGGCGACGATGCGCGCGCGCGGTGTCAGATTCAGCCGCCGGGCCGCGCTCTCGGACGCGATCAGCAGCGCCGCCGCGCCGTCGTTCACTCCGGAGGCGTTGCCGGCGGTGACGGTCCCGTTGGCGCGAAACGGCGTCGGGAGCGACGCGAGCCGCTCGAGGGTGGTCTCGGGCCGGGGATGCTCGTCGCGCGTCACGGCGAGGGGCTTGCCCTTAGCGCTCGGAATCTCCACCGGCACGAGCTCGGCCTCATAGAAGCCGCGCGCGTAGGCGGCGGCGGTGCGCTGCTGGCTGCGCAGCGCAAAGCGGTCCTGGTCGGCGCGCGCGATGTGGAACTCGGCGGCGACGTTCTCCCCGGTCTCGGGCATCGAGTCGAGCCCAAAGCGCTCGCGCATGCGCGGATTCACGAAGCGCCAGCCGATGGTCGTGTCATGAATCTCCGCGTTGCGGCTGAAGGGGGCGTCGGCCTTCGGGACCACGAAGGGCGCGCGCGACATCGACTCCACCCCGCCCGCCACGATGATCTCGGCCTCGCCGGTGCGGATCACCCGTGCCGCCATCGCCACCGCATCGAGTCCCGAGCCGCAGAGGCGATTGATCGTCGCACCCGGCACCGACACCGGCAGCCCCGCGAGGAGCGACGCCATGCGCGCGACGTTGCGATTGTCCTCGCCCGCCTGGTTGGCGCACCCGAGAAGCACCTCCTCGATCGCGGCCGGATCGAGCGAGGGGTTGCGCCTGAGCAGCGCCACGATCGGCACCGCTGCGAGATCGTCGGTACGCACCGCGGCGAGCGCGCCGCCGTAGCGGCCGATCGGGGTGCGCACCGCGTCGCAGATAAAGGCGTCAGCCATGAGGCCCATCATAGCCCCGCTCGCCCCGTACCGGTCCACAACCGACACAGTGCGCGCAATGCGGCGTCACGCTGTATCTGCCCCTGCGCCCCGCGATTGCGCAGTCTCGAGACTCCCGAGTCTCGATGGAATGCGCGCACATGGTCGATCCGCTGCCTTTCATTACCTATACCTTCGTCATGTCGATCACGCCGGGGCCCAACAACGTGATGCTGACGGCGTCGGGGGCGAACTTCGGCTTTCGGCGTACGGTGCCGCACATTCTCGGGATCGTCTGCGGATTCACGGTGCAGCTGCTCGCGGTGTGCGCCGGACTCTCCGCGCTCTTCAATCGCTGGCCGGCGCTGCAGAGCGCGCTCGCCTGGGTGGGCGCTGCGTACCTCGTGTATCTCGGCTTCACGCTGCTCGGCCTCAAGGGCGCGGAGGCGCGCGCCGGCAGCCGCCCGGTGAGCTTCCTTGAGGCGGCGATGTTCCAGTTTCTGAACCCCAAGGCGTGGGTGATGACCGTGACCGCAGCCACCCTGTTTCTCCCCCGCGAGCTCGGGCCGGTGGCGAGCGGCGTCTACATGGTCGTGGTCGCGGAGGGGATCGGTGCGCCGTGCATGGCGGTGTGGGCGCTGTTCGGCAGCTCGCTCAGGAGTTTCATCGCAGCGCCGCGGGGCCGTCGAGTATTCAATGGCACCATGGCTCTTGCGCTCGCCACCACCGCGGTCATGATGGTCAGGTAGCGCGCCGCCGCCCCCACGAGGCACCGATGTTCGAGCTCGCCCGGGATTCCACCGTAGCGCTGGTCGACCAGATCTGCGAGCGCGTGACGCAGCTCGTGCGTCACGGCCAGCTGCCGGCGGGCGTGCGGCTGCCCTCGATCCGCAAGCTCGCGCGCCAGGTCGGCGCGAGCCCCTTCACCGTGGTCGACGCCTACGACCGCCTGGTCGCCCGCGGAGTGATCGAGTCGCGCGCCGGCCGCGGGTTCTTCGTGATGCGCCGGCCCCCCTCGGCCCCGCTCGCCGCCATCGAGGCCCTGCCCGATCTCGGCTCGGACGCGCTCGCGCTCGCGCAGTTCTGCCTGACGCAGCGCGCGGACGTCATCCCGGCGGGCTCCGGCTTCCTGCCGGAGAACTGGCTGCTGGAGGCGGCGCCCGGCGGCGTGCTGGCGCGCCTCGTGCGCGGGCGGCGCACGCAGCCGTGGTTGCCCTGCGAGCCTCAGGGCCTCTCCGAGCTGCGCGAGCAGATCGCCTCGAGGCTGGTGCAGAACGGGATCGCGGCCGGTCCCGCCAACATCGTGACCACCTACGGGGCGTCGCAGGCCTTCGACCTGCTCGCGCGGATCCTGCTCGCTCCGGGCGATGCGGTCCTCGTGGAAGACCCCGGCTACTTCGTGCTGTTCGAGCAGCTGCGGGCCCATCACGTACGCCTCATTCCCGTGCCGCGGCACGCCGACGGGCCGGACCTCGAGGCGCTCGAAGCAGCCTGCCGCGCGCACCGGCCGCGCGCCTTCTTCATGCAGACCCTGCTGCACAACCCCACCGGCTCGAGCGCGGATGCGGCCCACTGCCACCGCATTCTGTCGCTCGCCGAGCAGTACGGTTTCGCCGTGGTGGAGGACGATGTGTACGGGGACCTGCACGAGGGGCCGGCGGTGCGCCTCGCGCAGATCGATGGTCTCCGCCACGTCATCTACGTGAGCAGCTACACCAAGCTCATAGGCCCCGCGCTGCGCGTCGGCTACGTGGCCGCCGCGGGCGCGCTCGTCACGCAACTGATCGAGCGCAAGGTGCTCACCGTGCTCTCGGGCTCGACGCTGCTCGAGTGCTTCGTGTCCGAGGTGCTCGACGGCGGGCGCTACAGGAAGCACGTGGAGCAGCTGCGCCTGCGCCTGGCGCGCATGCGGCGGGATGCCCGCGCCGGGCTCGAGTCCGCCGGCATCGAGTTCGACAGCGCTCCGGGTGAAGGCATCTTCCTGTGGGGCCGCGTGCCCGATGCCGTGCCGGTCGATGGGCTCGCGCGCCGCGCGCGTGATCACTCGATCCTGCTGGCGCGCGGCGCGCTGTTCTCCGCGGCCGCGAGCTGCAACCAGTGGCTGCGCTTCAACGTCGCTCACAGCGTGAGCCCGCCGCTCGTCGAGTTCCTGCGCGAATCCCTGCGCGCGGCCTGAAGCGTTCCGGACCAGTGGCGGAGGCGGTGCAGGTCAGGGAGGCGCGCGAGGGCGACCTCGAAGGTCTGGTCGCCATCTACAACGACGTGCTCGCGACCTCGACGGCAATCTTCTCCCGCGCGCCGGTGACGCTCGAGGAGCGCACGCAGTGGTGGCGCGCACGCGCGAGCCAAGGCTACCCGGTGCTGGTGGCGCGCGACGCGCGCGGCGTGCTCGGCTACGCGAGCTTCGGCGACTTCCGCGCCGGGTCGGGCTATCGCTTCACGGTCGAGCACTCGGTGCACGTGCGCTTGGGGTGCCGCGGTCGCGGCGTCGGTACGGTGCTCCTGACCGAGCTGCTGGCGCGGGCCGCCGCGCTCGGCAAGCACGTCATGATCGGCGGAGTCGATGCGGACAACACCGCTTCGATCCGCTTTCACGAGCGTCTCGGTTTCGAGCAGGTGGGGAGGCTCCGCGAGGTGGGCTACAAGTTCGAGCGCTGGCTCGATCTCGTTTTCCTGCAGCGGCGCCTCTGAGACGCAAGTAAAATGGTGCGATGTTCCCCTCGCCGCCGCCCGCCACGCGGGCGCTGATCCTCATCAACATCGCGGTGTCGCTGCTGCAGCAGCTGCTCCCGAATCTGATGGCGGGGCTGTTCGCGCTCTGGCCGCCCCGCAGCGGCCTGTTCGAGCCGTGGCAGCTCATTACCTACGCGTTCCTGCACGCGCAGTGGGCGCACGGCGGCTGGGCACACCTCTTCTTCAACATGTTCGCGCTCTTCATGTTCGGCAGCGCGCTCGAGCGGCGCTGGGGCGGCCGCCGCTTCGTGATCTACTACCTCCTGTGCGCGCTCGCCGCGGCGCTGACGCAGCTCGCGGTGCAGGGCTCCGCCGGCTCCGCGGAGCCGGTCATCGGCGCCTCGGGCGGGGTTTTCGGGGTGCTGCTCGCCTTCGCCTGGTACTTTCCGCGCCAGAAGCTCATCGTCGTGCCGATACCGATCCCCGTGCCCGCGTGGCTGTTGGTGACGGGGTATGCGCTGCTCGAGCTGCTCTTCGGCGTGACGGGCGCGCAGCCGGGCGTGGCCCACTTCGCGCACCTGGGAGGGATGCTCGGCGGGGCGCTGTGCATCCTCTACTGGCGCTCGCGCCGTGGGCTCACGTGGTAGCCGGGGCCGCTCGGGCGCGTCACCGGCGCGACCATCGATATTACTTCAGATATTAGATATAACTACCAGATATTAAACATGAATTAAGCCCCAGTTGAATTCGGCGCGGTGCCGCAGCCACAATCGCGCCCTTTGACGGTGCCGGGAACTTTTCAACCAGCGTACGTCTCTAGAGCCATCCCATGATCAAGACCGAGCAGCTGACCAAACGCTACGACTCGCTGACCGCAGTGGACGATGTCAGCTTCCACGTCGGTCCCGGGGAGGTGCTGGGGTTCCTCGGTCCCAACGGTGCGGGTAAGACCACCACCATGCGCATGCTGGCCGGATTCGTCACACCGACCTCGGGTCGCGCCAACATCTGCGGCCACGACGTCGCGAGCGAGCCGCTCAAGGCCAAGGCGGCCCTCGGCTACCTCCCCGAGGGCGCACCGCTCTACGGCGAGATGACGGTGCGACGCTTCCTCGAGTTCATCGCCGACCTGCGCTCGCTCACCGGCGCACGGCGCTCGCAGCGCCTCGGGCACGTCATCGAGCACCTGCAGCTCGGCGGCGTGCTCGATCAGACGATCGAGACGCTCTCGAAGGGCTTCCGCCGCCGCGTCGGGCTGGCGCAGGCCATCATGCACGACCCGCCGGTGCTGATTCTCGATGAGCCCACCGATGGGCTCGATCCGAACCAGAAGCATGAGGTGCGCACGCTCATCAACGACATGGCGCGCGACAAGATCATCGTGATCTCGACCCACATCCTCGAGGAGGTCGACGCGGTGTGCACCCGCGCGATCATCATCTCGCGCGGCCGCATCGTGGCCGACGACACGCCGACCGGGCTCGCCGCACGCTCGCGCTACCACAACGCGGTGTCCATGCAGCTCGAGCAGCCGGCGCAGCTCGCCGCAGCGCGCGCTGCGGTGGCCGCGCTCCCGGCGGTCGCCGAGGTCGAGGTGAGCGAGCGCGATGCGCGGCTCACCGCGCTTCCCAGGGCCGGCGCCCCCATCCTGCCGGCAGTCTCCGAGCTCGCCGTGCGGGCGGGGCTCAAGCTCAAGGAGCTGCACCTCGAGTCGGGACGCCTCGACGAAGTATTCCGGACCATCACCGCCTGAGGACCCGCCGCATCATGCGCAACGTGGGCATCATCATGCGCCGCGAGCTCGCGAGCTACTTCGCGACGCCGCTCGCGTACGTTTTCATCGTCATCTTCCTGTTCCTCGCCAACGTCTTCACGTTCTATCTCGGACACCTCTACGAGAGCGGCCAGGCCGACCTCTATCCGTTCTTCACCTTCCATCCATGGCTGTATCTTTTCCTCATCCCGGCGATCTCGATGAAGCTGTGGTCCGAGGAGCGCAAGTCCGGCAGCATCGAGCTCCTGATGACCCAGCCGGTGGAGCTCTCGGAGGCGGTGCTCGGCAAGTTCCTCGCCGCCTGGATCTTCACCGCGCTGGCGCTCGCGCTCACCTTCCCGCTGTGGATCACGGTCAACTACCTCGGTCACCCTGACAACGGCGCGATTCTCACCGCCTACCTCGGGAGCCTCATGCTCGCGGCGGGCTTTCTCGCCATCGGCTCGTGCATGTCGGCGCTGACCCGCAATCAGGTGGTGGCGTTCATCCTCGCCGTGGTGGCGTGCTTCATGTTCCTGCTGGCGGGTTTTCCGCTCGTGCTCGATGTGTTCCGCAGCTGGGCTCCGCAGCCGCTCATCGATGCGGTCGCCTCGCTCTCGTTCCTCACCCATTTCGAGTCCATCCAGAAGGGCGTCATCGACTTACGCGACCTGCTGTACTTCGCGATGCTGATCGCGCTCTTCCTGCTGGCGACCGCGATCGCGCTCGAGCTGCGCAAGGCGGACTGAACCCCATGAACAAACGCTCGACACTCGGCGGCGGCACGCTCCTCGCGCTCGCGCTGCTGTTCATCGGACTCACCATCCTCTTCAACTACGCGCTGCGCGGCTGGCGGCTGGATCTGACGCAGAACCGCCTCTACACCATCGCGCCCGGAACCGACCGCATCCTCGCCAGCATCAAAGAGCCCATTAACCTGTACTTCTTCTTCTCGGAGAAGACCGCGGGACAGCTGCCGGAGTTCAAGACCTATGGCGCGCGGGTGCGCGATTTCCTGGAGGAGCTGAGCGCCCGCTCGGGCGGCAAGCTGCGGCTGCACGCGATCGATCCGCAGCCCTTCTCCGAGGAGGAGGACCGGGCCTCCGAGTTCGGTGTGCGCGCCACTCCGGTCGGACCCGCCGGGACGCCGTTCTACTTCGGCCTGGCCGGCACCAACTCCACCGACGGCCGCGCAGCCATCGAGTGGTTCGATGACCACAAGGAGCAGTTCCTCGAGTACGACGTCGTCAAGCTCGTTTATCAGCTCGCCAACCCCAGGAAGCCGGTGGTGGCCTGGCTGTCGTCGCTGCCGATGGGCCCGGGCTTCGATCCGCAGACCGGCCAGATGCGCCAGCCCTGGACGGTGTACAGCGAGGCGCAGCAGCTCTTCGACCTCCGGCCGCTCGATCAGACGGCGCCCAAGATCGATCCCGACGTGAGCGTGCTGGTGCTGGTGCACCCGAAGGACCTGTCGCCGGCGACGCAGTTCGCGATCGACCAGTACGCGCTGCGCGGCGGACATCTGCTGGTGTTCGTCGACCCGCTCGCCCAGGCCGATCAGTCGGGCGAAGAGGGACGCAATCCGATGGCGGCGATGGGGGCGGACAAGTCATCGCACTTGAAGTCGCTGCTCGAGGCCTGGGGCGTGCAGTTCGATCCCGGTGAGGTGATCGCCGACCGCGGTTACGCACTCACCGTGAGCACGCGTTCCGGCGAGCCGGTCGAGCACCTGGGTTTTCTCGGGCTCGGTAAGGACGCCTTCACGGCCGACGATGTGATCACGGCGGGACTCTCGAACGTCAACGTCGCCAGCGCAGGCTCCCTCGAGCCGCTCAAGGACGCGAAGGTCCGCTTCGAGCCGCTGCTCAAGTCGAGCACCGACGCCGAGCCACTGCCGGTCACGCGCTTCCGCATGCTGTTCGACCCGGCGACGCTGCGCGACGGCTTCAAGCCGACCGGCCGCCGCTACACCATTGCCGCGCGCGTCAGTGGCAACGTCCACAGTGCCTTCCCCGCGGGTCCGCCGGCCGGCGTGACGCTGCCGCCGGGACAGGCGGCCCTGAAGGGGTCGCAGAAGCCCCTCAGCCTCGTGGTGTTCGCCGACTCCGACCTGCTGTCGGACTATCTGTGGGTGCGCGAGCAGAATTTCTTCGGCCAGCGTCTGATCCGCGCCCTGGCGAGCAACGGCGACCTGGTGCAGAACGCGCTCGACAATCTCGCCGGCAGCAACGACCTCATCAGCGTGCGCGGACGAGCCTCGTACCGGCGCCCCTTCGAGCGCGTCGAAAAACTGCAGCGCGCCGCGCAGGATCGGTTCCGGGTGAAGGAACAGGAGCTCGAGCAGCAGTTGCGCGACACGGAGGACAAGCTCACCGCGCTGCGCTCGAAGGGCGGCAAGCAGGCCTCGCTCATCATCACTCCCGAGCAGGAGCGCGAGATCGAGCACTTCCAGACCGAGAAGCTGCGCATCCGCAAGGAGCTGCGCGCCGTGCGCGCCGGGCTGGACGCGGACATCGAGCGCCTGGGCACCGAGCTCAAGCTCCTCAATATCGTCGTGGCGCCCCTGCTGTTCACTGCGGTCGCGCTGCTCGTGGCGGCCTGGCGGCGGGAGCGGCGCGGGGCGCGGCCCGCGCCCGCCGCGAGCGAGCCCGAAGCCGTGCGGGGTGCGCCATGAACGCGCGGCGCGTCGGCGTGCTGCTGGTCGCGGGGCTCGCCATCATTGGCTTCGCCATGTGGATCGCCTCCCAGCGCCACCTGGAGCGCACCACGCTCACGGGCGACCTGGTGCTGGCGGATCTCGAGCGCGGCGTCAACGCCGTGACCGCGATCGCGCTCCGCAAGGGCGATGGCACCCACGTCACGCTGAAGAAGGAGGCCGCCGGCTGGAGCGTCGGCGAGCGCGAGTGGCCGGCCGACGCCAGCAAGGTGCGCAAGCTCCTGCTCGACCTCGGCGCCCTGAATATCGTCGAGGAGAAGACACGGCTCGCGGCGAACTTCCCCCAGCTCGGCGTCGAGGACGTGAGCTCGCCTCAGGCGAGCGGCACGCGCGTCGAGATCGTGAGCCCCGCACGAACCTGGGCGCTCATCGTCGGCAAATCCTCGAGCGCCAAATCCGGCTACGTGCGCGTCGCCGGCGCGGCGCAGTCGCTCCTGGCGGCGCCGCTCCTCACCGTCGACGCCGACCCCAAGGGCTGGCTCGATCGCTCGCTCATCGATCTCGCGCCCGATCGAGTTCGGCAGGTCGAGGAGAAACCTGCCACGGGACCCTCGTTCAACCTCACCCGGGTTAAGAAAGAGCAGACCGACTTCGGCGTGAGCCCTCTGCCCAAGGGACGCGAGCTGAGCTCGGCGGGGGTTGCCAACCCGATCGCGAGCGCGCTCAGCTCGCTCACGCTCGATGATGTCGCCAGGGCGGAGAGCTCCCCGGATCCGAAGGCGGCGCACGCGCTCTATCGCACGTTCGACGGCCTCGAGGTCGAGGTCGCGGGGCGCAAGGGCGGGACGCGCTCCCTCGCGAGCCTGAGGGCGCGCTCTACCGCGAAGGAGACCGAAGCCGAGGCTGAAAAGCTCAACGCGCGCCTCGGCGGCTGGGAGTTCGAGATCCCGGACTACAAGTACGGCGCCATCTTCCGGCCGCTGGAGGAGCTACTCAAGAAGCCAGCCGAGCCGGAAAAGAAGGCCGCCAGGGCGGCCGCGCCGCGGAAAGCCGCTACACCCGGGAAAACCGGCAAGGCCGGCGCATCCGACAAAGTGACGCCGGACAAGGACACGGCGACGCCGCAATGACCGTCAGGGCTTCACCGCCGACATGATCGCGAGCGGGCGTCCCTCCGGATCGTTGAAGTGCGCCAGCCACTCCTCGGTTCCGTCCGGATGGCGGTGAATCATGTGCGGCGCCTGACTGAATTGCACACCGCGCGAGCGCAGCTCCTCGTAGGCCGAGCGGATGTCCGCGACACGCAGATAAAGAATGGACTCCGGGGCGGGCCGCTCCTGCGCGGTCAGATAGAGCCGCGTCCCGCCGCAATCGAAAAAAGCGAATGAGCCGAAGCTGTAGAGGTGCGGCAGACCGAGCGCCGTGCCGTAGAAGGCCTCGGACTCCTTGATGTCACGAACCGTGCGGGAGATCTGGGCCAGCGGCCCGAGCGTCGTAGTCGTCATGGCGGGTTGATCCCTGTGGCGGAGCGCGCTCGTTGCCGGCACGCGAAACCAGCGCCGCAGCGCCTCGCGGTGGCTCCGGATCGTAAGCCGCAGGCCGTGGAATTACCCTCCCCCGCCCGGTTTTTGCACCGCAATATGTCAGGCGTGTACCCCACGCTCGAGGGGGAACAGCGCATGGGGTACCGAACT
>WNEX01000179.1_pt1 | contig 28137 bp, 30 predicted proteins | sample 5399841 | NCBI WGS metagenome assembly WNEX01 (sample SAMN13153337, study PRJNA577476) | soil metagenome | isolation source: 40 cm grassland meadow soil 2 days after 1st rain plot 5 | place: USA:California | collected 2015-09-18 | reverse complement strand
CGATGCCGTGAGCGGCGTGCTCGGCTTCGAGGGCGTCGGCGTCCGGCTTCCGGCGAAGATGCCACCCGCCAGGCGCCTCTCCGGAACTGTGACCTTCGATCGTGCTGCGTGGGACGTCGTGGTCACCGGCGGGTCGATCGCAGGGCTCGACGTGGTTCGTGCCTCCGTGAAGCCGCCGCGGCGGAGCGCACGAGAAGCGCGGGTCGCCGTCCGCGGAACGATCTCCGGTCCACTGTCGCGTGCCCTCACGCTCGTCGACGCGAGCCGTCCCGACTTCGCGGCCGGCCTCGGACTCGATCCCGGCGAGATCTCGGGGTCGATGTCGGCGGACGTCGAAACGAGCTTCGCGCCAGGCGGTGCTCTCGACCCCGCACAGCTCCCGCTCGTCGTCTCGGCCCGGCTGCATGACGTCTCCGTACCGCGCGCGTACCGGAGCGCACCGCTCACCGCCGGCGACCTCGCGGTCGAGCTGCGCGGACGCGCCCTCGAGGTGAAGGGCCAGGCTTCGCTCGCGGGGGCCCCGCTGTCGATCGCCTGGCGCCAGAATCTCGGCGACGGCACGCAACGGATCGACGTGTCCTGGCGGGCGGACGCGACCGCCCGGACCGCGCTCGGCTTCGACCTCCGTCCATGGATGGATGGACCCGCCGACGTGCGCGCGTCCGCCGAGCTCGCACGCGGCGCGGGGACGGTCGACGTCTTCGCCGACCTCGCTCGGTCGGCCCTCGCCTTCCCTGTCCTCCCGGTGTCCAAAGCCGCTGGCACGCTGGGGAGTGCCGAAGCTCACCTCGCCGTGAGCGCCGGATCTGTCACTCGTATCGACCGCGCGCTCCTCCGGACCGAAGGTCTGGAGCTGCGAGGCCACGCGACGCTGGCCGCGGGCGAGGCGAGCGTGCGGACGCTCGACGCGGAGGCCACCCTCGGACCCGTTCCTCCCGCTCGGACGTCCGCGCATCTCGCGCTCTCCGTCCGCCCCGGGACGAAGGGGCGCGCACTCGTGGTGACCTCGGACGATGCAGGCACGCTCTTCCATGCCCTCGGACCGGAGTCCTACGCGCGGGGCGGCCGGTTGCGCTTTGAGGGCTTGCTGCCTCGCCATGCCGCCGCTCTGCCTTTCGAAGGACACCTCGACGTGCGTGACATCACGATCACGCGGGCACCGCTCCTCGCACGCGTCGCGACGCTCGTTTCGCTGACCGGGGTGATGAAGTCCCTTGCCGACGGCGGCATCGCGCTCCAGGCGGTGACGGCGGACATCCGCCATCGCGACACGACGCTCACCATCACGGACGGCACGGCACAGGGATCCGAGCTTGCCCTTCTCGTCGCCGGAACCGTCGACCACGCGGCGGAAACGATGGACATGCGCGGCACGCTCGTTCCATCGTACTACGGCCTCAACGCCGCCGGCGCACGAGTTCCCGTGATCGGCGAGCTTCTGAGCGGCTCCCAGCACGCGGGGATTCAGGCCTTCGACTTCACGGTCCAGGGTCCGCTGGCGTCGCCGCAGGTCCGGGTGGATCCGATCACGGGGCTCGCGCCCGGGCTGCTCAGGGATATCGGGCGACGCCTGCGCACCGACATGCGTTTGCCCGGCGGAAGCAGGCCGTGACGGCGCGGGGCGTGGTCGTCAGCTCGCCACCGCCTCCAGCGCGCCCTCACTCTCCTCGATCTCTTCCGCACCGTCCGGGGTACAGATCGCGATCACGGACGCGTAGCTCAGGTCGAAGCGCTCGGCGATGTCCCGAGGCTTCCAGCCCGTTGCCCGAAACTCCCGGATGCGCGCATTCCGATCCTCCCTGAGCCGGGCCGAGAGGGCCCCCGGGTGACGTGAGGCCCCCTGGCGGGCGACGACGGGTGCCGACGGACGGAGCAACTCCACCTGCTCGAGCACGAAGCGACGGAGGCGGTGTGCGGGTAGCCCCAGCCAGGCGCACACGTTCTCGAACGCGAACGGCTCGCCGACGTTGGCCCTGGTGATCCACCTGCGCGCCTCGGCCGCGAGCTGCGCGCGTTTCGCCTGCCGCCCTCCAGCCTCTCCGAGCGCGCACCGCACGGCCTCCATGAGGAGCGCGCGCAGAAGGCCGCGCTCGCCGTCTGCCCGCCGGAGCGACATCGGCACCCAACGCTCCGCTTCGACATCGGCTGTCATCGCTCACCCTCCTTCGGGCTCGCCCCCGGGAAGTCCGGGCAGCAGAACCGCCTGAAGGGTCAGGGGAGCAAGGCGCGTTCCCCGCCCCTCCGACGGTCGAGACGGGGCGGGCAGCCCGCATCGCGGGTCAAAAGGACCCGAGGGTCCAAACGGCCCACGCTTGGCGGGGCACGTTTTCCACGCGCTCGTCACTTCCACCGGCACATCATCTGCAATCCCGGTCTTCGGGCGCGGCGAGGACGCCAGGAGAACAACAAGCAGATGGTCAGAACCGGACGTGCCGGTGGTGCGGGCCTCGCTGCGCCCCCTCCCAACCCCCGGCTCGGAAACGTTCCCGGGCCGTCTTCGGCGCCGGGGACGGCCAGCGAGCCGTCCCCGGGCCCCGCCGCTCGCCAGCCGTGGCGAACGCGCGACGATCCCTACTGGGTCGAGTGGCGGTCTCAGATCGGGCGCGGGTGAAAGAGTTGCGCGAGCTGACCGGTCTATCCCAGGAGCGAGGTTCGACAGCCCTTGATGCCGGTCGCGGCGACGTTCGCCGCGGCCATGCCCCCGGTGACGGCCCCCTGGGCGGCCGCACCGGCGCCCATGGTGATGGCCGCGCCAGGCATCTCGCCGCTGTCGGCATGCGTGTCGAACTAACGGACCGTCACCTCGACGCGGCGGTTACGGGTCCGGCCCTGGGCGGTCACGTTCGCGGCGGCCGGCGATTCCGTGCCGTACCCCTGCGTGACGATCCGCGACGCGTTGATTCCCTGCCTACCGAGGAAGCCTGCCACCGCCCGGGCGCGGTCCTCGGAAAGGGAACGGTTCTCCGGCTCGTTGCCCGTCGAGTCGGTGAAGCCCTGAACCAGGATGACCGCCTCGGGGTACGGCTGCATCTTCTCGACGAACCAGCGCAGGTCCCGCTGTCCATCGTCGCCGATCACGGCGCTGCCGACGGCGAAGTAGACCACGGAGGCGTAGCGCCTGGCCTCGGAGTGCGCGGCCGCCGCCCGCGCCTGGGCGGCGCGTTGCTCGGCTTCGAGGCGCTGCGTCTCCTTGTTGTAGGCGCCTTGATAGGCCGATGGGCAGCCCTGCAGGATGAGCACGCCCACGCCGAGGACGACGCCCGTGATCGCCCTCATCGGCGCTTCCTGCCCTCGAACGCGGCGACCACCTCGTCGAGCGAGAGCACGCCGTCTTGGTCGACGTCCGCCACTTCGTAGTCGTGGAAGCGGACGCGCAGGAACTCCCGCATGGACACCCGGCCGTCGCGATCCTTGTCGTCGGCCGTGAAGTCGTCCGGGAAGGCGAGCTGCTTCAGCTCCTGGGGATCGAGGAAGCCGTCCTTGTTCCGGTCGGCGCTGAAGAAGACCTCCGTGATCCGCGCCTGGAACTCCGCATGATCGACGACGCCGTCCTGGTTGATGTCGGTCTCCGCGAACGCCACCCGCGGGTCGTGCTTCGGCGCCGCGTCGTCGGCCCGGGCCGGGAGGACGGCGACGGTCAGCCCGCCGACGACGATCAACATCGCTGTCACGCGCATGATGGATTCCTTTAGCTCTGGATCTGCCACGAGCCGTCCGACTGGCGACACGCGGTCCCGTAGGCCTTTTCCTGCTGGCCACCCACCACGATCGTCTGCCGGTACTCCCGGCAGTACTGGCCGTTGGCGAGCTGGTAGGTGCGCGTCGGCGTGATGGAACCCGAGTTGCCCGAGTCGGGGTTCTGCCACACCGTCGGCTGGCCGGCCTGGTTCTGCTCGAACGCCCGCTGCGCCGCCTGGGCCGCCATCCGCTTATCGCGGACGTCGAGCCGGTTGCCGACGAAGCCACCGATCAGCGCGCCGCCGAGGCCCGCCCCGACGATCGCTCCGGGACCCCCGCCCGCCGCCGCGGCGATCCCGGCGCCCGCCGCCGCCCCGAGGACGGTTCCGAGGACGGCTTTCGGGTTGTTCTCGTAGGTCTGCGTCATGGTGGCGCAGGACGACACCATAGACGCGAGAGCCAGTAAGGGGGCAAGCGACATGGCGGCTCGAAGCTGCATCCATCTCCTCCAGTACCGTTTGGCCGTCACCGTGGACCCGGTTTCCGTCGCGGTGCCAGGACGCCCTCGGCCGGATTCCGTCCGAGACGCCGGAAGTCCCGGGGCGTGCGACCCGTCCAGCGCAGGAAGGCACGCGTGAAGTGGCCGGCGTTCGAGTAGCCGATCGTGCGGCCGATCTCGCTGATCTTCCAGGCGGAATCCCGCAACATCTGCCGCGCCATCTCTGCGCGCGCCCGCGCCACCACCTGCGCGTACGTCACACCGTCCTCGCCGAGGCGGCGCTGCAGCGTCCGGGTGCTCATCCCGATCGCGCCGGCGACGAGCTGGATGTTCGGATAGCGCCCGGCGAACGAGCTCGAGACGACCTGGTGCACTTCGCCGACGAAGTCGCGCCGAGCGCTGGTGATTCGTGACGATCTTCCACCCGACATGCCGCGCCATCAGCTCGATGGCTGGACGTAGCGCGCGTCGCGGGCGGCGTCTTGCCATTCGGTGCCAGCACGGCGACCTCGATCGCGAGACGGCGCGCGCCGCCGCCAACGGTCACGAGCGTTCGAGCCGTGGCACGAGATGGCAAGAGGCGCGCGTCACGCGCTGATACGACGCCGAGGACCGGCGACCGGACTGGCCGCACGCCATGCCCATATCCCGAAGGACGGGCCGTCGGATGCCCGGCTTCAGCCTGCTGCTGGCCGGCATGTTCGGCGAGCTCATGATCGCCCCGCTGTTCGGCAGGAGCGGCGGCGGGCTCGGCCCGGCCCGCGTGATCACCGCGGTCATGCTGCTCGCGGCGCTTTCGGTGGTCGGGGGGCCGTGCGGCGCTCGTGCTCTTCATCGGCGCGATGATCGCGCACGGGCTGGCGAGCTTCTCGAGCGCCTCATTCGTCGGTGGTCGCCGCCGCGACGTCGCGTTTCGTGTTCCTCTGCTACGCCCTCGGCGTCGTTGTCTGGCACGTTTCGAGGGATCCGGAAGTCACGCTCGACATAATCGCGGGCGCCGCGTGCGCATACATGTTGCTCGGCGCGGTCTGGGCGGGTCTGTATCAGCTGGTCGAGCACGCGCGACCGGGCTCCTTCGATATCCCCAGCAGCTGGATACCTCCCGACCGGAATCCGCAAGCCGCGCTCGTGTACTTCAGCTTCGTCACCCTGGCCACCGTGGGCTACGGCGACGTCAAGCCGACGAACCCGGGAGTAGGTGGCCTCTGCGTCGCCGAAGCGCTCGTGGGTCAGCTGTACCTCGCCATCATGATCGGCCGCATGGTGGCGCTCCAGATCACACGGCGGGGCGTCTGACCCGCGGCCCGCACGGCTCTTGGCGCGGAATGGCAAGACTTGGACGAGTTAATCGGGAATCACTCGGACCAACGGAGAGGAGGTCGATTCATGACGGAACGATGGACGGCCCCGGCGCTCATCGGCCTCGTGGCAGCCCTGCTGGGCTGCGCCACCCAGAAGCAGACGCTCGCGCAGAAGCAGGACGGGGCGGTTCAGGCCGCGCTGCAACGCGCGCGCTTCGACCTCAACTGTCCGTCGGCGACCGCGACCGTTTTGTCGAGTGACTTCATCCAGCCCGCCGTGCAGGGCCCGTGGGTGGGAGGTCTGGAACGGGCCGAGTACACGGTCGGCGTCGTCGGCTGCAACCAGCGCACGACGTACGTCGTCATGTGCCAGGTGGGTACGGATACCTGCTTCGCCGCCAATCCCGACGAGCGGTTCCGGCGGTAGCCGCCGATCGACTGATCGGTGTTCGGTGGTCGGTGCCGGTGCTCGATCGGCTGTCGCTCGACTTCGTCGGCGGCGTGCGCTACTGGCTGCCCTGGAGCCCGCTCCCGTCGATCCAGCCGTACCTGGGGCTGGGCTACCGGCTGGCCGCCTTCGAGCGCGATTTCGGCACGGACAACAGCATCGACCTGCAGTTCCGCGGTCCGACCAGCAGCGCGGGCTTCGTGTTCTGAGCCGCTGATCGGCGTCCGCTGCGGGATGGGGCTCCGGTTCTGAACGAATACCTCGTCGGCGCGATCGTCTTCGCCTGCATGTTCGGCGGCGCGCTCGGCGGCATGCTCGTCCGCCGGCTGCTGCCCGATCACCACCTGACGAAGGAGACCGAGGACGTCGTCAGGCTCGCCATCGGCATGATCGCGACCATGAGCGCGCTGGTCGTGGGGCTCCTTCTCGCCTCCTCCAAGAGCTCGTTCGACACCAAGGACAGCGAGCTGAAGCAATTCGCCACCGATCTGATCCTGCTCGACCGCCAGATGGCGCACTACGGCCCGGAGGCGAAGGAGGCGCGCGATCTATTGCGGCGCTACACCGCCATCAAGATCGACGCGATCTGGCCGAGCGAAGGATCGCATCGTGTCGTGGCCGACCCGAACAGCTGGAGACTCCTCGAGGACGTGCAGGACAAGCTCCGGGCGCTCACGCCGGCCAACGACTCCCAACGCTGGCTCAAGGAACGAGCGCTGCAGCTGAGCGGCGACCTGACGCGGACGCGTTGGCTGCTGCACGAGCAGCTCCAGACGTCGATCCCGAAGCCCTTCATGGTGGTCCTGATTTTCTGGCTCGCGGTCATCTTCGGCAGCTTCGGCCTGTTCGCGCCGGGCAACGGCACCGTGTCCATGGCGCTCTTCGTCTGCGCGCTGTCGATCGCCGGGGCCATGTTCCTGATCCTCGAGATGGACGAGCCCTTCGGGGGCGCCATTCGCATATCGAGCGCGCCCGTGCGCGACGCCCTCGCGCTGATGGGCCAGTAGGATGACCACGAGTTCAGCCTCACGGCGTTCCCCTTCAAGCGCGAGTCGAGCGAGATCGGTTTCCGCTGCCGGTCCCTGCTCGGCGTGCTCTACTTCCTCTCGGCGTCCGTGGAGCCGCCGGCTGCGGACGTCGCGGCGGGCCTGGTGACGGTCACGTTCATCCACTCGAGCAAGGAGCGGCCGCCGCGCGCCTACGTCGCGGCCCCGCATCGCGGCTGGTGGTTCTACATCGCCGCCGCCGACCAGAGCTCCAAGGCCACCTTCAGCCTGCTGAACATCCTGTTCTGGCTGCAGTCGGCGAGCGGCAAGGGCAAGTCTCCCCTCCTGACCCTGCCGGTCGGGGGCCCATGAGCTGGGTCCGACGCCACCGCATCCGGCGCTATCTGGCGTCGTCGCTGTGGATCATGCCGCTCGCGGGGATCTTGCTGGCGCTGGTGGCCGCGCCGCTCGTCCGCGGCCTCGACGCGGCGACGCGCTGGACTCTCCTCGGATTCACGCCCGAAGGGGCACGGACGGCGCTCGGCGCGCTGGTCGCGTCGACGCTCGGGTTCATCGTGTTCGCCTTCTCGATGATCCTCCTCGCCGCGGACCGTGCGTCACAGCGGGCCTCCGGGTGTACTCGTGGCCTTCGACGCCGGGGGTCTGGCCGCCGTGGCTCGTCGAGCAGACGCCGTCATCGCGCTGGTGCCGAGAGCGGGCGACTTCGTGGCGACCGAAGCGCCGCTGTTTCACCTGCTGTCGGGCGGCGACGGCCTCCGCGATGACGACCTCCGCGACCGGGTTGCGCTCGCCGCCGAGTGGGAGATCCACCAGGATCCCGCCTTCGCGTTCCGCATCATCGTCGACATCGCCTCGAAGGCGCTCTCGCCCGCGATCAACGACCCGACGACCGCCGTCATCGCGATCGACCATCTCCAGCATCTCTTGACGGAGGTCGCGCATCGCGAGCTCGCCGACGACGGCGTCGGCGATGCCACAGGGCAGCGGCGGCTCGTCGTCCGCACGCCGGACTGGGACGATTACGTGAGCCTCGCCGTGACCGAGATCCGCCTCTACGGGGGCAGCAGCATCCAGGTCGTTCGCCGGCTCCGCGCCATGCTCGAGAGCCTGGTCGAGACCTTGCCCCCGGGCCGTGCCGCGACGCTCGGCGAGGAGCTCGACGTCCTGCATCGCATGGTCGCTCGCCTCTACCTCGAGCCGGCGGACCTGGCGCGCGCCGACGCGGCGGATACGCAGGGGATGGGGGTCTGAGGCTCAGCGCCCGGGATCGGGAGCGATCAGCGAGCGGATGTCGACGTCGAGGGGCGTTCCCACGTGCTCTGCGCCGCGATCGACGCCCGGCTGTTCCCGATCGCGATCCGGGGTGCGGCCCTTTCTCACCACATGGGCCAGGAGATCGCCGAGCCGGAACCACATTCCCCGCGTCCCCTCCTCCGCCCGGTCGGCTTCGGCGACCTGCGGACCGGACCGCGAGACCCCATGCAATGGGGCGTCGCGCGGACCCGCGACCAACGAGACTGCCAGGGCGATCGCGACGCAGGCACCCGCGTCACCCGCGTGAGCCGTGACTCTCCGCTGGATCCGGGCGCTAGTCATGATGACACCCTCCGTGCAGAACAGCGATAGCACCACCAGAGGCGGCCGTCTTGCCACAATGCGTCAGCGGGATCCAAAAGCATTCAATGGCAAGGCGCCGATGGTGGCTGCCGCCATCGGCGGGGCCGTCGCGTGGTGGCGCAGAATGGCAAGACAGCGCTGCGGGGAAGCCCCATACTGAAAGGCTCGAGAAAGCACATGAGAAGCGTCGTGCAGGGTGTTGTTGCGCTGGGCGTCGGCCTGGCCCTGGTGGGGCAAGCCATAGCGGCCGATCTGTTCGTGTATCCCCAGAAGGGACAGTCGCCGGAGCAGCAGAACAAGGACTCCTACGAGTGCTACAACTGGGCGAGGGCGCAGAGCGGGGTGGACCCCGGGGCGCCGCCGCCACCCGCCCAGGCAGGCCAGCACGCGCGCGGGGCGGTGGGTGGCGCCGCGCGCGGCGCGGCGGTCGGGGCGGCGGTCGGGGCGATCGCCGGGAACGCCGGCAAGGGTGCTGCCGCGGGCGCCGTGGTCGGGGGCGTCGGCGGCCGCCGACGCTCGGTGGCGGCCCAGCAGCAACAACAGCAGACGACCCGCAGCGCGTACGACCGCGCCTTCGCCGCCTGCATGGAAGGCCGCGGCTACACCGTCCGCTGAGGCAGGCCGGATCCGCCAGCGGGCGCCGCCGGAATGAATACGCGCCGTAGACCGACGACCCTCATTTGCGTCGGCGTTCTGATCGGCTTCACCGCCTGCTCGGCGCCGATCGGCGTCAAGCGCGTCGGGATGCGCCCCGTCTATCGGTCGCTCAGGGCGAACGCGCTCTCGACGGATCGGCCGAGCGAGTGGACACGCAACACGGTCAACTCCTGGGGCCTCCTCAGGCGGTTCGACGACGACCCCGAAGGCGCGCTTGGCGCGCTCCGCGAGATCGTCACCAGCGGACGCGGCGCCAGCACCGAGCTCTTCGCTCTCGGCGAGCTCTCGTTCCTGCACGCCGAGGACACCGGAAAGAAGCCCTACTACTTCGCCGCGACGGTCTACATGTACGCCTTCCTCTTCCCCGGCGAGCGGCACGATCGGCCCGACGAGCTGGATCCGCGCACGCGCCTCGCCGTCGACTTCTACAATCACGCGATCGCGAGGGCGTTCGAATCACGCGACGGCCGCACGGTCGACCTCGCACCCGGTACCTACCCGCTGCCGTTCGGGGAGCTCGAGGTCTGGATGAACCCCGGCTGCCTCTACTGGGCGGATCGCCGCCTGGTCGACTTCGTCCCCATGGCCGAGCTGGCGGTCCGCGGCATGCGGAATCGCTATCGGTCCCCGGGAGTGGGCGCGCCGCTCGCCGCGCGCGCCGTCCCGCGCGAGGACGTCGACGTCGAGCGCAGCCTGGTCGGGCGGCGGGTCCGGGTCCCGGCGACGGCGCTGCTCCGGCTCTACGATGTCCACGACGGAATCGTCTCGGGGCGGCTCCGCAGCACGCTCGAGGTCTATACCGCGAGCGACGCCGAGACGGTCGCGGTGGAGGGCCGGACCGTTCCCCTGGAGTTCGAGGAGACCGCCACGATCGCCTCCCAGCTCGCGGAATCCCCGATCTGGAAGCGAGAGCTCTGGGGCTTCCTCGGCCGTGCCGAGACAGGCGATCGGCTCCCCGTCCTGGCGAGCCTGACGCCCTATCAGCGCGGGCGGATCCCGGTCGTCTTCGTGCACGGCACGGCGTCGAGCCCGGGACGCTGGGCGGACATGGTGAACGACCTGCTCGCCGATCCGTGGATCCGCCATCGGTGCCATTTCTGGTTCTTCATGTACGACACGGGCAATCCGGTCGCCTACTCCGCCATGCTGCTGCGCGACAAGCTGACCGACACGGTGTCGCGGCTGGACCCCGACAACCTGGATCCGTGCCTCCGCCAGATGGTTGTGGTCGGCCACAGCCAGGGAGGACTCCTCACGAAGCTGACCGTCGTCGACACGGGACCCCGGCTCTGGAACTCGGTGAGCCGTGTGCCGCTGGCCGGGGTCCCGGCATCGGACGAGTTCCGCACCCTCCTCTCCCGGGCGCTCTTCGTGCAGCCGCTCCCGTTCGTGCGGCGGGTGGTGTTCGTGGCGACGCCCCACCGGGGAAGCTTCCGCACCGGCGCCTGGGTGAACGGCATCCTCCGCCGCCTGGTGCGCCTCCCCGGCAACCTCGTCCTGATGTCCCGCGACACGTTGACGCAGGGAAAAGGGCTCTTCTACGCCGCGCGCACCACGGCGAGGCTCCCGACGGCGGCGGAGAACATGACGCCGGGGAACCCGTTCCTCGAGGGACTCGCCGCCATTCCCGTCGCCGACGGCGTGGCCTATCACTCGATCATCGCCGTGAAGGGCGACGGCCGCGCCGAGGACGGCAACGACGGCGTCGTGGCGTATCGGAGCGCCCATCTCGAGGGCGCTGCGTCGGAACTGGTTGTGCGCTCTTCGCACTCGACCCAATCCGAGCCGGCGACGATCCAGGAGATGCGACGCATCCTGCACGTCCACGGCGACGCGCTGGCGGCCGCGGGTCTGCACTGCGTGCCAGCGGCGCGATGAGACCGGTGCGTGCGAACCTCGATCTCGGCCGCCGTGCTCGTCGCCGCATTCGCGGCGAACGGCGCGTGGGCCGACGACGGCAACCCGCCACGACCCGCGCAATCGAATCTCGTGAAGTAGGCCAACGCGCCCATATCGAGCATTCTGCAGATCAGGATCCAGGATTCCTACGCCCCCGAATTCACCGATATCCATGGGCAGGGAAATACGGTGACGATGGCCGTGACCATGCCGCTCCCCGCTTACCGCCTGCTCCCTCTTCCCCAGCTTTCGCTGCTGACGATTCCGACCGCCATCACGCCGCCGGGCGGCTCGACGGGGTTCGGCGACCTCCGCTTGCTCGACATCGCGGTGCTCGACGCCGGCCACAAGATCATCTGGGGCGTCGGGCCGACCCTCGTCTTCCCGACGGCGAGCGAGCGCACGACGGGTCAGGGCAAATGGCAGGCCGGTCCGGCCGCAGCGATCGCATTCGCGCCCGCCGGGTGGCTGGTAGGCATCCTCGCCCAGAATCCCATTTCCTTCGCGGGAGATACCGACCGGAAGGATGCGAATGCTCTGTTCCTGCAGCCCTTCGCGACCTATCAACTCGGGAGGGGGTGGTTCGTCAGATCGCAGCCGCAGATGGTGTTCGATTGGCAAACCGGGAAGCAGGTGTTGCCCCTCGATTTCGGCTCGGGACGCGTGTTCAAGATTGGTCGGCAGCACGTGAGCTGCTTCGTCGAGCCGTTCTGGAACGTCTCGACGAACGGGTCGACGCCGCGATATGGGGTGAACTTTGGCGTCTCGCTGCTGTATCCAGACTTTTGGCAAGGGCGTTGAGCTAGAAATGAACCCGCGAGGTGGCGGCACGGCCGTCACGAGAAGCCGTCGCCGCGCCGTACCCGCAATTTCCCAGAGAGGGACAGCATGATCCGATCGGTGCACATGAGGAGCGGACTTGCGGTCGTGGTCGCCGCGGGCATCGTCGCGCTCAGCGGCTGCCCGACGACGCGGCAGACGAGGTCGGTCGAGAAGAGCGGCTTTCTCGGCGACTACTCGCAGCTCCGGGAGGGCGGGATGGGCGAGGCCAGCTCGTCTACATCAAGTCCGGGGTCCCCTGGGCACGCTACAGCAAGATGGAGATCGACCCGGTGACGATCTGGACGTCGGGCGATTCAGACGTCGCCAGTGGTCCGACGTGCAGAACGCCTTGGACTACTGGTCCGACAAGCTGCGGACGCGGCTCACCGAGCTTCGCCAGGGGACCTGAGTCCATCCAGGGGTCTCGCCTTACATGAGATGGCTCCGGGGGGCACTCCTGGTGCCCCCCGCGATCGCCCTCGCCGGCGCTCTCGGCTGGGCGGGTCTCGCGCTCTGGTTCGACGGACCGGCCGCACGGCCGCTCGCGGGAGCGCTCGCCGCGGGCGTCGTCGTCGGGGCGCTCGCGCTGCTGATCCTCGTGCGACCGATGCGGCGCGCGCTCGGAGCGGTCCTCGTCCTCTGGCTCGCCGTGCTCGGCTGGTGGCTCCGGATCCCGCCGCGTGCGGATCGCGACTGGCAGCCCGACGTGGCCCGGGTCGCCACCGCCGACATGCACGGCGACGTCGTCACCATCCACAACGTGCGGGATTTCGACTACCGGTCCGAAACAGACTTCACGGAGCGCTGGGAGGACCGCACGTACGACCTGTCGCGCCTCCGGGGCGCCGATCTGTTTCTCTCCTTCTGGGGGCCGACGCTGATCGCGCATACGATCCTCAGCTGGGAGTTCGACGAGGGGAAGCCCCTCGCCATCTCGATCGAGACGCGCAAGGAGCGCGGCGAGGAGTACTCAGCGCTGCGCGGGTTCTTCCGCCAGTACGAGCTCTACTACGTGGTCGCCGACGAGCGCGACGTCGTGCGGCTGCGAACGAACTACCGCGGCGAGCGGGTGTTCCTGTATCGCCTCAGGGGCTCACCGGAGCTCGCCCGGCGGTTGTTGGTGTCGTATCTCGAGCAGATCAATCGGCTGGCGCAGACGCCGCGCTGGTACAACGCGCTCACGCATAACTGCACGACCACCATCCGCTTCCACGCGCAGCAGGCCGCGGTGCGGAACCCGCTCGACTGGCGCCTCTTCGCCAACGGCCGAGCCGACGAGCTGCTTTACGAGCGGGGCGACATCGACAGGAGCGTGCCGCTCGCCGCGCTTCGCGCGCGGAGCGACATCACGGCGAAGGCCCGGGCCGCCGATCAGGACGCCCGGTTCGCCGATCTGATTCGCGAGGGGATTCCATCGCGGCCGGACCCCAGGCGCTAGGCGTGAAGGGCTCCTCTCGCGGACGGCGGCGAGCGAGGCGGACCGAGCGCACGCGAACGGCGACATCGCGCACGCATGCTCCCGCCTTCTGGCGCGAAATGGCAAGCCGCGGGTGTGCAAGACCGCCTATCCTCCTCCTGTCCTCACGATGCGCGGTAGCGGTCATGCTCTGGACCCCCAGCCGCCGGATAGGAGACGCGGATCATGCAGGCCCCCTACGAGGTTGAGCAGGTGAACCCATGAAGCAAGAGCACACGATTCGCGCCGTCGGACTCGTGCTGGTGGCGCTGTTCTCTCCGGTTGCAGTCGTCCCCGCCGCTGCCGAGGATGCCGCCGCTGCACGGGTAGTGTATCCGACGGATCGTACCGTACTGCCGATCCCGGAGCCCGTGAATCCGCCCATCACTGTGCTCGACGTTCGAAACGCCACGCCTCCGCCACGGTTCGAGGTGAAGGCGCCGCAGAACGCGCCCAACGTTCTGATCGTCCTGATCGACGACATGGGGTTTGGACAGTCTGGCGCCTTCGGTGGGCCCATCCACATGCCGACGGTGGAGCGCCTCGCGGGCGAGGGGCTGCGCTACAACGAGTTCCACACTACAGCGCTCTGCTCGCCGACCCGCTCGGCCCTGCTGAGCGGCCGCAACCATCACGTGAACAACTTCGGTTCGATCGCCGAGACCGCGACGGCATTCCCAGGCCAAACCGGGCAGCGCCCGAACAGCGTCGCACCACTGGCAGAGATGCTGCGGCTGAACGGCTACAGCACGGCTGCCTTCGGAAAGTCGCACGAGACCGCTGCGTGGGAGGTGAGTCCATCGGGCCCGACCGATCGCTGGCCCACGCGTTCGGGTTTCGACAAGTTCTACGGCTTCATCGGCGGCGAGACCAACCAGTGGGCGCCGCTGCTCTACGACGGAATGATTCAGGTCGAGCCCTCGCACGACCCTCACTATCATCTCATGACTGACATGACCGACCAGGCGATCGCGTGGATGCGATACGAGAAGTCCCTCACGCCGGACAAGCCGTTCTTCATCTACTTCGCGCCCGGTGCCACCCACGCGCCGCACCACGTGCCGAAGGAGTGGATCGCCAAGTACAAGGGCAAGTTCGACCAGGGCTGGGACGCGGTGCGCGAAGCGACGCTCGCACGGCAGAAGCAGCTCGGCGTCGTTCCGCCGGAGACCAAGCTCGCGCCGAAGCCGGAGGCCATCAAGGACTGGGCGACGCTGACCCCGGACGAGAAGAAGCTCTTCGCTCGCGAGATGGAGGTCTTCGCCGGGTTCGGCGAGTACACCGACACGGAGATCGGCCGGCTGATCGACGCTATCGGAGACGTCGGTCAGCTCGACAACACGCTGGTCTTCTACATCGTCGGCGACAACGGGGCGAGCGCCGAAGGTGGCATGGTCGGGCTCTTCAACGAGATGACGTACTTCAACGGCGTGCACGAGAGCGTCGGGGACATCCTGAAGCACTACGACGACCTCGGCGGCCCGAAGACGTACGGCCACTACGCCGCCGGGTGGGCCGTCGCGGGTGACTCGCCGTTCGAGTGGACGAAGCAGGTCGCGTCGAGCTACGGCGGCACGCGCAACGGGATGGTGATCCGCTGGCCCAAAGGCATCCCGGCGAAGGGCGAGGTGCGATCCCAGTGGCATCACGTCATCGACATCGCCCCGACGATCCTCGAGGTGGCGGGCCTGCCCGAGCCGAAGAGCGTCGACGGAACGGTCCAGATCCCCATCGAAGGCGTGAGCCTGGCATACACCTTCAAGGACGCCAAGGCGCCGAGCCGGCACACCACCCAGTACTTCGAGATCTTCGGCAATCGATCGATCTACAACGACGGCTGGCTCGCGGGCACCGTCCACCGCGCGGCGTGGGAGTTCAAGCCGCGGACGACGCTCGAGAAGGACACCTGGGAGCTGTACGAGACTCGGACGGACTTCAGCCTGGCCAACGATCTCGCCGCGAAGAACCCGGAGAAGCTGAAGGAGCTGCAGGACCTCTTCCTCAAGGAGGCGGCGAAGTACCACGTGCTGCCCCTCGATGACCGGACCCTGGAACGCTTGAATCCCGCACTCGTCGGGCGGCCCGATCTCATGGCGGGCCGGACCTCACTGACGGTCTACGACGGTATGACCGGGATGTCCGAGAATGCCTTCATCAACGTGAAGAACCGGTCGCACGCGATCACCGCACACGTGGAGATTCCCAAAGGCGGGGCAAACGGCGTGGTCCTGGCTCAGGCGGGTCGGTTCGGCGGCTGGAGCCTTTACCTGAAAAACGGCAAGCCGACGTACATCTACAACTTCCTGGGGCTGCAGCGGTACACGGTGGCGGCCGAGCGGGCGCTGCCGCCCGGGAAGGCGACCATCCGTTTCGAGTTCGCCTATGACGGCGGCGGTGTCGGGAAGGGCGGCACGGGTAAGTTGTTGGTCGACGGCAAGGCGGTTGCGTCGGGACGGATCGAACGAACCCAGTGCTGCGCGTTCTCGGCAGACGAGGGCGCCGACGTGGGCGCCGACGAGGGCACGCCGGTGACCGAGGACTACACCGTGCCGGCGAAGTTCACCGGCACGATAGACGAGGTGACAATCGACCTGCAGGAGGTGAAGGCCGCCGACAGGGGCGAGGTCGAGGTCTCACGCAAGACTGCCGCGCTGAAGAAGGGGCTGTCCGACTAGGGAACGAACGGTCCATACCCACCGCCGGTTGCGCGGGTCTTGCCATTCCGCGCCTCCTAGTGGACACGGCCACGGTCGATGTGTGAAGAAGCATCGCCATGAGACTCGCGCATCTGGTCGTATGCCTCGGCGTGATCGGCCTCGCCGCCTGCTCGCCGCAGCGGCCGACGGTGCCGGCTGCGCCGGCGCTTCGCGTCGTCGTCCCCCTCAACACTCCGCCCTACGCCTTCCGGCAGGAGAACCGCCTCGTCGGCCTCGAGGTCGACTTCGCCCGCGAGCTCGCGGCGGCGCTCCGCCGGCCGCTCGACCTCGTCGAGACGGATTTCGGCGACATCATCCCCGCCGTCCAGCAGCAACGCGCGGACCTCGCCATGGCGGGGCTGACGATCACCCGGGCGCGCCAGGTCCTGATCGGGTTCAGCGACCCGTATCTTCGCTCCGGCCTGCTCGCCGCCATGCGTCGCGAGGACGTCCCGCGTTTCAAGAGTGCGAGCAGCGTCCTACGGACCAGCGAGCCGATCGGCGTGGTCGCAGGGACGACCGGGGACCGCTTCGTGCGCGAGCACGCCCCAAACGCGTCGGTGCTGACTTATCCAACTGCGAGGGCGGCGATCGACGAGCTGCGACAACGGCGCGTGACGCTCGTGGTGCACGACGCTCCGGTCGCCATCTGGTTCGCTGCCGGAGACGAGGCGAACATCGGCGTGCTCCTCGAGCTCCTCGACGAGGAGCACCTCGGCTGGGGAATGCGACGCGAGGACGACGGGCTCCGCGCCGCCGTGAACGGGGTGCTCGCACGCTGGCGCACGGACGGCACGCGGGAGCGCATCCTCGGCCGCTGGGTGCCGTACTGGCAGCGGCTCGAGGCGGGCACCCCGGGTCGGTAGGAACCGCTTTCCCGGTCGCGCCGGCGGGATCTACCGGATCGGCGCGTCGTTATCGCTTCGCGCTGCCGGGACTACCTGGGAAGCTGACGCTCGCTCCGCGCGAATCTATGCAACGCCGCGCGATAGCGGCGCAGCTGGGCATGCGCCTTCCTCGTCTCCTCGTTCTGCGAGGCACAGCGATCGAGCGCCCAGTAGGACCACAGCGGCTGCACGACCTCGTCGAGGTAGTCGGACAGACGGAAGACACCGCACGCCGCCAGGTAGGCCCGCCGCTCCTCGAAATCGCGCAGGACGGATGCCGACCGTGATCGTCGCGACCACAGCTTCCGGGTGCCGCGGCCCGAGCTCGTGACGAAGCTCGGCACCCCCGACGTCTGCACCGGTTGCCACGGCGATCGCACGTCTGCCTGGGCAGCGGACGTGATCGCTCACCGGCCCGGTGTGCACCGCCTCGGTACGCCGCACTACGGCGAGGCGATCTGGCGCGGGCGGCACGGCGCCGCCGATGCGACCCGCGCACTCGTGGATCTTGCCGAAGACGCCGACGCGCCGGGGCTGGCGCGCGCGACCGCCGTCGAGCTGCTCCGCGGCGAGCCGGCCCCGTTCGCACTCGAAGCGATCCGGCGCGCGGCCGACGCTACCGACCCACTCGTGCGCCTCGGCGCCATGCCGCCATCGAGGACGGCGATCCGCGCGAAGTCATCGAGATTGGGACCCCGCGCCTGGCAGACCCGCTGCGCGCCGTCCACCCAGACCTCGACCATGTAGGCGTCTCCGCTGACGTCACGGGAGACGACGCGCACATGCCGGCGGCGGTCCTGCGAAGCGCAGATCGGCCGGGGGCCAGGCAGACGGGCTGGCGCGAAATGGCAAGAAGCGTAGGGCGCCGATCGGGAAGACTGCCGCTCGGGCGGAGGCGACCGATGGACGAAGCCATTGACGGCCCCGGCACTGCTTGCCGCGGTGCTGAGCGCGAGCGGCTGCGCGACCCAGCAGCAGCAGCTCCAGGCGCCACAGGACGGAACGGTACAGACGGCCCTGCAGCGGCGCCGATTCGATCTCAGAAGCTGGGTGGCGGCCCTGCCCGGCTACGCGGTCCAACGGACGGCCATCCTCCTCGGGCTGGTGCGATGAAGAGATCGGGTCAGACCAAATCCTCACTCGAGGAAGGAGAAGAGCATGATCAGAAGACCGTTCGCCCTGGTGCCCGCGCTGTTTTTCGCGGGCGTCGCCGCCGCCCAGCAGTACCCGCTCATGGACATGATCGCCGACCGCGTCATCCAGAGGTACCGGCAGGCGTCCTGTGAGCAGCTGTGGGAGCGGAGAGGCAAGCCGAAACCGGAGGAGGAAAGGAACCTCATACAGATGATGCACGACGAGCCGCAGATGCGCACCGCGTTCATCAACAAAATAGCGGCTCCCGTCGCCAACAAGATGTTCGAGTGCGGCATGATCCCATGATCGCCGTACGCGGGCCGCAGCTTCCCGCCGCGCCCGTTCTTCGGCGACACGCACCTGCACACGTCATTCTCGATGGATGCGGGGGCGTTCGGCTGCCGCCTCGGCGCGCGGGACGCGTACCGGTTCGCCACGGAAGATCGCTTGAAATTTGCGAGAATTTGCACATAAGGGTCTGGCTCACTTCGGACGGGCGCGGGTGACGAGAGGGCGAGGCGGCGATGCATGACGATGATATGACGCAGCGAGCCCATGAGGGGCGTATGCACGCAGAGTGGCCGGTCCTCGCGCTCTTCGTCGCCGTTCTGGGCGCGTCGGCAGCCATCGCTGCGCCAACCCCTCCTGCCCACCAGTGCAGCGACCCGTGCTTGCAGGCGGCGAGGGACGCACGAGCGGAGTGCGTGTCGAGCGCTTCCGGCGCGTTCACGGACGCGTTCGATGCGTGTCTCGACCGCGATCACGAATGCATCGACGCGTGCCGGTTCCAACTGGGGGAGTGCCGCGACAGCACCGGGGCGGGCGCCGATCTCTTCGCGTGCCAGCTCGAGCTGAAGGCGGCGAAGGACCGGTGTCGGAACAAGTTTCCGCTCGGGTCGAGGAGGCGGGAGATCTGCATCGACCGAGCGCAGATCGCGGGCTTCCGGTGTCGCCGGGCCGTCCTCCGGCATCTCCGGCGGGCGCTGCGCGACTGCCGTTCGGCGTTCGGTCAGTGCGCGAATGCATGCGTCCCGGGCGGGCCGCCGGGCGGCGTCGACACGTGCAAGGCGGATGCGAAGGCCGCGCTCCAGGCAGACCTGGCGAGCTGCAAGGCCACCTACCAGGTGACGGCGAGTGGATGCATCAACAAGGACGGCACGTGCGTCCAGGGATGCGGCGATGCCCGCGATGCGTGCAGCGCCCCGACACAGTCGATGCTCGCGGCGGCCATGATGGTGTGCACGGCGCAGGAGAAGGCGGCCGCGGCGGCCTGCGTGCAGGCGAACCCGGGCGGCGGCTCGCCCCTCGATCAGTGCCTCACCACCGCGCAGGCGAACGCGTTCGCCTGCCGCGAAGCCGCGCTCCAGGCCGCAGGGCCTGGCATTACCGCCTGTACGCAACAGTATGTCGGCTGCGTCAAGGCCTGTCCGGCCGCGTAGAGGCCGCGGGGAAAGGAAGGAGCTGCATGACGCGCTTGGTGCGGATGACCCTCGTCCTGCTGGCGATCGGGGCATCGGGTGTCGGCGCGGCGGACGAGAAGTCGAAGTGGGAGTTCGAGGTCGAGCCCTACGCATGGGTCACCGGGAACTACGGGTCGGTGACGGTGAAGGGGCGCACCGCACACATCACGGTCACGCCGATCGACCTGTACCAGCTGATGGAGGACGGCAACGCGTTCGGAGCCGCCGGTTACTTTTCGGTGAGCTACGATCGCTTCAGCGTTTTCGCCGATTCGATCGGCGGCTATGCCGAGGAATCCGTCACGGAGACGATCCCGACAAAGTTCTGCACCCTGTCGTTCAGGGCCAAGGACAAGGTCACGTTCGCGATGGCGGACTTCGCGCTCGGCTATCGGCTCGGAGAGTGGTCCCTTCCGTACCGGCGCCGGCCCTTCACCCTCGGCGTGTATGCCGGGACGCGCTACATGTACTTCGGGAACCAGCTCAACGCGACCGGGGGGGTGGTCCAAGGGAAGCAGGGCAGCGCCAACGTCTTCGAGAGCTTCGCGTGGGCCGATCCGTTGATCGGGGTCCGTTGGTCGCTGCCGCTGCTCGACTTTCTCTCGCTCAACTTCCGCGGCGACATCGGCGGCTTCGGGGCGAGCTCGGACCTCATCTGGGGCCTCCTCGGCACCGTGCGGCTCTGGGTTCCCTGGACGCCGGTAAAGTCGCTCCACCCCTTCGCCGATCTGGGCTACCGCGCGACCGCCTTCGACCGCTCGAACAGCCTGGGCAACATCGACCTGCAGTTTCGCGGCCCGCTCGCCGGCGGAGGCTTCGTATTTTGAGACGACGCCCGCGCTCGCCGAGGAGAACCCCGAGCGCAACGTCTACCTCGGGTCGGCGGCCTGCCGGTCGTGACCCGGCGTCGACGGCCAACCGCTCCGAGCATGCGGCCGTGATCGACGCGCAACCCACGCCCACCGCCGTCGCGGGCCGGGCACAGTCGCCGCGCTGCTGGCTGTGGTAGAGCTCCATCGCCACGAGCCGGGCGAGCGTGAGCGCCGGGAAGAGCTGTCCGGTGAATCCCTCGAGAGCCGCCAGCGAGCGGGCGATCGGATTGACGGGCGTGATGTCGCCGTAGCCGATGGTCGAGAGCGTGATCTGAGCGTCTCGAGCGTCGTCGGCAGAAGCGCGAGGAGGGTCGCAGCGCCCTGCACCCCCGCGCACACGCCGGCTTGCGTTGCCGCTCCCGACGATCGGGTGGATCGCCTTTTGCGTCCGCGACACCCGACGGCGGCGCGACCATGTCTCGGCCCAAGTTGATGTAGGCTATCGGAGACTCTTTCGGGCCGTCCGTCTTGCCATTCCGCGCCATGGGGGCCCACCCCACCGGGAGGCGAACGCCAGGGGCCCCGACGCTGTTTCGCGCCAGCGCCAGCCCCGGGCGCCCGACTTCGATGTGCCGGCGCCTGGCGTCAAATGGCAAGACGGACGCCGCGGATGCGAGTATCCGGGATGCGGATGACAACGACCATGATCAAACGACTGGTACCCGCGCTGCTTTTCGCCGGCGTCGCCGGCGCTCAACAAGACCCGATGCTGGACATGATCGCCGACAAGGTCATCCAGAAATACCAGCAAGCGAGCTGCGAGCAGCTCTGGCAGAGGAAGGGCCAGAAGAAACCACCGATGGAACAGGAAGCCATACAGAAGCTTCGCGATAATCCGGGTCTGCGCACTGCCTTCATCAACCGAGTAGCGGCTCCCATCGTCAACAAGATGTTCGAATGCGGGATGATCCCATGAGTGTCGCTGGGCGAGGACTCAATTCGGATGCTCGTCGGAAGGGCGCCACGATGATGCGAGGCCAGTCGCTCGGTGCGCTGCTGCTCGCGTTGGGTGTGCTCCTGGCGGCGCCCGGGAAGGCCCAGCCGCAACCAGCGCCGCGGGCTTCGAAGCCAGCCAAGCCGTCGAGCAAGGCAGCCGCACATCCGGTCGAGCCGGCGCTCGAACCCAAGGCGATCGACCTCCTGAAGGCCTCGTCCAGCCGCCTGGCCGCTGCTCACTCGATGACGTTCACGACGGTGATCAGCTACGAGAGCCCGAGCCGCCTCGGGCCTCCCCTCATCTACACGACGAGGAGTGAGGTCACCCTGCAGCGACCCGACAAGCTCCGGGTGATCACGCCGGGCGACGGTCCCGCCAGCGAGTTCTACTACAACGGCAAGACGATGGTGGCCTTCGCACCGGCCGAGAACCTCGTCTCCACCGCCGAGGCCCCACCCACGATCGACGCCGCCTTGAAGGTGGCCTACGACTCCGCCGCGGTCTACTTCCCCTTCACCGACGTGATCGTCGCCGACCCCTACGAGGGGATCGCCGACGGGTTGAAGCATGCCTTCTACATCGGCCAATCCCACGTGGTCGGCGGAACGACGACGGACATGGTGGCAATCGCCAACAACTGGGTGTTCGAACAGATCTGGATCGGGGCCGACGACAAGCTGCCCCGAATGGCCCGGGCAGTGTTCCACGCAGATCCGCAGCATCTGCGCCACCAGATAGAGTTCTCCAACTGGCAACTCGACCCTACGGTCGCGGCGGACGCCTTCGCCTCGCCAAGCGCAGCAGCAAGGCCCATCCCGTTCGCCCGCCCGGACCTCCCGGCGCTCCCGCCGGGCGTCAAGCCTCGAACGAAAGCCAAGGCGTCCAAACCCAATTGAGGAGGCATAGCCGCATCATGAAAAGAACTGTCATTGGCCTCATGGGTCTCCTGATCGCGGCGCTCGCGCCCGGGCCGGCCGGGGCCTTTTCGCATTCGGGCAGTTGGGGCGGCAGCACGTCGCACAGCCGAGGGTCCACGAGCCACAGCAACGCCTATGGTGGCAGCTCGTCGCACAGCTACGGGGAAGGCAGCAGCCACACCAACGCCTACGGGGGCAGCTCGTCGCACAGCTACGGGGGAGGGAGCAGCCACACCAACGCCTACGGGGGCAGCACGTCGGGTACCTACGGGCAGGGCGCCACCCACACAAATACCTACGGCGGCACTACGACGGTGTCCGGCGCCTACTACGGCGGCTCCTACCCAGCGTACCATCCGCCCACCACCGTCAACTACTACGGATCCGGGTGCTCCAACTGTGGGGGCTGGTCCACCGCCGGCGCTGCTGCTGCAGGCGCCGCGGTCGGCGTTGTCGCCGGGTCGGCCGTCGCCTCAGCCAATAACAGCGCCGCCAATTCGAATGCCTACTCCGCGGGTTACGCCGCTGGCAGCACCAACACCGCGTATGCGATGGGCGCGATCTATGCGAATCCGCCTGCCGGCTGCGCAACACCCAACGTCGGCGGCACGACCTATTACCTGTGCGGCAACACCTGGTTCCAGCCGTTCTATGGTGCGAACGGCGTCTCCTACCGTGTGGTGCCCACTCCCTGAGGCGGGTTCGCGCGGAGCGGCAGGCACAAGAACTCCGGCTCGGGCGCCGATGGGCCGAGAGCGGCGAGGATGCGTTCGCCGGACGCAGCGTCGGGATCACGAACGTCATACACTACCGCCGCGGGAAAACCCTTGCCCCACAAGGGCCCAGAAGGGTTCCCAATCTGAACGTCGCCGGATCTCGCATGACGCTCGTTCGTTGCCCCAGGCGGCGGCCAGCAGAAGTAGCGACAGAGCCTCCAGCCGCGCCCGATCGCCGGCGGCGACATGCGCGGCCGCCTGAAGCAGACTGGAAGCCAAAGAGGTGTAGTCGCCCCGATCGCTGTCTATTAGCCCGCGGCCCGTCCATAAGCCCGCCCCGGCGCCGCCGACCGCGCGCTCGTAGCGCAAACCGCGCGCGACCTTGCGCGAGCCCGTACGACGCCAGCATGAGCATGGCGGCCGGAACCTTCATGACCCCCAACGCGCAGCAGGCGCGACGACCTTGCGAGGAGGACGGGTTCTGGGACGGCGGCGAGCCCGCGTTCGATCGCGCCCGCACGCCATCCCGCTCGACTCCGCATCCCATGGCGAAGCGGGGCCACAGTCGGCCAGAGCTGTGAGCTGAGGAGGCGCTGACGACAAGACTCCATCATCAGGGGACGTTGGCAGCGTCCGCACGTGCCTCGGGGCCGACGACCGCGACGGGGTGGGTCCTGCGAGCGCTCTTCGCGCTGGTCGCCTTCCCCATCGCCCTGTGGGGCGCGCTCGCGCTCCACTTTGCCGGACCCCGGAGCGCCGCGACCGTCCTGCCCGTCGTATGGGCGGTCGGGGCGTTCGCGATCCTGCTCTTCGTCGGGCCGTTCGCACGGCGCGCGGTCGTTTTCGCGCTGGCGGCCGCGGCGCTCTTCGCCTGGTGGAGCACGATCCGGCCGAGCAACGACCGCCAGTGGCAACCCGACGTCGCTCAGCCGCCCCATGCGCAGCTCCATGGCGACGAGCTCACGATCCACAACGTCCGGAACTTCGACTATCGCACCGAGACCGACTTCAGCGAGCGCTGGGAGACGCGCACTTACGACCTCGCGAAGCTCGACCGGTTGGACTTCTTCATGTCGTACTGGGGCTCGCCGGCGATCGCGCACACGATCATGAGCTGGGCCTTCACCGACGGCCAGCATCTCGCGATCTCGATCGAGACGCGCAAGGAGGTCGGCGAGACGTATTCCACCGTCGCCGGATTCTTCCGACAATACGAGCTCTACTACGTCGCGGCCGACGAGCGCGACGTCATCCGGGTGCGTACCAACTATCGCGGCGAGGACGTCTACCTGTATCCGCTCCGCACGCCGCGCGACCGCGTGCGACGCGCGCTGCTGGAGTACGCCGAGTCGATGAACCGCCTCGCGGTCGTTCCGGAGTTCTACAATGAGGGCACCGGCAACTGCACGACGACGATCCGCACGAACCTGGAACACATGGGCATCTCGATGCCGCTCGACTGGCGTTTGCTCGTGAACGGCTACCTGAACGAGCTCCTCTACGAGAAGAACGTCATCGACACGAGCCGTCCGCTCGACGTGGTGAAGGCGTCGAGCCTGATCGACGCGCGCGCGAAGGCGGCCGATCAGGCCCCCGACTTCTCGAGCCGCATCCGCGAGGGCATTGTCGTACCGTTGCGCTTCGACCAGCCCGGCGCGCCACCGCAGCCGCGCTGACCCGGGGGGAGCCACCCTTTGAGCAACCACATGAACCACGTCGCGCGCGGCATGCGTGCCCGACGACGACGGGATGCTCCCGGTCGGCTCCTGTTGCTGGGCGCCCTGTGCGTCACCCTCGCAGCCTGCACCGGTCCCGTGCGCGCGGTCCGCGTGGATCGGACGGTCGCACACCGCGATTTGACTCGCAGTGTGGTCACGACGGGCCAGCTCAGCTGGGCCACGCGCGACGTGCTCCTGGAGCGCGGCCTCTACGACACCTTCGACGACCGCCCCGAGGTCGCGATTGCCGAGCTCCACCGGGCCATGGTGGACGCGCAGGGCGACGAGGACCTCCTGTATGCACTCGCCGAGGCGTCCTTCCTGCACGGGCAGGCAGCGAGGACGCGCGAGTACCAGATGGCGGCGGCGATCTACGCCTACGCGTTTCTCTTTCCGGAAGATGGTCCTCGCCTCGGTCCGTTCGATCCTCGCTTCCGGAGCGCGGCAGACCTGTACAACTGGTCGCTCACCGCGGCGTTCGCCTCGCAGGACGGCTCTGAGGTCGTACCGCGTGGCGGCACGTTCGCGCTGCCCTTCGGACGGATCACGGTCGCCTTCGATGCCGCCGAGCTGCGTGCCGGTAGCCGCGAGCTCCAGCACTTCGTCCCCGTCGCCCAGCTGAAGGTCGAAGGTCTGGCCATGCACTATCGCTGGCCCGGCATCGGCGCACCGCTCGCGGCGGCGACTACGCCGATCGCCGGCGCGAACGACGGTGGCGACATGGTTGCCCCGCGGCTCAGGGTGCCGCTCACCGCGTTGCTCCGCATCCCGCACGCCCGGCACGCCCTCGTGGAGGGGCGAGCGATCACGGCCACGCTGGAGCTGCACCTGGCCTGGGACGAGGACGCCGTCTCCATCGCCGGCGAGCGCGTGCCGCTCGAGAGCGAGCCGACGGCGGCGCTGGCGCTCACGTTCACCGGCGTGCCGATCACGGAGCTCGAGCTATTCGGCTACCTCGGCCGACTCTCGGGTCTCATGGCCGAGCGCCCTCCGCTCGTCTCCACCACGCCCTACCGGCCGGGGCTCATCCCCGTCGTCTTCGTCCACGGCACGGCGTCGAGCGCGGTGCGCTGGGCGGAGATGCTCAACCGCCTGCAGGCCGACCGGGACATCCGCAGCCGGTTCCAGTTCTGGTTCTTCCAGTACGACTCCGACAACCCGATCGCGCTGTCCGCGCTTCACCTGCGCGATGCGCTGGAGGGCGCGGTGGCGCGGCTCGATCCCGAAGGCAGGGATCCCGCGCTTCGCCGCATGGTGCTGATCGGGCACAGCCAGGGGGGCCTGCTGGTCAAGATGCAGAGCATCAGCTCCGGCGATCGCATCTGGAACGCCGTCAGCCGGAAGCCGCTCGATCAGCTCCGATTGTCGGACAAGACCCGCAATCTCTTCCGACGCGGCTTGTTCGTCGAGCCGCTGCCGGAGGTCGCTCGCGTGGTGTTCATCTCCACACCGCATCGTGGCAGCTTCGTGGCGGGGTACCGGATCATCGCCAACCTGGCCCGGCGGCTCACGACCCTGCCCTTCCAACTCACCGGCGTGTCCGCAGACCTCGCCCGGAATCCCGATGCCGCGAGAAGCCCCTTCGTGCCGACGGCGACCGACAACATGTCGCCGCGAAGCCCCTTCATCCGGGGCCTGCAGGAGATCCCGGTCGCGCCGTCCATCCGGGTGCACTCGATCATCTCGGTTGAGGCGAAGTACTGGTCTGATGGATATTTTGACTCCGAGCGGGGCAACGACGGCGTCGTGGCGTACTCCAGCGCCCACATCGAACCGGTCGAGTCCGAGATGGTGGTGCGGTCCCCGCACTCGTGCCAGGGGAACCCGCACACCATCGAGGAAGTGCGTCGCATCCTCCGGCTGCACGTCGGGCTCGGCACGAGCGACGGGTCCCTCGAGATCCCGACCAGCGACCACGAGCCGTCGCGTCCGATGCCTACGCAAGGAGGGAAACTATGAAGACGAGCCGACACCATGCCAAGGCGGCATTGCTGGGAGCTGTGCTCTCGGGCTTGATGATGGCGCCAGCGGTCGCCCGGAGAAGAACCCCGAGCGCAACGTCTACTTCGGGGAACAGCATGTTCACACGAGCTGGTCGTTCGATGCCTTCGCGTTTGGTGACTCGACTTGCTCTATGCGTTCTCGCAGCTGACGGCTCGAACCGGTGTGAGCTTTTTCTTGCTCATCTACTACATCGCTGCCGTGCGACCTGATGTGGTGTCCACCAGCCTGGCGCTCGAGGTCCTGCTCGTCGCCATGGTCCCGACCGCAGTCGCGGGCTTCGTGCTGCCGCTTCGCGTGATCCCCCGCGAGGGTGCGACACCCATCAACGTCTCCGTGAGCGGAGCGCGGATGGCCTATCGCCATAACGCGCCGGTTGCCCCCCAGACCACCGTGCGATTCGCAATGACGATTGCGTTCCCTGAGTGGACACGATGGCAGGGATTCTGATGGGATCGCGTCGGTCTGGTGACGGAGTCGTGATGCGACTGAAGGAAGCGATCGGCCGTGAACTCCGCACGCGGCGACACACCGCTCTCCTGTTGGCGATCGTCGCCCTGCTCGCCGTGAGGCCGTTCCTCGGCGATGCCGGCGCCGCTACCGTCGTCTTCAACCTCGCGGCCTTCCTCACGTTGCTCGTCGCCCTGCTCACCATCCAGGTCGACGAGCTGGTGGGCGAACGAGAAGCTCTCCTGGTTCAGCAGCGGAAGAGAGCGTTCGTCGGCTGGGCGCTCGGCGTGCCGGCACTCGCCGTGCGACTGTGGCTATTCATCGCCCCGGACCCGCGGCTCGTCCTGGTGGGAGCGGTCTCCTGGCTGATGTTCTTCTCCTACGTCACCTGGAGCCAGTTGCGCGGCGTGCTGAAGCAGCGAGAGGTCACGGGCGAGACCATCAGCATGTCGATCTCGATCTACCTGCTGCTCGGATTGAGCTGGGCGCTGGTGTACGTCATCATCTTCACCCGCCACCCGGAGGCGTTCCAATTCGCGACTCCTATTCCTGGCGGGGTCAGTGAGGCGTACCGGTTCCCCATCTTTATCTATTTCAGCCTGACGACCCTATCGACCATCGGTTTCGGCGACATCACACCCCTCAGCTTGCAGGCGCGCTACGCGGCCGTCGCCGAAGGGATCACCGGGCAGTTTTATCTGGCGATTCTCGTCGCGCGCCTGGTGGGGATGCAGATGAGCCGAGCCGCCACTTCGTCGACGAGCACGCCGGCGCACGATCGGCGGACCGAGAACCCGGACCGATGACTCAATTGATCCACCCCTGTTCTTCGAATCGCTTCTTGAGCACATCGGCGATTTCCTTGGCGGTCTGCTTGGCTCTGCCTTTCATCCCGGTGCTGACGATGAGTCCCGCCGGGTTGCCGGTGGCAACAAGGCCAACAACCCCCAAGGCCGCTCCCGGGG
>WNEX01000228.1_pt1 | contig 28262 bp, 26 predicted proteins | sample 5399841 | NCBI WGS metagenome assembly WNEX01 (sample SAMN13153337, study PRJNA577476) | soil metagenome | isolation source: 40 cm grassland meadow soil 2 days after 1st rain plot 5 | place: USA:California | collected 2015-09-18 | reverse complement strand
GAAGCGTTAGACGCACTACACTAGCTGTTGGCTTCCCTTTTGCAACCATAACGGCATTTCCCATGCGAAACGCCTCACGGTTTTTGCGGCGGGTCGGGCCTCGGCAGGCCGGGAAGCTCCTCCTGCCGGATCTGAGGTTTTGGCGGAGCGTCCATCTGGGTGGCGGCTTCCGTGCCTGGGGCGGGTGAGGCTGGTGCATTCTCCACGAGGCGCGTCAGGTAAAACATGAACGGGGTGATCTGGAACGGGGTATTCTCCCCTTCGGCCACGGTCCCCACCGGTTTGGACTTCAGCATGCGTAACTGATCGTTCCACGGATCAACCTTAACGCGTCCGCCGAGCGGGAGCGCCACGATCGCGTTGGCCGCTGGCTTTTCCTCGGGCGGAGTCGCCGGCTTATCGCTCGCAGAAGATTTGTCCGCCGGCGCCGGCCGAGCGGACGCCGCCGTCCAGCCGGCCGAAACGCTGTCCCCTAGGTGCGGACTGATCAGGTTCGGAATTTCCTTCGCGCGACTCCGGGCCGCGTCCAAAAACAGTTGCGCGCTCGCAGCCTTGTCCTTGTAAGGCGAATTCTTCAGCAGCTCCATCCCTTTTTGGCGTGCCGCTTCTTCCTCATCCGGAGTGCGCGCAAAATCAAAATGCTTGAACGTGTCCTTATCGTCGAACCGCAGCCGGCTGAAGAACGCATACTGCGAGTCGATGCGGTGTCCCAGGACGATGTGGCCCAGTTCGTGCGCCAGTATGGCCGCGAGACTGGCTTCGTCCGGCAGCACGTCAATCAACCCGCGGCTCAGCACGATGCTGTGCCCGAGCGTGAACGACTCGAGCGTCGAGGTCATCAACACGCGGCAGCGCACTTCGGGCTGGATGTCGAGATCATTCGTGACCTCCAGGTTGTTGACCACCGTCTCGAGCACTTTGTCCACTTCGCCGTAGGGCGCCAGCAGGCCCAGCCGCTCGAGCCGGTCCGTCACATTGTCTTCTGCCTGATGGTCCCAGGAACGCTCCGCCTGTAGCGGCGAATAATCATTCTGATTTTCCGACTGGTCGCGGACTCCCGCCGAAGACTCGATGAGCACCTTGCTCAACTCTTGTTGCTGCCGGGCGTGCCCCAGGTTGTAGCCCCAAAGCCGCGTCTGCGCGCGAAATGCCTTGTATCCGATGTTCACGGACCGCTTGTCGCGCACGCTGCCTTCTTCGCTGTAAATGAACGAAGGGAGCCAGAGGTTTTTCCCGACGTTGGCGCGCCAACTGTCGAAATTGAAGTAGTTGCTGGTCAGCGACGACCCGCCATACGCGCCGTCGAAACGCACGATGTGAAAATCCTGATCCTCCACCCAGATGCGTCCGACGAAGCGTCCTTTATCCTTCCTGCTTACCGGATCGACGTCAAAAACCAGGCAGCGCACCTCGCCCAAAAACTCGCGCCGCACATACTCCAACCGGTAATGCGAGCGGTCGAAGCTGTTAACGTCCAGGTAAATCATCTGCAGGAAGCCGCGCGGGAGAAACTCCGAGTTGAAGAACTCTCCCCAGCTTCCGATCAGCTTGTGCTTTATGCCCTGGTCGCGGTCGAGCGGCTCCAGTTCGACGCCCTTCGAGAGTTCGGCGCGGCCGAGATAATATTTGTCGCCGGCGGGAGCTGCCCCGAGCTGCTTATCCGGCCGGAGATACTGGATGTAGGTCTCGACCAGCGGCGAGTACTGGCGAAGCAGACCGACTTCGGTCCGCTCCTGCGCCATAATCTTTTCGACCACCTCTTCGGAGGTTAATGGCCGCTGCGTTGCGAAGGCCGGAAGCGAGGGTTGCGCGCCGGCCGCCTGCGGCAAGGGCTGGTCCGCGGGGGCTGGGGGCGCTTGCTGAGGGGTTGGAGCCGGCGGGGATTGCTGCGCGCCTGCTCCGGAGGGCAACTGGGCAGTTGCCGTCGGCGGCCAAAGCAGAAGAGCCAGCGCCAGCAGCGCAAGCAAAGCCGCCGCGGGTGGCGCAAAATTGGCCAAAACCGGCCGCGGGCGGGATGTTGAGGCAAGCAAAATCCTGGGGCTGCGCATGACGCCTCCCAGACGGGACCTAATGAATGGGCTGTAATTCGCAGCGTAACCCCAAGGACAGCCGGTGCCACCTGTCCTTAAGGGCAGTTTCCGGCCAGCCGTTCGCGCGGAGGGCGAACATTAATCGTAAGTTGTGGACGGTAAGTCGCGACTGGCGATATGGCAACCGCGGTTGGACTCGAGCGCCTTACCGGCCGTGCGAATTCGTGTCAAGGCGGAGACGCTCGGAGAAGAACTGGTCATCCACAACTCTGGCCATGGGGAGCCGACATTACGCTCGCCTGGGATAACCTCGCAAACCTGGCACCAGCGTTTGCTTCCGGGCGAGCTGGGGCGGTGCCCGGATACAGAGCTAACTGCACAACTAAACGCCAGAGGCGGGGTCGCGGCAGGCTAGCCCAAGGCTAGCCCGGCCAAATCAAGAGGGAGTGCCAGCGAACATGCGGCTTCAGAATCCCATTCTGATTCTTCCGGCTGCGGCTTGCCTGCTTGCCGCCGGATTGCTCGTGAACTCCGGCGGATGTGGGGGAAGCGGAACAACGGTTACGCCGCCACCCCCTCCGTCGCCCTTTGGGCAGAAAATTCAGCACGTGGTGGTGATCTTTCAAGAGAATCGCACGCCGGATAATCTTTTCCACGGGCTGCCCAATGCGGATATCGCCGCGAGCGGCGTGAACTCGCTCGGGCAAACTATCACTTTGCAACCGATCACCCTGGCGAATAACTACGACCTGAGCCACGCGCATACGGCTTTCGTAAAGATGTATGACGGCGGGAAAATGGATGGAGCCGATCTTGTGGGCTTGGGCTGCCAGGCGGGGGCCGTGGGCTGTCCGCCGCCGAACCCGCAGTTCATGTACGTCAATCCATCGGAAGTGGCGCCGTATTTCCAATTGGCAGAGACGTACACGTTTGGCGACCGCATGTTCCAGACGAATCAGGGGCCGAGCTTCCCGGCGCACCAATTCATTATTTCCGGCACTTCCGTGCCGACGGCGACGAGCAATCTGTTTGCGTCGGAGAATCCGCACGTGCCCACGGCGGGCGCAGTCGTGGGCTGCACGGCTCCTGCGGGTGAGTTTGTGCTGCTGATCGATCCTACGGGGGCGGAGAATTCATCGCAGTATCCATGCTTCGAGCATCCGACGCTCGTGGATGAGCTGGACGCAAAATCCGTTGCCTGGAAATACTACACGCCGACGCCGGGCTCGATCTGGACGGGGCCGAACGCCATCGAGCATCTGCGCATGGGCCCGGACTGGACCAGCAGCGTAATCACACCGTCGACGCAGATTTTGACGGACATCACGAACGGGCAACTGGCGCAGGTGAGCTGGGTCATACCCACTGCGGCGGCTTCCGATCATGCGTCTTCGAACGACGGCTCCGGTCCGTCGTGGGTGGCTTCGATTGTAAACGCTGTAGGGAATAGCCAATTCTGGTCGAGCACGGCGATCATTATTACCTGGGACGACTGGGGCGGGTGGTATGACCACGTGGCGCCGAAAATCACGAATTCCTATGAATACGGTTTCCGCGTCCCGCTGATCGTGGTGTCACCATTCGCGAAGCCCGCCTACGTGTCGCATGTGACGCACGATTTTGGGAGCATCCTGAAGTTTATTGAGGAGGTCTTTCAGGTGCCCACCCTTGGGTACGCGGATACGCCGGCCGACGACCTTTCTGATTGCTTTGACCTCACGCGAACTCCGGGGCCTTTTCAATTCATCGCTGCACCGCGGGACGCAACGTTCTTTCTGAACGACAAGCGCCCTGCAGAAGGCCCGGATAACGACGATTTGTGAAGGTACTACTACCTACCTTGCGGCCGAGACGAATACCACGAGGTACTAGGGTATTCACTGGATTGCTATTCCAGCGGATGACATCTACTTTGGGTCACGGCCCGAAATCCTCGAAGAGAGCAAGAAGAACAAAAATAACAACTGAAGCTAAGGTTCCGCAGCCAAACCAGCTACCGAGAGCCAAGCACCCAGCCCGACCTTCCGTGCACCAGCCCTGTTCGTGCAGGTTACCAGCTCAAGTTCCTTGAAAAGGGGCGCATAGGGGATGAATCTGGATAGCCGCCTCACCGGCAGAGAAGAAAAAAGGCTCCCAATTATGATGGAAGTGAAACTCGCGCCCGTCGCGGGTGCGACGAGCGGGCCGCCTGAAAGGACCATCACCGATAATATGAGTCCGCATGGCATCCGCGTGCGCTCGACATGCGAGTGGCGGCTTGGCGAGCAGGCAGAGATTGTTCCCACGAAGGGGGGAACGCCCATGAGGGGCGAGGTGGTCTACTGCCAAAAAGTTGAAGGTGGGCGCTTCTTTGTGGGTCTAAGGTTTGCGAGCAGCCGCGTCCCGTGGTCTATCCTGCAGCGGTTTAACGGCCTGCTTCTCGGGGATATCTTTTGCGCCATGCGATGGAAAGCTTAGGGCTCGCTGGAGGCCCGGGAACGGATGGCTTGATCGGCGAGGAGAGCTTGCTCGCGGATGCGGTCGGGGATGTCGCGGGATTCGCGTTCGTAGGGGCGAATCGCCGGTAAGTCCTCGGCGCGGCCGATGATGTACAGCGCGCGCAGGGCTTCCCAGACTTGTTCGTCGCCGGGATCGACGACGGCGATTTCCTCACCGGCGGCGACGCTGGCTCCCGCGGCGGCAGAGAGCGAGTGGATGCGGCCGCTGATCGGCGAGCGCAGATCCGTCCTCTTTTCGGAGCCGTAGCTGAGTTTGGCGATGATGCCGCCTTGATGGATGGCGGTGCCTGGTCTGTCTGCGTCGATGATATGACCGCCGAATGGGGCGACGATGTGAACAGGCTCGAGCAGCGCCACGATTTGCGCGCGGCCCGATGCGTCGCGGAAGCGCACCAGCGAGAGTGCCGCGTTGCCCCGCACTATGGGCGAAGAATCCTGCAACATCTTTAATAGGGCTTCGTGGAACCCTGCCCCGGAAGGGTCTTGCCCCATGACCCACGCGTCGGTGTTGCGCACTTCCTCGACGGGATAGGTCGAGAGGCGGACGAGTACGGGATACCAGCGCGCGGCCGAATCTTGGCGTGTGATGCGCTCGCCGACTTGCACCAGAGCCTGCTGGATGTGGCGGGGGTGCTTGTCGTCGGTCAGATATTCCGTGATCTGCCGGTCGGAGAGGCGGCGGCCAAACCAGCTGTTCCACCAGAACAGAAAGGGAAGCAGCACGATGAGCCACGCGGCGAGATAGAAGAGAAGACGCGTGCGCGTGGACATGCCGTCGGCAGATTGGCCGGACGCCGCGCCAGTTTGCGGCGCGGAAGCTTCTTTCAGGAGTGCTTCCACATCACCGTTTGACGAAGAGCGTGAGGGGGTGTCCATGCTGGTGGATGAGTTTGTCAAAAAGAAGGCCGAGAAGCAAAAGGCTCGGGCCTCTCGAGTCCTGGCCGCGGCAGATTCCAACCCCTCCCAGCCCAGGCGCCCTTCGACCGTGCTGCGAGTAAACAAGCTCCGCCGCTCGAATTAACCTTCGTCGGAGGGCGAGCCGGGCTTGGACGGGCCAGCCGGCTTGTTTTTGCCGCGAAGCTCCCAGAAAGCATTGAGAAAGAAGACGGCAGAGAGGCTGAGCATGATGAGAATCTCGAACAGCCCGTCGACCGTGGTCATCGTGCCACTGACGACGACCCAGGCAATGCCAGCAAGCGGAATCAGCCCAAGCACGATGGAGATCAAGAGCATCACGGCAAGCAAGTCGCCTCCTCACATTTCGCGTAAGCTCAGTATCAAGCGATAAGCACGTTCCTCGTCTGCAGCGTTTGCCTGCGGCAGGCGCCGCGGAATGGAAATGGCCATGGAAAATCGTTTCGTCACGCCCACTACGGTTTGAACGTCTCGTCGACCGTCTTATTGTCTTTGGCCGCGAGCGTGACTTTCTCGTCTTTTTCGCCAAGCTTTTCGTGGACGAAAGCCAGGGTATAGTCGCCTGGCGGCAAGCCCTTGATCTCAAACTTCCCGTCGGCGTCCGTGACCGCGTAGAAGGGACTCTTCACCACGTTGATGTACATCTTCATCCACGGATGCTGGTTACACTTGACGGGAAGAAGAATTTCTTCGCGCGCAAAACTCTTGTCAAGGGGGGCGGACTGCGGTGGTTGCGATTCGTTCCATTCGCGGTTGTCTTTTGGCTGGGGGTGAATGTTGTGCGTGGTGGGGTCGCTGTTGACGATCTTGACCTCCTGGCCGATCATCACGCCGAGCATGTGCGGATGGTATTTGCAGCCGCTCTGGTCGAGAGTGACGGGTTGTTTCGGCACATCGAAAGTGCGACTGCCAAGGCCGTCCTTGACATAGACGAACACGTTGGCGAGGTGGCCGCCGCTGGCGAGGAGGGCTTCCGCGGTGTTCGTGCCCTTGCAGGCGGGGTCCTGGCTCATGTCGATTTTCGCGCCCGCGGGCGCTGTGCCCTCAAATTTGACAGTGCCGGCGACGGTGGCAACCGTGGCGGGATCGACAGGCGCGGCGGTCGGGGCCGCCGCGGGAGCAGCCGCGGGCTGCTCGGCAGTTTCCTCCTTCTTGCCGCCACATCCGGCGAGGAGGACGAATCCACATGCCACGGGCATACCGAGAATTGTCACCCAGGTTTTCGTTTTCATTTTGTGCCCTCTTCCTGAGAATGGGAATCTCACAGAAAATCCTATTTGCTGACGCCGCGGCCGCCGCTGCCGGCCGCAACGGGAGGACCAGGAGTTACTGCGGCGCGTGAGCGCCCCATCCCAGAAGCGACGCGGCGCTGTTCTTCGGCCGTGAGCTGCAAAATGTAGTCCACGAGGAGCTTCGTATGGTCCTTGTCATACCCTTGGAAGGAAGGCGGCGTCGGCCCGGAAAAGACCCAATGGCCGTCCTGGCGCTTGAACAAACCTGACGGCATTGAAGTGCCAGGACTAATGGCTTGCGGATCGAGCATCCACTGCTCCATCCAATCGGGCTTTAGGCGGCCGCGAGCCTGGAGAAAATTCGGCGCGGTGGCAGTGCGGTCGTGCACAGGATCGCCAGTGGCATGACACTTGAGGCACGGCGCGGCAGTGCTGCTAAAGAGACTGCGCGCCATTTCGGTTTCCTTGGCGGTGAGCACGGGGACTTCTTCGGGGATGTACGGGAACGGCTGGCGCGAAAGCGCCTGAAAGAACCGCACCAGTTTGCCAAGCTCGTTTTCGGAGAACGAGAACGTTGGCATGCGCACCTGCAGGTAGCTGCGAATGCCGTTGCGATTCGTGTCGTTGTCGTTGAGCGCAGGATTTTTCAGGAAGCGCAGCAACCATTGGGGATCGACGCGCGCGCCCTCGGTGAGCAGCTTCGGAGGCAACTGTTCCTGCGCGTCTTGATAACGCGCCAACCCCATGAGGATGGTTTTTTGGCCGGGAATGAGCTGGTGACAGCCCATGCAGTTGTACTTCTTGACCACCCACCAGCCTTCCTGAATGTCTTTGCGATAGTCGAGCGGCTTGTATTGATAGCTGGGGGGAAGCGGGTTTTCCTGGCTGCCGAGAAGGAACGTGGTGAGCGCGCGAATCTGCTCCTTCGTGAGATGCAAGTTCGGCATGCGCAGCTTTTCGGTTTCGTCGTTGAAGATTTTCCCCTGGTCCCAGATGTTGGGTTCGGCCAGCTTGTGTTCAAAGAAGCCCTGGTGGTCGTACCAGGGCTCCTTGGCCGGGCCTTCGGGCAGACGCGCGAGGTCCTCGGGGTCCTTGATGGGCTCATTGCCGCCGCGCTCGGCGACTTCCGTAAGCAGCGCGAAATCGAGGCGCTCGACCGGCTTGCTGCCCTCGGCCGTCAGTTCCGTACCGATGCGGCCCTCGTCCTCGAGCCCGGAAAGCTCATGGCAGCCAAAGCACCCAAAGAAGCGAACCCACTTCTTGCCTTGCTCCTTGAGCTGCGGGTCGTCCATGAACGAGGCGTCCGCGTAGTCGGAGGGACTCTTTTTCCTGAGCGTGATGAGATAGCTGGCGATATCCTCGGCGTCGGTTTCGGAGAGGCGGAGGCTCGGCATTACCGTCATGTTCTGGACTTGGAGTTCATGGCCGTCGTTCGGGCACTTGCTGTGATCGAGATCGAAGACGAAAGGCACCCCTTTCTTTTTGTAGTCCTCGGGGCCGATGTCTTTTTTCTCGTACGGACAATAGGGGCGCGTGCGTTCGCGAGCATTGTGGACCCAGCGAACCAGATAATCATAATTCGCTTTTTCGCCGACGCGTGTGAGATTTGCCGCAAACGTGCCGCCCTCGATCTGATCGCCTTCGCCGATGGAATGGCAGGCGAGGCAGCCGCGCGTTTCGAACAATTCCTTGCCATGAGCGGCGTTGCCGGGTTTGTGCTTGGGCGGGGGATCGGTAAGGCCGGATTGCCAGACGAATGCGGAAATGGCCCGAATCTGTTCGTCGGTCAAGCGAAAGTTGGGCATCTTGGTGGTGGGGCGGAAGTCCGTGGGCTTCTTCAGCCAAACGGGAATCCAGTTCTTGTTCAGCTTCAGACGCACATCCTTGAGGTTGGGCCCGACTTTCTTCATGTCTTGCAGCAGGCTTTTGGTGGTGCGGTCGAGCTGCATGATGCGGAGGTCGACTTTGCTGTTCTCGACTTTCAGGGCCACGGCGCGATCGTTCAGGTGGTTGGCTTCCTCGTTTGTAGCGGCTTTGTCGGCCTGCGCCATGAAGTCGTCGGCTTGCTTCAGATGGTCTTTCTTCTGCTGTTCGAGAAGCTTGATTTCCTGAGCGATGGAGAGAAGGTCTTCGGGCTCTTTGTCGTAGCCTTCGTAGCGGTGGCAGCCGACGCACCCGCGCTGGCGGAAAAGATCCTTGCCTTCACCGATCACCCAGCCGACGTCGTTGTTCACCAGAACCATGTCCGCGGAGTGGCAAATCTGGCAACCGGCTTCGTAATTTCCGGCTCGGAAGATAGGCCACAGCCAATGTTCGTAAGTGCCGTGAGCTTTTTCGACGCTGGTGGTGGCGCGGCCATTGCCTTGGTGGCACGGCGAACAGCCGAATCTCTCGGAATCATGAATTCGCAGCAGGTCGCGGTTGGGATGGCTGGTAAAAGCGCGCGCGTACTCATCCGGTTTCTTGCCGGGCAAAGACATGGCAGCCGCGGTGAGGTTGACCGGTTCGCGAATGCCGAGGTGGCAGGACTCACAGCGGTCGACAATCTGGGCGCTGTCTTCGCGCTCGAGGTTGGCGGCGTGCTCGTTCACATTGATCTGGCGAATCGCGGGAGTCAACGATTCCACGCTGTTTTGCAGGTTGAGCAATTGAGAAGAAGTGAGGCTCACCATGTGATCGGCGAGGTAGGAATCCATCAATTCCTTCTTTTCGGTTACGGGTTTCAGTAGTTCGCCGAGTTCCGCGCTCAATTGCGTGCGCTCATTTTTCAGGTCGTTGTAGACCTCTTCGAGCTCGCCGAAGTTCTTGAAGGTTTGCACCTTGCCGTCGGGCATTTCGACAGTGCTGGGTTCCGCCTTGTACGCATCGAGGTCCCTTTGCTTGCCCTGTTTTGCGGAAGAACTGGCGGTGGTTTCGATGTCGTAAGTGACGGCGGTGACGTAGGCGCGCCGGTCGGTGAAATGACCGGGGCCATCCTGGACCGCCAGAATCTTCGCACCTACTTCCCGGAGCCTTTCTCTAAGTTCGTTGATGCGCGACTCCGCGCTCTTGCTGGCAGCCTCGTAATCCTGCTTCAGTTTTTGATAATCCGGACTGTTCTCGATTTCCTTTTGGGATTGCGCCGATTGCGTGCGGGCGGTCTTCAGAAAAGCGGAGTAGCGGCTTTTCCATTCGTGCTGGAAAGTCTTCCACGGGCGCTGGCCGAAATCTTCATCCCAAAGGGCCCAGAAGAGCGTGGCCATCAGGACGACCATGCATATAACGTAATGCGGCGCGAGGGATTTGGTTACAATCGGATCGTTTTCGGGGATGGGCTTATCCGGCACCAGGTCCTCCTAGATATTGAACCAGGGCGTGATCCAAAGGTATTTGATGTGAAAGAGCAGACGGATCAGGATCTTAATCGGAAGAGCCACCATGATCAGGAAAAATGTCATCATGATGGAATACTGCAGCAGACTCATGCGCTTATAATCCTTGGGATTGTAGCGGCGGAACAATCCGTTCACGATGAGCCCGCCGATGACGAAGTATCCGCCAACGACGATCGCTCCAAAGATGCCCTTCCACAAATTCGAAGTGATCCCGAGAAGGTCGGGCAAGTCGCGGTTCACTTCATAAATGAGGCGGTTGTGGTCCCAGGTCTGCCCCGGCCAGAACCACTGCCAACCCGGCCCGCGAATGAAGGTGCCGATGAAAATCATGGACACCCACAAGATGACAAAGCCGAACAGAAAAGTGCTGATGGCAAACTTGCGCTGCTTCCAGGTGTAGTAGCCAGAGCCCAGCGGATTGGTATCAATATAAGGAATCACCATCAAACCGATGATGATCAGCGTGGGCATAACCACGCCGGCGATCCAGGGATCGAAATAGACCAGCATTTCCTGGAGGCCGAGGAAGTACCAGGGCGCTTTCGCCGGGTTCATGGTCAGGTTGGGGTTGGCGGGTTCTTCGAGCGGCGCGTTCAACGTGATGGACCAGACCATCAGAATGATGGTGACGATGATTGCCGCCAGAAATTCCACGCGCAACAAAAACGGCCAAACGTGGACTTCCTTCTGCCATCCCGGTCGGAAAGGCCAGGTCCTGCGGTGATGCGTTTTCGCCAGCGCCGGATTGGCGCTCAGATCCGCGATGAGTTTGTCGTTGGCAAACGCCTGCCTCCCGGCAAGATAAATGTAGAAGGCCAGCAGCGGGATCATGGCGATGATCGGAACGTTGTCCGCGGCGGAGAGGATCTGCCAGAGTTGCTTCCAATCCATGGCTATTTTTTCGCCTCCTTGACCTCGGAGTCGAGAACCACTTGAGCCGGCCCGGATATCCCGCCATCCTTTCGCACGCGCCAGAAGTGCAAGATCATGAAGACGGAAGCAATGATGGGAATGCCGATGCAGTGCCAGATGTAAGAGCGCAGGAGCGCGTTGGCGTCCACAATCGATCCGCCAAGCAGTCCGAAGCGCACATCATTGTAAGGAGTCATCCCAAACTGTGGGCCAAACGGGCCTTCGTGGCCTAATAAAGGTGTGGCGCGCGCCATGTTGGTGCCGACGGTGACGGCCCAGAAGCCGAGCTGATCGTCGGGCAGGAGGTAGCCGGTGAAGGAGAGGAGCAGAGTCAGGACCAGGAGGATGACGCCGACGGTCCAGTTGAATTCGCGCGGCTTTTTATAGGAACCGGTGAGAAAGACGCGGAACATGTGCAGCTCGACGGCGATGACCATCAAGTGCGCGGCCCAGCGGTGCATGTTGCGCAGGAGCTTTCCGTAAGGGACGTCGTGTTCGAGATAAAGAACGTCGCGGAACGCCTGAACTTTGCTGGGGTGGTAATAGAACATGAGCAAGACGCCGGTGAGCGTGAGGACAAAGAACAAATAAAAAGTGATGCCGCCCATGCCCCAGGTGTAGCTGTAGCGCACCGCGTCGCGATTGACTTTCGCCGGATGCAGATGCAGAAAGACGTTGGAAAGCACTCCGAGCGCGCGGTTGCGGGGCGTGTCGTCGTGCTTGTGTCGGAAGATGGAAGTGTAGAGCTGCGTCTTGGTGGGCTTACTCAGAATTTCGATCTGTTCTTTGGCCTTCGCTGGCAGATCGGTCTTTAGGGCCTCCACGTCTTCTTTGACGCCCGCCGTGACTCGCGTAAGCAGCCCGCCCGGTTTGCCGTTGTTCCCGTTTCCCTTGTTTTCGTCAGCCATCGTGACGCCCCCGTTCTCTTCCGCTCGAGAATTCTTTCCTTTTAGCCTCGTCAACAGGCGGGACAAGCCCCGAGCTCCGCCGCTCCAAGTCCATCGACATTGCTACACGGGCAAATATGAGCCGGGGTCATTGAAACGGCTCGGTTGTCCCTTGGGCCAGGAAAACAGGCGCGAAGTGTCCACAATGATCTGTCCGTCCGGCGCCAGTTGGACATTGGCGCGGTCCATCGGGCGGGGCGCTGGACCTTCGAAGTTGATCCCTTCGCTGTCGTAACCGCTGCCGTGGCAGGGGCACTTGAATTTGTTTTCGCTGGCCTTCCAATCCGGGGTGCAGCCGAGATGCGTGCAGCGCGCATAAATAACAAAGATGCGATCGGGAGTGCGGTCCACCCAGATGCGGTATCTTTGCTGAAACTTGCTGTCTACGCCAAGCGCGTAATCGGACGGATACCCGATCTTGAAAATCGTGGGAGGCTCGAAAAGCGTGCGCGGGAGGAAAAAGCGAAGGAAAGCAATAAACCAGGCGCCCAGAAATGCGGTGACGCTGCACCAAACCAGCCGGCGACGTCGTTCGTTGGCGGCGCTGGGCTCCGGCCCAACGGTACCGAGACCGCCTGCGGCGGCCGCTTTGGACGTGCCAACGGCAGGAGTGCCGACATACTTGGTCGCATCCGCTTTGTTTGCGTTTCCACCGTCGGCAGCGGTAGATTTCGTCGCCTCCGGTTTTGGTTTGACCGTTTCCGATTCCGGCGCCGCCATGCAGATCCTCCTCAACTATGCACTGCTCTGAATTCGTGCGCGGCAGCCGAGTCGGCCGCCGCTGTTTCTCTTCCCAGCCAGGCCCGTCGTTTTCGCGCCCTCGTGATTTGAGCCCGTAACGTCCTTCATAACCTGGCAGCTCTGAAATCGCCGTCCTGGGTTACCCCGCAAAACGAGCGGAGCTCTGCGCACACCCAAGCCGGCAAGCGGCGCTCTCGCGGGAACTGCAAAACATTTTTGGGTGGAGTGGAGAAATGACACGCGAAAAGCAAATCAGCTCCGAGCGCCGGTTGCCCATCGAATTGAAAAGGCATTTTTCTCGACCATCGCGAGGCCCCTAACATTTCACCGGCCCCCCAGGGTTCGACCCGGATATTACTCAAATCAAAAAAATTCGTCAATCGTATTGCGCAAATAAACCGCACCATCGAAGAAGCCAAAGATGGGTGCCGCGGGAGCTTACAAGCCCGCGCGGGGAACGAAATTCGAACCGGCGTGCGCATTTCGCCAGCCCGCCGGTCAACAATCCCCGCAATTCCAGTCCGAAGAACTTGCTTTGCTTCGCGAAAAACTGTGATATATTCGCCCCGTTTTGGACTTTCCGCTCTGGCGAGTGGCAGGAATTTCGGCGCGCTGCGGGGAAAGCCCAAAGACAAAACTGGGGGAGGTTCACGTCCCATGGGCCTCGCGCTGCTGCTGGTCATCTGGCTGATTACTCTGATCGGCTCGTATTTCATCATCGCCAAAACCTGGTGGCTGCCGGTCGGAGCCTCCGCGGCCGCCGCGGGAATCGATCACCACTTCACCACCACGTTCATTCTCATGGGAGCCGTATTCATTGCCGCGCAGTTGGCCCTGGGATGGTTCTCGTGGAAGTACCGCGACCGCGGCGCTGGTTCCGGGCCGGCGCAGTATTCGCACGGCAGCACTAAGCTTGAGATGGTGTGGACCATCCTTACCATGATTTTGTTTATCGGTCTGAACCTGGCGAGCGAATCCATCTGGGCGACGGAGCGCTTCGAAACGGCGAAACCTGGTGCCGTGCAAGTGGAAGTCACGGGAATGCAGTTTGCCTGGTATTTCCGCTATCCGGGGCCGGACGGAAAGTTCGGGGCGACCAAGCCGGAGCTGGAGGACGCGTCGTTAGGCGGCGCGGGCGCTTTGGGGTTGGACCCGACCGATCCCGCTGCGAAAGACGACGTGATCACGGGAACCATGGTCGTGCCGGTGAATCGCGAGATTGAGGTGATCCTGCGGTCGCACGACGTGATTCACAGCTTCTTCGTGCCGGCAATGCGCTTCAAACAAGATGCCGTGCCGGGGTTGGCGATTCACATGCACTTTACGCCGATTGAGACCGGGGAGTTCGAGATTGCCTGTGCGGAGCTTTGCGGGCTCGGCCATTACAAGATGCACGGAATTGTAAAGGTCGTCAGCGATGAGGAATTTAGCCAATGGCTGGCGGCACGGGAGGCGGAGAAGCAATAACATGGTTAGCCACGATTCCCACGCGCACGCAGCCCCGCAAGGCTTCATTCGCAAATACATCTTCAGCCTGGATCACAAAGTCATCGGCTTGCAGTATTTTTTCCTGGCGCTGGTGGCGGTGTTAGCCGGCATTTTCCTCTCGCTGCTGATGCGCATCCATTTGGTCTGGCCCACCGCGTCACTTCCGTTCTTTGGGGAGATCAAGCCGGAGACCTATCTGAGTTTGCTGACCATGCACGGCACGATCATGGTGTTTTTCGTCCTGACCACCGCGCCGCAGGGGGGCTTCGGGAACTATTTCCTGCCGATTCAACTTGGCGCGCCGGACATGGCGTTTCCGGTCCTCAACATGCTTTCGTTCTGGACTACCTTCCTTGGGTTTCTCGTACTGGTGGCCGCTTTCTTTGTGACCGGAGGAGCGCCGCTGCATGGCTGGACCGGATATGCGCCGCTCAGCGCGCTGCCATCGGCAGGACCCGGCGAAGGGCTAGGGGCGGACCTCTGGATCATCAGCATCGCGATTTTCTGCATTGGCGCGTTGATGGGCGCGCTGAACTTCATTACCACCACCCTGGACATGCGCGCGAAGGGTATGACCCTGATGCGCATGCCTCTGACGTGCTGGGCGTGGTTTGTGACCGCGATTCTGGGATTGCTGGCTTTTGGCGTGCTGCTGTCGGCGGGAATTCTGCTGCTGATGGATCGCAATCTCGGCACCAGCTTCTTTGTGCCGCTGGTCACGGTGAATGGAGTTCTCACGGGACATAAAGGCGGCTCGCCGCTTTTGTGGCAGCACTTGTTCTGGTTCTTCGGGCATCCCGAGGTTTACATCGCAATCTTGCCGGCCATGGGGCTTTGCTCGCAGTTGCTCTCCGTGTTTTCACGCAAGCCTATCTTTGGCTACCGAGCCATGGTGTATGCCATTCTGGCGATCGGCTTCCTTGGGTTCATGGTGTGGGGCCACCACATGTTCATGAGCGGGATGAGCCCGTACACCGCGTTTGCGTTTTCCATCATGACCATGGGCATCGGCGTCCCGTCAGCCATCAAGACCTTTAACTGGCTCGGGACGCTGTGGGGAGGGAAGATCCGTTTCTCGTCGCCGATGTTGTTTGCAATCGGATTCGTTTCGCTGTTTGTTGTCGGCGGAATCAGCGGCCCGTTCCTGGCGCAGCCCGTGCTGGACATTTACTTGCACGAGACGTACTTCGTCATCGCGCACTTCCATTTGATCATGGGCGTGGCGTCGATCTTCGGCATTTTTGCCGCAACCTATTATTGGTTCCCGAAAATGTTCGGGCGCATGATGAATGAACCTCTGGCGAAGACCCACTTCTGGCTTACGTTTGTGGGTGCGTACGCCATCTTCATGCCCATGCATTATTACGGGATGGCCGGCGGCCTGCGCCGCTATTCGCAGGGCACCGAAGTAGGCTGGATTCATAAGTTGGCTCCCATCCAGCAGTTCATCACCTTCGCGGCTTTCATTACCATCGCCAGTCAGTTCATCTTCGTGTTCAACCTTTTCTGGAGCATGAAGAAAGGTGAGAAGGCCGCCGACAATCCGTGGGAGGCGACGACTCTCGAATGGACTACGGCAACGCCCCCGCCGCACGATAATTTCGGCGGAATCACGCCGGTGGTGCACAACGGTCCGTATGAGTACAGCGTGCCCGGGGCGCCGCGCGATTTCGTGATGCAGACCGATGCGCCCGTCGCCGCGAGACACTAGTCCGGTCATGGCCAGCTTCAGCACAACCGCAACCTTAGACGAGCCCCAGGTTTCCCGCGGCAACGAGGGAGGCGCGCCGCCGATTTTCGGCGGTGGTGATGACGGTCGTGCGGGGCGTGGATTGCCCAATTACCCGACGCGATTGCGCCGTGCTCGATTGGGATTGCTCGTTGCGTTGACGCCGGTGCTGATGCTTTTTGTTTCCTTCACGAGCGCCTACGTGATGCGCCAGGGGTTGCCGACTTGGGATACGCGGACCAATCAGTTGGTGCACGATTGGATTCCGGTGAAGCTGCCGGCGCTGCTTTGGGTCAACACGCTGGTTTTGCTGGTGAGCAGCGTGGGAATGGAGTTGGCGCGGCGCCAAACGAAGGTTCGAGCCGCAGCCGTGAGCACGCAGCCGGCGGGGCCGGCTCCAGCCGGCGCGGAAGGGAAGATGCCTTGGCTCACGATGACCATCGCTCTCGGACTTCTGTTCTTGTTGGGGCAGTGGATGGCGTGGAAGCGACTGGCGGCGAGCGGCTTTTATGTGGCGACGACGCCGAGCAGCTCGTTTGTTTATTTGCTGACGGGGGCCCACGCAGTCCACTTGATGGGCGGCGTCGTGGCGCTGCTGGTGGCCGGACTTTTTGTATTGCTGCGGCGGCCGGTGACGACGCGGAGCATCGTCGTAGACGTCGCGGGGTGGTACTGGCATTTCATGGCGGCGTTGTGGGTGTACATTTTGTGCCTGCTGGAGTTTGCGAGATAAGCAGGGGTAGGGAGGAGGCCTCGGGCATGGCTGATACCGTGGTTGCGCGGGAGATCCCGTCGGTGTACGAGCCGTCGCTGTTTGGGACGTACTCGAAGAAGATCGGGATGTGGCTGTTCCTGATGTCGGACTCGCTGACGTTCGGGGCGCTCCTGTACGCGTACAGTTACGGGCGCATCTCGACGGCGGGTTGGCCGACGCCGTTCCACTCCGAGAGCATCGTCAACGCCACGGTTATGACCGCGTTCTTGCTCACCAGTTCGCTGACCATGGTGATGGCCGTTCGCGCTTCGGTCGAGCGCAACGCGAAAGCCCAGACGCTATGGCTGCTGGCCACGATCGCATGCGGAGCAGGGTTTGTGATTCTCCATGGAATGGAGTGGAGCAAGCTGATCGCCGAGGGTCTGACGCTGCCGATGTTTCCTGCGGTTCCTGGGCATGAGGTGAGCGCGGAATTCTCGAGCGTGGCAAAGAGCGTGCCGCAATTTCCTTCGACCTTCTTTACTTTGACCGGCATGCACATGCTGCACGTGACACTGGGAATCGTGTATCTGGGCGTCGTAGCGCTGCGCCGGAAGTTCATCCCTATCCTTCTGGCGCTGTGGCTGATCGCCTGGCTTGCAACGCCATCTTATAGCCCATTCCACTACGGTGTGCACGTGCTGCTGGTGGCGGCGATTGTGATCAGCATTATTTTGTGGCTGAAGCCGAAAGTGTACGACTCGTCGGATGTCGAGGTGGCAGGACTGTACTGGCACTTCGTCGACCTGGTGTGGATGTTCATTTTCCCCCTGGTGTATTTGATGTCCGCAAGGATTCTCTAGGAGCCTGAAGAAAATGGACGCAACTCAAATCGCGATTGCGGAACGCGTTGCCGAAGAGCAACGCCATCACAAGAAGGCGCAATTTCTGTGGGTCTGGGCGGCGCTGCTGGTGATGACCGGGATCGAAGTGTATCTGACCTATCAGAATATGGCGCCGGCGAAGATGCTGACGATTCTGATGGGCTTGTCGCTGATCAAGGCGGCGCTGATCATCGGGTTCTTCATGCACTTGCGGTACGAGATTTCGCGCATGAAATGGATCACCATGTGCTCCGTGGTGGCCTGCCTGATTCTGATGACCATCTTTTTCTTCCCCGACGCGCATCGTATTATTACGTTGGGAGTGAAGTGAGGCTGTCAAGGCAAGAGGGATTCCTCTCTCCGATCGGAATGACGGGGAGAAGGTTGCAACAAGATGCAGGAACAACATGAGAGTGCGCAGCGCATTTTTGGCGACGTTTCTATTCCTGAGTTTGCTGTGTATCGCGCCGCCCTCGTTCAGCCAGGGCTGCGCGATGTGTTCGAGCTACGTTGCGGCGAGCTCGAAGGCCGGGCAGAAAGCCGTCAATAAGGGCGTGCTTTTGCTGCTGCTGCCCGCCGCCGGGTTCATGAGCGTGGGTGTAGCGATGGCCTATCGCTACAGCCGGAAACGCGACCTGGAACAAAGCTGACAATAGAAATTCGAAATACGAAAGCCGGAAAGACAAGTCTTCCTTTTGCAACCCCGGGACGGAGACCCTAAGATCGAAAAGGCGCGAGATCTCTTTCTCCGTTTTTTTCAAGGCTGCGGATTCCCAGAGTAAACGCTGGCAACCACGCACGCCGAGACACTTCTCGTGTGGGCGACGGGCCGAGCGGCGCTGCGCCCCGGCGAAGGGCCGCAAAAGAACGCGCTGGCGCGCGCCCTTACACCTCGCAGATCGTCAGCGGATGCGCGTGCAGGGGAAGCGCACTCCGATTTTCCTGTGGTAGTACTCTTCCTTAGCTGGCGATTGCATCAGCTCGTCGTAGACGCCGGAAGGAACATTGTAATAGTGGCAAACTTCACCGCGGGAGAACTGGATTTCCAGGGTCTCGGAATCTTCCTGGTAACCAATTTGGGTAATATCGACCGAGGTAACGGGGATCCGACGCATGGAAAAGAGGCCCCTTTCTCAAGGACGCCGTTGCCGGGGAAGACTGCCCACTTCGAAGTAGTGATGGCAGGCTTTACGTCGTCAGGCGCGTGGTCAAGCTCCTTAGCTTTTAGCCAAACGCGCGGGCCGCGCTCTCCGGTCGTCGCCCTTGCTAATGCTTATGAGGCGGATTCTATCGCGACAACAGCCGCCCGTCATTGCTTATGAACAAATTGTCGTGCCCTCTCGAGCGAGATTGCGGTGACCTGCAGGACGGTCATGCGAGCCGGGTCAACCGAGGGGTGTTTTGGGGAGGTAGCGGGCGAACAGAAAGAAGCGTTCCTCGAGGGGACGGCATCCTTAGGGAATGCCTTTACCGAGTGCCGGGTGACTCAGGAGTTGGCAGCCGCCCGTTCTCGCTCCAGACGATGGATGGTGGCTCTTAGCCAATTGCCAAGGGCTTCTTCGATTTCAAGCTGCGTGGCGGATTCATATAACGAAGCGAGCGTTTCGCCGTCGCTGTTTAGCGGGATGTGCCGACAGGGGATTTGTTCGGTAGCGCGGCCGGGCGGAACGAACTTCATGAGGAGGCACGCGCTGTAGGGAGTGCGGTCCTGACTGTTGAAGTTCATGCAGGTGAGAGAGTCTTCAAAGATGAGGGATGCCCGGCGCGCTGCGTGCGGCGATTGTCCATAGCCGCCGTCTTCGAGAAAGCGAAGCTCGAATTGGAGCATTTCCAACAGGTCGCGATCGTCTTTTTGGGGCTTAGCCATGGCTTCCTCCCTCGATGAACAAATTGTCGTGCCCTCTCGAGTGAGCTCGCGGTGACCTCCGGCACGGCGGTAGGTGACCCGGGTCACGGACACTTGTTTGGGGGGAAGTACTAGGCCCAGTTGGAGAACACTTGAGCTACCTGCTGAAACGGTTTGCACCTGTCGAAACGTCTAACTATTGCGCGTAAGTTGGCTGTGCGCATAAGCCGGGGCGAAGATCCCCAAACCCTCGTCCCGTGTCATCCCGGAAAATTCAGAAGCTGTGGACAGTGCCGATGGCGTTCTCTGATTTGAAGCTCATAAAGATCTTTCTGCCGCTCACCCTGTTTGTGGTCGCCGGCGTGGCGATGACCACGCCTCTGCGAGCGGCCGCGCTCGGCGCACGCTCGGCGAGCGCTCAAGCTCCCAACCCGGCGCGCCCGGTGGGAACGATTAAGTCGGTTTCCGGGAACAACATCATATTGGCAACGGATGCGGGAGGGGATGTAACGGTCGTGGTGCAAGAAGGGGCGAGGCTGCTTCGCGTGGAGCCCGGGCAAAAAGATTTGAAGGAGGCAGCACCCATTTCCTTGCAAGAATTACTCCCCGGAGACCGCATTCTGGTGCGCGGACAGCTTGCCCAGGACGGGAAAACTGTTCTTGGGAGCACCCTTATCGCAATGAAGAAAGCCAGCATTGCGGAAAAGCAGACCCATGAGCGCGAGGAATGGCGGAGGCAAGGAGTCGGAGGGTTGGTAAGCAGCATTGATCCAGCGGCAAACTCCATTGTGATCACCCAGCAGGGGATGGGCGAGAAGAAAACAGTGACCATCCATTTTGCCAAAGACACCATCGTTCGCAGGTACGCGCCCGATTCGATCAAGTTTGACGATGCAAAGCCAGCTCGGCTCGAGGAAATCAAGCCTGGTGACCAGCTTCGCGCGCGGGGCACGCGCAGCGCCGACGGAAGCGAGCTCGCCGCGGCTGAAATCGTCTGCGGCACTTTCCGGAACATCGCCGGGACGATTTCTTCGATCGACGCTTCCGCCAATACCATCACGGTAGAGGACTTAGCGACCAAGAAAACCGTCACGCTGCGAATCACGGGAGATTCGCAGATCCGCAAGCTGCCCTTACAGATGGCTCAGGGCATCGCCATGCGCCTGAGGAGAATGGGGCAGAACTCCGCCGCGGCAGGAGGCGCGACAGCAGCGCAAGGAGGGAGATCCGGTGAGATGCAAACGAGCAGCGCGTCAGGCGGTCCCGGAGGGGCGGGCAGAAACGGCGGCGGTGGTGGAGACTTCCAGCAAGCCCTCAATCGCATGCCGCCGGCGACGCTCGCGGAATTACAGAAGGGCGACGCGGTAATGATGGTTGCTACGGAGGGAGGGCCCAACGGGGAGCCGTCGGTGATTACGCTGCTCGGGGGAGTAGAGCCTATCCTCCAGGCTTCGCCGAATAGCAACGCTTCTACGATCCTCTCGCCCTGGAGCCTGAGCGAAGCGCCCGGCGGGGAAGCAGGGAACCCGTGATGGCGCGCACTTCAAGCGCAATCCCACAGAATTAGGAGAATGGATGAGCTTTCGGCTGGTTCGAACTACCTGTGCATTTTTCTTATGTTTCTTTCTGCTCCCCCTCTTCACGCAGCGTGTGTGCGCGCAGGCACCGGCAGGCGGGGCCACGGGGCAAGCAGCCGCCCCAGCGGCAGGCGCTACTGGAGGATTGACCGGATTTGTGACCGACCCTTCGGGCGCAGGGATTCCCAAGGCGTCCGTGCGTTTAACGAGCGCAAGCGGCACTTCCTATGACGGCGCCACCAATAAAGAGGGAATCTATGAGTTGAAGGATCTCCCGCCGGGAGCTTACACGCTCAAGGCGGCGGCGAAGGGCTTTGCCCTGTTTACGAAAGAGAATGTCCAGATCATCGCGAAGCAACAAGTACAGGTGAACATCAGCCTGAGCATCCAGATTGAAGAGCAAAAAGTCGAGGTAACCGACGAAACGACGAAAGTCGACGTCAACCCATCAAACAATGCCGGCACGGTGGTTATGAAGGGGAAAGACCTCGAAGCGCTCTCGGACGATCCGGACGAACTGCAATCGGAGTTAGAGGCGTTGGCGGGGCCGTCGGCAGGGCCGAACGGGGGACAGATCTATATTGATGGATTCACCGCAGGGCAGCTTCCGCCGAAAGCCTCGATTCGCGAGATTCGCATCAATCAGAATCCGTTCTCTTCGGAATACGACAAACTGGGGTACGGCCGCATAGAAATCCTGACCAAGCCGGGAACGGACCGACTGCACGGACAGGTCATGGTCATGGGCAATGCCTCGGCCTTCAACTCGCGAAACCCGTTCGCGGGTAGTGCAGCACCTCCGAGCTACGATTCGGAGCACTACGAGGGAAATCTCGGGGGATCGCTGAGCAAGAGGATTTCCTTTTTCACCAACATCGAGAGACGGAATCTCAACGATCTTTCCGTGGTGAACACGCCGGTTGTGGATCCCGCCACGCTTCAAGTCTCGCAGTTCGCCGGCGCGTTTCCCAATCCGCACACACGCACTGAGGTGAGCCAGCGCTTCGATTTTCAACTTACGCCGAACAACACGCTGATCACGCGCTACCAGTATTGGCGCAACAACGAGGTCGGGGACGGTATCGGATCGTTCAGCCTGCCGGACGTGGCGTACAACGCCCTCAGCACCGAGCATACCTTTCAGATGACGGATACGGAGGTGCTTGGTCCTCGTGCCATCAACGAAATACGGTTTCAGTACATCCACCAGGAACGGGACCAGAATCCGCTCAACACGACTCCCACGATTTCAATTCAAGGGGCATTTACGACCGGGGGCAGCAGCAGCGGAACGAACCTTGATACGCAGAACCGCTATGAACTGCAGAACATCACTTATTTCAATGTGGGCAAGCATGCCCTCAAGTACGGAGGACGGTTGCGCGCAACAACGGATGATTATTTGTCGAGCGCGCAATTTAACGGCGTGTACGATTTTGGATCGCGGCCGCTCCCGGGCTGCAGTCCGAGGCCGGCGACGAGCTGCCAGCTCACTGGCCTGGAGGCCTATCAAATCACGCTTATGAACCAAAAGAATGGCAGTCCGGCCACGGCGAACGGGGGAGGCGCGAGTAATTATTCGGTGAATTCAAGCGCGACCGGGAATGCCGCTGCCGACGTCACTTGGTTTGACGGCGCGCTCTTTCTCCAGGACGACTGGCGGATCCGTCCAAACTTGACGCTGAGCACGGGGTTGCGTTATGAAATGCAAAACAATCTGGGAGATCACAGCGATTTCGCGCCGCGGGTCGACATTGCCTGGGGTTTGGATGGAAACGGGAAGAACAAATCCCCTAAGACCGTGCTGCGTGCGGGTTACGGCATTTTCTATGATCGCTTTACCTACGACCTGGTCTTGCAGCAGGAATTGCAGAACGGATCCGTTCAGCAGCAATTCCTCGTTCAGAACCCGCCGTTCTTTAATCCCAGTGGGCTTGTGCAGCCGACGGGCACCGAGCCTCAGGTCGTTTACCATGTCAACTCCGCTCTTCGCAGTCCTTACATCATGCAAACCGGTGTCACCGTCGAGCGGCAATTGGGCAAGTACGCGAATCTTTCCGTCACCTATCTCAATTCACGCGGGGTGCATCAGTTCTATACGAATTATGTCGATCCGAGTTTTTTGGTCCCGCCGCCCGCCACTCCGCAAATTCCCTATGCGTACGCGTCAGGCGGAACCTTCAAGCAAAATCAGCTCATCGTAAATAACAGGGTACAGATGGGAGCCAACCTCACGTTGTTGGGTTCTTACACTCTGAACTACGCGAACAGCAACACCTCTGGCGCTGGCTACATCCCATCGATCCCCTGCGCAACATCGACCCTGCCGGCGTGCGGTATACCGGAAGACTATGGACGGGCATCGTTCGATGTGCGGCATCGCGCGTTTGTTGGCGGCACCGTGAGCCTGCCCTGGGGCTTTCGCGTGAGCCCGTTTCTGATCGCTCAGTCCGGGCCACCCTTCAACATCACCACCGGTCAGGATTTGTACGGAATCAATAGCTTCAACGCGCGACCGACTGTGGGCACCTGTGGCAGTTCGGGCGTGATATCCACAGTGTATGGTTGCTTTAATGAAGTGGCACAACCCGGGCAAATTGGCATTCCGATCAATCAGGAGACCGGGCCGGGGCGATTCGCGTTGAATCTGCGATTGAGCAAAACCTTTGGCTTTGGCGAAAAGAAAGAGACAGCCGCGAGAGGCGGAGGGATGAGCGCTGGCACGTTTGGGCGCGGGCCGGGGCCACACGGCGATCGTCAAGGAGGCATGTGGGGTGGTCCTTCGCAAAACCACTACAATCTCACCTTCACCGTCAACGCACGAAACGTCTTCAACAACGTGAACGTATCCAACCCCATTGGCAATCTCAGTTCGCCACTGTTTGGTCAGTCCAACGGCCTAGCCCCCGGACCATTCTCCAACTCCACGGCCAACCGCCTGATCTATTTGCAATGCCTTTTCAATTTCTAGCGGGCTAACGCTGTCAACGATGATGGCCGCAGTTCGGTGACCGCCAGCAGGCCTGACTCCGCACGATGCTTCCTTCCGCAACCTGGTTGCGTTAACCTCTCGTTACCATGAAGCGGAGGAAGAAGAGAACGATCGACGTAGGCAAAGAGGCGCGGCGCGTGGCGCGAAAGTCCGGTTTAGCCCCCGCGGTAACGCGGGTGATTCCGGATAAGAGAAAAAAGCCCGAGAAGCACAAGAAGCGTTGGCCGGAAATCGCGCTGAACTAACGCTAAATGACTCCGGGAATGGGTGTTTTATTTAAGCCACGGACGCGTCTTCCTAGATCCCACCCAAAAACCAAAACATAGGCTGCACTTAGGCCCGGACCGGACCTAGTTCTTGGAACTTCATCCCGGTTTGTTGGCGGGGACGACTTCGTCCGGGCGAAACAGGGGAGTGAGAGCGATCTTGCGGCGCTCGGCCAATTCGTTGGCGATGGTCTCCAAATCCTTCTTGTCAAAACCGGTGGAGCTGACCTTCACCTTGCCGCCGGACTCAATCAGAAAAATCGTCGGGACAGTGGTCAGCCCATAAGCATTGGAGAGTGGATAAGCGTCGGAATCCAGAACCAACGGGAACGTGACGCCGTATTCGGAGGCGAAGCTTTTGGTTGCGCGAGCGTCGTCCTGCGAGACACCGAGGACGGTTACACCGCTGGAGCCGTAATACTGGTGGAGGCGTTCCAAAAAGGGGAAAGTGAACTGGCAAACGGGACAGGAAATTTTGAAGAAAGCTGCGACGACGGGGCCTCGCTCGAGTAGCGCACCGAGCGAGTACTCCTTCTGGTCGAGCGATTTGAGAGAGAATTCGGGAGCCGGGTTTCCTGCTGCGAGGTGAGTCATATTGTCCTGAATCCTATCCAGCGTGAAAGCCGCCGCAAAATACCCACCGTCAAATTGTAACGCAAAAAAGAAGAGTGGACATCCCGAGCGCGACCTGACGCGTGATCCCCCGCGGTAGTTCGGGGGGCGGCATTGCATGCGGGAAAGGTGGTAGAAGGCTTTTCGCGATTCAATGAGAAAATGGCAATACAGAAGCTTCCCGAAACTGTTGTGGGTTGCGAATTCTTAGGGACTGCCCCTGAACGCTCCCTTGTCAGGCAGTCCCGCAAAGAGAATTAGTGAGAATAGGCCGTCGTTTCATCACTTTTTGCTTTTATGTACTTTCACTCGAGTACCCACAGGCGCTTTGCTCTTCAATTTGATCTGATTGTAGTCAACGGCAGCACGGACGAGATTTTTTAGAGCACGGGCATTAATTTTATCGCCCTCGAAAAGATCGATCGCTCGCCACACGTTGCCTTCGAGGCTCGCGTTGAAGAGCTTGTCAGGATCTGGGAGCCTCGCCCCGTGGGCAAAGGTAAGCTTTACCTTATCTTTGTGGGCGTTGCCGACCGCGATGATCCCGTCGCGAGACCACACTGGGCTGCCCATCCACTTCCATTCCTCGATGATCTCCCGGTCGGCCTCCAGGATGCTCTTGCGGATGCTGGCGAGCGTTTTGCCACGCCAGTCTGTGAGTCCTGCGACGAGCTGGTCAATACGTTCCGATGGATTCATTGGATCTCGATGCCTCGAATTCTTGTCCCGTTTTCATGCGAGTAGTTTCGCCGCAGCGTCTTGTTTGGCCGGTCTTCTCGAAGTAAGTCGTCGAAGGAGATGGCCTTTCCACATCGACAATCCCGAAAGGACCATTATGGGAACAAAGACAAACCGAGTACAATCCCGAAAGGACCATTATGGGAACAAAGACAAACCGAGTCGCGGGGGCATAGTTTGGAATTTTGTCAAACGGACTATAAATATAACCGAGTATCGGAATACTAAAGACGATGTGAATCCAGCGAAGGATTAAACGTATGGTGCCTTGGTTCATGATGTTGCGATCCACCTCCGATTCACGAATTTTGAGCCGCCTTAGGCGGCCATTTGGGCGTTTCAATACCGAACTGCCTGGCGTACTCGGCGTTCAATCGCTGCCAGCCGCCGAACTTCATGACCTCGGCGCCGACGATGCGTCCAATCGGCTGACCCGCGAGGAAGCGCTCAAGGACGTCGAAGGAGATGTGCCAGCCCGCGGCGCCCCACGAGATGAAGCGGCGATCGATGCTGTGCCACAGCGTCAGGCGCGTGCCGCCACCAGAGGCTTCGAGTTCCCACCGGGTATCGTTGTACTCCAGTACCTTGGGAGCGTCGGCTCGCGTCACTCTTGTTTCCAGAGGCGTGGGCGTTCCCACCCAGGTGAGCCTCACCGTTCCAACCGTACCCAGGCTCCCATCGACCTCAAATGGCGCCCACTCGCGCAGATGCGCCGGGTCGGTAAGCGCCTGCCAGACTTTTTCCGGCGGGTGGCGCAGTTCTCTGACGAGAACGAGCGTTCACTTCTCTCCGTCCTTTCGTACCTGCGCCCCGCTGGCCGGACCCGGTGTGTATTGCTCGCGCTCTAGCATCTATCTTCTCCTTAGCCTGAATAGCGTGCCAGTTGGGTCAGCTGGATGAGGTTGCCGCAGGTGTCGTTCAGCGTCGCAATGGTCGAGCCGGTCACGTCCTTAGGCGGCATGGTGAACTCCGCGCCGCGGGCCTTGATCCGCTCGTAGTCGCCCCTGACGTCGTCGGTGAAGAACATCGCCGCGGGCTGGCCCTGTTGAAACATCGCCTGCTGATACGCTTTGGCCGCGGGGTTGTTGTTCAGCGTCAGCTGCAACTCAGTGCCGTTCGGCTCCTCGGGCGAGGCCACCGTCAGCCAGCGATAGGGGCCCTGACTGAAATCGGTCCTCTTGGCAAAGCCCAGTACCTCCGTATAGAAGCGCAGGGCCTTGGCCTGGTCGTCCACGTATATGCTGGTCACTTTAATTTTCACTTCGTTTCTCCTTTGTCACGTTCGCGGTTTGGGCCGCGTCGTCTTCTCCTTGTCTTCCCTTTCGTTGCTGTTGACTCATCCATGCGGTCGAGATGCCGTTCGAGAGCATCCACGTGAGCGGACCAGAACCGGCGGAACTGAGCCAGCCAGGCATCCACCTCCTGAAATGGTTCAGGCTTCAGCCGGTAGAGACGGCGCTGCGCGTCCACGGTAGACTCCACGAAGCCGGCCTCGCGCAGCACGCGCAGGTGCTTGGACACGGTCGGCTGCGGCATACGAAGCTGACGCTCGATCTCTCCAACCGACTGTTGTGACGAGACCAGCAGGCTCAATATCGCGCGGCGATTCGGCTCGGCAATGATTTCGAACACCGATTCCATGCTCTGCATATACTCCACAACGCATATACGTGTCAAGGTATATTTAGGCAGCCCAGGCAACGGTTTCAGTCGGGATGCGGGGATGCAGTCAGGAAGAGCTGAGAGCAGCGTTCAACCCCAGCAATGGATGGAATGTCGCCGCCATCGAACCGCACCGGATTCAGACGAGATACCCCGACGACGGCGCACCGGCCTGGTTCGCGACAATCAAACGGATCTAGACTGCGGCCTGGTCGGCCCGGTGAGCGATCCCGTGCCGTCACTCATGGCTCATTGGCGAGAAATAGTCAGCACGTGTGGATCAGCGTGTCACGCGACTTGAGCTTCACCTGTGTCGATACTGATCCTTGTCTCGGGTTGACACCTATTGGTGAGCGGCATCCCACCACCAAGACCTTAGAACCTTCCGATACGTTCTGCAGGTTGTTTGCCCTTGCGTTGGCAACCGGGGAGCTTTCCGGACGGCGAGCGGAAGCCCTCCTTGATTGAGCATCGACTGTTTGATATGCCGGCGTGCAGAATTTAGACCCTTAACGAGCCACGGAATGCCCTAGCGGCATAGTAAGATTCCGCACCGTTGTGATACACGAAAACAGTGTCGTAGCGGCGATCACAAAAGAGGGCGCCGCCGAGTTTTCTGATATCAGAAGGTGTTTTCACCCAGCTCGACGTTTTCGTATCGAAATTTCCAAGTTTCTGCAACTCTCGATATTGTTCTTCCGTTAAAAGTTCAATGCCCATGGCAGCTGCCATATCAATAGCGTTATCTTCTGGTTTATGTTCTTTCCTTGACTCCAGCGCTTCACGGTCGTAGCAAACACTTCTGCGGCCCTTAGGACTTTCCGCTGAACAATCATAAAAAATGTATTCGCCCGTCTTTTTATCATGACCAACAACGTCCGGTTCACCGCCCGTTCTTTCCATTTCATTGAGTGACCACAGTTTTTCAGTATTGGTTTCCAGCTTTGCTTGTACCTTAGCCCATTCAAGACCTTTATGGCGGTTCATGTTTTTCTCAAAACGGGCTTTCAATACTCTGAGTAGTTCTTCACGTTGTTCTGGTGACAAGTCCTCTATATTGCTATTAATGTTTCGCGCTCTTGTTGCCCTCATAGTCGTCGCTTCCCGCGTTTCTTATCTGTTACT
>WNEX01000169.1_pt1 | contig 28566 bp, 24 predicted proteins | sample 5399841 | NCBI WGS metagenome assembly WNEX01 (sample SAMN13153337, study PRJNA577476) | soil metagenome | isolation source: 40 cm grassland meadow soil 2 days after 1st rain plot 5 | place: USA:California | collected 2015-09-18 | reverse complement strand
AGTGGCTCGAAGTGTCGAGTTCGAGCACGTTCACCGACTTTCAGGCGCGGCGCGCCGGCATCCGCTATCGCCCGGCCCCCGGCGCGAAGCCCGAGTTCGTGCACACGCTGAATGCGTCCGGGCTGGCGCTGCCACGCACCATCGCGGCGCTGCTCGAGACCCGCCAGCAGTCCGACGGCTCCGTGACGGTTCCTGCGGCGCTCGTTCCGTACCTCGGCATCGAGCGCTTCGGGCCGCGGTCCGCCGGTGGCCCGTAACGCCGCGCTCCGCCGGGCGGGTCCGCCCGTCGTGGCGGGGCTGGCGCTGCTGCTCGGCGGGATTACCGTGTGGTACGCGTGGGTGGTGGCGCGCCACCTCCGCGACGACGCGCGGCAGACGAGCACCCTGCTGGGCCGGGTGTTCGCCGGCCTCAACGATCCGCGCCCCGACGCGGCGACCGACGCCCTGCTCGACCTCGCCCGCCAGGTGCGCTCGCTCGGCATCGCCATCGTCGTGATGGACACCGCGGGGCACATCACCGCGCTCGACAACGCGCCTCCGCAGATCGGGGCCGACACGGCGCGGCTGCGGGCGTGGATCGCCCAGCTCGACGTCGAGAACGCCCCGCTGGTGCAGCCGGGCGTGGGCACGATCCACTACGGTACCGGGACCGCCGCGCGGCGGTTCGCGAGCATCGCCGCGCTGGAAGGCGCGGTGCTCCTGTGCCTGGCGCTGCTCGCCGGCTGGGCCTACCGGTCGCAGGTCGCCGCCGCCCGCGACCGGCTGTGGGTCGCCATGGCGCGGGAGTCGGCCCACCAGCTCGGTACACCGCTCATGAGCTTGACGGGATGGATTGCCTACCTGCGGGAAAATCCGGGTACCACGGGACCCGAGCTGGCGGAGCATCTTCAGGCCGATGCGGAGCGGCTCGAGCGGGTGGCCAAGCGGTTCGAGCGCATCGGCCGGCCGGCGCGCCGCGAGCCGGTGGGCTTGGGCGCGCTCGCCGAGCGGGTGGTGAGCTATTTCCGCCCGCGGCTCCCGACGCTCGCGAGCCCGGTGACGCTCGCGCTGCGCGCGACCGGGCCGGGCCCCACGGCGCTCGGCGATCCGGTGCTGCTCGAATGGGCCCTCGAGGCCGTGATCAAGAACGCGATCGACGCACTCTCGGGACGCGGCGGGCGGATCGACGTGGCGGTGGATGCGGCCGCCCGCACCGCGCGGCTGAGCGTCCGCGACGACGGTCCCGGGGTGCCCCCCGAGGTGCGGGCGCAGCTGTTCGAGCCGGGGGTATCGACCAAGCCGGGGGGGTGGGGCATCGGACTGGCGCTGGCGCGTCGCATCGTCGAGCAACAACACGGCGGGCGCCTCGCGTACCGGCCGGGCCGGACCGGGGAGGGCGCCGAGTTCGTGCTCGAATTCCCGCTCGTGAGCGCGACGTGAGGATGCCTGACGCACGGTCCGCCCGTAATTCCCGGGCTAAAGCCCGGGCTCGCGTGCTTCAGCACAACGCTGTTCCGGGCCCACCCTTGAGGGTGGGGACACACTCGTGACCCTTCCCCTGAACCCCGCCCAGGACGCCGCCGTCCGCCATCCCGGCGGCCCGCTCCTCGTGCTCGCCGGGGCGGGCTCGGGCAAGACGCGCGTGCTGACGGCCCGGATCGCGCACCTCATCCGCGAGCGGGGCGTCGCGCCGTCGCGTATTTTCGCCGTCACGTTCACCAACAAGGCGGCCGGGGAGATGCGCGCGCGGGTGGCCGCGCTGCTCGGCGCCGACCCGCGCGGCCTGTGGATCGGGACCTTCCACGCGTTGTCGGCGCGCCTGTTGCGGCGCGAGGCGGCCCTGCTGGGCTTCGGGCCGAACTTCACGATCTACGATCAGGACGACTCGGAGTCCTTCATCAAGCGCCTGATGGAGCAGCGCGGTCACTCCCCCAAGGCCAATCCGCCGCGCGCGATTCACGCCATCATCTCGAGCGCGAAGAACCGGATGATCCTCCCCGAAGAGCTGGGCGCGAGCGCCGACAGCCCGCTCGAGCGCCTCGCGGCGGAGATCTACGCGGCGCTCGGCCCCGCCCTCCGCCAGGCCAACGCCATGGACTTCGACGACCTCCTCCTGTCGCCGCTCACGCTGTTCGCCGAGCATCCGGAGCGGCTGGCGTACTGGCAGCGGCGGTTCGATCACGTGCTGGTGGACGAATTCCAGGATACCAACGCGGCCCAGTATCGGCTCGTGAAGCAGCTCGCCACCGAGCACCGGAACCTCTGCGTCGTGGGCGACGACGACCAGGCGATCTACGGCTGGCGCGGCGCGGACGTGCGGCACATGCTGTCGTTCCAGCAGGACTTCCCCGGCACGACCCTCATCAAGCTCGAGCAGAATTATCGATCCACCCAGGTGATCCTCGATGCGGCGAACGGGGTCATCGCGGAGAACGCCCGCCGGCTCGGCAAGACCCTGTTCACCGCGCAGCAGGGCGGGGAGCCCGTCACGCTGCTCACGGCGGCGGACGAGCGCGACGAGGCGGAGTGGCTCGCCGGCGAGCTCAGCCGCCGGGCGGCCGAGGGCGACGCGGCGTACGAGGGGATGGCGGTCCTGTACCGCACCAACGCGCAATCGCGACCGCTCGAAGAAGCGTTCCGCTTCCGGGGGATTCCGTACCGGCTGGTCGGCGCCGTGAGCTTCTACGAGCGCCGCGAGGTGAAGGACGTGCTCGCCTACCTCCGGCTCATCGCCAATCCCGCGGACGACGAGGCGTTCGCCCGCATCGTGAACGTGCCGCGGCGAGGGATCGGCGACGCCTCGCTCACGCCGCTCCTGCGCACGGCGACGCAGTGGGGGAAACCGTTGCTCGACGTCGCTCGGGCAGCCGAGCGGATCCCCGACTTGCGGCCCAACGTGCGGACGGCGCTCGCCGGGCTGGCCGCGGTGATCGACGCGCTGCGGGCGCGACACGGCGCGGCCGATCCTGCCACGGCCCTGGAGCAGGCGGTGGCCGCCGTGGGTTACGCCCAGTACTTGGCCGACGAGGGACCGGAGGGCGTCGAGCGTCTCGAGAACGTGCAGGAGCTGATCGCCGGGGCGGCGGAGTGGGCGGAAACGGCAGGAGCGGACGGGGATGAAGACGGGGATGAGGCCGGGGCAGGGGGAGCCGAGAAGGGAGCGACGCTGATCGAGCGGTACCTCACCCAGGCGGCGCTGGTGACCTCGGCCGACCAGGGGACCGGCGACCCCACGGGTGTCACCCTGATGACGGTCCATATGGCGAAGGGGCTCGAGTGGCCTGTCGTGGCGCTCGCCGGACTCGAGGACGGTCTGTTCCCGCTCGCGCGATCGGCGGGCGAGCCGGGCGGGCTCGAGGAGGAGCGACGGCTGTGCTACGTGGGACTCACGCGCGCGCGCGAAAAATTGTATCTCTCATGGGCGCGCACGCGATACCGCACCGGGCGCCTCGAGCTGTCCGAGCCGTCGCGCTTCCTCGAGGCGCTGCCGGCAGGAGCACTCGAAGAGCGCAGCACGACGCCGTCGTGGGACCGGGGTGCCCGGGGGGGCCGGGGGGGAGGCCGGTCGCGGCGCGCCGCCCCGGCGGAGCTGGATTGGGAAGTGGAGGCGTCGCAGGACGCGCCGCGCTACGCGGCCGGTGAGCGCGTGCGGCACCGCAAGTTCGGGGGTGGGGTGGTGCGGGCCGTTGTGGGCGCGGGCCGCGAGCTCAAGGTGACCGTGGAGTTCGACGATCAGGCAATCGGGACCAAGCAGCTGCTCGTTGCCTATGCCGGGCTCGAGCGCGAGTGGGAGAGCGCATGAGCGTCACGCATGACGAAGTCCGGAGGATCGCGCGGCTCGCGGAGCTCGACGTGAGCGACGAGGTCCTGCCACTCCTGGGCGAGCAGATGTCGCGGATTCTCGAGTACGTGGCCCAGATCAACGCCGTGCCGGCGAGCGAGGGCGTGAAGCCCTTCGTGCCGGGACCGGACGCGGTGCGGTTCCGCGCCGACGAAGTCAAGCCCTGGCCGCTCGCGTTCGGCCCCGCCGAGTTCGCGCCCGCCTTCCGCGACGGCTTCTTCCTGGTGCCGAAGCTCGGGCAGTTCGAGGACGCGGACACGTGAGCGATCCCAGCGAAGCGCTGGCGAGTGCCAAGGCGGCGGCTGACCGCATCGTGAACGTCAAGCGGCTGAACGCCTGTCTCACCCCCATCAAGGAGCTCCGCAAGTCACTGGCCGCACAAGCGTCGACGGCGCATCCGTCGGGGGTCCTGTACGGCATGCCGGTGGCGGTGAAGGACAACATCTGCACGCTCGAATTCACCACGAGCTGCGGCTCCAAGATCCTCGAGGGCTACCGCTCGCCGTACGACGCGACCGCGGCGGCGAAGCTGAAAGCGGCGGGTGCGCTCATCGCCGGAAAGACGAACTGCGACGAGTTCGGCATGGGCTCCTCCACGGAGCACTCGGCGTACGGCCGCACGCTCCACCCGTTCGATAAAACGCGGGTGCCGGGGGGCTCGTCGGGTGGGTCGGCGGCGCTGGTCGCCGCGGGCGCCGTGCCCGCCGCGCTCGGCTCGGAGACGGGTGGCTCGGTGCGCCAGCCGGCGTCACTGTGCGGCGTAGTGGGGATCAAACCCACCTACGGGCGGGTGAGTCGGTACGGCCTCGTGGCGTTCGGCTCCTCGCTCGACCAGATCGGGGTGTTGGGCCGGAGCGTCCACGACGCGGCCCGCGTCCTCTCGGTGATCAGCGGGCGCGACCCGAAAGACTCGACGTGCGAAGACCGCGACTCGCTGCGCCTCCCCAACGTGCCGGAATCGCTCCAAGGCTTCGTGATCGGGGTGCCGAAGGAGTACTTCCCCCAGGACCTGGACGCGGCGGTGCGGCGCGCGTGCGACCGCGCGATTCGTCTGCTCCGCGAGCTGGGCGCGGCGGTGCGCGAGGTCTCGCTGCCCCACACGGCATACGCGGTGGCGACCTACTACATCATCGCGCCGGCCGAGGCGTCGTCCAACCTGGCGCGCTACGACGGGGCGCGATACGGCCCGCGCTTCAACGGATCGGAAGACGTGCGCGCGCTGTATCGCACGACGCGCGGCGACGGCTTCGGCCCGGAGGTCCGGCGCCGGGTGCTCGTGGGAACGTACGTGCTGTCGTCGGGCTACTATGACGCGTATTACCGCAAGGCCCAGCAGATGCGCGCGCTCATCGCCCAGGATTTCCGCAACGTCTTCGATCGCGGCGTGGATCTGTTGTTCACTCCCACCACGCCCACCCCGGCCTTCAAGGCGGGCGAGAAGCTCAACGACCCGGTCGCGATGTACCTCTCCGACATTTTCACGGTGACGGCGAACCTCGCCGGGCTGCCCGCGATCTCCGTGCCGATCGGTCGCATCAAGGGCCTGCCGATCGGCGGACAGCTCATCGGCCAGGCGTTCCTCGAGGACGAGATGCTCGAGGCGGCGTACGCCCTCGAACGGGCCGTCCCGGCTGCCGAGGAGGCGTAGTGGCGGGCGCCTGGGAGACGGTCATCGGCCTCGAGACCCACGTCCAGCTGCGAACGGTCTCGAAGATGTTCTGCGGCTGCTCGGCCGCCTTCGGGGCCCCGCCCAACACCAACGTCTGTCCCGTGTGCCTTGGTCTGCCGGGGGCGCTCCCGGTGCCCAACGAGCACGCGCTGCAGCTCGCGGTCCGCGCGGCCTTGGGGCTCGGGTGCACCGTGCATCCGCGGAGCGTCTTCGCCCGCAAGAACTACTTCTATCCCGACCTCCCCAAGGGCTATCAGATCTCGCAGTTCGAACAGCCGCTCGCGACCGCCGGGTCGCTCTCGTATCTGTCGCCGGACCGCGGGATCGCCACCGCCACGATCCAGCGCCTGCACGTCGAGGAGGATGCGGGGAAGTCGCTGCACGACCGCTTCCCGAAGCAGACGGCGATCGATCTGAACCGCTGTGGTGTGCCGCTCATCGAGATCGTCACCGGGCCCGATTTCCGGTCGCCCCACGAGGCGCGCACGTACCTCCTCACCCTCAAGCAGGTGCTCGAGTACGCCGCGATCTCCGACTGCGATATGGAAAAGGGGAGTCTGCGCGTGGACGCGAACGTTTCCGTGCGCCGCGTGGGCGAGACCATGCTCGGCACCAAGACCGAGGTGAAAAACATCAATTCGTTCGCCTACGTCGAAAAGGCGCTCACCGTCGAGCGGGATCGCCAGATCGCAGTGCTCGAGGGCGGGGGCACGCTCGCGCCCCAAACCATGCTGTACGACTCGAAGACGAACGGCGTGCGACCGCAACGCAGCAAGGAGGAAAGCCACGACTACCGCTACTTCCCGGACCCGGACCTGCCGCCGCTCGTGCTCACCGAGCAGTTCATCGCCGAGCAGCAGACGCTCCTGCCGGAGCTGCCCGCGAAGAAGCGCGAGCGCTTCGTCGAGAAGTATGCGCTCAGCGTAACCGACGCGGCCGTGCTCACCGCCGATCGCAACGTCGCGGACTACTACGAGGCCGTGGTCCACGCCGGGGCGGACGCCAAGACCGCGGCGAACTGGGTGATGACGGAGGTGCTCGCCGACGCGAAGGATCACGCGGACGGCCTGCGCGTGGCCGCGGGCGCGCTCGCGAATCTGATCGGGCTCGTGCGCGGCGGGACGTTGAGCCATCAGGCGGCGAAGCGCGTGTTCGCCGAGGTCGCCGAGCGCGGCGGCGAGCCCCGCAACGTTGCTGAGGCGCTCGGGTTGGTGCAGGTGGCGGACACGGGCGTGCTGTCGGGGTGGGTGAGCGACGTGCTCGGCGCCCACACGTCCGAGGTCATGCGCTACAAGCAAGGCGAGACGAAGCTGCTGCAGTTCTTCGTCGGGCAGGTGATGAAGGCGTCGCGCGGCAAGGCGGACCCGAAGCTGGCCCAGCGGGTGCTGGAGGAGAAACTCGCGCCCTAAGGATGCCGGCCTGCGCGCCTCCTAGTCTCGCTCGCGGTCCCGCCACGGCCGCTGCGCCTGGGATTGCTTCCAGAAGGCGAGCGACGGCGTCGGCAGCCCGAAGTGGTGTTCGGCCGTCTCCAGCATCCGCTCGGGATCCTCGCGGCCGCCCTCGTGGAGCGCCTGGCGCCGCATCCGCTTCGCGAGCTTGAGCGCCTGGTCGCCGGCCGGATCGAGCCGCCGCGCCGCCGCGTCCTGCTCTCCCAACATCTCCATCACGTATTCGAACGCCACCGCCATGTGACGCTCCACGTCCGCATCGGGCAGGTCCCAGCGTGTGTTCTCGAGGATCATCTGGAACGCCCAACGCCAGCTCTCGCTCTCGGTGAGATGCACCATGCCGCGGAACAGCCGCCGGCTGGTGCCCACGCTGAACAGCGTGGGTGAGATGATCGTGTCGAGGTGCGTGTCGCTCGACGTGTGATCCTGGAGAATGAGCTCCTTCGCGGTGCTCGCGTAGGCCGGCCCGAGATGCGTCTCGAAGCGGCTCTCCCAATAGCTGTGGCCCAGCGCCGCCGTGCTGGAGGTGAGGACCAGCTGGCGCGGCACGAAGAAGTTGTGGGCGACCGCATCCGCCGCCAGATGCGACAGATAGCCGAGGCCGAACGCGCGCAGCGGATCGGTGTGGGCCAAGTCGAAGATTTCCTGGCCCACGTGCCAGGCGTGGCAGTGCCGGCCCACGGGTGCGTACTTCTTGGCCATCGAGGTGTCGGCGGCGATGTTGCCGTACAGGAAGTCGTAGGGAAATGCGCGGAGCAGGTCGGCCACGGCACCCGACAGCTGATGCAGGTTGGCGAGGACCGACTCGCCCAGGTAGACATGCGTGCCGGGCGTCCAGGCGTGTGCCGCGACGGGGAACAGGGCTACCCCGACCAGGCCGGCCGCCGCCGCCGCGACGAGCTGCTTCCCCGTCAGGGCTTCTTCCCCCGCTTGAGCGTGCGGCGGCCCCACTCGAGGAGCGAGATGCCGCGCCGCACGGTGCGCATGGTTGCCGCCACGTCGAGCACCGTTGCCTCCACTTCTTCCTGCACCACTTCGAACAGGGCGTCCAGCTCGGCGAGCCGTGCCTCCGCAGCATCCGCGGCGGTGACGATCCGCTGCCGCAGCTCGCGCGACGTCCCCGCCAACCCCTCCGCCTCCGTGCGAATCGTAGCCACGAGCCCCCGCACATCCCCCACGGCGGGGCCCGCCAGCTCGTGCAGCATCCGGAGGAACACCCGCAGCCCGAGCGCCGCCACCACCGACGCGGCCGCGATCACGATCGCCGCGAGGGCCAGAATCGCGAGCGAAATCGCGGTCACCACCGCCACCCAGGTCGGAATCATCGCTGCTCCGCCGGCTCTGCCGTCGGTGTCAACGACGCGGGCGCGGCGGGACTCGCAGCCGTCGTCCGGAGCGCGAGCGCCATGAGCGGCGGCGCGGCCAGCTGCGCCGCCACCACGCCGAGCACGATGGTCGTCAGCAGTGCCCCCCCTCCGCTCGCGCCGGTGCTCTCGCCTCCGTACGTGGTGAAAAAGTTCAGACCGAGGGCGATCACGGCGCCGCCTTGCGCAATGGTGCCAAGACCGACGTCGGCGGAGGCACCGGCGAGGCGCAGCGCGACGCCGTAGCGCACCACGGCCCACTTGGCTGCCGCGCGCGCGGCCGCGAGCAGCGGGACCGCGACCAGAATCCACACCGTCGGGAGCGTGAGCAGCGCCCCGGCGATGACCAGGAAGATCGCATAGATGGGACGCTCCCAGTCCGCGAGGACGCGGCGCACCGCGTGCCGTCGTGGCGATACGTTCACGATCAGCGCGGTCGCGAGGGCGCACACCAGAAAGGGCGACAGCTCCGCCGCATCGCCGAGGCCGGCGCCAAACAGCAGGGTGGCGAGCAGGGGGAAGCCGACATCGGCCTGCTCCGGCCGCCGTTGGGTGAGTGAGAGGAACACCATGCCGATCAGCGCGCCGCTCCCCGCCGCCAGGACGAGCCATGCGAGCCAACCCAACTCCAGCCGGCCCGCGAGCTGGTGGGGGCGGTGCAAGGCGAGCGGCACGGTGAAGGCGAGCGCGCCGCAGGCGGTCTCGAGCGCGGCGGCCAGTGAAAACGCCCGCGTCACTCTCTTGCGGAGCCCCACGGCCCGGGCGACCAGGATCACCGCCCCCGGCCCCGACGCGGCAGCCACCGCGCCGAGGGTCAGCACCGCCGCGAGGCGCGGTGTCCATGCGGAGGAGAGGGCGGGAACGACGCGGCCGAGCAGCCACGCGCCCAGCGCGACGGCCACGAAGGCGGCAGCTGCGGAGAGCGCGGCCAGGAGCCAGGTGTCGCGTCCGATGCGGCGCAGGTAGCGCCATTCGAAACGGGCACCGAGGGCGGCACCGATCCAACCGATGGCGAGCGCCGTGACCGGCGCGAGTGCGCCCAGCACCGATCGGGTCACCAGGTCGATCCCCGGCCCGAGGACGAGGCCCAACAGCACGAGGGGAGCGCCGGCCGCGAGGACCAGGTCGACGCTGGTCACGTGATGCCACCGGACGGGCGGCAGCCGGGTTACGAGGAGGCCGATCGCGGCCAGTCCCGCGAGCGCGAGAACCGGACTCACGTTCACGTCGCGAACGTTCGCGAACGCTTGACGCCGGCGCAAGCCGCCGCATAGCTTGGCTGACCCATGCCTCCGTCCTTTTCGGTCTCGGGCGGCCGCGCCTTGAAAGGCACGATCCGCCCGGCCGGCAACAAGAACGCGGCCCTTCCCATCCTCGCGGCCACGCTGCTCGCCGACGGGCCTTGCCGCGTCGACAACGTGCCGCACATCCGCGACGTCGAGACGATGCTCGCCTTGCTGGCGCATCTCGGCGCCGACGTGCGTTGGCTGGGGCCGAACACCGTGGAGGTGAATACGGCGCGCGCCGAGCCCCGGGAGCTCGATCCCGCGTTGTGCGCGCGTATCCGGGCCTCGATCCTCTTGGCCGGCCCGATGCTCGCGCGCTTCGGCCGGGTGAGTCTCCCGCCTCCGGGCGGCGACGTGATCGGCCGGCGGCGCGTGGACACGCATTTCCTCGCCCTCGAGCGGCTCGGCGCCGAGGTCACAATCGGCGCGGCCTACCAGCTCGAGGCGAAGAGCCTCGCCGGCGCCGATATTTTTCTCGACGAAACCAGCGTCACGGCGACCGAAAACGCGCTCATGGCGGCGGTCGCCGCCCGCGGCACCACCACCCTGCGGAATGCCGCCTGCGAGCCGCACGTCCAGGACCTGGTGCGGTTCTTGTCGGCCCTGGGTGCGAGCGTCCAGGGCGTCGGCACCAACACGCTCACCATCGAGGGCGGCGCGCCGCTCGCGGCCGCCGGCTGCACCGTGGGGCCGGACCACATCGAGATCGGCTCGTTCATCGGGCTCGCCGCCGTCACCAATGGCGCGATCACGATCGATGGCGTGCGCGCCGAAGATCTCCGCAGCATCCTGTTGGGGTTCGAGCGGCTGGGCGTCCGCCCCCGACTCGACGGCACGCAGCTGATCGTGGATGCCGGTCAGGAGCGCCGCATCCGCCCGGACTTGGGCGGGCACGTCCCGAAGCTGGAGGACGGACCGTGGCCCGCCTTCCCCGCCGATCTGATGTCGATCGCGATCGTGGTCGCGTCGCAGTGCGAGGGGATCCTGCTGGTGTTCGAGAAGCTGTTCGAATCGCGACTCTTCTTTGTGGACAAGCTGATCGGGATGGGCGCCCGCATCGTGCTGTGCGATCCGCACCGGGCCGTGATCGCCGGGCCCTCGCCGCTCCACGGCGGTGTGGTGGAAAGTCCCGACATTCGGGCCGGGATGGCGATGCTGCTCGCGGCGCTGGCCGCCCAGAGCGACTCCGTGATCCACAACATCGGCCAGATCGAGCGGGGGTACGAGCGGATCGATGAGCGGCTGCGGGCCCTGGGGGCGGCGATCGAACGAGCGGATGGAACGAAATGACGGTACCGCCCTCCTCCGCCCTCCACCGCCCTCCACCGCCGCTGCTGCGCGAGCAGCCCGTCGCCGATGCGGCCGTTCCCAGGATGGAGCTTCAGGAATGGGCCTCCCGCTACGGCCTCGTGGCCGGGATCACGACCCGCGGGCATGGCTTCTCCCTCGGCTTGTGGAGCGAAGAGAACGTCGGCCAGGTGATGTCGCGCTGGCGCGCCGTTGGCGCCGCGGTCCGTCCGCGCTTCCCCGGCGTGATTCTGGCGCACCAGGTGCACGGGACCACGGTGCGTTGGCATCCAGCGGCCAGCGACGGGTGGCTGATCGTCGACGGCGTGGACGGGCATGCGACGGGAGCCCGGGGCCTTCTGCTCACCGTCACCGTCGCCGACTGCATCCCGGTCTACCTCGCGGCACCCGACAAGCAGGTGGTGGCGCTGCTCCACGCCGGATGGCGGGGGACGGCGGGGGGCATCCTGGAGCGCGGCGTGGAGCTCGTGAAGCGGATGGCGTTTGTGCGGTCCGGGGACATCGTAATGCATTGTGGAGTAGGTATTTGTGGTGAGTGCTATGAAGTAGGTTCTGAAGTGCTGAGCCGGTTCAGCGGGCGGGCTGAGACCGCGCCGGGGCACGTGGATCTTCGCGTCGCGTTGGCGCAGCAGGGGCGGACGCTGGGGCTCGGCGGGATAACGCTCTCACCGTGGTGTAGTGCGCACGACCGCGAGCTGTTTTTCTCGCACCGTGCCTCGGGCGGGCGGGACGGACGCATGATTGCGTACGCGGGACTCCCACTCGCTTGACAGCCGCCCCCGGGCGGCTAGATTCTGCCGGTGCAGCGGGCGAAGTTGGGCCCGCGCTTTTTTTTATGCTCTCCGACAGCCTCGTCGAGTCCTTTCGGTCCCGACTGGAAGCGCTAGGTCTCGAGCTGGCCGACCTCCGCATCGGCGGCACGCAGGCGAGGCCGCTCGTTCAAGTGCGCATCGAGTGGCCGGACGCGTCGCCGCGCCGAGTGACCGTGGACGACTGCGCCACGGCGAGCCGGGTCCTCGAGGCGTGGCTGGACGCGGACGCCCCGCTCGGTCGCCGCTATCTGCTCGAGGTATCGAGTCCGGGGGTGGAGCGGCCGCTGCGGTGGCACCGGCACTGGGTGCGGTTCGTGGGCCGCGAGGTGCAGGCGACGGTGGCGGGGCTCGGTCGCGTGCGGGCGCGCATCGTGGCTGTTCCCGACGCGGCGACGGTCGTGCTCGCGCCCCAGGGGGGAGCGCCGCGGCCGGTGCCGCTGGCCGGAATTCGCGACGCGCGTTTGGCGGTGGATTGGTGAAGAGGAACCCATGACGACGAATACCAGTGACGTAGTCTCCGCGATCCGTGAGCTGACGAGCACCAAGCAGCTCGAGCGCACGGAGCTGCTCGACCTGCTCAAGGACGGTCTGCACGCCGCCCTCGTGAAGCGCTACGGGCCCAACGTGCGGGCCGAGATCGGAATCGACGAGCTCAAGGGCACGATTCGGATCGCGGTGCTCCGCACGGTCGTGGAGACCGTGGAGGACCCGGGCTCTCAGGTGGCGCTCGAAGAAGCGCGCTTCGAGGATCCGGATTTCCAGGTCGGGGATGTGCTGGAGGAAGAGGTGCCGTTCGAGGCGTTCGGCCGCACGGCGGTGCAGGCGGCGAAGCAGCGCATCATCCAGCGGGTCCGCGAGGGCGAGCGGGCGCGCATCCGGGAAGAGTTCTCCGACAAGGTCGGCGAGCTCCTGTCGGGCGAGGTGCAGCAGATCGAGCGCGGCAAGATCGTCGTCATGCTCGCGAGGTTCCGGGAAGCCGAAGCGATCATTCCGTACCGCGAGCAGAACCACCGCGAGCATTTTCACCAGGGGGATACGATCCGCGCCGTGCTCAAGCGGATCGAGGAGACACCCAAGGGCCCGCGGCTCATTCTGTCGCGTGCCGATCCGCTCTTCGTCAAGGCCTTGTTCAAGCTCGAGGTGCCGGAGATTCAGCAGCAGATCGTCGAGATCCGCGCCACGGCGCGGGAGGCGGGGAGCCGCACCAAGATCGCGGTCTCCTCGCGCGACGATTCGATCGATCCCGTGGGCGCGTGCGTGGGCCTGAAAGGCTCACGCGTGCAGGCGGTGGTGAACGAGCTGAACGGCGAGCGCATCGACATCGTACCCTGGTCCCCCGATCCCGAGCGGTTCGCGAAGCTCGCCCTCGCGCCGGCGCGGGTCGCGCGCGTGTTCTCGGACCCCGACACCAAGACGATCCAGGCGATCGTGGACGAGGATCAGCTGTCCCTCGCCATCGGGCGCAACGGGCAGAACGTCCGGCTCGCCTCCGAGCTCACCGGCTGGAAGATCGACCTCTACTCGAGCCGGGAGTGGTTGGAGCGGGGTGGGGAAGGGCCGCTCTTCGCGCCGCTTCCCCCGGCGGAAGACGAGACCGCGACCAAGGTCTCGCTGCGCGAGCTGAAGGGTCTGCCGGTCGAGCTGGTGGACGCGCTGGAGCGCGCCGGCCACAAGACCCTACAGGATATCCTCGACCTCGAGCGGGAGGACGTCGACAAGATCGCCGGCATGACGCCCGAGATCGCCGACAAGCTCATGGCCTTTCTGAACGAGATGACCGAGGAGGGCGGCGACGACGAGCCGGCGCCCGGTGCGGTGGGTGAGAGCGGCGCGGTGGGAGGGAGTGGGGAGCGCGGGGAGGACCCGGCGGGCGATACTCCGGCGCCGGTGGCGTGAGCGACCGGTTGGTCCGGCTGCTGGGGCTGGGCGCCCGCGGCGGTGGCGGGCGCGTCGTGGTGGGGGTGACCGGCGTGCGGGCCCAGCTGCAGCGGGACGCCCTGTCGTGCGTCGTGCTCGCGGCGGACGCAAGCCTGCGCACCCGCGAGAAAGTCGAGCGTCTCGCGCGGGCACGGCGCGTGCCGGTGCTGGTGGGTCCGGTGGCGGAGCGGTTGGGGGCGGGGCTGGGGCGGCCGCCGGTGCAGGCCGTCGGCGTGGCGGATGCCGCGTTGGCGCGCGGGTTGGTCGGGTCTTTGGAGGAGTGAGTGACGACGACGCGGATTCACGATCTGGCGGCTGAATTCGGGATCTCCGCTGAGCAGCTCATGGGCATGCTCAAGGAGCAGGACATCTTTGTGCGCAGCCACCTCTCGCCGCTTCAGCCCGAGCAGGTGGCGCTGATGCGGGCGCGCTGGGAGCGCGAGAAGCGGAAGCAGAAGGACGCGCCCGCGCCCCCCAAGCGGCGCCGCGCCGTCAAGGCGGCCGAGCCGGTAGCGGCGGCGGCGCCGGATGCGCGACCCAAGCGCCGCCGCCGCACCGCGGCCGAGATGGCCGCGGTCGAGGCGGAGGCCCAGGCCGAGGCGGCGATCGAGGCGGAGCGCGAGCTGAAGGCGCGCGAGGCGCTCGAGGCCGCCAAGGCCGTGGACGAGGAGGAGAAGCCGTCGCTCGAGGAGCGCGCCGCCGCGCTGTTCAAGGAGCTCCCGGTGGTCGAGGAGGCCGGGGCGGAGCCGGCGCCCGCCGCGGCCCACGCCGCCGCGCCCTTCACGGCGTCCCCCCTCGCGCCCGCCGCGGCCCGGCCCGTGATTCCCACCCCGGTGCGGCCCAAGCCGGTGGCGAGTGCCACGCCGGGCGGCGGCGTGCCGGCTCCCCCGCGACCCGTGGCTTCGGCGGCGCCCGGCGCGATTCCGCTCGAGGAGCGGCGACGCGAGAAAGGGAAGAAGCGCAAGAAGGGCAAGAAGTCGCTGGTGGATCAGGAAGCGGTCGCCCAGAACATCTCGCGCACCCTGGCCTCGATCAAAGGGCCGGTGGCCAGGAAGGGACCGCATCGGCGCGAGGAGGGGCCGAGCTTCCGCGAGGTCGAGGAGCAGAAGCGGCGCGACGAAAAGGAGCGCGAGAAGACGCTGGTGCGCGTGACCGAGTTCATCACGGTCTCCGAGCTCGCGAACATCCTGAAGGTGCCCGCCAAGGAGATCGTCAGCTTCGCCTTCAAAGAGCTCGGGCAGATGGTGACGATCAACCAGCGCCTCGATTTCGATATGATCGAGCTCATCGCCTCCGCCTTCGGCTTCCAGGCGGTGCGCGAGGAGGAGTATGCCCTCGCCACGTCCGAGGAGCAGCCGAAGGAAGCGGCCGGCGATCTCAAGTCGCGCGCCCCGGTCGTCACGGTCATGGGCCACGTCGACCACGGCAAGACCTCGCTGCTCGACTACGTCCGGAAGGCCAACGTCGTGGCGGGCGAGGCGGGCGGCATCACCCAGCATATCGGCGCCTATCAGGTCACGCTCAAGGACGGGCGCTCGATCACGTTCCTGGACACGCCGGGCCACGAGGCGTTCACGGCCATGCGCGCCCGCGGCGCTCAGGTGACGGACATCGTCGTCCTGGTCGTGGCCGCCGACGACGCGATCATGCCGCAAACGATCGAGGCGATCTCGCACGCCAAGAACGCCGGCGTCCCGCTGGTCGTGGCGATCAACAAGATCGACCTGCCGGCCGCCAACGTGCAGAAGGTGAAGCAGGACCTGCTGGCGCACGGCGTGGTGCTCGAGGAGTTCGGCGGTACGACGCTCGCCACGCCGATCTCCGCCAAGACGGGCAAGAACGTGCAGGAGCTGCTCGACCAGATCCTGCTGCAGGCCGAGCTGCTCGATCTCAAGGCCAACCCCGACCGCCGGGCCCAAGGCACGGTACTCGAGGCGACGCTCGACCCCGGAAAGGGTCCGCTCGCCACGATCCTCGTCCAGAATGGCACGCTGCGCGGCGGGGACGACTTCATCTGTGGCCAGTTCTACGGGCGCGTGCGCGCGATGTATGACGAGCGCGGCCAGACGGTCGACGCCGCGGGGCCGTCCACGCCCGTGCAGGTGTTGGGCTTCGAAGGCGTGCCCGAGGCGGGCGACACGTTCCAGGTGATGACGGACGCGGCGGCGGCGCGCGACATCGCGCAGAAGCGCCAGCGTCTGGAGCGCGAGGCGCAGCACCGCCGCACCGGTCGCGTGAAAACGCTCGAGGATTTCATGGCGGAGCGAGCCGAAGGCGGTGCCGCCGCGCTCCGGATCATCATCAAGGCGGATCAAGGCGGTCCGGCGGAGGCGCTGGCGGACGCGCTGGCCCAGCTGTCGACGCCCGAGGTCAAGGTCGAGGTCGTCCACCGCGGCGTGGGCGCGATCACCGACTCGGACGTGCTGCTCGCCAAGGCCTCCAACGCGATCATCATCGGCTTCCACGTGCGACCCGACTCCAACGCGCGCGCCTCGGCGGAGCGCGAAAAGGTCGAAATCCGCACCTACCGCATCATCTACGAGGCGGTGGAAGAGGTGAAGGCGGCGATGGCGGGCTTGCTCGCTCCCGAAAAGAAGGAAGTGGTCTTGGGCGAGGCGGAAGTCCGCCAGCTGTTCAAGATCGCGAAGGTGGGCACGATTGCCGGAAGCTTCGTCCGCTCGGGCGTCATCCCGCGCACCGCGCGGGTGCGCGTGGTCCGCGACGGGGTCGAAGTGTACGACGGCACGCTGGCCTCGCTCAAGCGCTTCAAGGACGACGTGCGCGAGGTGCGCGAGGGGTTTGAGTGCGGGATCGGCGTCGAGAACTTCAACGACCTCAAGGTCGGCGACCTGATCGAAGCGTACCGCATCGAGGAGGTCGCGCGCTCGCTGACGCCCGCGTGATCGTGGGGGTCATGACGTGGGAGCTGCATCTCGCGGCGTGTCACTCCCTCAAGGACAAGCGCCATGTGCTGAAGAGCCTCAAGGACCGCCTCCACAACCGCTTCAATGTATCCGCGGCGGAGACGGCGCATCACGACCTGTGGCAGCGCGCCGAGCTGACCGTGTGCGTGGTTTCGACCGACCGAGGCCATGCGGAGAGCGTCTTGCGGGAGGCCGACCGCTTGATCGAAGCGGCCGACGGCGCCCGCATCGTGGACACGAGCGCGAGTTTCTTCTGATATGAAGCGACGGACGAGCCACCGCCCCGAGCGTGTGGCGGAGGCGATCCGCCAAACCGTGGCGGCGTTTCTCACCGCCGACGTGCGTGACCCGCGCGTCGGATTCGTCACGGTCACCGCGGTGGAAGTGTCCGGCGACCTGGCGCACGCGCGCGTGCGGGTGAGCGTGATGGGCGACGACGCGGAAAAAGCGAAGTCGCTCGAGGGGCTCGCCAGCGCCGCCCGGTTCCTGCGCGCCCAGCTCGCCAAGGGGCTGCCGCTGCGCGTGGCGCCGGAGCTGCGCTTCGAGCTCGACCGCGGCCTGGAGCACGCCCAGCAGATCGACCGGATGCTGCGCGGGCTCAAGGGGGGCGCGGGCTGATCTCTGGGGTGGCGCTGGTCGCGAAGCCGGGGGGCCCCGATGGGCCTACCTCGCACGACGTCGTCGACATCGTGCGGCGGGCCGTCGGGACCGATCGAGTGGGTCATCTGGGGACGCTCGATCCGTTCGCGGCGGGGCTGCTGGTGATCGTGGTGGGCCGCGCCACGCGGTTGGCGCCGTTCGCGGCGGGGTGGGCCAAGACGTACGACGGCGTGATGCGGCTGGGGGCGACGACCGCCACCGACGATGCGACCGGCGCGACGGTGGCGACCTCGGAGACGTGGCGTGGCGTAGATCGGGCGCGCGTGGACGCGGCGCTGGCGGCGTTCCGTGGGGCGTACGACCAGCGCCCGCCCGCGTACTCGGCGGTGAAGGTGGCCGGCGAGCGCGCCTACCGGCGGGCTCGCCGCGGCGCCAGCGTGGAATTGCGACCCCGGCGGGTCCAGGTCACGGAGCTCGAGCTCGAGAGCTTCGCGCCCCCCGACGTGGGCTTCCGCGCCACCGTGAGCGGCGGGACGTACCTGCGCAGCCTGGCCCGCGACATCGGGGAAGCGCTGGGGTGCGGGGCGCACCTCGCGACGCTCAGGCGGACGCGGGTGGGGCCGTTTCGGCTCGCGGAGGCGGTGGCCCCTGACGCGGTGACGGCGCGCGCGCTGCGCGATCCCGCGGAGCTCGTCCGCGACCTGCCGGCGGCGGAGCTGGACGATGCCGATCGGGCTGCTGTGCTGCACGGGCGGCCCGTGCCCGCGGGAAGCGGGATGCGGGATGCGGGAAGCGTGGCGCTGTTCGCCGATGGGCGGCTCGTGGCGATTGCGGAGCAGGTGGGGGACGTCCTGAAGCCCCGGGTCGTCGTGGCGGAGGCATGAGCGCGACGGTCGCGACGGTCGGTACGTTCGACGGCATTCATCGCGGGCACCAGGCCGTCCTGGACGACGTGGTGCGACGCGCTCGGGCGCGCGGGCTGGTGAGTCTGCTCGTGACGTTCGACCCGCACCCGCTCGAGGTCGTGAACCCGAGTGCCGCGCCGCGGCTGCTCACGCTGTCCGACGAGAAACGCCTGCTGGCGGCGGCCCTGGGCGTCGAGCGGGTCGAGGTCGTCCTGTTCACGCCGGAGCTGGCGCGTCTCGGTCCAGAGGAGTTCGTGCGCGACGTGCTGCGGGCGCGGTTCGGGATGCAGGAGCTGGTTCTGGGGTACGATCACGGATTCGGGCGCGGTCGCGCCGGCGACGTCGAGATGGTGCGGCGGTTGGCGCGCGAGGACGGCTTCGCCATGGAGGTGGTGGCGGCCGTGAAGGACGACGGGCAGCCGATCTCGTCGTCGCTGATCCGGACAGCCGTGGCGCACGGTGACCTGGCATCGGCCGAGCGCGGTCTGGGGCGGCCGTACAGCGTGCGGGCCGTGGTCGAGCGGGGCGCGGGGCGGGGCCGCACGATCGGCGTGCCGACGATCAACCTCACCTCACCCGACCCGCGCAAGCTGCTGCCGCCGGATGGCGTGTATGCCGTGCGGGTGGAAGTCGCGAAACGGGAAGCCGGAAGCGGGAAACGGTACGGCGGGATGATGAACCAGGGCTCGCGGCCCACGTTCGGGGTGCACGCGCGCGGGCTGGAGATCCACCTGTTTGATTTCAGCGGCGATTTGTACGATCAGGTGGTGACGGTGGAGTGGGTACGCCGGCTGCGGGATACCCAGACGTTCCCGTCGCGCCAGGCGCTGGTCGCTCAGATCGAACGCGACGCGGTCGCGGCGCGTGCGATCCTCAAGGGGTAGAGACTGAAATGCGCACGATCCGCTCACGACTGATCGCCATCGGCGGGCTGGTGGCCCTCGCGGTGTGGCAGCTGATTCCCACCGACGTCACCCAGCGAGTGCGTGACGCGACGACCGGCCGCATGAAAGACACCACGATCCGTCGCGTGCCGATCAACCTCGGGCTCGACCTGCAGGGCGGTATTCATCTGGCCCTCGAAGTGGACCAGTCAAAGGGTCCCGTGCCCGACTGCGCCACCGCTATCCAGCTCGCCGAGAAGGTGGTGCGCACGCGGATCGACGAGTTCGGCACCAGCGAGCCCGTGGTGCAGATCCAGGGGCGCTGCCGCCTCATTGTCGAGCTGGCAGGTGAAAAAGACCCGGCCCGCGCCAAGGGCATCATCCAGCGCACGGCGTTCCTCGAGTTCCGCATCACCGATATGAAGAACCTGTTCCGCGACGCGTTGCCCGAGATCGACAAGGCGTTGCGCCGGGCCGGCGTGCGGGCGCCGGGGCAGGGTGCCGCGGCGGCGAGCGTGACCCAGCTGTTCGGCGCGGACACCGGCAAGGCGAAGCGGAAGACGGCGAAGGGCAAGGCGGCGGCGAAGGATACCACCGAGCTCAACGCACCGGACCCCCTGTCATCGCTCCTCTTCCAAGGCCAGTTGCCCGGCGAGTATCTCGTTCCGGAAGAGCAGGTGCCGGTGGCGGAGAGCCTGCTGGCGCGGCCCGACGTGCAACGGCTCATCCCGCGCGGCATCGAGCTGCGGTGGGGTACCGAGGTGTTGTCTCGCGCGGGCCGCAGCTACCGGACCCTGTACGCTGTCGAGGACCGGCCGATCATCACGGGGGAATACCTGCAGGACGCGAAAGCCCTGCGGGACCCGCTCACCAACCAATCAGTCGTGAACTTCGTGCTGTCACGGGGTGGCGGGCGCATCTTCGAACGCGAGACCGGCCGGCACGTGACCGACTACATGGCGATCATCCTCGACGGCCGCGTGCAGGGCCAGCCGCCCGTCATCAAGAGCCAGATCGGCCAGCGCGGGCAGATCGAGCTGGGCGCGAAGCCGCTCCAGGACGCCCAGGACCTGGCGCTGGTGCTCAAAGCGGGGGCGCTCCCCGCTCCGCTCACGATTATCGAGGAGCGTACGATCGGACCGTCGCTGGGCCGGGACTCGATCAGGGACGGCATCCGTGCGGGCATCGTCGGCGTGGCCCTCGTCGTCCTGATCATGGTCACCTACTACCGCCTGTCGGGCGTCCTGGCCGTCGCCGCGCTTGCGCTGTACGTCGTCTTCACGCTCGCCGGGCTCGCGGGGTTCGGGTTCACGCTCACGCTGCCGGGACTCGCCGGACTCGTGCTGTCGGTCGGCATCGCCGTCGATGCGAACGTGCTGATCTTCGAGCGCATCCGCGAAGAGCTGCAGCACGGGAAGCTGGTGCGCACCGCCGTGGACGAGGGCTTCCTGCACGCCATGAGCGCCATCATCGACTCGAACGTGAGCACGGCCCTCACCGCCTTCATTCTCTACCTGGTCGGGACCGGCCCGGTACAAGGATTTGCGATCACCCTGATCATCGGTATCGCTGCATCCATGATCACGGCCATCTTTGTGGTTCGCACCTTCTACATGATCTGGCTCGACCGCCGGCCGGACATGGCCACCCTGAGCGTCTGAGATGATCCGACTCTTCGCCAACGCGCATTACGACTTCATCAAGTGGCGCCGCTGGGCGTACGGGCTCACCGCGGCGATCATCATCCCCGGATTCGCCCTGTTCCTGGTGCGGGGGCTGAACTACTCGATCGAGTTCACCGGTGGCACGCTGATCCAGGTCCAGACGGCGGAGCCCGTCGGGACCGAGCGCATCCGCGGCGCGCTCGACGGGGCCGGCATCCGCGACGCGGAGATTCAGCAGTTCGGTGCGGCCAACGAATACGTGATCCGCGCGCGGATCGGGCGGGCCGACGCCGCCGTCGCGGGCTCGACCGAGACGACCGCGGCCGCGGTGGACTCGGCGCTGGCGCGCTCCCTCGGCCCGGCACCCGAGCACTACAAGATCCTCCGCACCGAGGCCGTCGGCCCGAAAGTGGGGCGGGAGCTCCAGGGCAAGGCTTTCCTCGCGATCTTCTTCTCGTTCATCGTCACGCTCGTCTACCTCGCGGTCCGGTTCGAGTGGCGCTTCGGCCTCGCGGCGGTGCTCGCGACGTTCCACGACATCCTCACCACGATCGCGTTCATCCGGTACCTCGACCTCGAGGTGAGTCTCGTCGTCGTCGGGGCGGTCCTGACCATGGTCGGCTACTCCCTCAACGACACCATCATCATCTTCGATCGCGTGCGCGAGAACCTGCGCAAATTCCGGCGCCAGAACCTGTACGAGATCCTCAATCTCTCGATCAACGAGACGCTGCCGCGCTCCGTGCTGACGCACGGGACGACCATGGCGACGACGGTCGCACTCGTGGTGCTCGCGGGCGAGGTGTTGCGACCCTTCGCGCTGGTGATGACCTTCGCGATCTTCACCGGGACCTTCTCGTCGATCTACATCGCCGCCCCCCTCCTCATGTACATCGAGAAGCGCTGGCCGGGCGAAGACGCGCGGGGCGCCCGGGCGCTGCGTGCTGCGGGCTCCGTTCCGCTCAACCCGCCGCCCGCCCCGGGCGGCGGAGGCAGCTCCGAGGTCCGCTCCAAAGCGGCCGTGTGACGTGCTGGTCGACGCCCACTGCCACCTCGGCGATGCGGCGTTCGACCCCGACCGCGACGCGGTCCTGACCCGCGCACGGGAGGCCGGCGTCGGCCACGTGGTGGTCATCGGTGCCACGCTGCCCGAAAGCGAGCGGGCCGCAGCGCTCGCCCGGGCCCGTCCCGGCCTCTCCGCCACGGCCGGCGTCCACCCCCATGAGGCGCGGCACTGGTCGGCCGCTGCAGCGGCCCGCCTGAGGGACTTGCTCGCCCTACCCGAAGTGGTGGCGCTGGGAGAAACGGGGCTCGATTACCATTACGACCATTCGCCGCGGGACACGCAACGCCACGCCTTCGAGGCCCAGCTGGCGCTCGCCAGCGAGCTTCGCAAGCCGGTCGTGGTGCACGCGCGCGAGGCCGACGACGACGTGGCGGCGATGTTGCGGGGTGCGGCTACGCCGGTCGTGCTGCACTCGTTCAGCTCGGGGCCCAGCGTGTTCGAGGCGGGCTTGGCGATCGCCGCGTACTTTTCCTTCAGCGGCATGATCACCTTCAAGAACTGGACGATGACGGATCGGCTCACCGCCTGCCCGCCCGACCGGCTGCTCGTCGAGACCGACGGCCCGTATCTTGCTCCCGTCCCCCATCGCGGAAAGCGAAACGAGCCGGCCTACGTGCGCGCCGTGGCGGAGGCGGTCGCGCGGGCCCGGGGAGAGTCGCTGGACACCATCGGGCAGCGTACCACGGACAACGCGCGTCGGCTCTTCGGAGCGCGGCTCGCCACGACCCTCTAGCAGCGAGCATTCGTGACCACGACGGCCAAGGTACCGACCGACATCGCCATCGCCCAGGCGGCCGAGCTGCGTCCGGTGGCCGACATCGCCGCGGAGCTGGGGCTCGACGACGAGGAGATCGAGCTGTACGGCAGGTACAAGGCGAAGGTGCGACTCTCCGCGCTGGCGCGTCGCAAGCCCAAAGGACGGCTGGTGCTGGTCACCGGCATCAACCCGACGCCGGCGGGCGAGGGGAAGTCCACGGTGACCGTCGGCGTGACGCAGGCGCTGCGGAAGATCGGGAAGAACGCGGCGCTCTGCATTCGCGAGCCGTCGCTCGGGCCGGTCTTCGGCGTGAAGGGTGGAGCCGCGGGCGGCGGGTACGCCCAGGTCGTCCCGATGGAAGACATCAACCTGCACTTCACCGGCGACTTCCACGCCATCGCGAGTGCGCACAACCTGCTGTCCGCGATGTTGGACGCCCATCTGCATCATGGCAACGCGCTGGGTCTCGATACGCGCCGCATCACGTGGCCCCGTACCATCGACATGAACGACCGCGCCCTGCGCAGCCTCGTCGTGGGCCTCGGAGGGCTCAACGCCGGTCCCGCGCGCGAGGAGCGGTTCGTCATCATCCCGGGCTCGGAGATCATGGCCATCATGGCGCTGGCGACGGCCCTCGGGGACCTGGAGCAGCGGCTCGCGCGCATCATCGTGGGGCTCACGACGGCGAAGCAGCCCGTGCGCGCGAGCGACCTCAAGGCCCATGGGGCCATGACCCTGCTGCTCAAGGACGCGATCAATCCCAACCTCGTGCAGACGCTCGAAGGCGGACCGGCGTTCATTCACTGCGGGCCGTTCGGCAACATCGCCCACGGTTGTAACTCCGTCGTGGCGACCCGGCTCGCGCTCACGCTGTGCGACGTGGTGCTCACCGAGGCGGGGTTCGGCGCCGACCTCGGGGCCGAAAAGTTCTTCGACATCAAGTGCCGCATGGCGGGCCTCAACCCCGAGGCGGCGGTCGTGGTCGCCACCGTGCGGGCACTCAAGATGCACGGGGGCGTCAAGAAGGATGCGCTGGGAGCGGCTGACGTGGACGCCGTGCGGCGTGGGGCGGCGAACGTGCGACGCCACATCCGGAACGTGCAGAAGTTCGGCGTCCCGGTGATCGTAGCGCTCAATCGGTTCGTCACGGACACGGAGGCCGAGCTCGACGCGGTGCGGGCCGAGTGCGCGGCCGAGGGTGTGGGCGTCGAGCTGTGCGAGGTGTGGGAGAAGGGCGGGGAGGGAGGCGTGGCGGTGGCGGAAGCGGTGCTCAAGCTGCTGGACCACCGCACGGCGAAGTTCAAGCCCCTCTATGACGAGAAGCGGCCGATTCGGGAAAAGATCGAGACGATCGCGAAGGAGATCTACGGGGCCGGGGGCGTGGCGTTCGCCCCTCCGGCGGAGCGGGCGCTCGAGCAGCTGCCCGCCATGGGCCTGGGCGAGACGCCGGTGTGCATGGCGAAGACGCAATACTCCTTCTCCGACGACCCGACCAAACTCGGCGCCCCGAGCGGGTTCACACTCCAGGTCCGGGACATTCTGCCATCGGCGGGCGCCGGGTTCGTCGTGGCGCTCGCGGGGGATATCATGACCATGCCAGGGCTCTCGAAGACGCCTGCGGCCGAAAAGATCCGGGTGCACCCGGACGGCACGATCGAAGGACTCTTCTGATGCCACGCAAGGCACTGGGCATAGTGGTCGCGGAGGGCGCTCCGAAGGCGATCGGCCCGTACAGCCAGGCTGTGGTCGTCGATGGAATGGTGTACACGGCGGGGCAGATCCCGCTCGACCCCGAGACGGGTGGGATCGTGGGCAAGACCACTCCGGAGCAGGCCGAGCAGGTGTTCAAGAACCTGGGCGCCATCCTCAAGGCCGCGGGCTCCGGGCTCGACCTGGTGGTGAAGACCACGGTGTATCTCGTCGACCTGGCCGATTTTGCGGCGATGAACGAGGTGTACGCGAAGTACTTCCCGACGCATAAGCCGGCCCGCTCCACGATACAGGCCGCGGCGCTGCCCAGGGCGGTGCGGGTGGAGATCGACGCGATCGCGACAGTCGGATGAGCCGCCTCACGCTGGTGATCGTGGCGGCGCTGCGCTGGTCCGTCCCCGACGGGGCGAGCGCGCAGACCGAAGCGCCGTCCGCCGATCGCGCGTTGGCGCGCGATATTCTCCGCGAGCTGGTCGAGATCAACACGACGGACTCGCTCGGGAACACGCCGCGCGCGGCACGCGCCATGGCGCGGCGCCTCGTCGCGGCGGGATTTCCCGCGGCGGACGTGCGCGTGCTGATCGGCCCCGACGCACGGCACGGCAACCTCGTGGCGCGCTACCGTGGCACCACCGGTGGCCGTCCGATCATCGGATTCGCGCACCTGGACGTCGTGCCCGCCCGGCGGGCGGACTGGTCCGTCGATCCGTTCGCCTTGCTCGAGAAGGACGGCTACTTCTACGGCCGCGGCACGACCGACGACAAGGTCGGGGACGCGATCCTGGTCGCCGATTTCATCCGGCTCAAGCGGGCGGGCTTCAAGCCGCGCCGCGATCTGATCCTGATGCTCACGGGCGACGAAGAGACCGCGGGCAGCTGCATCGCGTGGCTCGTGACGAAGCACCGGGACTTGATCGACGCGGAGTTTGCCTTGAACACCGACGCGGGCGGCGGCGTGTTGCGCGACGGACGGCGCGTGATGTTCGTCGTGCAGGCGAGCGAAAAGGTGTACGCGACCTATGTGCTCGAAGCCACCGACAAGGGCGGGCACAGCTCGCTCCCTCGGCCCGCGGACAATCCCGTCTACCGACTCGCCCCGGTGTTGCAGCGGCTCGCACAGTATCAGTTCCCCGTCAAACTGAACGAGGTGTCCCGCGCCTTCTTCGAGCGCTCCGCCGCGCTCGAGACCGGGGCCCTCGCGGAGGACATGCGGGGCGTGCTGAAGGATCCGCCCGACAGCGCGGCCGTGGCGCATCTCTCGGCGGTGCCCTTCTACAATTCCAAGCTCCGCACCACCTGCGTCGCCACCTTGATGCAGGCGGGGCACGCCGAGAACGCGCTCCCCCAGTCGGCTCAGGTGACGGTGAACTGCCGGATCCTTCCGGGAGAGCCTGCCGCGGAGGTCGCGGCGACGCTGGAACGGCTCGCCGGCGACGACCGGATCGCCCTCCGCACGGTCTACACGCCCATCCCGAGCCCGCCCTCGCCCCTTACACCGGCGATCATGGGCCCCATCGAGCGGTTGGTCGCGGAGCAATTCCCCAATGTCCCGATCGTGCCCGTGATGGAAGCCGGCGCGACCGATGGGTTGTTCCTGCGCAACGCGGGGATCCCCACCTACGGCGTCTCGGCCGTGTTCGAGGAGCAAAATGACGTGCGCGCCCACGGCCGCGATGAGCGGCTCCGCGTGCAGAGCTTTTACGAAGCGCTCGAGTTCTGGTATCGGATGATGCAGGCGTTCGCATCGGCCCGTTGACGCGATGACCGAACCGGGGTATCTCAACACGCGTGGACCTGGCCGTCGGGTAGCCGCATGTGGAAGCGAGTGAAGAAGCAGTGGGTGCAGGGCAGGGTGGCGCGCTTCCGCGTCCCGGGCGGGGCGGAGCCCGACGCCGCCCGCGCCCCTGACGACGCCATGCCGCTCGCGGCCTCGATCTTGTGGCAGCCGATCGATGCCGCACCCGGGCAAGACGCCGAGCTCCCGGTTTTCATCTCCCAGCGAGCGCTCACCGCCATCCATGACCATTGCGCGGCGGGGCATGAGACGTGCTTCGGTCTCTTGACCGGGCGCCTGGTGCGCACTGCGGACACGGGCGCTTCGTACCTCGTCGTCGAGTCGACGATCCGGCTCCCGGGCGGGACCGGCGACGATGCCAAGGCCGCCCTGTTGGAGGGTTGGGTGGTGGCGCAGGACGTCGTGCGCAGGACCGGCGATCGGCTGGTCGGCTGGTACCGGGGGCGCTGGACCGGCGACGCGGGGCTCACCTCGGCGGAGGCCGGGACCCACACCGCGGTGTTCGCCGAGCCCTGGCAGGTGGCGGTGGCGGTGGGTTCGGGCGACCCGACCGTCGGCGGCGTGTTCCGTCGCTCGACGAGGAGCGCGTGGGCGCACGAGTGCCTGCCGTTTTATGAGCTCGTCGATCCGTCGTCCATTCGACCGGACGGCAGCAAGCCCACGCGCCTGCGCTGGGACAACTACCGCACTGAAGAGACCGCCCTCGTCACGTCTGCCACGCCGCCGGGCCCGGCCGCCGTGCCCGCCCCGGCTGAAGCCGCGCTCGCTCCCGCTGGTGCGCCCTCCTGGCGCACGTCGTCCCTGACGCCGCAGGTCCTCTGGCCCGACCAGTTCGGCAGCGCGGAAGGCGCGAAGGCCGGCGAGGCGGCGTCGTCCCGCATTCGCGTCGGCCGCGCCGGACGCTGGGCCGCGTACATTGTCGCAGGCGTCCTGGCGGTCGCTGGTTTGCTCAGGCTCTACTCGGCGGTGGCATCACCCGCGTCGCCCGGCCCCGCCCAGCGCACGCCCGAGGCGGATGCGGTGACGCCAGGGGCGCGACTGGACCGCGCCGCCGACACCCTGGCCCTTGCGATCGCCGCGTTCGACCTGCGGGCCCAGCTGTTCGCCAGCCGGCAGATGCAATGTCCCGAGCTGGCGCGCGGGCTGGTCCTCGTCGAGGAGCGTTGGACGGCCTACAACGGCGTGCGGAAGACCAGCGGCGTGGCGCTCGACTCCGCCGGTACCGCCCGGGACCGAGCCCTCTATGCCGATGTCGATGGGGTCGAGCGGCGGTTCGAGCGCTCGGCCTGCCCCCGACCGTGACGCGCGCCGTCGCGTTGCTTGCTCTCCTGGTGATGGGCGTACCGCGTCGGGGGGCGACGCAAGGGTCGCAGCCGCTGCGCAAGACCGATGTGATCCGTCTGCTCTCGAACCCCCTGATCTCGCGGCGCGAGGTCGCGGATCTGATCCGGCGCAACTGTGTCGCCTTTCGACCCACACCCCGGGATTGGGCGGATCTGCGCGACTTCGGCGCGGACTCGGAGGTGCTGAGCAGCATCGGCGGATGCGCGACGTCCGCGGCGCAACGCGTCACCCCAACGCTCCCCCTCGCCGCCGTGCTGCTCCCGGCCCGGTTGAGCGTCACCGTCGGGGACGAGGCCGTCGCGCGCGTCCAGGTGAAGCGCGGTGAGGTTCCGCAAGCGGGCGTGCCGCTGGTGCTGCGTGGGACCTCCGCCATTCCCGGCGGCCCGCCGCAAGACGCGCAGGCCGTCACGGATGCAAGCGGTGTCGCCGTGTTCCGCTTTCGCGTCGGTCGGCTCCCAGCGACTCGCATGCTCGAGGTCGTCACCGGCTCGGGTGCGGCGATCGCCGGAGCCCCGGCGCTCGAGTTGGTCGTCGGCCCCTCGGGGCCGGCCGTCGCCGCGGTCCAGCCCGGTCGCGTCGAGCTGCGCGCCGGCGAGCGCGGATCCATCTCACTGCTGGTGACGGTGCGGGACTCGTTGGGGAATGCCGTGCCCGGCGAAGCGGTCGGATTGCAACCGGACGCCCCGGACATGGGCGTGGCCGCCGACGTACGCTCCACGGATTCGCTGGGCCGGGCGGCGTTCGCCATCGAGCGGGCCGCGGTGCGCCACGGGGGCAAACTCATCGTGCGAGTGCGCGGCCAGCAGTTCGGATCGGTGGAGCTGGTTCGGAGCGACCTGATGGCGCCGGCGGCGACGGGCTTCGTTTCGGGAGTGGGACAACGCGGCATCGCGCGGACCCGGTTGAGCGAGCCCCTGGTGTTTCAGGTGCGCTCCAGCCTCGGCAGGCCGCTGGTCGGGAAACTCGTGACGTTCCGAGCGGTCAACGCGGACGTCGCGACCGACAGTGTCGTCACCGACTCGGCCGGCCTCGCGCGCGCAGAAGTGACGCTGGGCAAGCAGGCCGGCCCGGCCCTCGTGACCGCCACCGTAGACTCGCTCCAGAGACAGGCGGCGCTCTCGGTGGACCCGGCGGCTCCCGCTGGTGTGATCATCGAGCGGGACGGCAATCGGGTCGACGGCGGGGCGATCGTAGTGACTGGCGGCGCTACGTTCGTGCTGCGGGTCTCCGCGCAGGACGCGTACGGCAACGTCGTGCCCACGGCGGATCTGGCGCGGATGATTCAGAAAATGC
>WNEX01000159.1_pt1 | contig 29530 bp, 27 predicted proteins | sample 5399841 | NCBI WGS metagenome assembly WNEX01 (sample SAMN13153337, study PRJNA577476) | soil metagenome | isolation source: 40 cm grassland meadow soil 2 days after 1st rain plot 5 | place: USA:California | collected 2015-09-18 | reverse complement strand
AGAACAATATCGAGAGTTGCAGAAACTTGGAAATTTCGATACGAAAACGTCGAGCTGGGTGAAAACACCTTCTGATATCAGAAAACTCGGCGGCGCCCTGTTTTGTGATCGCCGCTACGACACTGTTTTCGTGTATCACAACGGTGCGGAATCTTACTATGCCGCGCGGGCGTTCCGCGGCTCGCTAAGGGTCTAAATTTTGCATGCCGGCACACCAAACAGTCGATGCCAATCTAGGATGGCTTCCGCTCGCCGTCCGGGCGGAGAGCTCCCGGTTGCAAACGCAGGGGTAAACAACCTGCAGAACGTATCGGAAGGTTTTGACATCACTCTGCGACGCGTGGCTAAGGTCCTGGTGGTGGGATGCTGCAGCACTTATCAGGTCTCCTGGAATTGCTTCCGCATAGCCCGTCAACCGGACTCCGAACCCAGCCACTCCACGTGGTGAGCGCTATCGCCTGATTACGTCAACAAGCCCTTTAGCAATAACAACTCTTGAGGAGGCATAGTTTGCCCGCCGTTCGACTCAAGCGTCTGAGCGAGCCGCCATCACCAACCAATTACAGCAATTTTGTACACGAGCAGAATGACTACGGCGGCCAGCGCGATCCGGACGGACAGCGTGTAGCGTCGGAAGAAGTACAAGGTCACGCCTGCCCAGCAGAAGCAAGCAGCTATTAAGGCGCCACCGACATACGGCGCAGCGACTGCGGCCGAGAAGCTCGTGCCAAGGACGTGCCTGAGCCGGAAGAACTCACCTAGGGTCCTTACCACGATGAGGAAATTGAGCCGTGATTCCTATCTGAGCCCAGCGTTCTCTAGTCACGGGGAATATTCTAGCTGGGCGGGCAACGCTTGGCGACAAATCGCCATTGCGCTCACTATGCTGGGCCAGGTCACTTCGTGCGTGGTCGGCAACCCTTACTTTACCGGATTATGGAAGGGTTGCCCGTGATCCGGCCGCAATCTCCAAGGTGCGTGAGTAGACAGCGAGAAATGGGCCGTGAAAACGCGGTTTGACAGTGCCGCGGCAAGTTGCGGATACTAGCGGCAGCGTGCGACAGGGCACCACCGACCCGCGGCAAGGGAACAAATCCCACCTGCTTTGATCCAGACAGCGTGCTTTGCACCTTCTTTCAGCCTGTATCAGCGGGTCACAGGCGCTCTTGAAAGGAGGCGTAATGACCACATCGAAACTTCCTGCTCGTCCCTCGCTGGAATCCCTGCGCAAACAAGCCAAGAAACTGGCCCGTGGCATCGCTGCCGGCGATCCAGGCGCCATCGACCAGGCACGTGCCCATCTGCCCAAAGCCAAACTGCCGTTGTCGCAGCGTGATGCCCAGCTGGTGCTGGCGCGCGAATATGGGTTTCCAGGCTGGCAGGACCTGGTTAAAGAAGTAAAGCAACGCCTCGGCAGGGGACTCGAGTGGGCCTTATCCGAAGCCCGCCGCTGCATTCATAACAATGACATCGAAGGTCTACGGCAGCTTTTGGCTGAATACCCGGCGTTATTGTCGTGGAGGGCGGATGAAAACGAGGGCGGGCTGCTCGGGATGGCTACCAAGTCCTACGGCGACAGCTTCGACCCGTCCCGGGAGCAGATATTCACGCGCGCGGCATGTGCAGAGCTCCTGATCGATGCAGGCGCAGTCGTCGCGCCGTCGGTATGCGATGGCCTCATCGCTTCCCGCACAAAGGGACTGCTCGATCTCTTCCACCGCAGAGGCCTTCTTCCCCAATCGCTCCGGTTCTTTGCCGCGCTTGGCGACGTCAATGGCGTTCGCGCCTGTCTTGATGCGAATGGCGACGATCTTGCAGTGGTGAACCGGGCGTTCATGTGTGCCTGCCATCTCCAGCACGCGACCGCAGCGGCGCTGCTGCTGGATCGGTCAATCACGCTCGATGCCGAGCTGGGAAGGCAGATCGATGGCGGGCCGGGACGTTCCGCATTTGTCCAATGCATCATGGCGGAAAGTGAGACGCTCGCCTTCACCAACGCCGACCCGGCCGGGCCCTGGCAGGCTTTTGTCATGCGACAGGTCGTGCGCGCGGTGAACGACGTCGACCTGGCATCCTTTGTCGGCGGATTGCGGCGCGAAGCATGGATGTTGGGAGACGCATACGTGAAATTTCAGGTCGGAATGATCGAACGGGCAGTGTTGCGCGATCGCGCCGCTTTCATTACCGCTCTTCTCGATCTCGATCCCGCTCTGCTGCGCAGTCCTGTGCCGCCGCGATCGCAGGCCATTGAATTCGCGTTCGTGTATGCGAAGTCCCATCTGCTTCCGATGCTGCTGCGCATCTGGCGCCTCCCCGACGATCTGCCACATGCAGCCGGGAATGGGGACCTCACACGCGTGAAAAGCTGGTTCGACGCGGCGGGCAAGCCCGCACTGGGCGACCCCGCGAATCATTTTCCCGCTAACAGTGCCTTCGCCCGGAGGGACCTGCAATGGGGCGAGCCTACTGTGCAGCAGGTTCTCGACACCGCGTTCGCCTGGGCGGTCCTCAATAACCACTTCGAGGTCGCCGACTTTCTTCTCGGTCACGGGGCTGATATCAACACGAACTGGAGCTCCCATGAGCCCGCCAGCATTCTGCATGAGCTGGTGTATTTCCACAAAAATTACGAAGCGATGCAATTCCTCATCGATCGCGGCATCGACATGACGATCGTCGATTATCGCTGGGGCGGTACCGCCCAGGGTTGGGCATATCACGCTGCGAAGGACGAGAAGATGGCGCAGTGGCTCGGCGAGGCGCAACAACGGCGGGAGCAGGCATCGCGCTGAGAGCGGCCAGGCGGATCAATCAGAAGGCCGCCCCGGCATGTGCGACTTTTCACCGTGCGCCGAGGCATGTCGGCTTCAGAACCTTCTTTTTGTCTGCAGTCGGCGTGACGAACACAGCAGCGGTCAGATTCCCGGCCCGCGAGCAGACGGTAGGAGAATAGTTCCGCTAAAGCGCCGTAGCGTTACGGATTGCGGGCGGATCGTCGGCAACTCTTCCCTGACCCGGGTTATGGAAGAGTTGCCTATAACCCAGGAGAAATCCAGAAACAGTCCTGAACTGCTTTGCAACCTAGCCTTTGGTATCTGGACCCTTTGGCTGCCACAATTCGATCGGATTTCCCTCAGGGTCATGCAGGCGAGCGAACCGGCCGTTGGGATAAGACTGCGCGTCAATCTTGACCGCGATTCCCGCAGCTTGTAGCTGGGCCGCCATTTTGTCGAGATCCCGCACTCGAAAGTTCAGCATCCAAACCTTCTGGGCATCCCCGAAATACTTGCTCGTCTCAGGGAAGGGAGCGAAAGCGGTTGGTCCTGCCTCTTGCTGCCACCCGGTTTCCCCGTAGCTCGTTGGTATCGGCAAAATCCCCAAGTGTTGCTCGTACCAAAGCCCCAGCGCTTTCGGATCTTTGGCTCGAAAGAAGAATCCTCCGATTCCGTTCACTTTTTCCATTTCCGTTCCTCCAGCGATCCCATCGCGAACAGCGGCCCCCGCAGGGAGAGGAGAGGTCTTTGGCTGTACGGCTGTCTGCGCCGCTATGGCGAGTTGGTTCCGCCCGAAGATGAAGCTCGACCCGAAAGCAAAGGACAGAGTTCGCAGCAGTTGGCGTCTTAGAAAAAGCATCCCATCCTCCTTCCGAGAAGAGCGCGGCCCGAGCTACGATACCTGCGCAACAGGGTTCTGGGAAGCGTAAAGAATGAGGTTCTGGGCGAGTGGTCGGCAACCCTTCCTTTATCCGATTACGGAAGAGTTGCCCGTGACCCGGGCCAAATCCCGAGAATTCGCGCGGTTTTGTCCTACCCAGGGGTGCTTACTCCTTTCTTGAGCATTTCAATGGCTTTCCCCAATCTCCTTAGTCGCGTTTCTTCCTTCTTGGCGTCGGTAATCCAGCGGCAGTACTCCTTGCGATGGGTGTAACTCAGTTGCTTGAAGACTGGAAGCAGGCCCTCTTTGTTCATCAACTTTTCAAATTGAACAGGCACTTCGACGGTTCTTACCTCTTCATCTTTCCAAACAACGACTTCAATAGTATCGCCCGGGTCTTTCCCAGTTTGTTCGCGTATGGCCTTAGGTATCCCTAGACTGTGAAGGGGATGGCCGTACTTGATAAGTGATCCCGTATAAGGCACACCGTTGAAAGTCGCCTTTACCGGCACCCAGAGTGGATGGTCGGCAAACAAGAAGTAATCCAGTTTCTTTCCGAGATGGGGGTTAATCGGGTATTTACCTGCCAATTAACTCTCAGCGATACTCAACCCCAGCAATCTTATTCGTATCGCAAGGCGACCATCGGATCGACGCGCATGGCGCGGCGCGCGGGGATGTAGCAGGCTACGCCCGAGACAATTGCGAGCAGCACGACGACACCGACAAATGTCAGCGGATCGTGTGCCGTCACACCATAGAGCAAACTCGCCACCCATCGCATCGCTACCAACGCTGCAACGATTCCGATCGCGCTGCCCACCACCGTGAGCCGCCCGCCTTGCCCCACAACGAGCCGCAAGATGTCCGCGCGCTCGCCGCCGAGCGCGATGCGAATGCCAATTTCACGCGTGCGCCGCGCGACCACGTAAGCGAGCACGCCATAAAGCCCCAGAGCCGCGAGCAGCGCCGCCAGAAGCGCCAGCGAAACAGAGAGCACAGCGACCAGCCGGTCGTTTAACATCGAATTGCTGACCTGCTCCCCGAGCGTGCGCAGATTGTTGACGGGCAAGTTTGGATCGAGCCGCTGAACCAGCGAGCGAAGCACTGCGGCCATGGGCGACGGATCGCGCTCGGTTCGCACGTAAAACGCCAGATGGCCGAGGTTCTTGTCTTGCGAATAAGGCATATACAGGAACGGGACAATATCGCTGCGCGCGTCATCCCATTTGCTGTTGGCAACCACGGCGATGATTTCCATCGGCGGGTTCGTATAAAGTTTGCCCCCTCCGCGCGTGATGTGCAGGCCAATGGGATTGCGTCCCGCGAAGGATCGCTGCGCCAGTTTTTCGTTGATGATGCAGACCTTGGGGCTCTCGGCTGTATCAGACTCGTTGAATTCCCGACCGGCGATGAGCGGAACGCCCATCGTCGAAAAGTAATTTGGGCCAATGTAGTCATACATGGCGTCGGTATCGTCTCCGGGACGATAGCCTTCGGGTGTGAAGTTGGAACTCGAATCGTCGCCCGCAAAAATTTCAGTCGTGGAAATGCTCACGGAGCGCACGCCGGGGAGCGCGGCAATTTCACCCCGAGCACGGTCGGCGAACGCAAGCGTCTGCGCGGGCGTGCTGCCGTTCAAATCCGGCGCCACCGAAAATTGCAGCACGTGGCTGGTGTTCACGCCTAGATTCGCGTGTTCCAAATTCATCAGCGTTCGCGCGAAAAGCCCCGCGCCCGCGAGCAACACGCCAGTAAGCGCCACTTGCGAGACGATCAGCACCTTGCGGAGACCAACGTTTGAGCGGCCCTCGGAAACGTTCGAACCCTGATCTTTCAGGGTGCTTTGCAAGTCGAGGCGAGTGGCGCGCATCGCCGGAGCGAAGCCGAAAAGGATGGTGGTTGCCAGCGTCAGGGCAATCGCAAACCAGAGCACACGAAAATCGAGACTATTCGCCAAAGCACGCATCCCGTAACCCTCAGGAATGGCGGCCGCGATGGCGTTCAAGCACCACCAAGCCAGCGCGATACCTGCCGCACCTCCCGCAGTGGCGATGAGCAGACTTTCCGTAAGGAGGTGGCGAATCAGCCGCGCACGTTTCGCGCCCATAGCCAGGCGCACGGCGATTTCCCGTTGCCGCGCTTCGCCACGCGCCACCAGCAAGCCCGCGAGGTTCGCGCAGGCAATCAGCAAGACCAGCCCAACCATGCTCATCAAGACGAGCAGCGGCTCTTGTGCATCTTCCTGCAAGACCAACCGGCCATGCGTGCCACCTACGAGCAGCAGCGGCTTCGAGACGAACCGCTTCAAATCGTTGCCCGAGAGCTTGAGCAGCTTTGCATCGGATTCCAGAATTGGCTGATAAATCGGCTGCAGCGTTGCCTGGGCGCGGACGGGCGTTATTCCCGGCTTGAGTCGGCCCATGACCGGCAACCAGTGATCGGTGCGATCTTCGAGCGTTTGGAGCATGTTAGGCGCCATTTGCGTCTTCATGGTGACAGGTATGAAAATGTCCGGCGCCGAACCGACTTGCACGCCGTAGAATCCTTTGCGAGCCACGCCGACAACGGTCAACGGAACACCATTCACAGTTAGCGGCTTGTTTAAGACGGATGGGTCGGCGCCGAATTTCCGCGACCAGTAGCCGTAGCTCAGTACCGCGACAGTATTTGCGCCGGGAGCGGTCTCATCGTTCAGCGTGAACAGGCGGCCGAGTGCTGGTTGCACCCCCAGGGTCTCAAAAAAATTGCCGCTGACCAGGTCCGCGTGCGCAGCCTGAGTGTCACCGTGGCCGGAAACGTTGACCGTAGCCTCGCGGCACGCCAGCAGGCCGGAAAACACAGTCGTTCGTTCGCGCAGACCTTTGTACATCGGATAGGAAAACGACTGCGCGCCATTGTCCACATCGCTCCAGGTATGCCCATGAGCCGGCCCGGGCGAGCGCAAAATGACGAGCTGTTCCGGATGCGGCACAGCCAATTCGCGCAGCAGAATTTGGTCGGTCAGCGAAAAGATGGCAGTGTTGGCGCCGATGCCGAGGGCGAGGGTGAGAACGGCGACGGCGGTGAAGCCAGGGGACTTGCGAAGTTGGCGGAGGGCGAAGCAGCAATCCGAGAAGAGCGAATGGAGCCAATTGTGAATGCGCTTCTGGCGAATCATCCCTGAATTCTAGCTCCAAGTGCGAAATAATTCCTACGCCCGATTAGTTCGGCAAACAAGAAGTAATCTGATTCCTTCCTGTTTGCCCGTAACTCCGGATGTGACCTGGGACGACGCCGTCCTGCCCCATCCCGAGGCGTACCGCACAGTTTCGACGATTCTTATCGACCGGCTTAGAATACACAGGTGCTGACTTGGCTCGTAATCGGAGTCGGAGACATCACTACTAGGCGCGTTCTGCCGGCGATTCTCGCCGAGGAGCGCAGCCAGCTGACGGGCATCGTTACTCGCGATCCGGCGAAGGCCGCGCCGTACGGCGTTCCGGCGTTTACAACCCTTGACGCCGCTCTCAAGGAATCGGAAGCCGCTGCGATTTACGTCGCATCACCGGTATTTCTACACGCTCCGCAGTCCATCGCCGCACTCGCAGCGCATAGGCACGTCCTCTGCGAAAAGCCTCTGGCCATGAACCTGGCCGAGGCGGAAAGGATGGTCGCGCAGGCGTGCGAGAGCCGCCGCACCTTGGGCGTAGCCTACTATCGCCGTGCATATCCCAAGATCCATCGCGCCAGGGAGCTGATCCGCCGCGGGGTGATTGGCCAGCCAGTGCTCGCTTGGGCGACGTGCCACACGGAGGTACCTGCCACAAAGTTGCATCGCTCGTGGCTATTGGACCCCGCTCAGGCGGGGGGCGGACCGCTGTACGACATCGCCTGCCACCGCATTGACATCCTGAATTTCCTTTTCGGAGAGCCGGCGCGGGTCGCCGGTCAACTCTCGAACGCGGTCCACGCGCTCGCTGTGGAAGATTCGGCGACGGTAATGATTGAGTACAAGAACAAGTTGCGCGCGATTGTGGACGTGCGCTGGCATTCGCAGATCGAGCGCGACGGGTTCCGCATTATCGGGACCGAGGGCGAACTGGACTTGACGCCGCTCAATGGCCCCGGACTCGAATATCCTGGCGCGCAGGAAAACCTGCCGACGCACGCGAATGTGCACTATCCTTGCGTGAAGAATTTTGTCGATGCCGTACTCGATGGCGCCCCGCTCCTCTCGAGCGGTGGTACAGCTCTCTGGACCGATTGGGTAACAGCGCAGGCGGTGAAGAGCAACGAGACACTCGCAAGCCGCCACTCGGTTACGCCATAGTGTCGACGGAACAAATCAATTCCAGATGGCAATCCGGAAAATCGGCGCGCTTTTCGGATAACTTCCGAATCGCCCGTCACTTCGGCACAATCACCAAGGTGCCAGGAACGACCTCATGTCAGGCCTTGCCCAAGACCTGTGGCAATGTAAGCTTATCCAAACGAAAATGTAAGCTTACCCAAACGAAGAGGTCGGCCGTCACCATGACTAAAGATGACATTCAGCTACTCTACGAATACGACCGCTGGCGAACAACAGGGTTTTGCAAGCCGTTTCCGTTCTCAGCCCTGAGCAATTCACCCGTGATCTGGGTGGCAGCTTTCGTTCCCTACGAGACACTCTCATGCACATCATCGGCGGCGAATGGGGTTGGCTTGCCTACTGGAAAGCGTCGTCCCATAGCGCAGCATTCCTAGCGGATTTGTGGGATCGACACGACGCTCTCTTCCATCCGGACGGATTTCCCAACCTGTCGACGGTACGCTTGAAGTGGGACGAAGTAGAGAAAGAACAGACGGAGTTCGTGAGTTCGCTGACGGAGGAAACCTTGAGGAAAATGTTTCCAATTCGCTCAGGACAACTCAGTTTGACGCACTTGATGCAACATCTGGCCAACCACTCCACGTATCATCGCGGCCAAGTCGCGTTGATGATGCGGCTGCTCCACGCCGAGCCCCTAGCCACTGATTACCACGTGTTTTTGCTGGAGGCCTCAGGCGCCTACGCGACCAGACACTAACGCGCCAGTGGGTGGATGCCAGCCTCGCAAAAGCACAACCGCATTCGCTTCCGCGAACCACCAGGCTGGTGCGCCGGGCAGTCCGACCAATCCGCAGACATTAGTAATAATGCTATGGTCCACCGGATTCGGCTACTCGGAATCAATGGAATCAATGGATCAATGGCCACAATCCTGAGTATAGGCGATTACGGGAGAGCGACGCATGCGTGAATCAAGACGCGAGATCGGGCGATGTTATCGAGGCGGAGTCGGCTTGTGAAGCTGGACGCGTGACGTAAGCGGCGAGGGTTAGGCTGGAGAGGAGGAGGAGGCCGGCGAGGAAATAGGGGGCGCCGGGGAAGTGGATCGGCGTGATGGGGGAGATGGCGATGGCGAGGACTTGGGTGAAGAGGAGCGGGCCGATCATGCCGGTGATGGCGCGGATGCTGTTGATAGCGCCTTGGAGCTTGCCCTGGGAGGTGGGATCGACGCGGCGGGACATTAGGGACTGCACGGAAGGCCCGGCGATGCCCCAGAGGCCGAGGAAGGGAATGGCGCAGAGAAAGATCCAGCCGCGCCGTGCGAACGCGAAACTTAGGAATCCGATCGTGCCGAAGGTGAGGCCGGAAAGGACGCTGCGGCGTTCACGGAAACGGCGCACGAAGGGACCGACGAGGATCCCGGAGACGATGCTGGTGCTGACGCCGACTACGGCGAGTGCCAGGCCGACGTCGCGTTCGGTCCATGCGTAGCGATATTGCGTGTAGAGGACGAACACGGCGGGGAGGGACTGTTGGGCGAGGTAGAAGAGGGTCATCACGCTGGCGAGGCCGAAGAGTTGGGGATGCGAGCGCAGGAGCGTGAGCGAGCCGAGTGGATTGGCCATGTGCCAGGCGGATTTGGAGCGGCGCTCCTTGGGGAGTGATTCGGGAAGAACGAAGAAGCCGTACAGGGCGTTGGCTAAGCTGAGGCAAGCGGCGGCCCAGAAGGGGAAGCGGAGATTAATGTTGCCGAGGAATCCGCCGACGGCCGGGCCGATGATGAAGCCCATGCCAAAGGAGGCAGCGAGGTAGCCGAACTGCTTTGCGCGGTTTTCGGGAGGCGTGACGTCGGTGACGTAGGCGAAGGCGCTGGAGATGTTGGAGGCGGTGATTCCGGAGATGATGCGTCCGACCAGGAGCCATTTGAGGGAAGGCGCGAGGGCCATGAAGATGTAGTCGAGGCCGAGTCCGAAGCAGGAGATGAGGATGACCGGGCGGCGGCCGAAACGGTCGGACCACGCGCCGAGGATGGGCGAAAAAATGAACTGCATGAGCGCCCAGGCGAAACCGAAATAGCCGGTGATGGCGGCGGCGCGGGCGATGTTGCCGCCTTCGAAATGGATGATGAGGTTGGGGAGAACGGGAGCGATGATGCCGAATGCCAGAAAATCGAAGAGGACGGTGACCAGAATGAAGATGAAGGCGGCGCGGCTGGCTTGGGGCTGAGGAGATGGGGGCGCGGTGGAGGACAAAGAAAGCTCCTAAGGGAAGGAAGATTGTAGCCGGGAACGAAAGAACGGGACAGAGGAATTGAGATCTGCATTTAGCCTGCCTTTACAATGCACACACCGTGCTCTTCGATTGGGAGGGCCAGGAGGTGATGCAAGGCACTGAGCACGAGGTATATACAAGGAGGGGGTTGGACCCCGCCCCTCAGTGTCTGGCAGTGCGCAAGTCTAACGTTTGGGACAGCGTGTCGATATCTTGACTGGGAGCGTCCAACCGTCATTCCCGTTCATTTCTGCTCATAGCTGTTCGGGATGCAGGCCTAGGTCTTCGGTGAAGCCGGAGTCGCGGCCGTCGGGTTTGGTAACGAGAAACGCCAGCGCTTGTGTTGCTCAATGTTTGGTCATGCCGTCTCCCCATGTCCTGCCGACTTTGTTGACGCATCGGAACAGTTTGCCTCGCTCGAGTGCGGCCGCAGTCAACCAGTCTTCTAACTCGCACTTCACCTAGCCCCAGCTGGGAACGGCCACATCCTCCAGACTGGCCGAACAGAGTATGATCACTACCGCACAGCCAGCTTGCACATGCGCAAAACGACCGATCTCGATGGCATCAGAATATTCGTCGCCGCAGCGGAGGCGGGAACGTTCAGCGCTGCGGCGGCCCATCTCCAGCTCCCGGCTTCCACGATAAGCAGGTCCCTGACCCGACTCGAAAAGCATTTGGATTTGTTGCTTATGCGCAGGAGTCAGCGAGGGCTTACGCTTACCGACGCCGGGAAGGAATATCTCGTGTCCTGTAAACGCGCGCTGCGGCTCTTGCGCGAAGGACGCGAGCTTCTCGATAAACATCGTACCAGCCCTTCAGGTCTTTTGCGCATCGCTTGCCCCATTACAATGGCGCGGGACTTGATCGCGCCTTTGTTGAGCAAATTCATGGAGGCTTTCCCTGATCTTAGAGTAGAACTCGAAACGTATTCATCCCGCTTCGACCAGGAACCGAAGGAAGATATCGACGTTTTCTTCAAGGTTCGTGCGCCTAATGACTCGTCGCGCCGCGTCCGCTCCTACCCCGGCGTTGCTCGTGGCCTCTTCGCAAGCCGTAGATACGTACTAACTGCCGGGAAGCCTGCCGGACCCGCAGAGCTTACTTCGCATCGTTGCATTGGTTCCGGTAGATGGACGCTTTCAAACGGGGGAAAGACGGTTACACCCGATCTCGCCCCCCGAGTTGTGACAGACGACCCTCTTGTACATCGACAGCTGGTGCTGGACGGAGCCGGGATTGCAATTTTGCCGCTGTATATTGCTCTCGACCCCGCGATCGCCAAGCGGCTTGCACCCATTTTGCCTGGATGGCAGCCAAAACCTGTGGTGCCCTGCGCTCTGTACTCCGATAGCTCCCGGTTGACCCCTAAGGTCAAGGTCTTTCTGGACTTCATCCGAAAATACCTCGGAACCGATCTAGATCCGCGGCTGCGAGGTACCAAGGCGAGAGATTGCTTTACAGCTGCTAAGCGAGGCAGTCCCGCTAGTCAATAGATTTGCCCCCGAAAATCGGCTTTGCATTTATGCAAGGCCAGTTTGCTTCATTGAGCGCATCGCAGTAAACCCAACGACATCTATACTCGTGTTTGTATGAGAACGCGCCGCAGACAAGGCGCAGATGACATAGGGAGGATATTCTTATGATGGCTGGTTCCACGCAACACACCGAACGCCTGACGCGCAACAACGGTCTACTACTCCTGGTGGATCACCAGGTCGGTTTGTACACTGGCGTTCGTGACATCGACATCCTGCAACTCAAGCACAACATCGTTGCTCTGACACGATCGATGCTCGCACTCAAAGTGCCCGTTATCGTGACCACTACCTCGGAGAAAATGTGGGGGCCACTTATCCCCGAGTTGGCTGACGTTCTGCACGGCGTGCCGAGCATCGAACGCGCCACCGTCAACGCTTGGGACGATAAGCGCGTTGTCGATGCGGTCAAGGCGACGGGGCGCAAGAAACTCATCGTGACGGGCATTTCCACGGACGTTTGTCTCGCTTTCCCGGCAATAGCTGCGCTTGCCGACGGGTTCCAGAGTTATGCAGTCATCGACGCGTCCGGTGGTTTCAGTCAGACTCAGGTCGACATGGGAGTCTTGCGCATGCAGCAAGCCGGTGTCGTTCCAGTGGGATATTCCAGTGTTGCTGTTGAACTCTTGGCCGACAATGCGGCACCGGAAGCGGAGGCAGTTTACGCAGCACTCGGCATGCCGTTCAGCGCGTTGCTCTTCGGTCTTAGGCAGTATTATTCGCAGGCGTCAGTCGATACCAGGAAAAAGGCGGGTGCGTGAAGTTCCGTTCGCTCGGATGGCTCACGTCGAGCTCAGCCAATTGCCGGGCCCGAAGAATTGGGCAATCGCGGGCGGATCTAATGGGTATCGGGCCGCCCTGGTGAGGCGCCAGCTTACGCCGGGACTGATTTCATCCTTGCCCAGATGGCCGGATTGCCGTCGTTTATCTCTTTTTTGACAAGCTACCCTGAGATGGACTCTGCCGTCCTAAGGTACACGCATAACGAGCGGTTTGTCCAACCGGATGCGATGTTTTGAACCCGCATGTGCGACCAGATGCTGCCCGGGCGGGCGGCAGCCGCCGCATTGGGACGGCGGACCGGCAATCTTGAGGAAATTGCGCGGGGTCATCGCACTCCGGCATGGACGTCCACGGTTACCTGGTCCAACCGTTCACATCTTCCTCGTCACCCGGGAGCCTGCCATCCGTTCTTCCTCAAATCAAATCCTGAACTTCAGTGTGTCCGAGAGCGAGGGAGCAGCATCAAAGTGGAGGTTTAAGCTTTAGGGCAAGGCAGGAAGCATGCGTTCAACGAAAAGGAATTGGGCCTTTAAGGTCCGGAAATGGGTTCTCCTAGGTTTAAGTCTGTCTGTCCCGGTCTTCGCCTGTTCCGTTCCGCTACTGTGTCAGCAAACCCCGGTCGTTGCGGAACTTGGGACGAATCCAGTTATGTTACAAGAGACCGCAAGTCCAACCGTTGGGCAGAAAGCCGACGGGCAAACACCGGGAAACATCCGCGGAAGAGTTGTCGATCAATCCGGAGCCAATATCACCGGTGCGATCGTCACACTTACGCGTGAAGGCCAATCCTCAAGCCAAGAGGTAGAGTCCGACGAAGAGGGACAATTTTTCTTTTTCAACATCGATCCTGGGGCCTTCCAGCTCACAATCACATCGGAAGGTCTGGCAAGCCAAACCGTCTCTGGAAGTGTGAAAGCAGGGGAGACCTGCGTTGTTCCGCAAGTCACGTTGGTTGTTGCCACTCAAGTGACGGAAGTGCGGGTCGGACTCCCGCCGGCCGAACTGGCCGAGCTGCAGATCGAGGACCAAGAGAAGCAGCGTGCGTTCGGCTTCGTTCCGAATTTCTATGTTAGCTACGTGGGCGATGCCGCTCCACTCTCGCCGAGACTAAAGTTCAGGCTTGCCTGGAAATCGGCTAGCGACCCGGTCACACTTGCCGGCGTTGGGTTTCTAGCTGGGATTGACCAGGCGGCAGATCGCTGGGGTGCGTATGGACAAGGTGTGCAAGGATATGCAAAGCGCTACGGCGCGACGTACGCCGATGTTTTCGGAGCTACGTTTCTAGGAGGTGCGGTACTGCCTTCGCTTCTGAAACAAGATCCGCGTTATTTCTACAAGGGAACTGGCAGCAAGCTATCGAGGATTCTCTATGCGATATCTAACTCCGTCATCTGCAAAGGAGATAATGGACGATGGCAGCCGAATTACTCAAACGTCCTTGGAAGTTTCGGCGCCGCAGGAATCGCAAATCTTTACTATCCAGCGGCCGATCGCCGGGGAGCCGCTTCAGTGGTCTCAACAGCGCTGATCAGGCTGGGTGAAACATCTCTCGCCGCCATCCTTCAAGAGCTCGTTTTCCCAAGGTTCTCACCCAAGCGTTCAGCACGCGGTCAGAGTCAGCCCTAGAGCGCCCCCATGGCAGCCCCGACGTACCGATAGGGCTGGCAAATCGCTGCGCCAAGGCCGGACACATAGCGTACAAATGCGCGGGTATGGGAGTTGGCACTCAGGATATCGGCAAGTGCTGCGGTACCAGTACGACGATTTTTTTTCCATCTTCTGTCCGCGAGGTGCATCTAAAGTTCGAGAAAAAAATTCGACGGCCTAGCTGGGTCTCCGGAGTTCAGATGTTCACCTCCAGAGCGAAATACGTGGGGCCAATACTGACTGCGGTATTTCCGTGCACATTGCGGCCGCAGCAACTAGCCGTGTTCCCAGCGTACTTTCAGTTCACCCATTCCCGTACCACCTCGAATCCCTTTAACCAGAGCAAAATTCCGGGCGCAGGAGGACTCGATGGCGACGCGTCTCGTCCAGATTGCGAACGATCCAGAAATCAGGGAGCGTTTGGAGGCAGAGCGCATACGACTGCGCAAAATTGCCGGTCTCGATCCGCTCGAACGCTCGCTTATTGCTACAACGACGCGCGCGTAATCGAGTTCGTCTGGACGAACTTGGTAACGAATCGCTTGAAGGGTGGAGCTAGGAGCTTCGAAGACTAGGGCGGCCGCGCGCCTGCGTGGCGCACGGAGAGATCACAACAATGCAAATCCTTGGCGCGGCAAGAGTATGCTTCCTGGGAGCTCTCCTGGTGGCTGGGATCATAGCCGGCGGAATTCCCGCAGCGGGACAATCCAACCAAAGCGGGGAACAGATCGTACTTCCAGAGCCGCTCCAGCCCGCGAGACCGTCTTCCAGTGGAGACCAGATTTTCGCTGATCTCGTGAAGCACAATGAGATTCGCAATGCCGGATTGCGGGAATATTCCGCGGTACGAACCTATGCTGTAAGCGATCTCAACGGCAAAGTTCGCGCGAAGGAAACGGTGCGGATGGACTATGTCGCCCCAGACAAAAAGACATTCGCGACGATTGCGGCGGAAGGCTCCAGCGTGGTTCGCCATCTCGTGCTCAACCGCTTAATGGAAAGCGAAGCCTCCGCTTCCGCGGGACAGGACCGTCGTGATAGCTCGATCAGTCCCGCGAACTACACTTTTCGTTTGCTCGGCGAAGAAGATCTCGGCCACCACCGCTGTTTCGTCGTTGAAGCTCTTCCCCAGCGCAGAGACAAGTATCTCTTCGAAGGAAAGATATGGATTGAGAGCCAGGAGTTCGCGGTTGTCCGAATTTCCGGACATCCGGCGAAGAATCCGTCCTTTTGGATCAAGCGAGCCGATTTCGTGCGTCAGTACGAAAAAATCGGCGACTTTTGGCTTCCCGCGAGGGATCAGACCTTCGTGGAGGTAAGACTCTACGGCAAGAAAATTCTCAGTATCGAGCACCACATCGACCGCGTCAATGGCGTGACTCCCGCCGCGCTTGTCGCACAGCATCCACCTGCCTCCAGCCTGTCTGAGAGCAGGCCGTGAGTATCAATGATTCTCCCTCCGTGGACAGCCGTAGCGCTCATGCCGGGCTGCATCGGCTCCGGATCCACGAGAGTTCCAAGCCTGAGAACGTGCCGCGCTTGCGCAGAAGTGATAGTAGATTTCACGGAGGGGGTGATGCGCGAACCTCCGTTTGTCTTACTATGACCTCTTCATCACAAGACAAGGGAGCGATGGCTAAGATCTTATCCGAGTAGATCCGAATCCGTGACTGCGGAGGCTGCATTGGAAAGATCCACGGAAACAAAGCAGAAAGCGGACCTCCGTGATTATCTTGCCGCCGAACGAACGTTTCTTGCGTGGATACGCACAGGCCTGGCGCTGATGGGATTCGGTTTTGTCGTGGCGCGGTTCGGGCTTTTCCTGCGGCAGCTTCAGTTTTTTCGGCAGCCTGGGTCCGCATCTTCGACCGGACTATCGCTATGGTTCGGAACTGCGCTCATTGCGGCGGGCGTCCTCGTAAATCTTTCTTCTGCTCGACGCCATGTTCAATTGGTTCGCGAACTGGACAAAGCCGAAACCGAGGGTTCTCGTTCGTTGATCCCGGCTCTTGCCACAGCGTTATTTCTGACGCTGGTCGGACTCGCAATGGCGATCTATCTGGTTTCTGTGCGCGGTTCAGCGAATATTGAATCACAAAATATCAAGGAGAAAACCATGGCACCGGCAACAACGACCACTCCTGAAACAAGCAAAGGAATCATCAGCAAGCCCAGCAACCACTCCGTCGAGAAGACAGTGGAAAAGCTAAAGACTGTCCTTCAGTCAAAGGAAGTCACACTGTTTGCATTCGTGGACCACAGCGGCGAAGCGGCGAAGATAGGAATGAAAATGCCTCCCACGAAGTTGCTGATCTTTGGCACCCCCAAAGCCGGCACACCGCTGATGCTGGCTGCACCAAGCATCGCCATAGACCTTCCTCTAAAAATCTTGGTTTGGGAAGATAACCAGGGCAAGGTCTGGGTTTCCTACAACAGTCCCGAATATTTAAAGCAGAGGCACGGCTTGCCAGAGGAGTTGCTTCAGAATGTCTCCATTATCGAAACATTAGCAGTTAAGGCTGCAGAGTAGCCCACCCGAAAGCAACAGTTTCCCCGACGTTCCAGCCTGCCATTTCAAAAAATGCTCTCGCACCGAATAGACCAATTCTCGCCAATGTTCTTGAAGGGGCGGGGACGACGGAACTCGAACCCGTGGCCTCCCGCGTGACAGGCACGGGGCTCGGAAACGTGAATCTAGTATTTGTGGGGTCCGTTCTCGCGGGATCCGTGCCAGGAAGCATCCTAGACGTCTACCTCAGCGGCCGCTTTCGACAGTCGGCCTGAAATGGATTCTGTGCACGGTTGTAGTGGCCCCGGCAGGAAGAATGCTCTGGGTGGGCCTTGCAGCGCGCTGACTGACCGCCCCAAGCAACAGACAGCCTGACCAGACATGATTTGGTGCTCCGAAAACGGCTTCCTACCTTTTAGCGATCCTACGGTACCAGGAGCGGCGCCAAGGTGTTCGTGGTGGCGTCTGCCGCATGCCCAAGAAATGGCAGGCCAAAAGCAGCTTCAATCGTTTTCAGCAACGAAAAGTGGTTGTAAGAGCGGGGGTCCTGGAGGCCATGCGCTCCGTAGTTCGTGATGGCAATGAACACCACTCGGTCATTGTAATTTGCCGGAGCGTAGCAATCGGCACCCGGCAGCAGTGATCCGGGAGCAGTGTCCACGCCATGATCCGGATCGTAGGCGCAGGTCAGGGGACCGTTCCCCTCGTCGAATACGATGAACAGAGCATTGCGGCCGCGCTGCCATACCGGGCTGCCGGTGATCGCGTTGACCAGCCATCCGGTCTCGTCATCGCCGCGCTTGACGTCATTGTCGTCGGTATCAAACGCGCCGCCGCAGGGCGCCAGCGGGTTGCCGATGCCATGCATGTCGCGGCATTGGTCCGGCACGATGTAGGAGAACGCGGGGACCTTTCCGCTGCCGAGATCGCTGAACAACTGCTCGATCGGGACCTGCTTGGCGAATTGGTTTGGGTCGGCCTGAATCTCAGCCACGTAAGGAAATGGGTTGTGTTTCACCGCATAGAGCTTGGCCGTGTTGTTGTCTCCAGGCCAATTGGCGAGACTCGTGCCCGATACAGGAATGTTCTGCAGGTACGCCCGCCAGTCCTTGCCGGCTTTGACCAACTGGCCCGCAACCGACGGAAGCTGAACAGTCCACCGATGGAATGAAGGGTTGGCTGGCGGCCCGTAGTCCGTGGCGACCGACGGCGAGTCATCATCGCTGATGCCCACCCTGCTGCCCTTTGGATATGTGTGCCCGGTCCCGAGGACGTCAGTCCCAATCCAATCGCCTGTGATCATCGCAAGATAATTCGGCAGGCTCGGGTGCCAGACTCCATGGTAGTTCGGGGCCACGTTATATTTCTGCGCGAGCGCTCGGATCTGCGGCGCCTGCGGGTTATCAAGAATGCCGATGCTGCCGAAACTCGTAAAACTGTTGTGATTCTCAAGGACGATCACGAACACGTGATCGAGCCTCGGGATGCCGTCTTGGTTATCCTGGTTATTTTGGGCCCGCGCAGCAGGCATGCCTACTGCGAGCGCCAGACTGACTGCCAATCCGAACAGATAAGTTTTCATCGAAGCACCCTTTCTTGTCGCGCGTGCCCTGTTTTCATACGGCTCCTTAATGATGGCGAGATTTCAGAAGTATGAAGAGTCCGTGAAATGCTTGGTTTAGGCGCTTGGAGTCTGGTCATGCAGGATGAGGTCGTGGCGAAACTGGAACGCTGGCTCAGAGCGCAGGTAGAAACTCACAGAAGGCCCGTCACAATTGGAACCGCTTGAGAGTAGAGCACCTATCCGGTTAAGCGGCTTTATCGCCCCACCACTCCATGTAAACGGCAATACACTCCCGAAGATTTCACGCATCTTTCTCTGAACTGTAGCGTGGTCGCCAGAGCTGCATGGTACGGTCCGACACGGCCTCACGGTAGGAATCGTGAGGAGACTTCACAACGAGAGGAACTGCAGCATGAGAATGTTCAGGTTCGACGAATTGCCCAAGACGATTGTTCTCACCTGGATGATTCTGGCGTGTGCGGGTCTTGCGAACGCGCAAGCGAACGCGAGGTCCGACAATGGTGACAAGAATTCACCGACGCCGCCAGGACTCTATATAACACCAACGGCTTTGCCGAACGCGGCTCAGCAGGAACTAAATCCCGGCCTTAAAAACTATCCGAATTTCGTCGCGGGTGAGGCGGTGAAGGCCGTCGTCAGCCCGGATGGCAAGACCCTGGCGATCCTGACCGCGGGAATGAACTCGCTGTACGTCCCTAACCCTAACCCTGACCCCTCTAATCCTGTCGCTACAATCGACACGGGGGCTTCCACGCAGTTCCTGTTCCTGTACGACATTTCCAGCGCCAAGCAGAGCAAGCCCGCCTTGAAGCAAGTGATCCAGCAGCTCAATGCGCACGCTGGTCTGGTCTGGGCGCCAGACAGCCACACGCTGTATGCCGCCGGCGGCTGTGACGACGCGGTGTACGCCTACACCAACAACGGCACCAGCTTCGTGCTGAGCGCCAAGATTGCTCTTGGGCACGCCCCAAATGGCTGCATCTCCAACCAGGCGAATCAGACTGGCCTGGGGCTCAGCGTCGAGCCCAACGTCGCTGGGCTTGCCGTTTCCGCCGACGGTAAGACGCTCGTCGCGGCAAACAACTACAACGATTCGATCAGCGTGATTGATACAGCCACTGGGACCGTGCGCTATGAATACGATCTGCGGCCCTTTGCCACTTCGGGCGCGCCGAACGGCACCAAGGGCGGCACGTTTCCTTACTCCGTCGTATTGAACGGCATGACGGCCTATATCGGCTGTGACCGCGATCGTGAAGTCGTTGCCGCCAACATTGCTACCAAGACGTTAGTCGCCCGCATTCCAACGGACGGCAATCCCAACGGCATGACCCTCAGCCGCGACGGTTCAACCCTCTTCGTTGCACAGGATAACCAGGACCAGGTCGCAGTCATTGACACCGCAACCAACAAGATCACCCGCAAGATTGATACGCGTGGCCCCGAGTACCTCAATTTCCCCGCGAACACCACGGGCGCGGCACCCACCGCGGTCACCATTAATCCAGCCAACACAACACTGTACGCCGTTAACGCGGGTTCCAACTCCATCGCGGTAATACCGCTGGGCGGCCCGCACGCGTTCCACACCATTGGCTTGATTCCAACCGCATATGACCCGACCGATGTGGCCTTCAGCGCTGATGGCGGCTGGATGTACATCATCAATGGCAAGAGCGACACCGGCCCGAACCCCGACTATGGCTACGGCAACTTTGCCAGAATCCAGTACATCACCCCGCCGGGGGGCCCCTTCCCGGGTGGCAACGCGGTTGAGTCCGTCATACTTACCACCAACAATCAGTACCAATTCCAATTGGAACACGCATCACTGGTCAGCGCTCAGATTCCGGACAGCAGTGCTCTCTTGGACTTGACCTCACAGGTAGCAGCCAACAATAGCTATCGTCCGAACGCTGCCGAATCGGACAAAGAAGTTATGAACTTCCTTCACTCAAAAATCAAACACATCATCTACATCGTGAAGGAAAACCGTACGTTCGATCAGATTCTTGGCGATTTGGGCAATGGTTCCAACGGCGATCCTTCGCTGACTCTTTTCGGAGAACAGGTCACACCCAGTTTCCATCGCGTGGCGCGGAACTTCGTAACCATAGACAACTTCATGGACCCCGGCGACGGCTCCATGGACGGCTGGTCCTGGTCCATGCGCGGCCGCGTGACCAATACGGAGACCCTCACGCAACAGATCAACTATGCACGTGTCAACCGCGGCCTTTCTTATGAAGGCGAAGGCCAGAACCGCAACATTCCGGCCAACCTGAATACCACTGCCGCGCGCGACTTTTTCTTTGACCCAACCGGCGCAACTACGCCCTATAGCACCCGCACCTCGTCGTTCAAGGGCGGCACGCCCAACATTCTGGCCGGCGACGGCGACCATGCCGCAACCGACGGCCCGACGGGTTATCAGCAGGGGTACATCTTCAATGCGGTGTTGAACGCGGGCGGAACGGTTCGTAACTATGGGTGGATGGCCAACACGCCGGGGAGTATTGGAACGATTGCAAACCCCATTTTCGATCCTTTCGCCGCCGGCGTCATCCAGACCACCGCGGCCAATCAGCTTATCTACGAAAACGGGTTCTATGATCCGTACTTCCGCGCTTACGATCAGGCCTACCCGGATTTCTGGCGCTTCAACGAATGGAACCGTGAGTTCCAGCAATTCGTTGCCAATGGCAATCTGCCTTCACTGCAGATGATCCGCGGGCTCAGCCACGATCACACAGGTAGTTTCGGCTCGGCGCTGGGTGGAGTGAACACCCCTGAACTCCAGCAGGCGGATAACGACTGCGCGGTCGGCCTGTTGGTTCAAACGGTGGCTCACAGCCCGTACGCCAAAGACACCTTGATCATCATCATTGAGGACGATTCTCAGGACGGAGCGGACCACGTCGATTCACATCGTGCCACGACCTACTTCGTCGGTCCGTACGTGAAGCAGCATGCCGTCGTGAGCACCCGCTACAGCCAACCCAACGTGCTCCGCACCATCGAGGACGTCCTGGGCACAGAGCACCTCAACCTGAACACCTATAATATTACGCGCGACCGATGGCAGATCTCTTCGACATCAAGTCTTCCGGATCGTGGACCTTCAACGCCGTCGCATCCACGCTTCTGAAGCTGACCACACTCGGGCTGGATCCAACCAAGGTCGAGTTCGCTGCTGGTCCCGACTTGAAACCCACTCATAACGCGCAGTACTGGGCGGAGAAAACCCGCAATTTTGATTTCTCGGGAGAAGACCGCGTTCCTGCCGAGCTCTACAACAAGATCCTTTGGGAAGGGCTCAAAGGAACACCGGCTCCAGCCGTCAAAACCCGCTTCCCGAAAGTCACAGTCGATGCCGACGACGACGGGAAATAGACCAAACACAAACCACTCACACAAATCGGTGGGACCCTCGGGTCCCACCGATTGTTTTGCTTAGGATCTGAAGCTGCGGCTCCGACAATAAGCAACAGCGTGCCCAACTCTTGTTGTTGATCTCCGGTTTAGCCTCGCTGTACAGGCTGGTGCTCGGTGGTCTTCGTCTACTGTGGCGGCATCGCGTGTGGGTTTTTCATCGCCTGCAGGTCACTGCTCGATTTTCGACTGTGCATCGCCGACAACGGCGCTGGGCGCTCCAGCGGACAGCACCACCGGCCGGCTAAACGTAATCTCCATCTCCGTGAATTTCGGCAACACCACGTCGCGTCCGTGCCGCGTCAGCATAAACACGCCGGAAACGCACTCGGAAACAATCCTCGAAGTTCCCGCGGTGGACACGTCGGTCGCCGTCGAGAGAATCGCCTCCAAGATCAGTTGCGTTCCGTCATCAGCCACTTTGGCCAACCCGCCCGTCACTCCCAGGTTTAAAAGCGTCCACGCGGCGCCGGGCCGGTCGCCTTGCATTTCCCCCTCCGGACGCACTCTTGTGTGCGAGCGCCGGTCCAAGCTGACTCCCGCCACAGAAGCGTCGATGCGTTTGTCGGTTCCGTCCGGGTTGGTTACCGAGGTAAACGAAAGCAGCAGAGAACCTGAACGGCTCATCATCCGCGGTTTCTGCGCTTTCGCGACTCTCCCTTCCAGCACACTTCCCGCAGGTAACACAAAGGTGGAACTAACCGAGATCGGCTCGATCAGTCGGGCTCGAAAAGTATCCCCTTCGTGACTCCCGGACGCGCTGACAGCGTCCATGAGGATGACCTTGGCCTGCGTGCCTGCAGGAACCGTCATTGTCTCCCCGGATGCCAGAGAAGCTTGGCTGCCAGACTCAGAAGCAAAAGCCGCGGTATCCACAAACGCTTGAAGGTTGGCGGTAAGCCTGGCCGTCGACGCGCTCTAATCCGCGCTAGAGGCCGCCCTGACGGTGGCGTCTGGCGTTTTCGCTGATCCTGCGCTCGCCTTCGTGCTCCTTTTCCGCGACTCTGCCCGGACCTCGACCTCCTGCGTGATTGACAACAGCGAAACCTGCAAATCCATCGTTCTGCCGTCGGGCAACAGCACCTGCGCCAAACGGAACGTCGGATATTTGTCGTGCCGGGGAGCGAAAAGCTTCATCGCCCAGGGCCAATGGTCATTGGGCGCACGCCGTCGTTGCTCTAACCTGTCGACTACCAAGCGGACAGGGCTGCGCGCTTGAAGCAGTTCCTTGTCACGCCAATAGACGCTACGAATCAGCCTGCCTTCCACAAGGTCTCCCGGCTTCAGAGACGCACGCATAATGCTGGGTTCGAGTTGCACCTTGATATAGAGGAAAGAATCCGCGGCGGCGGCGAAGGGCATCGCGTTCTGCCCGTGCAGGGCAACCGGCAAGATGGCAAAGAAGAAAAGCACCGAGGTGCGGACGATAGAAAACACACGATTTACCTTGCCGTGCAATAATGTTGTCCCCCTCCGATCTTGCTTCATTCGATCGACTCTCGCTTGACATGCTCCCGTCAGTGAGCCGTAGAGCTTAGGCAGGGTTCATTGCGGGCGTATCTTCTCGATATGAATAATCCAAGACACGTGTTCGAGACCAGAACGGAAAAGGCTCACAGCCCGGTAATCTCGAATGTGGCCGGAATTGCTACCGTTCTTCCAGCCTGATCTACAGCCGTTGTCCGCTTCGGCGACACGGAAGCGACCGAAACTCTGACGGACCGACGTTCAGCCGAACATTGCCTCGATTCGGCGTGGTGAGAGATAATGCGGAGATCCTCGGAAAGAGAATCTCCGTTTATGCCCATTCGCAGCCTGGATGTCACTGCCGCGGAGGCAGCCGCTCTTCGCGAACTCTCCAATCGCTTCCCACCCTCGCCCTTAGCCCGCAAAGCCGCGATAAATGCGGTTAGGAGTCGATGTGCTCGCCTCGTCGGCGCGGTCGGCAAAGATGAGGTGGCCGTTCTGTGCAGAGGTTCCCATCGAATCGACGCTTGGCCTGGGGAGCCGCACTCGTGGCCACTGGTTTCTCCACGCTTTTCATGTAGCAACCATCTTGGGTGCTATGATTCTGGACGGTTGCACGCGCCGCCGCACGGTCGAACTGAATGTCGTCGGTGGTAACCTGCACCCACGAGGAGGATGCCCGAAGTCGGGTCACAAAATACAACGTCGGCTGGGTACTTCCATTTTTTGTTTGGCAACTTGAACCCCGGAGGAAATGAATCCATGACGAAACAGCGAATTGGTGTGCTGGTTGTGAGCGCGTTACTCGCGGTGGCGAGCTTGGCTCAGGCGCCGCCCGCGAAACAGAAGCCTGCCGCGAAAAAGAGCGGGGGCGCGGTGAGCGGCGGACCGGTGATGCCGGGATCCGAGCAATGGATGGATGTTCCTGCGGCCGCTCTGGTGGGGACTCCGTCGGTGGAGATGGGCGGAACGCTGAAGATAGCCATTCTGCAGGGCGACCCGATGACAGCCGGCCGTTCGTTCACAGTTAGGCTTTCCGGCACGGACGGGACAAAGATTGCTCCGCACTGGCATCCGACGACGGAAAATGTAACCGTGATCAATGGCGCATTTCTGCTGGGAATGGGCGCAAAGTGGGATGACTCCGCAATGAAAGAAATCCCCGTGGGAGGCTTCGTTTCCGCGCCTCCGCAAATGAGGCACTACGCGCAGTGCAAGGGTGATTGCGTTGTGCAGGTGAATGGGATTGCACCCTTTGTAGTTAATTTCGTTGGGCCGGACGATCCGGGGCCAGCGAAGAAGACGAATTAGTTTTTCGGCGGCCAGCCTGAGGCAAGTGGCAGATCTCGGAGGGTGCCGGCGCACCGAGTGAGATCGGTTCCCATGTAAGTTCCGGATGGCACTCGGCCGCGATCAACGGCAGGAGACAGACGTCATGCGATCAACATAGATCGCACGATGAACACAGTGACCCCCTAACGGATATAATCTTGGCTTGCAATTATGCGGTCATGGCGGTAAGGTCTGCGCCATTCGTCGGGCCGGGGTCCCCGATCAACGAGCCTGCAGTAGTCCTGAAGGCACTCAAGATCGAGGGCAGGTTCTTGGTAGGCGTCGCAGTGCGCCTAGAAGAGAGAGACGATTCAGGGACGACTCGCGACCTGTCAGAGGACTTAGCGCCGGCAATGGCAACCTCCGGGGAACCCAAGTTCCTGCACATTTCTTTGCTCGATGAGGAGGAGGACTATGAGGACTCTTGGATCAAGAAGCCTATTAGCTGTACTGTTAGTGCTCGCAGTCACTACGATCGCGGGCCTCGGCGCACGCGCACAAAAGGACGACGAACGTGGACAAGCCCATTTGTTCCGCGCAGAGTTGCGGGGACGAAACGAAGTTCCCTTAACATTGTCAGGCGCGCATGGGAGCCTCGAGTTGACCGTCAGCCAAGATGAAAGTTCCGCGCACTTTGTACTGACCTACGAAGGCTTGCGGACGCACATCATGTTCTCCCACATCCACGTGGGACAGCCGAACGTCAATGGCGGTGTAACCGTCTTCTTTTGTGACAACACCACACCACCCCATACTTCCCGGACGTGCCCCGAGCAGGCTGGGACGGTCGAGGGTGATTTCACGACCGCTGACGTAATAGGACTCACTTCGCAGCAACTCGCCGCACACGATTTCGCAGCGTTGCTCGCTGCAATTCGTGCAAGGCAAACCTATGCCAACCTCCATACCATGGACAGTCCCGGCGGCGAAATCCGCGGACCAATCAAGCCCGGCAAGGAATAGCCGCAAGCCTTTATTGCGCAGCAGCCTTTTGGAGGACCACCGCGGCAAAAGCCGCGGGCAAGTGTGCATCAGCCAAGGAATCTGCTCTTCGCCTTCTCTGCGGCCGAATGCTCTTTTCGTCATTTCGGCTCAAGCCACGACGATTCTGCACGACTGGTCGACAATCCAACAAACAGGCAGTCACTTCCTGTTTGCCGATTATCCGACCCACGACCAGCAAACACCATGCGACATATCGTTAGTAATCTGGAGGTTCATATCCGTGCCGGCCTCTCAAGGCGTTTCTCTGAACTAGCCGTTTTCGACGCGCGCCTTTATATCCGAGTACGCCGCATCGATGAGCCGGCTTAGCGCTGTGGCGCTTGTGGCCGTTCCCGGTCTCAGCTTCACATGGCGCATGAACTTGCCGGTGCCTTGCAACAAGCGGTCCGGATCCGGCAGCGCTGTGCCGTGAAAGAACCCCACGTTTAGGTGCGAAGTGAATACATTGACGTAGCCGAAGGGCGCATCTCCCAAACATGCGACCGGACAGCCGTCATGCAAAAGTTCCCGGACTTCGTCCCCGCATTTTCGCATCACCTCAAACCAGTGATGCGCGATGGCTCCCAATTCCCCTGCATGTTCTTTCATCCACGCATCGATGGCCGGATCCCGCTCGACAGCGCCGTTGAATCGCAGCAATAATTCCGTTCTCATCGTTGTCCACTTTCTGCTTTCGGGATCTATGGTTGCGTAGCACCCTCGCACGAGAAGGCCACCGGCTTGTCGTGACCGGACGAACGAAAGGCATTAGTCCCCAATCGCGCCGTCACGTTTACGGATTGTACGCGTATTGTCCGCCAGTCGGAACGAAACTCTAGCCTTTGAAAAACGCGTTCCTGAAAGAATCCACTTCCGGCGGCATGCCGGTTATGGACTTCGACGGAAATCAGTGGTATTTCTAGGGCGGCTCTCGCCCCGAGGCGGGGGACGCTTTCCGGCGCGACCGCCACTTTCACTTGCAGTACGGCTCCTCTGTTTTCTGTGACCTGGAATGAGCACGTCCTGCAAGGACTGCCGGGGCAGAGAGAGGGGGAGCCTATGTTCGATGGATCTCAAGAAGCAAAGTCATCTGCATCCATGGGTATGTGGACCGGCGTTGGCGTGGTTGCGCTGGCGCTTGCTATTGGCGGCTACATGTTTATCTCGAAAGCCAAGTCGGCCAAACTGGGTCCCGTCGTAGCCGCCCAAGCCGCTCAGCCTACAGGCCCTGCCGATCCGGTTCGCGACTTAAAGGTCCAGCGCGCCACGATGGGCAAGGATCGCACCGGCACCACTGCGGTCTGGGTCGTGAGCATTGAAAACAAATCGGCGTCTTACACCTACAGCAATATCCAGTACGAAACCACGTATGTCGGCGCTAACAACACCGCCATCCTCATCAACAAAGGCACCATTGCCACAACCATCGAGCCCGGCGGGCAGAAGAATTCGGAGATCGACGACGCCCTCTACCCTGCCGGAACAGCCTGGTACAAAATTCGTATTACCGGGGCCAAGGCGTCGCTTCAATAGAGCCGCCGTCAATAAACCAATATGACCGCGATTTCTTCCGACGCATTTCTGCCCGCGGACATTCCAGAGCAGTTCAATATTGCCGCGCATTTTGTGGATGCTCCTGCCGCACGGCATCCGCGGAAGACGGCCATTGTTGGCGAACCTTGGGGTGTGACTTACGCGGAGCTGCTAGCCCTTACAAATCGCGCCGGAAACGCGCTGCTGGAATTGGGGGTATCGCGTGGCGACCGCGTCCTCATCGTGCTTCCGGATTCGGCCGAATTCATCGCTTCTTTTTTTGGCGCGGCCAAAATTGGCGCGGTGGCGGTACCGGTGAATCCCTTCGCCCGGTCCGCGGATTACATCCATTACCTTGAGGACAGCGAGCCACGAGCCGCAATCGTTCATTCGGAAGCGTTGGAAGCGTTCTTGCCATCCTGCCGCGAGCGGGCGCAAATTCCGATTGTGATCGTCGCAGAGGGACGAGTCGAAACGCCTGGTGTATCCTCCACCATTTGGGACGATTGGATCGCGCCCGTTTCCGATGCGCTTGCCCCGGCAGAAACTTCCTCGAGCGATTCGGCGTTTATGCTTTACACGTCTGGGAGCGGCGGAACGCCCAAAGCCGCCGTTCATCGCCATGCGGACATGCTTGTCACAACTTGCAATTACGCGCAAGGCGTACTTGGCTTGCGCTCGGAAGACATAACTTTTTCGACGTCGAAACTCTTCTTCGCCTACGGCCTGGGAAATGGCATGTATTTTCCGCTCGCTTTTGGAGCCAGCGCGCTTCTAAATCCCAAACGCCCCACTGCCGCGCGCGTCATCGAAATGGTTTCCCAACATCGGCCGACGATTTTCTTCTCCGTTCCCACTTTTTATGCCGCCCTTCTTAGAGAGGCGGAAACCGCAAGCCATCGCCTCGATTTCTCCTCGGTTCGCCAATGCGTTTCCGCTGGCGAAACCCTGCCGGCAGAGATTTTCGACCGCTGGAAACGAGCGACAGGTCTGCAAATTCTGGACGGCATTGGCTCGACCGAGATGCTCCACATGTTCATCTCCAGCAGGCCTGGCCAATGCAAACCAGGAAGCTGCGGCTTTCCAGTGCCTGGCTATGACGCAAAGATTGTTGATGACGCGGGCGCCGAGCCCCCTGTGGGCGAAATCGGCAACCTTTGGGTGCGCGGCGCCAGCGCGCTCGCGGAGTATTGGCGCATTCCTGAACTTACCGCTCGCACGAAACGGGGCGGCTGGGTCATCACCGGCGATAAGTTTTTGCGCGATGCCGACGGATATTATCGCTACTGCGGCCGCGCCGACGACATGCTGAAGGTCGCGGGCATGTGGGTTTCGCCTGTCGAAGTGGAGAATGCGCTCCTCGGCCATCCCAACGTGGCGGAAGCCGCGGTAGTGGGCGCGACGGACGCCCGCGGGCTGACCTATGCTGTTGCGCACGTCACGCTTCGCGCGGGCTGCGAGGAATCCAGCGAGCTGGCAGAGGAAATTCGCAGCCATGTCCAAGCGCGTCTGGTTTCGCACAAAGTTCCCCGTGAAATCCGTTTTTGTGGCGAGCTTCCCAAAACGGTGACGGGAAAAATCCAGCGTTTCAAACTGCGCGCAAGCTCCTCGCATGCCTAGGATCCGCCGCTAGCTACTTGTCTTGAGCTTCCTGGAAACTCTTCGCCGATGGCTTTCCGCTCAAATGAGTTCAACTCCTTCAGCACAAACCCGCTTGCCAAAGGTAGAATGTCACCCGCACAAATTCTTGGAGGAGAAATGGCCACAAAGCCCACCGTCGAACAGGCTCGACTGATTCTGGAGCTCTACAATCTCAGGCGTGAACCCGAAATGCGCAAAGCGCGCCAATGGTGGCTCACCACGTTCTGGCCCACTTGCGCTGATGACTTCATGAAGGTGGTCATGGATTTCGGCTCGCAAGAAAACAACTGGCTCCGCCAGGTAGGGAGTTACTGGGGAATCGCTACAACTTTTGTGCTGAACGGAATCATTAGCGAAAAACTGTTTTTTGAGCCAGCCTTCTGCGGTGAATTGTACTTTATGTTCGCCAAGGTCCGCCCCTTCTTGAAGGAAATCCGCGAAAAGGCGAAAAACCCCGACCTGTTTTTGCTTTCGGAAAAAGCAATTTATGGTTCCAAGCTGGGCCGCGCTCATTTCGAGAAAGTGGAAGCTCGTGTGAACACGCTGCGGCCAAAGCGGGGAGCCTGAAATTGCTCCGTACGGCTCCTGTCCGGCGCGTTTTGAAAGGTGTTTTGTGCTTGGCATCAGGCTTGTTGTCATTTCCTCTGCTGGCCAAGGATAGAATTCCGCAAACCTGCGGTCCGGGCGTAACTCTGAAATTGAGCGCGCCTTCTTCGACTCAAGGCAGCCTGCTGCTTCTGGAAGTGCGCAGCCGCAAACCATTGGCGGAAGTCGCGGCCGAGTGGAACTCCAAGAATGTTCCGTTCTGGCAAATCCCCGGCGCCGTCACCGGCTCTTCCACAATTTCTGTTACCGACTTG
>WNEX01000157.1_pt1 | contig 29560 bp, 15 predicted proteins | sample 5399841 | NCBI WGS metagenome assembly WNEX01 (sample SAMN13153337, study PRJNA577476) | soil metagenome | isolation source: 40 cm grassland meadow soil 2 days after 1st rain plot 5 | place: USA:California | collected 2015-09-18 | reverse complement strand
CGCGCAAACCGCGAACCTGCTCGCCAACATCGCCGGCACGGTGTTCGCCGTGGGGGACAACGCCTATCCCAACGGGTCGACCGCCGACTTCACCAACTGCTACAACCCGACCTGGGGCGCCCACAAGGCCCGCACCCGGCCGGTACCGGGCAACCACGAGTACGCAACGGCGAACGCGGCGGGGTACTTCGGATACTTCGGCGCGGCCGCGGGCGATCCGGCGAAAGGGTACTACAGCTACGACCTGGGCGCCTGGCACATCCTCGCCGTCAACGGCGAGATCGACGTCTCGGCGAGTTCGCCGCAGGTGCAGTGGCTGCGCGCCGACCTCGCGGCCAACACCAAGCTCTGCACCCTCGCTTACTGGCACGGACCGCGCTTCGTCACCGGCTCCGTCATCACCAGCAACCCGACATATCAGACGTTGTGGGATACGCTGTACAAGTACGGCGCCGAGGTAGTCGTGAACGGCCACAAACACAGCTACGAGCGATTCGCGCCGCAGAACCCAAGCGCCGTGCTCGACCAGACCTACGGCATGCGTGAGTTCGTCGTGGGCACGGGCGGCACGGGCCTGGACGGCAACCCTACCGCGACCCCGGTCGCCAACAGCGAGGTGCGCAACGGGGTGACGTGGGGAGTCCTGAAGCTCACGCTCCACGCGGACTCCTATTCCTGGCAGTTCGCTCCCGTAGCCGGCCAGACCTTCACCGATGCGGGCAGCGGCAGCTGCCATGACGCCCCCGGTGGCGTCAATCACCCACCCACCGCACTGCCCGGGGGACCGTACACCGGCACCGAGGGCACGGCCGTGAGCTTCGACGGCAGCGGCTCGTCGGACCCGGATGGCGACGCGCTCACCTATGCCTGGAGCTTCGGCGACGGGGCCACCGGGTCCGGTGTCCGGCCCACGCACGCGTACGCGGACAACGGCACGTACACCGTGACGCTCACCGTCACCGACGCGCGCGGAGCGGGGAGCGGCCCGGCCACGACCACCGCCACTATCGGCAATGTGGCGCCCACGGTGAACGCGGGACCGAACCAGACCGTCACGTTGGGCAGCCCTGTCACGCTCAGCGTCACCTTCAGCGATCCCGGGGCGAACGACGCGCCCTGGGCGTATGCGATCGACTGGGGCGACGGCTCGCCCCAGACCACCGGCAGCACGACCAGCCAGTCGAGCGCCATCACGGCCACGCACACCTACGCCGCGGCGGGGACGAACACAGTGCGCGTGACGGTCACCGACAAGAATGGAGCAGCGGGCTCCGGAACGGTCACTGTGACCGTCACCACCGTCGCGAACCGGGCTCCGACGGCCGTGGCGGGAGGACCGTACACGGGCACGGTGGGCACACCGGTCAGCTTCGACGGCAGCGGCTCGTCTGATCCCGACGGGGATGCGCTTACCTACGCCTGGAGCTTCGGCGACGGGAGCACCGGCACCGGCGTGCGGCCAGCTCACACATACGCGAACAACGGCACCTATACTGTGACGCTCACCGTCACCGACGCGCGCGGGGCCGCCAGCGCCCCCGCCACGACCACGGCGAGCATCGCAGTGGCGTCGACGACCGTCACGCTCGTTGGGGCCGGGACCGTTGCGAGCTGCACCTCCACCGGTGATTCGGCCACGGCGGCCATCCTCGACGCGGTCCCCGGCACTGTCTTCACGGTCGGCGACAACGTTTACCCGAGCGGGTCGCTCGCGAACTTCCAGAACTGCTACACCCCGAGCTGGGGCCGGCACAAAGCCCGCACCTCCCCCACGCTTGGCAACCACGAGTACGACACCAGCCCGACCGCCGCCGACTACTTCACCTACTTCGGGGCGGCGGCGGGCGATCCCACCAAGGGGTACTACAGCTACGATCTCGGCGCCTGGCACATCGTGGCGCTCAACAGCCTCGTCTCCATGAGCGCCGGATCGGCGCAGGAGACGTGGCTCCGGGCCGACCTGGCCGCGCATCCGGCCCGCTGCACTCTGGCCTACTGGCACTACCCGCGCTTCAGCTCCGGCACGACGCACGGCAGCATGGTCGGGTCCCAGCCGCTATGGCAGGCGCTGCACGACGCCGGTGCGGAAATCGTGCTCTCGGGGCATGAGCACAACTACGAGCGGTTCGCCCCGCAAACCCCAACCGGTGCGGCCGACCCGGTGAACGGGATTCGGGAGTTCGTCGTGGGCACGGGAGGGGGGGCCGGCGGTTACCCGTTCGGCACGCCGATCGCCAACAGCGAGGTGCGCATCACCGGCGTGAACGGCGTGCTCAGGCTCACGCTCGCCGATGGGTCGTATTCGTGGAAGTTCATCCCGGTCGCAGGGCAGACGGCTACCGACTCGGGGACCGGCACGTGCCACTGACTGCGGCACCTCGTCAATTTGTCGCACCCCTGCGACACGGCCGCGTGTGTGTCGCGGGACCGACCATTGTAACAGATTGTCATCGCAGCGGTTAGATAAGTGCGCCCCCGCGCACGGCTCCTGCTTAGAGCTGGCAGGATGTGCTGGATCGACGCCGTTATGGCTCTAGGGGGGACATTGGACGCGCGCTGCCGTGCGTGCCCGAGGTCGCTGCCGCCCCGATGAAGCGCCACGGGCCGGGAGCCCAAGGCGCACCCATGAGCGGCACCCCCCCCATTTCGTCGCCCGCCGGCGCCGGCCCCAATGCCGCGCTTCCGGGGCGCTCTCCGGCAAGGGGAGCAGCGCGCTCGCTGGTCGAGCGACTGGGCGAAGCGCTGCGCGACGAGCGGGTCACCTGTCTCCAGTGGAAAGGCAACTGGAAGCGGAACCGCTGGATGAGCGGCGAGGGCGACATCGACCTGCTGGTAGACCGCCCCGGCGAGGCGCGGTTCCAGTCCGTCCTCACGACCCTCGGGTTCCGACGCGCCGACCCGCCGCCGCAGAGCGCCATCGCGGGGATCGAGAGCTACTTCGGGCTCGACCCTGTCACCGGCCGGCTGATCCACGTGCACGCGCATTACCGCCTCGTCATCGGGGGCATCTGGCGCACGGTGTACCGTCTGCCCATTGAGACGCCGCTCCTCGCCTCGGCGGTCCAGGGCACAGTGTTCCGCGTCCCCGCCGCCGAGTTCGAGCTCGTCACGTTCGCCGCGCGCATGGTGCAGCGCTACAGCACGATCGACTCGCTGCGCCGCCCTCAGCCGGCGTGGCTGAAAGGGATCCAGGGCGAGCTCGACGCGCTGCTGGCGAAGACCGACCGGGCCAGATTGGCGGACGTTCTGGCTGCGCACCTCCCCTGTCTCGACGTGCCGTTCATCGACGCGTGCATCGCATCCCTGCGCCCCGGGTACAGCCGCTGGGCGCGCATCGCGCTGCGGCGCGAGCTGCACCGCCGGCTGCGCCCGCACGCCAGGCGTCCGCCGCTCACCGTCACGATGACGCGGGTAGTGCGCTGGTTCGTCACGCTGGGCGGCCGGCTCGACCTGTGGCGCGACGGACGGAAGCACTTGGCCCACGGCGGGACGGTCGTCGCCCTGGTCGGCGGAGACGGCGCGGGCAAATCCACCTGCGTGCGCGAGCTGCGCCAGTGGCTGTCCGACGAATTCGCCATCATGACCGCGCACCTCGGCCGCCCGCCGCGCTCGCTCCTCACCCTGGCCGTCGGCGCTGTCTTCAAGGCCGCAGGGGCGATGGGTGTGTGCGCGGTCACCGACGCGGAGCGACTGCGGGCGCGGGGCTACCTCGCGGCGCTGCGCGATGTCTGCACCGCCCGCGACCGCTACCGGCTTTACGTGAGGGCGCGCCAGTTCGCCCTCGCCGGAGGCCTCGCCCTGTGCGAGCGCTACCCGATCCCGCAAAACCGCGAGCTCTCCGGCCCGCAGCTCGACCTGTTCGCCGACCGGCTCGAGCCGACGCGACTGGGACGGTGGCTCATCGCGATCGAGGCAGCGTACTACAAGAGAATCCTGCTCCCCGACCTGCTCATCGTGCTGCTGGTGGATCCTGAGGTCGCCGTGCGGCGCAAGACCGATGAGCCCGCCGACTACGTGCGGCAGCGCGGCGAGCTCGTGTGGAGCGTAGATTGGAGCGCTGCCGGCGCCCGCGTCGTCGACGCTGGGCAGCCGCTGGCGGACGTGGTGGCCGACCTCAAGGCCATCCTGTGGCAGGAGCTGTAAGGTCCCGATGGGAGACAGCAGCAACGCGGCGCGGCCCCTCGTGGTGGAGCTCGTCGGCCCGGCGGGCTCGGGAAAGAGCGCGCTCGCGCAGCGGCTGAGCGCGCAGCCGGGCGCTATCCGCGCCAGCGTCTGGAACCTGCCGCGGCCGTTGCTCTTCGCGGGCGCGCTGCGGTCCCTGCCCGCGCTGGTAGGCCTGTGCTGGGGGACCCGATCCGTCTCCTGGCCGATCCTGGCGCAGGTCATCCGACTCAGCGCCCTGCGCCTGCTGCTGCGGCGCCGGTTGCGCCATACCCGGCTCGTCGTGCTCGACGAGGGCCCCGTGTTCGCGCTGAGCTGGGTGTGCGTATTCGGCCCCGCCGCCCTCGGCAACGGCCGCACGGCGCGCTGGTGGCGGCGCCGGGCTGCCGAGTGGGCTCCGCTGCTCGACCGCGTGGTGCTGCTCGACGCCCCCGACCCGATTCTGACGCGACGGCTGCGCGGCCGCAGCAAGCGGGACGACGAGCTGCGCGACTTCACCGACCGCGAGATCGTCGAGCTGGCGGCTGCGTATCGGACCGCGTTCGCGCAGGTGCTGCGTCACCTCTCTCCGCGTGACCGCGTAATTACCCTCCCAACCGACGACGCTTCGGTCGACCGGCTCGTTAGGGCGCTCGGCACCGTGCTGGACGAGACTCACCGTGGCCACTGACGCGGCGACACCGCCGCGTCCCGCTGCGTTCGAGCGGCCGCCCGCCGCCAGTCTCACACAGCGGGCTTCGCTCAACGTGGCCGCGTCACTGCTCGACTATGCGGCGAAGGTCGCCGTCGGGTTCGTGGTGGTGCCGGTGCTCGTGTCAGGACTGGGGCGCTCCCTGTACGGCGTCTGGGAGATGCTCGGGCGGCTCGTGGGGTACATGAGCGCGGGAGACGGGCGCCCGACCCAGGCCCTCCGGCTCGTCGTCGCCAACCTCCAGGCGAGCCCCGACGACCGCGCCAAGCGCCGCTACGTCGGCGCCTCGCTCGTCGTCTGGCTGCTGTTCCTGCCGCTCACGGTGCTCCTGGGTGGCGCCCTGATCTGGTTCGCCCCGGCGATCACGAAGGTCGCCCCCACGTTGCACCCGGCGGTCCGCGCGACCTGCGCGCTGCTGATGATCGCCTTGCTGTTCGCCAACCTCGCGTCGCTCCCCGAGTCCGTGCTACGCGGCATGAACCTGGGGTACAAGCGGATGGGCCTCCAGGCGTTCCTCGAGGTGCTGGGGGGCGCGCTCACGGCGGGCGCCGTCTACGTGGGCCTGGGGCTCGCCGGCGCGGCCGGCTCGCAAATCGTGTTCTACGGGTTGCTGGGCCTCTGTTTCTGGTTCGTCTCGAAGAAATACGTCCGCTGGTTCGGCGTGGAGCGCCCCACGCGCGCCGAGGTCCGCGAGCTGCTCGGGTTGAGCTTGTGGTATTCGGCCGGTGAGGCGATCACGAAGCTGCTGCTCGCCAGCGATGCCGTGATTCTGGGCATCGTCGTGTCACCGGTCGCCGTCACGTCGTACGTGCTCACCGGGTACGCGACACGCCTGGCGGTCAACGTGCACGTGCTCGCCGCCGGCGGCGCGATCCCCGGTATTGGGGGCGTGATCGGGGAGCGGCAGTACGACAAGGCCACACGGCTGCGCCGCGAGCTGCTGGCGCTCACCTGGCTGTTCGTGACCGCCGTCGGCTCGACCATCCTGCTGTGGAACCACTCGTTGCTGGGGCTGTGGGTGGGTCCGGAGAACTACGCGGGCACCCCGGTCAACCTGCTGATCGTGTTCATCATGGCGCAGACGGCGTTCATTCGGAGCGACGCCTTCGTCATCGACGCCGCCCTGCAGCCCCGTCTGCGCGTGGCCGTCACGGCGGCCACCGCCGCGCTCACGATCGGACTCGCTACGCTGCTGACCATGCGCTTCGGGATGGTCGGGCTGTGTGCCGGGGTGCTGGCCGGGCGCCTCACCCAGAGCATCGCCTATCCGCGCCTCGTACGGACCTGCCTGGGGCCGCCGTCCGCCGGGCCGCGCAGCTGGATGCTGCGGCCGCTGCTGGTGATGAGCCTGCTGTTCGCCGCGGCGGCGTTTCTCGGGGATCGGGTGGTCGCGACGCACTGGATCGTGTGGGCCGCCGGGGTCGGGGCGACGCTCGCCGTCGTGCTCCCCGTCGCGCTCGCGACCGGGCTTCCTCCAGATCTGCGCGCGGCGGTGCTCACGCGCTTCCGCGAAGCGCGGCGGCGGTTCCCGTGACGCTCGGGTGGAGGGTGCCAGGCCCAGCGCTGGGCTCCGCTGCGCCGGTTCGACCGGGAGTGACGACCGCGCTCGCCACCCCCGCCATCAATCCCATCGTGCGCTGGGCGTTCGCCCTGCTCGTGTTCTCGATTCCGTTCGAGTTTCCCGAGCGGTCGTTCCCGATCGAGATCCCGACCATCACCGCGGCGGTCTTCCTGCTCACGACGCCGCTCGCGCTGCGGGCGTGCTACGCACGACGGCCCGCGGCACTGGTCTGGTTCCTACTGTACTTGTACGCGTTTGCCGTTTCCGCTGTGTGGAACGCGCGCCACGCCGCCGCCACGGACGTGAACAACGCCAGCTATGGAGCTGAGGTCACCAAGCTGTTCGCCCTGCTGCTGCAGGCCGTGTTGGTGTTCTGGGCCGCGTATAATCTGTTTCAGTCCCCTCGCATCGCTCGACTCACCGTGGTTGTCCTGGCGCTCGCCGGCACCATCCGCGCCCTCCTGCCGGTGGTGGGGATCGCGCGGACCACCCATGCGATCTGGGGGGGGGGCGAGCGCGTCACCGCCCTCGGGCAGAACGCCAACAACAGTGCCATGATCCTCGCCGCGGGGTTCGTGGTGCTGCTCGGGCTCCAGTACGGTGCCGAGCGACCGCTGCTGCGCCCGCGCTGGCTGGTCGCGCCGATCCTCGCCCTGCTCGGCCTCTCCGTCGTGGACACGGGCTCGCGCGGCGGGATCGTGGCGCTGGGTGCGGGGCTGCTCCCCTTCATGTTCAGCGGCGCGCGCACCCTGTGGCTGGTAGTGCGCAACGCCGTCATCGCGGCGCTCGCGATCGGGCTGGTCATCTTCGCAGCGTACCGATCGGACGCGGTACGGCGCCGCTTCACCGAATCGGTCGAAAGCGGAGCGCTCGCCGGGCGAGAGCGGATCTATCCGAGTGTACTGCAGATGTCCCGCGAGCGTCCGCTCATCGGCTGGGGACCCGTCAACAACAAGTACGAGCTGGGCCTCCGCCTCAACGAGCGGATCTTCCGCCGGCGGGACGCGCACAACCTCGTCCTCGAGGTGCTCAGCTCGACCGGACTCGCCGGCACGATCCCCTTCCTCGCCGGCCTCGGCCTCTGCTGCGTCGGGGCGTGGCAGGCGCGGCGCGGCCCCCACGGGATACTGCCGCTCGCGCTGCTGCTGGTCGTCGTGGCCGCTAACATGAGCGGCAACTGGATCGCGTCGAAGCTGCTGTGGCTGGTGCTCGCCTACGGGCTCGCGAGCATGCGCTACAGAGGGAAGGATGCGAGCGGGCTCCCGCCACCAGCCGCTGTGCTCGCCGGCCGCCCGACCCCTGGCCGTGCCAGCGACCGGGCGTTCCGAGAGGGGTGGCGCAGCCGCTAGCGCCGAACTTGTCACACAGCTGCCACAGCCAGCGCAGCAGCGCCACGCGGCGCACGTACATAACATCAGACGACACCACGAGTTGGCCTGCGGGGGGTGCCGTACGCGTTTTGCATAACCCCGGCGGAGGCACAATGACCAAAGTGAGATCTCTGCGATGTGCGGCCTAGCGGGGCGGTTTCACCCCGAGCGGCTGCCTCCCGACCCGGAGTGGTCCGCCCGGGCCGGCGCTCTGCTCGCGCATCGAGGCCCCGATGGCAGCGGGTACTGGACCGACCAGCACTGCGAGCTCGTCCACCGCCGCTTGGCGCTGATCGACCTCTCGCCTTCGGGCCATCAGCCGATGGCGAACGAGGACGCCAGCGTCTACGTCGTCTACAACGGCGAGATCTACAACTACCGGGACCTCACGGCCCAGCTGAAGCACCGCGGCCACCGCTTCCGTGGTACCTCCGACACTGAGGTGCTGGTTCACTTGTACGAGGAATTCGGCGAGCAGATGGTCTCCCGCCTGCGTGGGATCTTCGCGTTCGCGATCTACGACAGTCGGCAGCGACGCATGTTCCTCGCCCGAGACCGCTTCGGGGTGAAGCCTCTGTTCTTCGCGCGGCACGACGGCCAGTGGGCCTTCGCGAGCGAGATGAAGGCGCTCATCGCGCTGGCGGGATTCCGGCCCGCGATCGACCGCCAGGCGTGCTACGACTTTCTGGGCCTCGGCTACATCCCGGAGCCGGCGACCGGCTTCGCGAACATCGAGGCTCTCCCCAAGGCGAGTTGTCTCACCATCAGCACGCAGGGGCATCATCTGCGCGAGTACGACCAGATCGAGGTGCGCCCCGATCCCGCCCGCACTCTGGGGGAAGCCGTCGAGTCGGCCTCGCGCTCGCTGCTCGAGGCCGTAGCCGCCCAATCGGTGGCGGACGTCCCGGTAGCGGCGCTCTTGTCCGGTGGCATCGACTCGTCGCTCGTGGTCGCCGCGCACAGCCGCATCACGGGCCAGCGGACGACGACGTTCAACGTCCACTTCCCCGATCGGGCCCACGATGAAACCGTTCCCGCGCTGGCGGTTTCGGGGCACTACGGCACACAGCATCACACGATCGAGCTAAGCGACCAGGCGCTCACTCCGGAATCGGTCCTGGATCTGCTGCGGCATTTCGACCAGCCGTTCGCGGACACGAGCTTGATCCCGACCTACTGGATCTCTCGCGCCGTGCGCGATCGGGGCATCATCTGCACGCTGTCGGGCGACGGTGGCGACGAGGGGTTCGGAGGCTATCACCGCTTCTGGTACGCCAACCGCCTGATCCGCCTCATGCGACTCCCCGACTGGATGTGCGGCGCCGCCCGGGCGGCCGGAGACCGGCTCGCCGGCTGGACCCGCGACTGGGGCCGTCAGGTGGCAAAGGCCGTGCGGCTCGCCCAGGCCGGGCGCGCCGACTCGGCCGTGCTGCTCGCGGGCCTGTCCAACTACCTGAGCGAGGAGCAGAAGCGCGAGCTCGTGCTCCCGGCGGCGCGGGAGCGCATGGCGCCGGTGTACCGGCACTTCGATGGGTTCGAGCCACCCGGCGTGTCCGATCTCGAGGAGCTGTCCCGCCGCATGACCCAGAACTTGTTCGCCGTCAGCCTGCCTTCGGACATGCTGCGCAAGGTGGACATGATGAGCATGCGGGCGAGCATCGAGGTGCGGGTGCCCATGCTCGACGAGGAGCTGGTAGCGCTGGGCCTCACCCTGCCGCACCGCCTCAAGACGGACGGCCGTCGGGGTAAGGTCGTGCTGCGCGAGCTCGCCACTCGCTGGCTGCCGCAGACCGTAGCCACACACCCCAAGCACGGGTTCACCATCCCGCTCGACGTCATGCTCCCCGCCGGCTTTCACGCCGTGCTCGAGGACCTGCTGCTCGCGGCCAGTGCCCGCACCCGGCCGATCCTGGCCCCCGGCCTCGTGCCGCGCTGGCTGCGCCAGTTCCGCGACGCGCGGGCCGGGGCCCGTGGCGGCGCCATCAGTCGGGGAGGACTGTACCAGCGGGTGTTCGAGATCCTCTCCCTCGAGCTGTGGCTGCGCGAGCACGGGCTCTCGTGGTGAGCGCGTGAGGCTGGCGGTCTTCACCAGCAAGTACCCAGCGCGCGTGGCCACGTTCTTCGAGCGCGACATGCGCGCGCTGCTCGAGGTCGGAGTGGCCATCGACGTCTTCTCCATCTATCCCTTGGACCGAGGGCTGTGGCGCTACAGCCTCGACATCATGGACGGAGACGTCCTGCCACCGAGCCGCCTGCACCACATCGGTCTGGCCCGCAGCCTGTGGCAGGCGAAACCGTGGCGCCCCCGCGAGCTCGGCGTAGTGCTGCGGGAGGGGGCGGCGATCGGCACGGCCGCCGCCCGGTACGGAATGGGCCCGCTCGCCAAGAGCCTGTACGTGCTCCCCAAGGCCTGGGCGTGGACCGCGCAGCACGCCACCGGCTACGATCACGTGCTCGCCTACTGGGGAAACTACGCGGGCTCCTGCGCCTACCTGTTCCATCGCCTCATCGACCGCCCGATCCCCTTCTCCATCTGGCTGCACGCAGGCACGGATCTGTACTATCGGCCGATTTATCTGAGCCAGAAACTGCGCTACGCCGACGCTATCCTCACCTGCTGCGAGTTCAATCGCGCCTACATCGCCGAGCACTATGGTGACGTAGCGCCGGGGATCACCGAGCGAGTCCACGTGTGCTACCACGGTCTGGACCTGTCGAGCTTCCCCTACCGGCCCGAGGGGCGTCCGCCGCACCGGATCATCGCCGTGGGGCGCCTGGCGAAGGACAAGGGTTTCGGCTACCTCCTCCAAGCAGCGCGCGCGCTCGTGGACCGCGGCCTGGACGTCGAGGTCGACATCGTGGGCGACGGCCATCAGCTGGGTGCGCTGCGGGCCCGGGCGGCCGAGCTCGGCATCCCCGACCGCGTGCGGTTCCGAGGCTGGCTCGCGTTCGCCGAGGTGCGGCGCGCGATGAGCGAGGCGACCGTGCTGGTCCACCCGTCCGACGGCCTCGGAGACGGACTGCCCAACGTGCTGCGTGAGGCGATGGCCCTGGGCACGCCCGTGATCGCGTCGCGGGTCGCGGGCATCCCCGAAGCGTTGGACGAGGGGCGGTGCGGCCTGCTCGTGCCGCCCCGGGACGTAGCGGCGCTCGCGAGCGCGCTCGAGCGCCTGCTGGGCGACGCCGCGTTGCGGCAGACGCTGGCTCGTCTCGCGCGCCGGCGCACGGAGGAGAAATTCGACATGTGGCGCAACGGCGCACAATTGGCTGAGCATCTGCAGACGATCCGCCGCCTCGCGCCGGCGGCGCGGTCAGAGGCTGCCGCGCCCGAGCCACTGCCCGGCGGGCGACGCGGGCGGGCGCCGCCACGGCGCGCGGCGGACACCCCCGCTGTGCGGCGCGCCCCGTGAGCGACCTCACCCTCCGGCTGTACCACGGCCTGCCCGCGCCCGCCCGCTCCGTCGCCGCCACGCTCCACGGGTGGTACCTCCGCTGGTGGCGCTACGGCCCTGACGCCGAGCGGCTCGTCGCCGAGGCCCGGGAGCGGGAACGCTGGAGCGCCGAGCGGTGGCGCGTGTGGCGCGAGGAGCGGCTCGCCTATCTGCTGCACCGTGCCGCCACCCGGGTGCCGTACTATCGGCAGCAGTGGGAGGCCCGCCGGCGCAACGGCGACTGCGCGTCTTGGGAGCAGCTGGAGCATTGGCCCATCCTCGAGAAGGACGCCGTGCGCGCCCAGCCCCGCGCCTTCGTGGCGGACGATTGCGATGTGCGCCGCATGCTGCGGGAGCAGACCAGCGGGACCACGGGCAAGCCGCTCGTGTTGTGGCGGAGCCGCCGTACGCTCGAGCAGCTGTACGCCCTCTCGGCAGCCCGCACCCGCTTGTGGCACGGGGTGACGGGCAACGACCGCTGGGCGATGCTGGGCGGGCAGCTCGTCGTGCCGGTGGAGCAGGCACGGCCGCCGTTCTGGGTCTGGAACGCCGCGCTGCGCCAGCTCTACCTGTCGTCCTACCACCTCGCCCGCGAGCTCATCCCGTACTACCTCGACGCCCTGGCGCGCTACCGGATCGTGTACCTGTACGGGTACGCCTCCTCGATGACCGCGCTGGCGCTGGAGGCGCTGCGGCTGGGGCGGCGCGACTTGAGACTGCGCGTCGCCATCACCAACTCCGAGCCGCTGCTCAAGCACCAGCGCGCAGCCATCGCGGACGCCTTTGGCTGCCCCGTCCGGGAGACCTACGGGATGGCCGAGACCGTCGCCGCAGCCAGCGAATGCGACGCGGGTACGCTGCACCAGTGGCCCGAGGTCGGTTTCATCGAGCGGTTCGCGGACGGAGCACCCGCCGCGGCACAGGCAAGCGGCGAGCTCGTCTGCACGGGTCTGCTCAACCCCGACATGCCGCTGGTGCGGTACCGCGTGGGGGACAGCGGCAGGGTCGCAGATCCCACAGCGGGCTGCCGGTGCGGGCGCACGCTGCCGGCGCTGGCGGCGATTGACGGCCGGACGAACGATCTCCTGATCACCCGCGACGGCCGCCGCGTCTACTGGCTGAACCCCGTGTTCTACGGGCTCCCGCTGCGCGAGGCGCAGATCGTTCAGGAGCATCTCGAGCGGCTGCGGGTGCGCTACAGCCCGGCGCCCGGCTTCTCGGCCGACACCGCTCGGGAGATCGTGGCGCGGCTGCGCGCCCGCATGGGTGCGGTGGCGGTGGAGCTCGAGGAAGTGGCGGTCGTGCCCCACTCCGCTGCGGGCAAGCTGCGCGCCGTGGTGTGCGAGCTCCCCGCGGACGAGAAAGCCGCGGCGCTCGCTCGCCGCGCGACCGCGGGGCGCGGTACCGACGGCCCGGGCGCGCGGCCCGACACCGGGCCGTCACCCGGCCCGCGCGCGACGGAGCCCCCGCTGCCGTTGATCTCGGTGGTCATCCCGTGTCGGGACGAGGAGCCCTATATCGGCGCGTGTCTCGAGTCGATTCTCGGGAGCGACTACCCGCAGGAGCGCCTCGAGGTGCTCGTCGCGGACGGGATGAGCCGCGACCAGAGCCGCGACATCGTCGCGCGCTATGCCGTCCAGCATCCTTCGATCCGCCTGCTCGACAACCCGCAACAGGTCACGCCGACAGGCCTGAACGCCGCGATTCGCATGGCGCGAGGCGACATCATCATGCGCATGGACGCGCACGCCGTGTACCCGCCGCACTACATCCCCCGCCTCGTCGCCGCGCTCCGAGAAACCGCCGCCGATAACGTCGGTGGCGTCATCGACACGCTCCCCGCGGACGACACGCCGATCGCGCGCGCCATCGCGGCCGCGCTCGCCCATCCCTTCGGCGTCGGCAACGCGTACTTCCGGATCGGCGTCACTGAGCCTCGCCTGGTGCAGAACATCCCGTTCGGCTGCTGGCAGCGGGACGTCTTCACCCGCATCGGCCTGTTCGACGAAGAGATGGTGCGCAACCAGGACGACGAGTTCAACCAGCGGCTGATCCAGCACGGCGGGCGCATCTTGCTCGTCCCCGATGTCGTGTCCCAGTACTACGCGCGGCGCTCGCTGCGCCAGGTGGCGCGGATGTACCTCGGGTACGGCTACTTCAAGCCGCTCGTCTTCCGCAAAGTCGGCCGCGTGATGAACCTGCGGCAGCTCATTCCCGCCCTGTTCATCCTCTCCCTGGCGCTGACGGCCGCGGCAAGCGCCTGGATCCCAGGCGCGAGGTTCGCCTTCTTTGGGATCGTCGGCGCCTACGCCGCTGCGGTTTTGGGATGTGCGTTCCACACGGCGCTCCGGCACGGCGCGGCCTGCGGCGCCGCGGCCGCTGCGGTGTTCCCCACGCTGCACGCGAGCTACGGACTCGGGTTTCTTCGGGGTGTGTGGGACCACGTTGTGCGTAGGCACCGGCGCCGCGCCGCTGTAGCAGTTCTGCCACAAACGGCCGGGAGGCAGGCCGCTGCACTGCAGCCGCGGGATAGCTAATGCCTTACGTGCCAACGAATTGATCCCCGGCAGCATGGCACGGCATGTGCGTACGAGCAAGCGGGACCTGCACGTCGTTCGGGCAGGCCACCAAGAGAAAGGCGCGGGGCATGCTCATCACGCTTTCGGGACTGGATGGGGCCGGAAAATCGACGTTGATCGCGTCGCTGCGTACCGCCTTAGAGGAGCGGCAGCGACCTGTGGCGGTGCTGCACTTGGACGACGACGTGGGTGTCTACGCCTACGCGCGCATGGTGCGTGATCGGCTTAAGGGCCCGATGAAGCCGGCGGGCGCGCCGTCCAACGGCGACCGCACTCCGGCTAACCCCGGAGCGACCAGCCCTGGTCGCATCATCCTGCGCCGCGCCTGGGACGCCATCGTGTGGAGCAAGGTCCTACGACGTCTGATCTATCCGGTGGACCTGCTCCTGTTCCTGTGCTACCGCGCTTACATCGAGGGCATCAGGAAACGGGTCCTGATCATGGATCGATACTTTTACGACACGCTCGTCGATGTAGCGGACGGGCGCGGTTGGGGATGGATCCGCTTCCTCAAGCTGATCACACCCACTCCGACCCTGCCCGTGCTGGTGGATGCCGGCCCCGAGCAGTCCTACGCGCGCAAGGGCGAGTACTCCGTCGAATACCTGCGGGGTCGCTGGACGGCGTACCAAACGGTCTTCCCGTGGGTCCGTGCTGCCGTCCGGCTTCGCAACGACGACCTCGCGGCCGCACAGGCCGCCCTCCGCACGGTCGCGCTCGAGAGACTCGACGCCGCGTGAGCCCCGAGACGGAGCGTCGGCACGCCTCTTGGGTGCTGCGGCTGCTGGTGGACGCAAGCATCGCGGCGCGTGCGCCGGACCCCCTCGACTGGGATCTGCTCCTCGATCTCACGCGAGCGAACGGCGTGCTGGTGCGCACCGCGGAACGCCTCGCGACGCTGGGCGTTCAAATCCCCGAGCGTTTCGCCGCAGCCGTGGCCAGCGAGCGGGAGCGAGTGCGCTCTACGCTCGCGCTGGTCCGGCAGCTGAGCCGGGCCTGCGAAGCCCACGGCATCGAGTACGTGTTCCCGAAGCTGTTTCAGGACTATCCGGACATGGGAGACGACGTCGACCTGCTGCTGCTCGAGCGCTCCGCTCGGGTGGACGACCGGATCGTCGCCGGGTTGCGAGCCTCGCTCGCCGCTCGTGACATCGGCGGGTGGATCGCCGGAACGACGACGTACACGATTGACGGCTGCCCGTCCCCTCTCGACGTGCAACATGGCCGCCTGGGAGTCGTCGGCGAGCAGACTGTCTTTCCGACGGTCCTCATAGGGCATCGGCGTCATATCGTGGTCGACGAGTCCGAGTTTGCCACGCCCCCGCCGGAAGATCAACTCGTGCTCCAGGGCCTGCAGCGGGTGTGGGGGCGCCTCCGGATCGCCCTGTGCGACGTGGTCTTTACCATGTCCGCGATCCGCCGCGGATCTTTGGACTGGGACTATATCCTGGCCACGGCCCGGCGCCACGGCGCGCTCGCCGGCCTCGGCTGCTACCTGAGTTATGTGGACCAGATCCATCGCGACGTGTTCTGGCAGCCGCTCGTTGCCGAACCCATGCGGGGCGTGCTCGGGCTGCGAGGATGGGGACGGGTCGAGTTCCGCGCGGGCGGGTACCGCTTCCCCATCCTGCGGGTGAACAGCCGATTGTACGTGCGACAGCTGGGTAGCCGGATCGCCGCGCGTGACTGGACCGCCGCCACGAGACTGTTTCTGATACCGGTCGTCGCGGCGGCGCGGGCATTCCGCAGGCTGGCGCAGGGTCTCACGTCGGCGACAGCTCCGCCCCGCGGCATTGAGAAGACGATGACAACGGCCGACGCACCGCTCAGGGTCCTGATGATCACCAGCGAATGGCCGGTGGCCGACGGCCGTCCCCGTACCACGTACTTCATCAAGCGGCAAGCGGAGTTCCTCCAGGCGGCGGGCGTGCATGTGGACGTGTTCCACTTCAAGGGGGCCAAGAACCCGTGGAACTACGTGCGGGCCTGGGTGCGCGCGCGTCGCCGCATAGCGCAGCACAGCTACGATCTGGTGCACGCCCAATTCGGCATGAGCGGACTGCTGGCGCTGCCGAAGCGCTTGCCGCTGGTCGTGACGTTCCGGGGAGACGATGTGCAAGGCATCGTGGGTTGGGACGGGATCACGCTGGCCGGCAGGGTGCTCCAGCTGGCGTGCCGCATTGTCGCCCGCTGGGCCGACGCGGCCATCGTCGTCTCGGAGCACATGAAGGACTACCTCCCCCGCTCCGTGCGGCCGCACGTCATCCCGTCGGGTCTCGATTTGAACCTGTTCCGCGTGATCCCCCGAGACGAGGCGCGGGGTCGCCTCGGCCTGGCGCTCGACAAGCGCCTGGTGCTGTTCGTCGGGAACCCCGCGGACCCGCGCAAGCGACACCCCCTGGCGCGGCAGGCGGTTGACATCCTCAACCAGTCAACGCCCGCCGAGTTGGTGGTCGCCTGGGGCACGCCCCATACCGGCATTCCGCTGCTCATGAATGCGTGCGACGTGCTCGTATTCCCGTCGGCGCAAGAGGGGTCGCCCAACACGGTCAAAGAAGCGCTGGCCTGCAATCTTCCCGTGGTCTCGGTCCCCGTCGGCGACGTGCCGCTGCGTCTCCGGGGCATCGAGGGCTGCGAGCTGTGCGCCGATGAGCGGCCTGAGACCATCGCCGCCGCGCTCGAGCGCGTGCTGCGGCGGGGCCAGCGCATCGCCGGCCGCGATACCGTGACCGACCTCGACGAGCGGCAGACGACGCAGCAGGTGATCGCTGTTTACCGCTCGGTCACGACGTCTCGGGGCCGTCAGCCAGACCTCCTGGGAGCGCCCAGTGCCGTTCCCTGATCGCAAGGGCGGAGCGCGGCAGTGACAGTCGAGCGCATCCTGGTTCTGGATGGACAGACCACCCAGGCGCTTGCCTGCGTGCGGTCGCTCGGCCGGGCTGGGCACGTAGTCTACGTGGCGAGTCCCCACCGTCGGCCGCTTGCAGCCTGGTCGCGCTACTGCCGCGCCCATTTCCGCTTGGCCGGCGAGACGGGTCCGGCGTTCGCAGCGTTGCGCGCGTGGGCGCTGCAGCAGCGGGTCCACGTCGTGCTGCCCCAGCGGGAGCGTTCCTGCGTGCTGTGCAACGCGGAGCGCGAGCAGTGGGAAGCGCTGGGGATGACGCTGGGCTGCGGTCCCGAAGCGATGCTCGTCGGCGCCTTCAACAAGGCGCGCACGCTGGAGCTGGCCGAAGCCTGCGGGCTGAGGATCCCACCCACACGGTTCCCGCAGTCGCTCGCCGACTGTCACACTGCCGCCGAGGCCGTGGGGTACCCTTGCATCCTCAAGCCCCGCTTCAGCGACTTCTGGGACGGCGAGCGGTTCCTGGCGGACCACGGAGCCCGGTATGTGCAGAACGCCGACGACCTCGAGGCAGGAGTGCGCGCCTGCCGACAGGGTGAATTCTGGCCGGTGATTCAGGGCATCGTGTCGGGACGGGGGAAGGGAGTGTTCGCGCTGTGCGACCGCGGCGAGCCTGTCGCCTGGTTTGCGCACGAGCGCATCCGGGACGTCCGGCCGTCGGGCTCGGGAAGCAGTCTGCGACGCTCCACGGCGCTCGATCCGCGCCTCCAGGCGGCGGCGGCCCGGCTGCTCTCCGCCCTGGCGTGGCATGGCCCGGCGATGGTCGAGTTCCGCGACGACGGCGCTGCCGAACCGTGTCTCATCGAAGTGAACGGACGGTTCTGGGGCTCTCTGGAACTGGCCGTGGCATCCGGCGTCGACTTCCCGAAGCTGTGGGTAGACCTGCTGCGCGGTGCGCCCATCGAGCCGCCCACGCGCTACGAGACCGGAGTGACGCTCCGCTGGCTCTGGGGGGACGTGAAACGCCTGCTCTACGTCGCCGCGGGTCCCCCTCCGGGGTGCCCGGAGCCCTATCCGAGCATCCTGCAGGGACTGCGCGAGGTTCTCGGGCCGCAACCCCACGGCACACGGAGCGAGACGTGGAGCGGAGACGACCGCTGGCCCGCCGTGGGCGAATGGGTCCAGGGGGTCGGAGACGTCGCCGGGGCGGTGCGGGCCGCGCTTGCCCGCCGGTACTTCGGAGCGCGGTCCGGCGCGGCGGCTCGGATCCCCCCCGCCCCCCCTGCCCCCCCTGCGGAGGCGATGCGCGCATGAGCACGGCAGCCAGGCGCTTCGCCGTCGTGTCGGTCATCGTGCCGTGCCGGAACGAGGAGCGCTACATTGCGCGGTGCCTGGATTCGATCCTCGCGAGCGACTATCCCCGCGAGCGGCTCGAGGTGCTGGTCGTGGACGGTCAGAGCGACGATCGCACGCGGGCGATTCTCGACGATTACGTCTCCCGACAGCCGATCATCCGCGTCCTGGACAATCCCCGGCGCATCCAGCCAGTCGCCCTGAACATCGGCATCCGAGCGAGCCGGGGCGAGATCCTGCTACGCATGGACGCCCACGTCGTCTACCCGCCGAATTACATCAGCGAACTCGTCGCCGCCCTCGAGCGAACCGGCGCAGACAGCGTCGGGGGCGTGCTGATCACGGTGCCCGGGAACCAGACGCCCATCGGACGGGCGATCGCGATCGCGATGTCGCACCCCTTCGGCGTCGGCAACGCCTACTTCCGCATCGGTTCGCGGCAACCGCGCTGGGTCGATACGATCGCGTTCTTCTGCTGTCGCCGCGAGACGTTCGAGCGGGTCGGCCTGTTCGATGAGCAACTGGCGCGGGATGAGGACAGCGAGTTCAATGCCCGGCTGATCAAGCGGGGGGGGCGCATCCTGCTCTCGCCCAACGTGGTCTCCCACTACTTCGCCCGGGATTCGCTCTCGCAGGTAGCCCGGATGTACTACCAATACGGCTACTCCAAGCCGCTCGTAGCCCGCAAGGTGGGGGCCGTGATGACGGCCCGGCAGCTCGTCCCACCCGCGTTCGTGCTGCTGCTGGCGGCGACCGCCGCCCTGAGCCCCTGGGTCGGCCTGGCCGGCCTGCTGCTCGGTGCGACGGCCGCCGCCTATCTGCTCGTCGTGCTGGCGTGCTCGATCACCGCCGGGCGCCACGCAGGCTTCCGCGGCGCCGTCGCCCTCGCACTCGTGTTCCCGGTCATGCACGTGAGCTACGGGCTCGGATTCCTGCGGGCCCTCGGGGAGCTCCTCGTGGGCTCGGAACGCCAGGCTCGGCATGCCGAGCTGCCGCTGTCGCGCTGAGGCGGCGTGCCTGCGGTCGCGAGCTTCGCCTACCACGATATCACGGACACGCCCTACGAGTCGGGGGTTCAATCCCCCGGCGCCTCCGCCTACACCCTCGGCCGGGCGGCTTTCCGGCGCCACCTCGACGCATTCGCCGGAGTCTCGCTCCGACCGGAGCTCGTAACCGCGATCGACCCGACGGCGCCGGGCCGGCATCTGGTGCTGACCTTCGACGACGGCGGCAAGAGCGCGCTGGAGGTGGGCGATGAGCTGGCCCGGCGCGGCTGGCGGGGCCACTTTTTCATCATCACCAGTCGCATCGGGGAGCGCACCTTCCTCGACGCCGCGGGGATCCGCTCGCTGCGGCGGTCAGGCCATATCATCGGCAGCCACTCGCGCACCCACCCCCACATCTTCCGGGAGCAGACCCTCGACCAGATGGTCGGCGAGTGGCGCACGAGCTGCGATCGTCTCGCCGATCTGCTGGGCGAGCCCTGCACCGTCGCGTCGGTTCCCGGCGGTGACATCTCCCCGGTGGTGCTCCAGTCCGCTGCAGTCGCCGGGCTCCACTATCTGTTCACGTCCGAGCCCACGCCTGTTCCCGAGCGCGTCGGCGGCTGCTGGGTGCTGGGACGCTACTGCCTGAAGGCTACCACTCCCGCATCCCGCGTGCGCGAGCTCGCGCGCTTCCGCGGCTGGGGGCGGGCACGACTCGTCCGGCGTCTCAAGGAATTCGTGCGCGTGATGCTCCCCGGGCCGTACCGGGAGTACGTGCGCCGGTCGACCCGTGAGCTACCCGCGGGAACGGAGCCGCCCCGGGGGAGAGCCAGCTACTGATCGTCATCCCTATCGGATGGGGAGTTCGGCGAGGAACACGTCATTGCGGCCGGAGCCGTCCATGTCCGAGGTGAACAGGACGTACCGCCCGTCCGGCGCAAACCGCACGAAGCTATAGAAGGTGTAGTTCGTCCCGGTGTTGTAGGGATGCCCCAGCAGGCGCCGCTGCCCGTTCGGGGTGATCAGCACCATCCCCCCGGGCGCCAGCCAACCGCTGCCGCTCGACTGCAGCCCCTCCATCGTGCTGAACACCGCCCACTGGTCGTTGAGATCGGCCGGATGTTGAATCCAGTTCCCATTGCCGTAAAAGTCGTTGGCGTTGGCGGGACCGCCGATGTATTGCCCCGAGTTGGGCACGTCGGGGGTGAACATCGCGTACTGGTGCGGCGAGCTCGAGTTCCAGTCCACCACTAACCAGCGCCGCCGCAGGCTGGCGTTGTGCGAGAAGGGAATCCCGGGATCGCCGCTCGTTTGCCAGATGATGTTATTGGTGGTGAAATCCCACACGAACAGGGCTTCGGGCGGCGAGTTCATGGACAGCCCGATGTAGCGACCCGCCCGGTCGATGCGCGGCTCGTTGACGCCCGAGTTCGTGTAGGTCTTCAGGGTGTTGGTGGCCGGTTCGAACGCGGCCACCGTGGGGCCGCTTTGCCCGCGCAACCAGGTGAACAACCCGTCGTTCTCGCTCTGCTGCAGCCAGCAAGCGTTGCTCTCGCTGATAGGCCAGCCGTTGCCGGGGGCTTCCGTCATCGTGCGGATATCGAAGCGGATGATGGCGCTGCAGTCGCTGACATAGGCGTAATACGGCGTGGCCGGGTTGTTCGAGAATGAGAAGGACTGGTCAAAACAGGGAGCGAGCCGGCCCGCAAGCTGGCGTCCGTTGCCGACGCCCCCGCCCGGCGTGAAGTCCACCAGCCACCACGCGCCGCCGTTCTGCCGTACCAGCACGGCGCGCGTGTTGCCGTTGTACGGCAGGGACACCTCGTCCCCGCCCTCGGAGTAGTCATGCCCCCAGTTGGGACTCGACGTCGGGAACGTGCCGGAGGTGAGCTTGTAGATCTTCACCCCCGTCGTCGGGTCGAGATACCAGCCGCCGGCGGCGAGCGCGGGCACCCTGAGCGCATCGTACGCGGTGGTGAGAGGCACCTGCGCGGTCGTTGCCACGAGCAGCACGGTCGGATCCGGCGTCCCGCCGCTCGCCGGTGCCGTGACCGTGATTGCCGCCGTGCCGTTCTGCCCCTCGCTCGTCGCGGTGATCGTCGCCATCCCGACGACGATCCCTGTCACGAGACCAGTCGCATTCACACTCGCGACGCTCGCCGCGCTGCTGGCCCACGTCACCGTACGCCCGGTGAGGGGATTGCCGTTCGCATCCTTCGGCGTCGCCGTGAGCTGCACCGTTTGCCCTGTCTGAATGGTCGCCGTAGCCGGGGTGATCGTGACCGAGGCCACTGGCACCGGTGTGACAGTGATAGTGGAAGGGCCGCTCTTTCCTTCACTCGTGGCCGTGATCGTCGCCGTGCCCGCGGCCTTACCCGTCACCAGCCCGCTCGCGGTCACCGTCGCAACTGCCGTGTTGCTGCTCCCCCAGCTGACCGTCCGCCCCGACAACGGATTGCCGCTGGCGTCTTTCGGCGTCGCGGTGAGCTGCACCGTCTGGCCCACCTGCACCGACGCCGTGCTGGGGCTCACCGTCACCGACGCCACGGGCACCGTGCTCACCGTGACCGTCGCCGTGCCGCTCTGTCCTTCGCTTGTGGCCGTGATCGTCGCCGCGCCCGCCGTCACCCCAGTCACGAGCCCGCCCGCGCTCACCGTCGCGACTGCCGTGTTGCTGCTTCCCCAGCTGACCGGCCGTCCCGACAACGGATTGCCGCTGGCGTCTTTCGAGGTCGCGGTGAGCTGCACCGTCTGGCCCACCTGCACCGACGCCGTGCCGGGGCTCACCGTCACCGACGCCACCGGCACCGTGCTCACCGTGATCGTCGCCGTGCCGCTCTGTCCTTCGCTTGTGGCTGTGATCGTCGCCGCGCCCGCCGTCACCCCAGTCACGACCCCGCTCCCGCTCACCGTCGCGACTGCCGTGTTGCTGCTTCCCCAGCTGACCGGCCGCCCCGACAACGGATTGCCGCTGGCGTCTTTCGGGGTCGCGGTGAGCTGCACCGTCTGGCCCACCGGCACCGACGCCGTGCTGGGGCTCACCGTCACCGACGCCACCGGCACCGTGCTCACCGTGATCGTCGCCGTGCCGCTCTGTCCTTCGGAGGTCGCTGTGATCGTGACCGAACCCGCGGCCACACCGGTGACGAACCCGCTCGCACTCACCGTCGCGACTGCGGTGCTGCCGCTCGCCCAGGTGATCGTGCGGCCGGAGAGCGAATTGCCGTTCGCGTCTTTCGGCGCCGCCGCGAGCTGCATTGTCTGGCCCACTTGTACGGTCGCCGTGGCGGGGCTCACCGTCACCGACGCCACGGGCACGGTCGTCACCGTGATTGCCGCCGTGCCGCTCTTCCCTTCGCTCGTCGCCGTGAGCGTCGCCGCACCCACCGCCACACCCGTCGCTTGCCCGGCGCCGTTCACCGTCGCCACCGCCGGGTTGCTGCTGGACCAGGTCACGGTCCGCCCCCCCAGCGGATTGCCGAACGCATCCCGCGTAATCGCCGCATACTGCGCCGTCTGCCCCACCCCGATCGTGGCGGTCGCCGGCGTCACGCTCACCGACGCGACCGGCAGCGGGCACCCGGTCACCGTGACGCTCACCGGCGTGGAGACGTTCCCCGGGTGGCTGGTCGCCGTGACCGTGAAGGTGCCGCAGGTGGCGCTCGTGTAATGCCCGTAATGCCGCTTGCCGGCGGAGCTCGAGTCGATGGTGCCGCCCGTCGCGCTCCATGACACGGCGATATCGGCGCTGTCACCGGTGGCCGTGAAGCCGACGGCGAGGAAGTCTTCCGCTTGGTTTTGCTGCAGCGTGACGTTCTGCGGGGAGACAACGAGCTGTGCGATGATGGAGCCGAGATCAGTGACGGGGTGCTCGCAACTGACGACGATCGTGGCGACGGCCAGCGCCGCCACGATCGCGACAGAATCTTTGAGCCGCGCCAGTCGAGCGGCCAGCTTGTGCGTGAACGCCATGAGTTCCTTCCCTACGATTGCTCCGTCGCTCAGTTCGCCGTTACGGCGTGAAGAACTCGGTCATGTCCGGCGCGCTGGCCGCCGCACCGGGGAACACCGACACGCCGAGCCCCTTGAGGATCAGCCGCAGCGTGCTCGGGTGCTGGTACAGCGTCGTGGACTGATAGGCGCGCTTGGCCTTCGGGCTCACGGCCACCCACACGATCCGCCCGCCGCCGTTGGTGTTGTCACCGCCCGCCTCGTCGAACACGATGATCAACAGGCCGTCCTGCTGGAACACCGGGCTCGCGATGAGCGGCGCGATGTTGGTCTGCAACCAGCTGTCGGCGACATCGAGGCCGCAGTCGTGCGCATCGTTGCACAGATTCGGCACGATGTTCGAGAAAGTCGGCAGCGTGCCGTTCGCCAAATCCGTGGCGAACTGCGTAAACGGCACCAGGCGGTTCGTTTGTGCCGGATCGTTCGCGACGTCCGAGAGCAGCGCGAAGACGTTGTGCTTGCGCGCATAGTTGCCGACGTCCCCGCCGGTGTAGCCGACCGAGGGGAGATCTTCCGCGTACGACTTCCACGTCTTGCCCGCCGCCACCAGCTCGCGCACGATGTTGTCGACCGAGACGATCTGGGAGTAGCTGTCGTTGTTGCTGATGATCTGGCCCGTCGCCAACTCGAAGTAGTTGCCGATCGACGGGTGCGTGTTGGCGTAGTACTGCGTCGCAAGCCCGTACTGAGCTGCCAGGCCCATCAGATAGGGCATGGACGACGTCGTGACGTCCACGTAGTCGGTGTTTTCTTCGGTGACGACGAAGACGTGGCCGAACTGCGAGCTCCCCGGCGGCGGGGCCGTGACCGTGATGGCTGAGGTGCCGGTCTTGGCTTCGCTCGTGGCTGTGATCGTGGCCGCGCCGGCCACCACACCGCTCACGAGGCCGCTCGCGCTCACCGTCGCCACCGCCGTGTTATCGCTGGACCAGGTCACCGTGCGCCCGGTCAGCGTGTTGCCGTTCGCATCCTTGAGGGTCGCCGTGAGCTGCACCGTCTGGCCCGCCGGCACCGACGCTGTGGCGGGGCTCACCGTCACTGACGCCACCGGCACGTTGGTCACCAAGATCGCCGCCGTCCCGCTCTTCCCTTCGCTCGTCGCCGTGAGCGTCGCCGAACCCACCGCCACGCCCGTCGCTTGCCCGGCGCCGTTCACCGTCGCCACCGCCGGGTTGCTGCTAGACCAGGTCACGGTCCGCCCCCCCAGCGGATTGCCGAACGCATCCCGCGTAATCGCCGCATACTGCGCCGTCTGCCCCACCCCAATCGTGGCCGTCGCCGGCGTCACGCTCACCGACGCGACCGGCAGCGGGCACCCGGTCACCGTGACGCTCGCCGCCGTGGAGACGTTCCCCGGGTGGCTGGTCGCCGTGACCGTGAAGGTGCCACAGGTGGCGTTGGTGTAGTGCCCGTAGTGGCGCTTGCCGGCGGAGCTCGAGTCGACGGTACCACCCGTCGCGCTCCACGACACGGCGATATCCGCGCTGTCGCCGCTGGCAGTGAAGCCGACAGCGAGGAAGTCCTCCGCTTGGTTTTGTTGCAGCGTGACGTTCTGCGGGGAAACAACGAGCTGTGCGATGCTGGAGCTGGGATCGGTGGCGGGGTGCTCGCAGCTGACGACGATCGTGGCGACGGCCAGCGCCGCCACGATCCCCGCAGAATCTTTGAGCCGTGCTAGTCGAGCGGCCAGCTTGTGCGTGAACGCCATGTCACACCTGAGGTCCGGTAGGTCCAAAACGAAGCGGGCCGCCAACGTCGACTCGTGTCGATCGCTGGCGGCCCGGCGAGCATGGCGATCCAGTCGCCGTAGCCCCGTGGCTCTGCGTCACCGCCTTTCGGCGGTTTTGCTCTGAGCAGCGCGCTCTCGCTGCCAACGTACCGAACCGCTTGCCAAGTTGGCTGTGATGTACGTCAACATCCTACGGCCCAGCGGTCGACACCTCGTCTTGAAACGGAACGGGGGTCGGGACTGCGGCGAGGCACACGTCGCAGCGCCCCGCTCGGTGCTGCGTGGCGGGCGATCAGTTGCTGATCGTGATCGCGATCTCTGCCGAGGTGGTGGTGTTGCCGGCGGCGTCTCGCGCGGTCGCCGTAAGCGCATACGCGCCGTTCGGCACGCTGCGGGAATCCCAGGAGAGCGTGAATTTGGTGATCGGCGCTTCCGTGGTCACCTCGGCGCCGATGTTCCGGTCACCCAGCTTGAATTGCACCCCAGCGACATCCTGATCGTCCACGGCGGTCGCCGTCAAACTCACGGTACCGGTCAATGTCCTGCTCCCCGACGGCGACCACATTGAGACGATGGGCGGCGCGATGTCTTTCAGCGCGCTCGGGTGCTGCGCCTTCCATTGCGCGACGGCACTATCCCAGTATTGCCGGCCCGCGGCGCCCGTCAGCAGTTGGAAGCACCCCGGCCGTGTCGGCAGACGTTCGGGGAACGGCCCCGGTCCCAACCAGATCATCACGTTGTTGACGCAATCCTTGAGCTTGGCCGGCGGCGGGACCAGGACGTCGTTCTCAATGTTGGGGCTGTCGGCGCGGTACACATTGTTGTAGAGCGAGATCATGGGTGCCGTCGGATGCCACTTGAAGAATCCTCCGTGGCCCGGGCGCAGGTATCCCTGATCCATGTCCTGGAGCCGGAACAGCGAGTTTCTCACGACCACGAGGTTGCTGCTGCCGTCCTGCGTCGGCTTGGTGTACGGTCTCGCGCTGAAGCCTTCGTAACAGCCGTCGAACAGAGAGTTCTCGATCGAGCCGCTGTTGACGAAGTCGTTTTCGACACAGTCGTCCCGCATGTACTTGAAATGAACGTCCCGGACGCTCCACGTGGCGTCCCCGTTGGCGTCCATGCTGACGCCGTCGCCATAGTCGAAGACCTGGAGATCCTCGAGCTTGAACGACGCTCCGTGAACGACCATGCCGTACGTGTCGTGCATCTTTTTGTATGGCGTCGACGGCGGCAGCTGCCCGATGATCTGACCGCCATGGAAACAAATGCCGGGGCCACCGCCGATGAAGATCGCGATATTCCCAGGCGTCACGAACTGACCGGTGGATGCATCGACCTTGGTGCTCTCGGCCAGGTTCGTGTTGTCGAACCGGCGCCGCTGCACCGCGGTCATGGCGATGGCGGGGCCCGCCTGAGTAAGGCACGAGCCAGCCGCGCCGCTCACACCCCGGCTCGGCACACCCGCTCCCAGGATGCTCGCCGACGTCGCCACGGCGATCAGCGTGGCCGCTCGACGTTGGATCAGCCGCACGTCGGAAAGATACACGCCAGCGTTGTGCCCGCTGAAAAGACACCCCCTCTCCTCGTCAGAAGAGAAGGGGTGTCGCAGCAAGCAACAGTCAGTTACTGATTGTAACCGTGACGCCCGCGGAGGTGGTGCGGTGGCCAGCGACGTCGCGCGCCGTGGCCGTGAGCGTATACGTCCCGTTCGCCAGGCCGTGCGAATCCCACGTGAGCGGGAACTTCGCCGGCGTCGCCGCCGTCGACACTTCCGCCCCGATCGGCTGGCCATTGAGCGCAAACTGCACGCCCCCCAACGCCTGGTCGTCCACCGCCGTCGCCACCAGGGTCACCGTCCCCGTGAGCGTGCTCGAGCCCGCCAGACCCGGCGACCACAGCGACACGATCGGCGGCGCCATGTCCACCGGCGCGGGGTGCGCCGCCTTCCACTGCGCCACCGCATTGTCCCAATAGTCCCGCCCCGCCTGGCCCGTCAGCACGGTGAAGCAGCTCGGCAGTGGCTCGGGGAAGCTCCCCGGCCCCAGCCACACCATGACGTTGTTCGCACAGCTCTTCACCTTCCCAGGGACCGGAGCCATATATAGCCCGGCGCCATTGCCTTCGACCGGCGGCGCATCGGCCCGGAACACCGTGTTGGTAATCACCAACATCGGCCCGATGTCGGTATTCGGACTGCCGCTCCCGCTCCACTTCCAGAACCCCCCGTAGCCCGGCGCGGACAATCCCGGATACAGCTTGTCCATCCCCTGCACGCGGATCAGCGAGTTCTGCACCGTCACCGTGTTGGCGCTGCCATCCGCCGCGCCCCCGCCGTAGGCGCGCGCCGACATGAAGTCATAACAGCCATCGAAGAACGAGCGGTCCACCAGACCACTGTTCAGGAAGTCATTCTCGATGCAGTCATCCCGAATGTAGGTCATGTGCACGTCCCGCACGGTCCAGTTCGCGTCCTCGGCCGCGTCGAACGTGATCCCATCGCCGCCGGTGAAGATGGTCAGGCCTTCCACCAACGGGCTCGCCCCGTGCACGTCGACGCCGTACATGAGATGGTAGCCGTTGAGGTTGTCCTCATACGGCGTGGACGGTGGGATCGTCCCGAGAATCTGGCCGCTGTGCCAGCACAGGTTCGAGCTGCTGCCCATGTAGCCCCACACATCGGGCGTGTTGAGCAACCATTGCGCCGCCGTGGCGTCGATTTTCGTGCCGCTCGTGAGGCTGGTGTTCTGGTACGGACTGGTGCTCAGCCCCGAGAGCGTGATCGTCGGTCCCGGCAATGCAAGGCAGGAGCCCGTCACCGGCGGTGGGGCGGTGACTGTGATCGCCGCCGTCCCGCTCTTCCCCTCGCTCGTGGCGGTGATCGTCGCCGCACCCACCGTCACTCCCGTGACGAATCCGCTGCCGCTCACGCTGGCGATCCCGCTGTTGCTCGACGCCCACGTCACGGTCCGGCCTGTCAGGACCGTCCCGGCGCTGTCCTTGGTCACCGCGCTGAGCTGGACTGCCTGACCCGCCGCCACGCTGGCCGACGCAGGGCTCACCGCCACCGTTGCCACGGGAGCGGGCGCGGGCGGCGCCGTGACGGTGATCGCCGCGGTGCCGCTCTTGCCTTCGCTCGTCGCGGTGATCGTGGCCGAACCGGCCGCCACGCCGGTCACGCGACCGCTGGTGTTCACGGTCGCTGCCGCCGTGTTACTGCTCATCCACACGATCGTGCGGCCCGAGAGCGGGTTGCCATTCGCGTCCTTCGGCGTCGCGGTGAGCTGCACCGCCTGGCCAGTCTGCACGCTCGCCGAAGCCGGGCTCACGGCCACGGAGGCCACGGGGACGCTGGTCACCGTGATTGCCGCCGAGCCGCTCTGACCCTCGCTCGCCGCAGTAATCGTCGCCGCGCCGGCGCTGACACCGGTCACGAGGCCGCTCGCCGACACAGTCGCGACGGCCGTGTTACCGCTCGACCAGGTCACCGTCCGTCCGGTCAGCGGATTGCCGTTCGCGTCCTTTGGCGTCGCCGCGAGCTGCACCGTCTGCCCCACCGACACGCTCGCCGACGTTGGGCTGACGGCGACCGACGCCACCGGCACGCTGGACACCGTCACTGCCGCTGTGCCGCTCTTCCCCTCGCTCGCCGCGGTGATCGTCGCCGCACCGGGGCTGACGCCGGTCACGATACCGCTTGCTGACACGGTCGCCACGCCGCTGTTACCGCTCGACCAGGTCACCGTCCGCCCCGTCAGCGGGTTGCCGTTGGCATCCTTTGGCGTCGCTGCGAGCTGCACCGTCTGCCCGACCGACACGCTTGCCGAGGCCGGGCTGACACTCACCGACGCCACCGCCGCCGGCGGCGGCGCCGCCACCGTGACTGCCGCGCTGCCGCTCTTTCCCTCGCACGTCGCCGTGATCGCGGCGAAGCCGGCGGCGCGCCCCGTCACCAGGCCGCTGCCGTCCACCGTCGCCACGCCTGCCGCGCCGCTCGTCCACGTGACTGCCCGTCCACCGAGCGCCGTACCCGCCGAATCCACCGGGATCGCGACGAGCTGCACGGCGCTGTCGACCATCACGTTCGCCGTCGCCGGCGCAACCACAACAGCAGCCACCGGCACCACTACGGGGCTCACGACCGCGGTCGCGGTGTCGGACTTGCCGCTCGCCAAGTGCTTGCCGACCACCTTGAAGTTGCCAGGGTCCGCGCCTGCCTTGTAGTGTCCGTAGTGCTGGCCTCTACTGGTCGTCGAATCGACGATCGATCCGCCGGTGACGCTCCAGCTGACGGCGACCAGCACGGTGTCGCCGGCCGTGGTCATGCCGAAGGCTACGAAGTCGGTGGTCTGGTTCTGTTGTAGGGTGACCGTCTTGGGCCAAACAACGAGGCTCGCGATGTCCGCGCCCTGATCCGTGGCGAAGGGGCGCTCGCAGCTGATCAGCGCCGCGGCGAGGGTCGCCGCGGCGAAGAGCACCGTGCGATCCTTCAGCAACGCCAGCCGGCGTGACAGCTTGTGTTTGAACGTCATGTCCGTCGCTCCCTCGCACTGGTTCGCTTTACGGCGTGAAGAACTCGCTCATGTCCGGCGCACTCGCCGCCGCGCCTGGGAAAACGTTCACCCCAAGGCCCTTCAGGATCAGCCGCAGTGTGCTCTGATGCTGGTACAGCGTCGTGGACTGATAGCCACGTTTGGCCTTCGGGCTCACCGCCACCCACACGATCCGCCCGCCGCCGTTGGTGTTGTCGCCGCCCGCCTCGTCGAACACGATGATCAACAGGCCGTCCTGCTGGAACACCGGGCTTGCGATCAGCGGCGCGATGTTGGTCTGCAACCAGCTGTCG
>WNEX01000243.1_pt1 | contig 29595 bp, 29 predicted proteins | sample 5399841 | NCBI WGS metagenome assembly WNEX01 (sample SAMN13153337, study PRJNA577476) | soil metagenome | isolation source: 40 cm grassland meadow soil 2 days after 1st rain plot 5 | place: USA:California | collected 2015-09-18 | reverse complement strand
CCGCGGTCGAGAGCCTGGCGCAAGTCGCGAGCTCGGATGCCGACTCGGGTAGCCCGACCCCGGGGCCACGCCCCGGGGCCCCCGGGGCTCCCGGAACCCCGGGCCATGGGCCTGGGGTCGGTCCACCCGATACGGGCGCCGGCTCGCCCGGCCCGCTGGATCCCGCTCGCCTCGAAACGGCGCGGCGTACCGTGCTGTACCGCGCGCCCGAGGGCGCGCCGGCGGGAACGTTGGCGCCGTCGGCGCCGCTGCGCGTGCTGGGACGCTCGGGCGACTGGACGCGCGTCGAGCTCGAAGGGTGGGTGAAGAGCTCGGATCTCGAGATCGCGCCGCCCGGTGTCTTGATGGGGATCACCGCAGCCGAGCTCCGTACCGACCCGCAGCGCTATGCGGGGCAGGTGCTGCGCTGGACGCTCCAGTACATCGCCGAGCAGCAGGCCGACGAGCTGCGTCCCGAGATTCCGACCGGAGCGCGGTACTTCCTCGCCCGCGGGCCGCTGCCGGAGCATGGGTTCGTGTACGTGATCGTCCCCGAGGCGAAGCGCGCCCAGCTCGAGAGCCTCTCACCGCTCGCCACCATTCAGGTCACCGCGCGCGTGCGCACCGGCCGCACCCGGTTCCTCGGCAATCCGGTGCTCGACCTGATCAGCCTCGAGACGCTTCCATGAACGACATCCTGCGGGATCGCCTGCTGCGCAAGCTCGACACCCTGTCCGACGACAAGGCCTACCAGGTGCTCGACTACGTCGAGTTCCTCGAGTCGAAGTACGCGGAGCGTCAGGCCGGCGCGCCGGCGTTCCAGCGCGCCGCGGAGACGCTGGAGGATACGCTGCGCGCCGGCCGCGTTCCGGTGAACATCATCAGGGGGACGATGGACGCGGTGGGGAAGGCGGGCCGGCTGCTCGAGAAGGTCGCCGCGGCCGGCAAGGCGGCGGTCGAGCAAGCGTCGAAGAAGGCCGCTGAGAAGGAGAACGCTACCGAGAAGGTTGAGGAAACCCCTCCGGGCCAGTAACTTTCGCCATGGGAACCTTCCGTCCGGCCGTCGCCCTCACGTTCGACGACGTGCTGCTGCTGCCGCGGCACTCGAGCGTCCATCCGCGCAACGTCGACACCCGCTCCCGTTTCACCCGCAAGCTTTCCCTGCACATCCCGCTCGTCGCCGCCGCCATGGACACCGTCACCGAGTCGGAGATGGCCATCGCGATGGCGCGCGAGGGCGGCATCGGCGTGATCCACAAGAACATGCCGGTGGACCGTCAGGCCGCCGAGGTTGACCGCGTGAAGCGGAGCGAGTCGGGGATGATCCTGCACCCCATCACGCTCGGCCCCGACCGTCCGTTGCGCGAGGCGGTGCACCTGATGGAGCGGTTCCGCATCTCCGGCGTGCCCATCGTGGACGACGCCGGCCGCCTGGTGGGCATCATCACCAACCGCGACCTGCAGTTCGAGCGCCAGCTCGATCGCCCGATCCGCGACGCCATGACCAAAGACCGGCTGGTGACCGCGCCCCTGGGGACCGCATCGAGAAGCTCCCGGTCGTGGACGAGCGCGGGGTGCTGAAGGGGCTCATCACCATCAAGGACATCTTCAAGCGGCGCCAGTTCCCCAACGCCAACAAGGACGAGCACGGTCGCCTGTGCGTCGCCGCCGCGGTAGGAGGGGCGCCCGACGCGTTGACGCGGGCCCGCGCGCTCGTCGACGCGGGGTGCGACGTGATCGTGGTGGACTCGGCGCACGGGCACTCGGAGGGTGTGCTCAAGACGATCGAGTGCCTGCGCGAGACGTTCCCCGAGGCGCAGCTGGTGGGCGGCAACGTTGCGACCGAGGCAGGGGCGCGGGCACTGGTCGAGCGCGGCGTGGACGCGGTGAAGGTGGGCGTGGGCCCCGGCTCGATCTGCACCACCCGCGTCGTGACGGGTGTCGGCGTTCCCCAGATCACCGCGATCCTCGACGCGGTGCGGGGCGCGGGCGACGCGCCCGTGATCGCCGACGGCGGCATCAAGTACTCGGGCGACGTGGTGAAGGCGCTGGCCGCCGGCGCCGAAAGCGTGATGATGGGCTCGATGCTCGCCGGCACGGAAGAGAGTCCGGGCGAATCGTTCCTGCTCGAGGGCCGGCGCTTCAAGGTGATCCGCGGCATGGGGAGCCTGGGAGCCATGGAAGAGGGCTCCGCCGACCGCTACTTCCAGGAGGGAGAGGTCTCGCCCTCGAAGCTCGTGCCCGAAGGGATCGAGGGCCGGGTGCCGTACAAGGGCCCCGTGGCTGACGTGATCTTCCAGATGGCCGGCGGGCTGCGCAGCGGCATGGGGTACTGCGGCGTGTGCGATATCAAGGCGCTCCGCACCGAGACCGAGTTCATCCAGGTGACGACCGCGGGGCTGCGCGAGTCGCACCCGCACGACGTCGTGATCACGCGGGAAGCGCCCAACTACAGCCTCTGATGGCTTGACAGGCCCCCGAGCCGGGCCTACTCTAGCCGCCATCTCGCCGTCCACCCGCTGTCCGCTCGAACCATCCGAGGATCCATGAATCTGTTCCGACGGAAGAGCGTCACCGAGCTGCAGCAGGAGGCCCAGACCGATCACAGCCTCAAGCGGGCGCTCGGTGCCCTCAACCTCACGATGCTGGGCATCGGCGCCATCATCGGCACGGGCATCTTCGTGCTCACGGGGACGGTCGCTGCACAGAACTCGGGGCCGGCAGTGGTGCTGTCGTTCGTGCTGGCGGGGGTGGCGTCGATCTTTGCGGCGCTCTGCTACTCGGAGTTCGCCTCCCTCGTGCCCATGGCCGGCAGCGCCTACACCTACGGGTACGCGACCCTGGGCGAGCTGATCGCGTGGATCATCGGCTGGGACCTGATTCTCGAATACGCTCTCGGCGCGGTGACCGTCGCGATCGGCTGGTCGGGCTACGTCGTCAGCTTCTTGAGGGATGTCGGCATCAACGTGCCCTGCTCCCTCGCCGCCGCGCGGGGCGTCGTGGCGCCGCAGTGCACCACTCCTGCCGTGTTCAACCTTCCGGCCGTGATCATCATCGCGATCGTCACGACCCTGCTGGTGATCGGCATCAAGGAGTCGGCGAACGTCAACAACGTCATCGTCTTCATCAAGGTGGCCGTCGTCCTGCTCTTCATCGTGGCGGCGGTGCGCGCCGTGAACCCGGCCAACTGGCATCCCTTCATTCCGCCCAACACGGGCGACCGGGGCGCGTTCGGCTGGACCGGCGTGATGGCGGGCGCCGGCCTGGTGTTCTTCGCGTACATCGGGTTCGATGCCGTCAGTACGGCCGCGCAGGAAGCGAAGAATCCGCAGAAGGACATGCCGATCGGCATCATCGGCTCGCTGCTGATCTGCACGGTGCTGTACATCCTCGTGTCGGGCATCGCGACGGGCGTGATGAGCTACAAGGACCTGAACGTCCCCGACCCGATCGCCGTCGCGGCGGATCACGCCGGCCTCGGCTGGATGTCCTCGCTGATCAAGCTCGGCGCCATCGCCGGCCTGTCGTCCGTGATCCTGGTCATGCTGCTCGGTCAGTCCCGCGTGTTCTACTCGATGGCGCGTGACGGTCTGCTGCCACGGTTCGTCAACAGGGTACACCCCAGGTTCCAGACGCCCTACATCACGTCGATCGTCACCGGCATCGTCGTCGCCATCGTGGCGTCCCTGCTCACGGTTCGCGAAGCCGGGAACCTCGTGTCGATCGGGACCCTGCTCGCGTTCGTGATCGTGTCGATCGGCACCTGCCGCGGGCCTTCAAGACGCCGGCGGTCTTCGTCGTGGCGCCGCTCGGTGCGGTGTCGGCGGCGTACCTCATGGTCTCGCTGCCCTGGACCACGTGGCGGCGGCTCATCGTCTGGTTCGTGGTCGGTATGGTGCTCTACTTCGTGTACGGCGTGAGTCACTCGAAGCTCGCTTCGAAAGAATAGAGGCGTCACGCCGTTTTCGTGTAACGCCTTTCGATTCTGATCATGCACCGCTTGAAGTGGTTCGGTTTTTGGACGCTGCTCGGCCTGGTGTCGGGCGCTCAGCTGCATCTCGCCAATCAGCGATTCGCCGTCCATCCCCCCTCGTGGTGGCTGGCCCTCGCCACGGGCCTGTCGCACTGGTATCTGTGGGGCCTGCTCGCGCTCGTGGTCGCCTGGCTGGGACGCCGCTTCCAGGTCGACCGCGCCAGCTTCGGCCGCCACTTCTTCATCCACCTGGGGGCTAGCCTCGACCTCGCGCTGCTGCAGCTCGTGGCCGCCGTGGGCGTACAGGACCTGCTCCACGCCGCGGCGGGCGAGCCGTTCGCGTACGCGCAGCAGCTGGTGGACAACTTCACGCTGTTTTATCACTGGAACGTCTTGATCTACTGGGCGATCCTGGCGGTGGTGCACGCGCTGGACTACCACGCCGACTTGGAGCAGCACCGCGTGCACGCGGCGGTGCGCGAGGTCCGGCACCCCGCCGAGCGGCTGCTCGTGGCCGACAACGGGCGCAGCTTCTTCGTGCGGACGAGCGACGTCGATTGGATGGAGGCCGCCAGGAACTACGTCCGTCTCCACGTCGGCGACCGCACCCACCTGCTCCGCGCCACGCTCGGCGCGCTCGAGCAACGCCTCGATCCAGAGCGCTTCCGCCGCATCAGCCGATCGGCACGTGGTTCCACGGTGACGCGGTCGTGATCCTCGACGGCGGCGCGCAGGTCACTCTTAGCCGTCGCTACCGCACTAATCTGCTCGGTACGCCCGTCTCGTAAAGAGTCCCGGACGTTTTACCACGGAGACCCCGGGCCGCGGGCCCGGGGTCAGCCGCGCTCATTGCGGCACGCGGTCCGGATGCCTCAGGTGCTGCCGAGCGACGTAAGCACACGCGGCCCGTACATGAGTCCGCGAGAGGGACTCGACGAATACCCACGAGCCCACTGAACGTTGCCTTTCATCAAATTGATCTGCCGGGACGACTCAGACTTCGCGTGTCGAATGAACGACACCACGCCTCCCTCCGGCCGGAAGCTCGCGATAACATGCACATGGTCGGAGAGGATGGCGACCTCGTGGACGTGCACCTGCCCGTGAAATGCCGCTTCGTCGATCGCGGCTCGCACGGCGTCGACGTCAGCGCCGCGGATGAGCCGCTGGCGGAACCGCGTATGCCACGTGATATGAACGTATATGCCGAATGCTCGATGAGGCATACTCACCTCGGCTGACCCCGGGGCGATGCCCCGGGGTCAATAGAACGGTCGGTGGCTCCAAGAACGGTCGGCGGATCGGATCATCAGACGCTCAAATGGACCCTTCAGGTCAAGCACCAAGTAGAGGGGCAGAGGGGCGGGGACTAAGTCCCGCTCATCCCGGCCGGAGTCCCACCCATCCCACATCGCTGTCTCTCTGAACAGGGGATCCCCACTTTGCGGGATGTCCCTCTTCGCCACCAAGCCCATCGCCGTCCTCCGCGCCGAGGCGGAGGCGAGCGGTGAGCACGCCCTGACGCGGGCCCTCGGGCCCGTCAATCTCGTCACCCTCGGTATCGGCGCCGTCATCGGTGCGGGCATCTTCGTGATCACGGGACAGGTGGCTGCGCTGTACTCGGGTCCCGCGGTGCCCCTGTCGATGATCCTCGTCGGCGTGAGCTGCGCCTTCGCCGGGCTGTGTTACGCCGAGATGGCGAGCGCTGTGCCCGTGGCAGGGAGCGCCTATACGTACTCCTACGCCACCATGGGCGAGCTCGCGGCCTGGATCATCGGGTGGGACCTGGTGCTCGAGTACGCGGCCGGCGCCGCGACCGTGGGCGTCGGCTGGTCGGGCCACTTCGTGTCCTTGCTCGGGCTGTTCGGCGTTCACGTTCCCCCGAGCCTCACAGCGCCGCCCACGCAGCTGTGTACGGCCGCGCAGGTGACCGCCCATGCCGCGGGATGCGCGCATCCAGGGCTGAACCTGACCGGCGCGATCATCAATCTCCCGGCCGTTTTCATCGTCGCGGTGATGTCCGCCGTGCTCGTGATCGGGATCAAGGAGTCGGCGCGGGTGAACAGCGCCATCGTGGTCCTCAAGGTCGCGATCGTCCTGCTGGTCGTGCTCGTCGGCCTGCGGCACGTCAGGCGTGTCAACTGGACGCCGTTCATCCCCCCGAACAGCGGGGAGTGGGGCACCTACGGCTGGTCGGGCGTGCTGCGGGGCGCGGGCCTGGTGTTCTTCTCCTACATCGGGTTCGACACGGTCTCGACTGCGGCGCAGGAGACGAAGAACCCCCAGCGCGACATGCCCATCGGCATCCTCGGCTCACTCGCGATTTGCACGCTGCTGTACGTCGTGGTGTCGGCCGTGCTGGTGGGGATGGTGCCTTACGGCGAGCTCAACCTCCCGGCGCCGATGGCGTACGCCATGGAGCGGATCGGCGCACCGTGGTGGATTCGCGTGTCGATCGACGTCGGCGCCGTCCTGGGCATCGCGTCCGTGATCCTCGTGATGCTGCTGGGGCAGTCTCGGGTCTTCTACTCGATGTCACGCGACGGCCTGCTCGGGCCCTGGGCCGGCAAGGTCCATCCCCGCTTCCGCACGCCCTACCTGTCCACGATCTACACCGGCATCGCGGTATGCCTGGCGACCGGGCTGCTGCCGCTGCAGCTGCTGGGCACGTGGGTCAACATCGGCACCCTGCTCGCGTTCGTGCTGGTGTGCGCCGGCGTGTGGATCTTGCGGCACACGCGTCCCGATCTGGAGCGGCCGTTCCGGACCCCGTTGGTGCCGCTCGTCCCCATTCTCGGGATGGTGTCGTGCTTCGGCCTGATGCTCACGCTGCCGCTCGACACGTGGATCCGCTTGGCGGTGTGGCTGGTGATTGGATTCGCCATTTATTTCGGGTACAGTCGGAAACACAGCGCGCTCAAGGCCTAGACGCGCTCCACGACGCCCGGTAGCTTGCGCGCATGACGCGACGCGCGCCGGCACGCACGGCCTGGCTCTTCGGGGCCCTAGCGGTGGCCATCGCGGTGGCTTGCAAGGGCAGCACCGCGCCACACCAGCCGACCCCCTGTCCCTCGTACAGCGGCGGGCTGTCGCAAGGCGACTCGCTGTACGGGTTGTACCGCCTGGTGTCGTACTGTCTGGACACGCTCCCCGCTTTCACCCCGCCGGCCGAGTCGGGCCACGTCACCTTGATCCATGCAACGAGTGCGGATTCGTTCGTCGCCGTCCTCGTGCCTCAGGGTCAGCCGCCGGAAACCATCCTGGGCACCTACACGCATCCCCTCCCGGACTCGATCCACGTGACCGGCTTCGTGAGGGTCTCCGGCTTTCCCGTTTCGGTGGAAGTGCCGGGCAGGTTCATGCTGCAGCAGAACACCCTCTCCGTAAGCGGGCGCCTGGTTGTGACCGGGACGAGCCCGCACCCCCTGTCGTTCATCGGGGCGAGGTGACCGTCGCGCGGCGTTGAGGTCGTCTCTTGACGTCTTTGCGCGACGTCTCTCCGCGACGCCTTTGTTTATCTTGATGCCATGACCACAAACGGAGTCTCGATTCCGCCGGAGCGCGTACGGGCGGCGGAGGCGGTAGCGGCCGTGCTCGCTCCCGGCCGGCGCGTCGCCCTCACCACGCATGTGAACGCCGACGGGGACGGCGTGGGGAGCGAGGTCGCGTTGTGGCATCTGCTTAACGCACGCGGCGTCAGCGCCTCGATCGCGAATCCCACACCCATTCCGGAGCGGTTCCATTTTCTCGTGCCCGGCGGCGCGGATCACTCCGAGCGCGCCACGCGCGAAATCGAGTCCGCCGACGTCGTGGTGGTACTCGACATCTCGGACCTGAGCCGTCTGGGTGATCTCGCGCGCGCCGTCACGCAGTCCCACGCGGTGGCGTGTATCGACCACCACGTGAGCGGCGGCTCGCTCCCGGGGGGGCCGCGCCTGGTCGCGCCCGACGCCGCCGCCACGGCCGAGCTGGTGTTCGACTTCGCGAATGCGCTCGAGTGGCCGCTCTCGCCCGAGGCCGCGCGGGCGCTGTACGTGGGTCTGCTCACTGACACCGGGGCCTTCCGGTTCGCCAATACCACGCCGCGCGCGCTGCGGGTGGCGGGGGCGCTGCTCGAGCACGGCGTGGATCCCGAGTCGATCTATGCGTCGGTGTACGCGAGCGCCCCCGAGGGGCGTGTGCGCCTCATGACGGAAGTGCTCGAGACCCTGGTGGTGGAGCCCGAGCACGGGCTCGCGTGGGTGACGGTCCCACCGGACGCGCTGCGGCGCCACGGCGCCACCGCCGACGATCTCGACGGCATCGTCGAATACCCGCGCTCCATCGCCGGCGTGCGACTCGCGCTGCTATTCCGCAACCTGGCGAACGGGAACGTCAAGGTGAGCTTCCGCTCGGTGGGCGACGTGGACGTGGCGGAGCTGGCGGGCCGCTTCGGCGGCGGCGGGCACCGCAAGGCCGCGGGCGCCTCGCTCGAGGGGACGCTCGCAGACGTCCAGGGACGCGTCCTCGCCGCCGCGCGCGAGTACCTCGGGCGCTAGCCACGGTTCGTGACGCTCGCACAGTTCGTTCCCGGGGCGTCCCGACGCCCGCTGCTCCGGTCTGCTGTCCTGTTTGGCCTGATCGGCACGCGGTTGCCGATTCTCCTCCTCGGTGCCATCGCCGTAACGATCGTCGGAACGATTCCCGCGCCAACCGCCGAGGCGCTGTGGCGCGTGTCGGCGAACGAGCTCGTGAATCTCCAGGCGCGCTGGGACACCGACTTCTATCACCAAATCGCCACCGTCGGCTACCGCTGGGATCCCTCGGCGTTTCTGCACCAGAATGTGGTCTTCTTCCCGTTGTATCCCTTGTTGATGCGCTGGGGCGGGGCGCTCTTGGGGGGCCATCCGCTCCTTGCCGGAACCGTCATTTCGCTCGCGGCATTCGCCGGCGCGATCGCGCTGCTGTATCGGATGACGGTCCTCGAGCTGGGTGAGGAGAAGGCGTGGCCGGTGATCCTCCTCCTCTCGACCTACCCGTTCGCGCTGTTCTATTCCGTCGTGTATACCGAGTCCTTGTTTCTGTTTCTCACGGTCGGCGCGTTCTACGCCATGCGACGGCGTTCCCTGCTGCTCGCGGCACTGGCCGGCTTCGCGGCGGGGCTCACCCGTCCCAACGGGTTCTGGCTGGCTGTCCCATTGCTGTGGCTGGCGACGAGGGGGGCGGAGGGGCGGGGGGGGCGGGGGGGCCGGGAGGTCCCGGCCATCCTCGCCGCGCTGGCGCCGCTCGCCGGCGTCGCAATCTTCTCGGCGTATCTCTCCGTGCGGTTCGGCGACGCCCTGGCCTGGATGCACGGCCAGGCCGCGTGGGGCATGCCGTTGTTGGGCCGTGGTCCCGCGCCCGACCCGGTTCGCACCGCCGAGGACCTCCGGCTCAAGGCCAGCGAAGTGATAGTGTACGCCGGCGACATCACCGCGTTTTTCTTGGCAGCGACGTCGATCCTGCCGGTCGCCCGACGCGTCGGCGCCGCGTACGGACTGTGGATCGCCATCAACATCTTCCCCCCGGTCGCGGCCCACCTCTTCATCTCGCTCGGACGGTTTACGTCGGTCCTGTTCCCGCTGTTCTTTTGGCTCGCGTTGGTCGTGCCACGACGGCGCGTGGCGTGGTTGGCCGGCGTGTTCGCGGTATGCCAGGCGATTCTGGCCGTGTGCTTCTTCTTGTGGCGACCCGTCGTCTAGCGGTTGCCGCCTCCGTTGTCCGACCTCTTGCTTCCCCGGTGACCCATGAAGCGTGCTCTGCTGGCGTTGGCGCTGGTCGTCGTCGTGCTCGCAGCGGTCACGCTCGAGCGCACCGTCAGCTTCCCCTCGCGCCAGCCCCAGGTGGCCCCGGTGGCGGTCGAGCCGCTCGACACGGCGGCGCTGGCACGCCGGCTCGCCGGCGCGCTGCGCTTCAAGACCATCTCGTTCCAGGATTCGAGTCAGTTCGACGCGCGCGAGTTCGAGGGGCTGCACCGCTACCTGCGCGATTCCTTCCCGAAACTGCACGCCGCGCTCAAGCTCACGAGAGTGAACGGCTACGGCCTGCTGTACGAGTGGACCGGCTCCGACCCGGGGCTCGCGCCGCTGGTCCTGCTCGCCCACCAGGATGTCGTCCCGATCGAGCCTGGAACGGAAGGCCGCTGGACCGAGCCGCCGTTCGAGGGACGGATCGCGGCTGGGTACGTGTGGGGGCGCGGCGCGCTGGACGACAAGGGCAGCCTCGTGGGGTTGCTCGAAGCGGTCGAGCATCTCGTCGCCGCGGGCACGAAGCCCCGGCGTACGCTGTACCTCGCGTTCGGGTACGACGAGGAGGTGGGCGGTCGGCGCGGCGCCGCGCGCATCGCGGAGCTCCTGGCCGCGCGCAACGTGCACCCCGAATTCGTGCTGGACGAAGGAGGGGCGCTCGCCACGGGGCTGATCACGGGCCTGGCCGCGCCGGCGGCGCTCATCGGGATCGCGGAAAAGGGATATGTCACGGTCGAGTTGACGGCGCAGGCTGAGGGCGGGCACTCCTCCATGCCGCCCCCGGCGACGGCCGTCGGCATCCTCGCCGCCGCCATCACGCGGCTCGAGGCGCACCAGATGCCGCGCGCCATCCGCGGTCCCACCGCCGACATGTTCGACTATCTCGGTCCCGAGATGTCGTTCGCGCCGCGCCTGGTGATGGCGAACCGCTGGCTCCTGGGCGGGATCCTCACCGGGCGCTTCGGCACCACGCCCCAGGGGAACGCGCTGCTCCGGACCACCACGGCCCCCACCGTGCTCCAGGCCGGCGTGAAGGAGAACGTGCTGCCGTCCACCGCCCGCGCGCTCGTCAACTTCCGGATTCTCCCGGGAGACAGCGTCGCCAGCGTGCTCGAGCACGTGCAGCGCACGGTGGCTGATTCCCGGATCGGCGTGCGCGCACTGGAGGCGACCTTCAGCAATCCCTCACCCGTCACACCGGTCGAGGCCGAGCCGTTTCAACTGCTGGCGCGCACCATCCGCCAGGTGGTCCCGGGCGCGGTGGTAACGCCGTGGCTGGTGGTGGGCGGGACCGATTCCCGCCATTATGCCCGGCTCACCGCCAACGTGCTGCGCTTTGTCGGGGCCACGATCGGGAAGGACGATCTGCGCCGGGTGCACGGCACGGACGAGCGGGTCGGCGTGCAGGCGTACGCCGACGCGGTGCGGATCTACATCCAGTTGTTGAAGAACGCCCTGCCATAGGCTCGAGGTCAGCCCGCGCCGCTCGCCAGCAGGCTGATAGGCGTGGAGTGCGTTGCCCGCCACGCGGGCAACAGGGCGCCGCCGAGCGTCGCGGCCACCAGGAGGGGGGCGAAGCGCACGGCCGCAGCCGGGTCCCACGGGGGGAGCCCCGCGGCGACTGACGCCAGGGTGCCCCAGACGACGAGACCCGCCCACCAGCCGATTGCCACCCCGACCAGCGCGACGCCCGCCGCGCGCGCCAGCACGAACCGGAGAACGTGCGCTCGCCGCGCACCCATGGCGCGGTGCACGCCGAGCTCCAGCAGGAGCGACCTGACCCACAGCTGCATCACAACGAAGGTCCCGAAGGTCGCCAGCACGAGGATCACCCATCCCTCGATACCGAGCATGCGCCCGAACCAGACCAGCGGTGCGGCTTGCTTGACCAGGAACGCGCGAAAAGCCATTCGCACTACGCTCACATCGGTTGTGCCGAGCGCGTCCCGCAGGTCGTGCGACACGGCGCTGGCTCGCGCGGCATCACGGGGCGCCCGCACCAGGAGGTCCACCGTGGGCGCCGGATGCTGCAACACGCTCAGGTAAACCGCGTCCGACGGTTGCAGCCCCGTGCCGAATCCGGCCGGCCGCTGGTCCTCGACGACGCCGACCACCCGGTACCAATCGCTCCGCTCGCCGCCGACCAGGATGCGCCGACCGACCGCCTTACCGTTCTGAAAGTGGTGCATGGCGAGCGAGCGACTCAGCACCGCGACTCGCGGTGCCCTCCATCCGTCGCCAGTCGTGATTCCACGGCCTGCGGATACAACCAGGCCCATCGTGCGGAACGTGTCGGCGCTAACGAGATAGTGCGTCGCCATCACCGGTTGCAGCGGCAGCGAGATTCCTCCCTGCGTGCAATTCCCGCAATCCGTTGTCACAAGGTCCACGATTCCGGATCCCAGGAGGGCCCCGGGGCTCATGAGGCTCACCGAATCGAAGGTACGGCGGTCCGTCAGGCGCTGGAGCAGCGCCGTGTATTGCGCCGCCCGCTTCGCCGGCGGGACCGGTGCCGCGGTGATCTGATACAACTCCCCGACATCGGACGTGGGTCCGCCTGACGTGACCAGTCGACCGGCCTCTCGGTCGAGCAGCGCCGCTGCGGTCAGCACGGTCAGGCTCAGTCCGAGCTGGATGGCCGGGACGCCCAGGTGGAGCGGTTTCCCCGTAGCGCCGGGGAGCGGCGACGTACGTGAGGGGAGGGCGAGCGGTGCGAGAGCGCCGAGCACGACACCGCAGAAGGTCGCGACGATGGTCAGCAGGTTCGTTGCCTGCGACGTTGGGCCGATCGTCTCGGGCCAAGCGGCAATCATGGCGCGCAGAGCGAACGCTCCCAGGACTGCGCCGACGACCAGGGCGATACACGCGATCATTGCCCCCTCGACGAGTGCGGCGCCCAGTACTGCGCGCCGTGACGCGCCGACGGCCCGATGCAGTTTCACATCCTGGCGTCGCTCCGCAGCGCGGGCGGCTGAGAGGGAGACGATCGTCAGGGCGGCCACGGCCAGAACACCCGTGGCGACGCCGAGTAGCAAGCGGAAGAGGATCTCGAGTGCCGCTCGTTCCGTGGCCCCCGGGCCCCACGCGAGGCTGCTCCAGCTCATCCCTAGAGTGCCCCCGCGCCAGGCTTCGACGCGGAGGCTAGTGGAGGCGTCGACCCCGGGCGGGGGTACCAGCGATGTGACGGGGAGCAGGGCTGCGAGGCCGACGGCCGCCGTTGCGGAAATGAGGAGGGCCGATCTCCGGTAAGTACGCAGGGCCCACAGGGCGGGAGCGACGATGCGGCGCGGCATCACGCTGGAACCCTGCCACGGCGTCACAGAAGGGTCAAGCCCAGCGGCCGGAGCCCCTCAGCCGTAGTCTCTCAATGACACCGACCACCCGGACTCCATTGGGAGGATGTATGAGAGCGCATCCCTTTCTACTAACGACCCTGCTCGCGCTCGCGGCGACCGCCGCACCGGCCCAGACGCCGATGCGCGGCGGGGCCCGTCGCATGGAGCTGCTCTTCAAGGACATCACGCTCACGCCGGCGCAGCAGGCCAAAGTCGACTCGATCCAGGCGCGCTACAGAAGCGAGCGGCCGTCCTTCACTCCCGGCACGCCCCCGGACTCCGCGACGCGCGAGAAGATCCGCGCCCTGTTCCAGCGCGAGCGCGACGACCTCCGCGCGGTGCTGACGCCGGACCAGCAGAAGACGTTCGATCGCAATGTCGAGGAGATGCGCCAGCGGCGCCCCGGCGGAGCCTGACGGTTCAGTCGAACAAGCGCTGCCGGTGGTCGATCTCGCGCACGACCCTGATGGCGAGCACGGTCGCCACGATGCCTACGGCGCCGACGGCGATCCCCACGTGGGTGGCGTCGCTCAGCTGCTCGGCGGTGCGGGCGTCGCGGGCCAGGCGCGTGAACACGGGCTCGAGCACGGCCCAGGCCAGCGACATGCCCCACCAGCCGCGCAGCAACACGGGGGCGGGCAGGTCGTCGTACCCGTCGCGGTCGTTGCGCGAGTCGCTGCGCAGCCAGAGGTCCTTCATGACCTGGTAGGCGCGCACCACGTTGACGAACGGAATGAACCAGTATCCCACGGCCCAGGTGGGGCTGAAGCGCACCCGCTTCGACCCGACGAACACGAGATTCGTGTAGGCGCGGTACAGCCACACGAGCCACAGCACCGCCGTGCACGCGAACGCCACGAGGTTGAGCGCGTCGATCGTGCGGGATCGCGCGTCGGCCCGCTGCTCTGCGTCGGTCCGCCAGCGCGCGTCGCTGGCGGCGACGTCGGCGGGCAACGGTTGCGCGTCGGCGACCGCGGGAGCGATGAGAGCGCGCTCCGACAGGCGGGACGCCATCGAGCCGGCTTCGAGCACGAGGCAGGCGAGCAAGAGATACGTCGTCCACTGCGCCACCGACACGCGGCGAACGGGATGCCGATCGTCGGACATGGAGTGCGCGGTTTGGCCGGTGCAAAATCCTGCAATCCCTGTGCCCGTTGCCGGCTCGTTGCACGCCCGCCGCACGTCCCCCTACCTTTCTCCAGTGCCAGCGTCCGATACTCTGCAGGCGCGCGTCGAGCGCGCCTTATCCCAGCTCAAGAACCCGCGCCGCGGCGGCGACGTCCTGACCGCCGGCATGGTCAAGGACCTCGCGGTGGACGACCGCGGCACGGTCAGCTTCACCTTCCTGCTCGGCCGCGACGATCCCGGTTCCCTGGCCCGCGACGTCCGGAAGGCGGTCCAGGCCGTGCCGGGTGTGACTGCGGTGCGCGTGAGCGTGACGGATGCGAGTGCCGCAGCGGACGCCACCGCGCACGGCGCACCGCGCACCAGCTCACCCGGCGTCCCTCCCCCCTCGACGCCCGTCGAGCTGCCGCACCTCGGCAAAGTTCTGGCGATCTCGTCCGGGAAAGGCGGCGTCGGCAAGTCGACCGTGTCCGCCAACGTCGCGGTCGCGCTGGCGCGCGCGGGGCACCGCGTGGGTCTCATGGACGCCGACATCTATGGGCCCAACATCCCGCGCATGATGGGCGTCGATCGCAAGCCGGAGGTGCGCGGAGGCAGGATTCAGCCGCTCGAAGCCCACGGTGTGAAGCTGATGTCGCTCGGGCTGATCGTCGAGCGCGACGCGCCCGCGATCTGGCGCGGGCCGATCATCATGAAGGTGATCCAGCAATTCCTGCGCGACGTGGACTGGGGAGAGCTCGACTACTTCCTGGTGGACCTGCCGCCGGGCACCGGCGACGCGCAGCTGTCGCTCGCGCAGACGGTGCACATCCGCGGCGCGGTTATCGTCACCACGCCGCAGGAGGTGGCCGTGGGCGACAGCCTGCGCGGCGCGAAGATGTTCGAGCGGGTCGGGGTTCCCGTCTTGGGCGTGGTCGAGAACATGAGCTTCTACGTGTGCGCGCACTGCGGCGAGCGGACCGCCATTTTCCTCGCGGGCGGCGGCACCCGGCTCGCGGACGAGTTGGGCGTGCCGCTGCTGGGCGAGGTGCCCCTGCAGGCACAGCTGGCGGATTTGGCCGACACCGGGCGGCCGATCGTCGCCGCCCAGCCCGATTCGCCGGCGGCGCGGGCGCTCGACGCGATCGCGCGCCGTCTCGCCGACGCCCTCGCCACCGTCGCGCGCTGACGTGCGGCTCCTGCTCGCCGCGCTGTCGCTGCTGCAGAGTCCCCACCGCGTCGATCGTCCCGAGCTGCGCGCCGGCCTGGACACGCTGTATGGCGGCGGCTTTCCCGCCGCCGCTGGCTACTTCGCCGAGCTCGCTCGCCAGGACAGCGCGGACCCGGCGCCGCTGATCTTCGAGGCGAGCGCCTATATCTGGTGGGCGGCGGCGCTCGAGAACGACGAGTACGAGGCGGCGCGCATCGATTCGCTGCTCGATCGCGCGATCGCCCGGGCCGTCGCCGCGCCGCGCGGAGCGGCACGCGACTTCTGGCTCGCTACCGCGCTCGGCTACCGCGCCCGCCAGCGCGAGCTGCACGGGCACTCCTGGGGAGCCGCCAAGGACGCCAAAGCCATGCGCGACGCCTATGCGCACGTCCTCGCCGCCGACTCGAGCTGCGCCGACTGCTACCTCGGCCTCGGCGTCTATCAGTACGGTCTGGGCCGCGCCGGCGCCCTCGCCCGTTTCGTGGCGAAGCTGGTGGGCTTGGGCAGCGGCAACGCGGAGCAGGGGATCCGCTATATGCGCCGCGCCGCGGTGGACGGCGACCTGGCCCGAGTGGAGGCCGGGTGGGTGCTGGCCGCCGCCCTGGTGCGCGAGGCGGCGCGCGCCCCGTCCACCAGCGCGACCCTGCGGCGCGCCGCCCGCGACGAAGTGACCCAGCTCGCCGAGCGCTACCCGGGCAATCCGGTCTTTCAGCGCTTCCTCAGGGATATCTCGCCGGCTGCCCCGTGACCTGACATGTGACCTAGCCCCTGTTGCGGTGCCGCCACTCTACCATCGGACGGGCGGCGTCCTTACGATGGGGAGAGGTTTCGGCACCCGACAGGGGATCCCGGAATGACCGACGTGCGGTGGGCCCGACTCGAGACCGGTGCGAACTGTCGCCTACGTCGTGGCGCGTGGTATCGCGTCGCGGGTCTGTCGTCTTCCGAAGCGACGCTCGATGTGAACCGCGAGCAGGTGCCGATCCCGCGCGCGTCGGTCAAGATCGTCACGACGCCTCCGCACTACTGGACCGTCGTCCCGCGCCCGCGCGACGCGCGCAGCTTGCCGGCGCTGTGGGGCGACAAGTACGCCGTGTGCCCCGGCTGCCGCAACCGCGCCCAGCTCAAGGGAGCGCCGCACACCATGCGCTGTCCGCGCTGCGAGCGGACGTTCCGGGTGGCGTGGGAAGAGTGGTTCGTCGGCGCGGGCTGAGGCCGGCCCTGCAGCGCCGCTCCACCCTACTGTAGTCCATAAGTAACGGCTTTGCGCGGTCGTGCCCCGCTAGCCCGGAGACACGGGATGACTCGGACCATCCGGTCGCAAACGCTCAGACGTCTGGGGCTGCTCCTTGCCATCGCCGCCGCTTACTTCGTGGCGGGGAGGCTCGGGCTGCGGTTCGCCGTCGTGAACCCCAACGCGACGGCCGTCTGGCCGCCGGCGGGGATCGCGCTCGCCGCCCTGCTCCTCGCCGGCTACGAGGTCTGGCCCGCCATCATGGCGGGTGCGTTCCTCGTGCACCTGAGCACCACGGGCTCGGTGCCGATCGCCGTCGCCATTGCGGCGGGCAACACGCTCGAGGGGCTGCTCGGCGCCTACCTGGTCAACCGCTTCGCCCGCGGCCGTCGCGTGATGGACCGGGCGCGGGACATCTTCACCCTCGCGCTGCTCGCCGGGATCGTGAGCACGGCCGTGAGCGCCACGGCGGGCGTGCTCGCGATCTCACTCGACGGCCAAGCGCGCTGGAGCGACTTCGGCTCGATCTGGCTCACCTGGTGGCTCGGCGACGCCGTGGGCGATCTGGTGGTCGCGCCGGCCGTGCTGCTCTGGACGCAGCGCCCCCGGGTGCACTGGACGCGGCGCCAGACACTCGAGGCCGCGGCGTTGCTCCTGTGCATCGGCGTCGTCGGGATCGCGGTGTTCGACGGTCTGTTCCCCTGGCGGAGCCGGCATTATCCGCTCGAATTCCTGTGTGTGCCGCTGCTGCTCTGGGCCGCGTTCCGGTTCGAGCCGCGCGAGGCCGCGACGGCCGTGCTCGTCCTGTCCGGCGTCGCCATCGCGGGCACGCTGGCGGGATTCGGGCCGTTCGCGCGGCCGACGTACGGCGAGTCGCTGCTGCTGGTGCAGGCGTTCACGGGCGTGACGGCCATCATGACCCTGGTGCTCGCCGCGGCGGTGGCCGAGCGGCGGGAGGCGGAAGAGCGGCTGCGGCGGCTGGCGGTGAGCGACCCCCTCACGGGCCTGTCGAACTACCGGCAGCTGGTCCAGGCGCTCGAGACGGAGATCAAGCGCTCGTCGCGCACCGATCGGCCGTTCGCGGTCGTGCTCATGGATCTCGACGGGCTTAAGACGATCAACGACCGCTTCGGTCACCTGGTGGGGAGCCTGGCCCTGCGGCGGGTGGCGGAGACGCTGCTTGGCTCGTGCCGCGGCATCGACACGGCGGCGCGGTTCGGCGGCGACGAGTTCGCCCTGGTGCTGCCGGAGACGGGCGACGCGGCGGCCTGGCACGTGGCACGCCGCATCGCCGAGCGAGTGTCGCGCGACGGGGAGCAGCCGGTGATCTCGGTGAGCGTCGGCGTCGCCGTCCATCCGCGCGACGGAGCGTCGCTCGAAGGCCTGCTCAACGCGGCGGACCGCTCGTTGTACGACGCCAAGTCGCGCCAGCGACACCGAGCACAGGCTTCCTAACCCTATTCCTTTCCTGCCTCTCTTCTTGGCGCGTCGCCTCGTGTCGCCCGGCGGACATTGGCGCGCTCTTGACGACCCCCGCGATGGCGAATATATGAACCTGCACAAACTGCCTGTGCGGGGAGGCGCGCATGGATCGAGCGTTGTCGGAGTGGGCCGACATGGTAAAGGGCCCGCGGTGGGGCCGGGTCCGAGCCGGGGTGCGTTCTCGGTTACGACGCGGTGCGTGGTATCCCGTGCTGAGCGCGGGGTCGCATTCCGTCGTCCTCGATGTGCGCGGCATGTCCGTCAGCGTGCACCATGCCTACCTCGAGCTGACAGTCGCCCGCCCCACGCGCTGGGGCATCGTAGCGCGCCCTCCGGATGCCGGGCTGATGCCCGAGAGCTGGGGCGCCTGGTACGCCGTGTGCCCGAGCTGCGCCGCGCGCGAGCCCGTCAGACAGATCGTGGGCACCATGGCGTGCACGCGGTGCGATCAGGGGTTTCACATCGACTGGAGCGCAAGCGCCCACCGGCAGGACGAGCGGACCCGTCCCGCGCCGGCGCACCCGCACGCCGCCTGATCAGGGCCGCACCACCGCCTCGTCGTTGACCGCCGGCGCCACGCTCCGGTAGCTTGCGGCGCCATGACCAGCGTCACCCGCGCGCCCGGATCGCTCACGGTCGGGCCGCTGCGCCCCGTCATTCTGCAGCTCGCCGCCCCCGCCGTGGCGATGATGGCCTGCCATTTCTGCTTCAACCTGATCGACTCCATCTGGGTAGGCCGGCTCATCGGCCCGGCGGCGCTCGCGGCCGTCTCGACCGCGGGATTCTACGTCTGGGTGCTGCTGTCGCTGGGCGAGATGGTGGAGGTGGGGCTGATTGCGGTCGCCGCGCGCCGGCATGGAGAGGGCCGCCCCGACCTTGCCGCGCGCGCCGCCGGCGCGGCCGTACTGTACGCCCTGGGCGCGGGCACGGCCGCGTCGCTGCTCGGGTTCGCGCTCACCGGCGACCTGTTCCGCCTGATGACCGTGCCGCACGAGGTGGCCGCACTTGGGGCCCACTACCTCGACACGTGGCTGCTCGGCGGCCCGCTCGTGTTCGGGTTCTTCGCGATCGAGGCGACGTTCCGGGCGGCGGGCGACACGCGCACGCCGTTCGCGCTGCTCGCCGCGTCGGTGCTGCTGTCGATCGGGCTCGACCCGCTCCTGATCGCCGGTGTGGGGCCCTTTCCCAGGCTCGGCGTCGAGGGGGCGGCCGTCGCGTCCGTGATGGTGCGGGGTGGGGGGTTCCTGATCGGCGTCGGCATCGCGCTCAAGCGCGGGCTGATCCGTCTCGACGCGCCCGATTGGCGCGCCGTGCCCACGCTGCTGCGGGTGGGCGCGCCGCTCTCGCTCGCGGGCGTGCTCCTCTCCGTGGTGTACATGTGGCTCACGCGGTATACCGCGCGGTTCGGGACCGCCGCCCTCGCGGCGCTCGGTGTGGGCCACAAGGTCGAAGGCATCGGGTTCCTGGCCATTTCGGGATTCGCACTCTCCGCGGCCGCGCTGGTCGGGCAGAACCTGGGCGCGAACCAGGAAGCGCGCGCGCGCCAGGCGGTGCGCATGACCGTGGGATATTGTCTCGCGGTCACCGTCACGACGGCAGCCGCGTTCCTCACCGTCCCCCGCTCCCTGGTGGCGCTGTTCACGTCCGATCCCGCGGTGATCGCCGACGGCAGTCTCTACCTGCGCGTGATCGCGTTCGCGCAGATCGGGCAAACGTTCGAGATCATCCTGGAGGGTGCACTCGGGGGCGCGGGCTACACGCTGTGGCCGCAGATCACGAGCACCGCGCTCACGCTGCTGCGCGTGCCGCTCGCCGCGTGGTGGTCGGGGACGATCGGCTTGCTGGGCATCTGGCTCGCGCTCTCGGTCACGGCCGTGGCGCGCGGGATCGCGATGACGCTATTCTGGCTGAGGGGGGCGTGGCGCGCGACGGCGGTATGATAACGCGGAAGTGGGAACGCGGAACGCGGAACAGGAGGGCGGAGCTCGGTACGCGTGTTCCGCGTTCCGCGTTTCGCGTTCCGCGTTCAGTCTAGTATGGCCACCCTCATCACCCTGCTCACGGACTTCGGGACCGCCGATAGCTACGTCGGCGAGGTGAGGGGTGTGCTGTTGTCGCAGGTGCACGGCGTAGTGCTCGCCGACATCACGCACCAGGTCCCTCCGGGGGACGTGCGCGCCGCCCAGTACATCCTTTCCCGTGTATGGCAGCGGTTTCCCCAGGGGACCGTGCACCTGGCCGTCGTGGATCCGGGGGTGGGGACCGACCGGCGTGCGCTCGCGGCCCAGACGGCGGGACATTTCTTCGTCGCGCCGGACAACGGGCTGCTCTCGTTTCTCTCCTCGGAGGCGCATTTCGTTTCGCTGCCGGTGCCCGCGGCCGCGGCGCCCACCTTTCACGCCCGCGACCTGTTCGCTCCCGCGGCTGGCCAGCTCGCGCTGGGCGCGTCGCTCTCGCACCTCGGCCACCCGATCACCGATCCGTACCGCTCACCGCTCCCCGCCCCTCATGACGACGGGGGAGTAGTGGTAGGCGAAGTGATTTATGTCGATCGCTTCGGTACGCTGATCTCGAACATTCCGGGTGGCGTGGTGGAGCCCGGCGTGCGTATCCGGGTCGCCGGTACGGAGATCGGCACGCTGGCGCGCACTTTCGGCGATGTGAAGCGCGGTGTGCTCGTCGCCTTCGTGGGCAGCGGCGGAACAGTGGAGATCGCCGTGCGCGACGGCAGCGCGGCGCGACTGCTAGGAGTCGGTGTGGGAGCGGAAGTGCGGGCCTGAAGGCGTCGGAACCCGCACCTTGGCCATCACGCGCTCCACGAACCCGAACTCGGGGGCGAAGCGGGTGAGCTGGGCCAGCTCGCGGAACAGCTTGCGCTCGCGCCCGGCGACCGCGCGACACTCGTCGCACCGCGCCACATGCGCGTCGCGTGCGGCGGGCAGTAGTCCTTGAGCCCAGAGCTCGATTTCGTCCGGGGTCAGGTGCTGGGAAGCAGGAGTCGGGGTCATCTTGGGCCAGCCTTACGGGGTTGCGAGCGCACCGGTTTCACTCCTTCCGATCGGCCAGGTAGCCCCGCAATTCGTTGCGGGCCCTGTGGATATACGTTTTCACCGTGCCCAGGGGCAGCTCGAGGATCCGGGCGATTTCCTCGTAGGAGTGGCCCTCCACGTGGCGTAACAGAATGCACGAGCGGTACTCCGGCCGCAGCCGCGCGATCGCCCGCTCGATCGCGCCGCCCAGCTCGCGCGCCTCGAGCTCCTGCAGCGGGGTCTCGCCCTTGTCGCCGAGCTGCGGCGTGGTCGCGCGCATCGCCTCGGGAGTGGTGGCGTGGGGCGAGCCGTCGAGCGAGAGCGTGTCGAGCTCGCGCTTGCGCAGCTGATCGATCGCCGCGTTGTTCGCGATCTTGAAGATCCACGACGAAAAGCGGAACTGCGGGTTGTACGAGCCGAGCCCGTTCAGGACCTTGATGAACGTCTCCTGGGCGAGGTCCTCGGCGAGCCCGCGGTCGCGCACCATGCGGTACAGCAGTGAGAACACGGGCCGCTCGTAGCGACGCACCAACTCGCGGAACGCCGCTTCGTGGCCGCGCTTGGCCCACTCGACGACGTCCTGGTCGCTGGCGCCCGTCAGGTGGCCCGGCCTATCTTTCGCGCCTATGGCGTCCCCCCCACGAACCTCCACAACTTTCGCAACCTCCACCAACCTCCCGCCCGCGGCGCGGGCGGCTAAGCGGTCGTACGTGCGCGACATGTTCACCGCGATCGCCCCGCGCTACGACTTCCTCAATCATCTCCTCAGTCTCAACGTGGACCGCTCCTGGCGCCGCGCCGCGGTGCAGCGGCTCGCCTGGGAACGGACCCCCGACGGCACGTTCCTCGACGTCTGCGCCGGCACGCTCGACCTCGCGGCCACGCTCGCCCGCGAGCCGGCGTTCGCGGGACGGGTGGTCGGCGCGGATTTCGTGGTCCCCATGCTCGCCCGGGGCAAGGGGAAAACCGCTCGCGCGCGTCCCGTCGCCGCCGACGCCCTGACGCTGCCCTTCGCCGACGGCCGGTTCGACGGCGCGATGTGCGCGTTCGGAGTCCGGAACCTCGCGGATTTGGACGCCGGGCTGCGGGAGGCGCATCGCGTGCTCCGGCCGGGCGCGCGTTTCGTGGTGCTCGAGTTCACCACGCCGCGGTTCGCGCCGCTGCGCGCATTGTACGTGTTCTACTTCCGGCGCGTGCTCCCCGCGATCGGCCGGGCGGTGTCGAAACATAGGGACGCCTATACCTACCTGCCAGAGTCGGTGCTCGAGTTCCCCGACCCCGACGCGCTCGCGCACCGGCTCGCCGCGGCCGGCTTCGGTGACGTCGGCTACGAGCTGCTCACCGGCGGGATCTGCGTCCTGCATCATGGCACTCGATAACCTGCGCGCCCTGATCGAGGCGATCGAGGCGCGAGGGGAGCTCGCGCGCGTCGATCACCCCGTGTCGGTAGACAAGGAGATCACTGAAATCGCCGACCGCTGCATGAAGTCCGCGGGAGGTGGGCCGGCGCTGCTGTTCACGCGACCCACGCTCGCCGCCGGCGCCGCGTCGCGCTATCCGGTGGCCGTCAACCTGTTCGGGTCGGCCCGGCGCATGGCGCTCGCATTGGGCGTCGACTGTCTCGACGAGATCGGCGAGCGCATCGCGGCGCTCTTGAACCTCAAGGTCCCCGATACGCTACTCGGCAAACTCGCCATGCTGCCGCAGCTCGCCGAGGTGGCCAAGTTTCCGCCCAAGACGGGGGGCGGCCGCCCGCCGTGCCAGGAGGTGGTGATCCGCGAGCGCGACGTGGATCTGGCGCAATTCCCCGTGCCGGTGTGCTGGCCGGAGGACGGCGGTCCTTACATCACGCTGGCGGGGGTCATCACCCGGGATCCGGGGTCCGGGGTCCGGAACGTGGGGATGTACCGAGTGCAGGTCCTCGGGAAGAACGAGCTGGCGATGCACTGGCAGCGGCACAAGGTGGGCGCGGCCCATTGGCGCGCCATGGCCGAGCGCGGCGAGCGAATGCCCGTCGCGGTGGCCCTGGGAGGCGATCCCGCGTCGATCTATGCCGCCTCGGCGCCGCTGCCCCCCACCATCGACGAGTTCCTGTTCGCCGGCTTCTTGCGGCGAGAGCCGGTGCGCCTCGCCAAGGCGGTGACCTGCGACCTCGAAGTGCCCGCCGAGGCGGAGATCGTGCTCGAGGGCTACATCGATCCGCGGGAGGAGCTCGTCCTGGAGGGTCCGTTCGGCGACCACACCGGCTTCTACTCGCTCGCGGACTATTACCCCAAGGTGCACGTCACCGCCGTCACGTCGCGGGCGGAGCCGATCTGGCCGCACACGATCGTGGGCCGGCCGCCGATGGAGGATTACTGGCTGGGGCACGCCACGGAGCGGATCTTCCTGCCGCTCCTGAAGATCACGATCCCCGAGATCGTCGACCTGCACATGCCCGCCGCCGGGATCTTCCATAATCTCGTGTTCGTGAGCATCGACAAGCAGTACCCCGGGCAGGCGTACAAGGTGATGAACGGCTTGTGGGGCCAGGGTCTGATGTCGCTGGCCAAGGTGATCGTCGTGTTCGACAAGGACGTGAACGTGCAGAACCCGCAGGAGGCGTGGTGGGTGGCGTTGAACCACATCGACCCCGAGCGCGACGTGCGCTTCACCATGGGGCCGATCGACGTGCTGGACCACTCGAGCCGGGGCTTCACGTTCGGGTCGAAAATGGGGATCGACGCGACGCGCAAGTGGAAGGAGGAAGGCTTCACGCGCGAGTGGCCGAACCGGATCGTGATGGACGCGGCGACGCGAGCGAGAGTCGACGCCATGTGGAAGGAGCTGGGGATTGAGCTCTGAAGGCGGTGGAGGGCGGTGGAGGGCGGTGGAGGATGGTGGAGGTGAACTGCGCGAGGGGCAGACCTTCGGCGGCGAAAGCCTGCTCGTCCGGTACGCGAATTTCGTCAAGCTCCCGCATACCGTGTTCGCGCTGCCGTTCGCGCTGCTGGGCCTGCTCGTCGCGTCGCGCGAGGTGGCGGTCACGTGGGGGACCCTCGGCCTGGTGGTCCTCGCCTTCACCTGCGCGCGGTTCGTGGCGCTCGGGTTCAACCGCATCGCGGACCGCGAGCTGGACGCGCGTAACCCGCGCACCCGTGGGCGCGAGCTGCCCTCGGGCCGTCTCACGCTGCGGCAGGCCTGGAGCGCCGTCGCGCTCGCGGCAGCGCTGTTTCTCTGGACCGCGTGGGCGCTGAATCCGCTGTGCTTCGCGCTCGCGCCGCCCGCGCTCGTGTTCATCGCGGCCTACAGCTACGCCAAGCGGTTCACGCACTGGTCCCACCTCTGGCTCGGTCTGGCGGATGGGATCGCCGTGCCCGCGGGGTATCTCGCGGTCACGGGGCGGTGGAGCGAGCCGTGGTGGCTGCTGCCCGCGGGCGCGCTGGCGGTGACGTTCTGGGTCGGCGGGTTCGACGTGTTCTACGCGCTCCAGGACGAGACGTTCGACCGCGCGGAGCGGCTCGCGTCGCTGGTGGTGCGGTTCGGCCAGGCGCGCGCCATTCTGCTCGCCAAGCTGCTGCACGGCCTCGCGCTCGCGGCGCTGATCCTGTTCGGGCTCGGCGCTCACCTCGGCGTCGCGTATTACGGCGGCGTCGCGCTCGGCGCCGCGCTGATCGCATGGGAGCACCAGCTCGTCAAGCCGGGTGACCTGTCGCGGCTCGATGCGGCCTTCTTCGGCGCCAACGGGCTGGTCAGCATCGTCGTGTTTCTGGGTGCCCTCGTGGATCGCGTGCTATGACGCGAGTGCGCAGTGCGCGGTACGCGGTTGCTTCGGGGCAGCGCAAGCCCTCGGTGCCACGGAAGCAACGGCGCACCGCGCACCGCGTACCCCCACCCCGTCCGCCTGCCCATCCGCGCCGCTCTCCGACGCCGAATCGGAGGGGGCGTTGAACCGGTTGCCGGTGATTTTGGCCATCACCGGCGCCTCGGGCGCGCCGTACGGCGTGCGGCTCCTGGAGGTCTTGGCGATGCACCAGGTGCCCACCTGGCTGATGATCTCGACGCACGGGTGGCGGCTACTCGCGGAGGAGTGCGGCATCACGGATGACCGCGGCTTGAAGAAAGCGACGGGCGGCGATTGGACCAGCATACGGGTGTTCGACGACAAGGACCGCGGCGCCGAGCCCGCGTCGGGATCGGGGCAGAGCGCGGGGATGGTGATCTGCCCCTGCTCCATGGGTACGGTGGCCGCGATCGCGCACGGCACGAGCCGTAGCCTGATCGAGCGCGCCGCCGACGTCGTGCTCAAGGAGCGCCGCAGGCTCGTGCTCGTGCCGCGGGAAACCCCGCTCTCCTTGGTGCACCTCCGCAACTTGACGCTCGCGACCGAGGCTGGAGCGGTCGTGTTGCCCGCCGCGCCCGGGTTCTACCACAAGCCGCAGCAGGTGCGCGATCTGGTGGATTTCGTGGTGCAACGGGTGGTCGACCACCTGGGGCTCGACATCGCCCTCGTCAAGCGGTGGGAAGGCAACAAATAGTTGCACGACGCTACGAGGCTACGTTGCACGGGGGTGCCGTGCGACTTGGGGTGATTTCCGACACGCACGGATTGCTGCGACGCGAAGTGTTCGAGGTGTTCGAGCACGTCGACCACATCCTGCACGCCGGTGACGTTGGGAGTCCCCAGATCCTGATCGAGCTGGAGGCACTGGCGCCGCTGACCGCGGTGTACGGCAACACGGACGGTCCTGAGCTGCGGGCGCGGCTGCCTCAGGTGGCCGAGCTCGAGCTCGACGGGTTCGCGATCGTGGTGACGCACGGTGACCAGCTGGGGCATCCCACGCCGGACGCGCTGCACGCGGCGTTTCCCAGGGCCGAGATCATCGTGTACGGTCACACCCACAAGCCGCTGCTCGAGCTGGTGGATCGGACGGTGACCGTGATGAACCCCGGCGGGGCGGGACGGCCGCGGTTCGGGGTCCCGCCCAGCGTCGGTGTTATGGAGCTCGAGGCGGGGATCCCGCCGCGGGCGCGGCTGGTGCGGCTGCCTTAGGCCCCCGCTCCACCACCCGCGCCATCACCGGCGCGCCGGGCGCGAGCAGCTCCAGGCCGCCCACCACGACCTGCTCACCCGCATTCACGCCTTTGGTCACTTCGACGAACCCGGGCGTGCGGACGCCGAGGTCCACCGGTCGCCGGGTTGCCTTCCCATCCACCACGACCCACACCGCGTTGGCTCCTTCGGCCGGCACCACCGCCTCCTCGGGGACGACGATCGCCTTAGGACGCACAGCAGTCACGAGATGCGCCTCGATGAACATCCCGGGCTGCAGCAGCCGGGCGGGATTGGGCACCCGCGCCTTGATGAGGATGGTTCGGCCGGGGAGCTGCACCACCGGGTCCACGAAGTCGACTTGTCCGGTGAAGTCGCGACCGGCGATGGCGGCGACACGGAACGACACCTCCTGTCCCGGCTTCAAGTCTCGCGCAAACCGCTCCGGCACCTGGAAGGCAGCGCGCTGCGGGTTCACCGTATGCAGCGACACGAGCTTCGTGGTGTTCGTGACGTAGTCGCCGAGGCTGACGTAGCGCTGTCCCACGGCACCGGTGAACGGCGCCCGTACGGTCGTGCGGTCGAGCCGGATGCGCTGCAGGTCGTACTGTGCCTGGGCGCTGCGGGCTTCCGCCTCGGCCTTTTCCAGGTCCGCGGCCGAGGAGGCGTTCTGCTGCGCCAGCTCCTTGGCGCGCGCCAGGGCCTGCTGGGCGAGATCGCGCTGCGCCTCGAGCTGCGCGACCTGGGCCTTGAGCTGGGCGTCGTCCACCTTGAAGAGCGGCGTTCCCTGGTCGACCTCCTGGCCCTCGTGCACCGGGATCTCGACGATGCGCCCATCGACCTCGGGGCGCAGGTCGATCGACTGCACCGCCTCGATCTGCCCGGTCGCGGCGATCTCGTCGCGCACGGTGTCGACCCGCGCGACGGCCACTTCGACGGGCATGCCCATGGGCGCGCCGCCGCCGAACCCCGCCGATCCGCCCGCCTTACCCTTCTTGCATCCGCCTAGAGTGATCACCGCTCCGGCGACAACCACGCACCACGCACTACGCGTCATATGGATCACACTCATTTCGGTTGCGGTTCGGGAAACAGGCGCCGGCCCAGGATCGTCTCGAGCCCCGCCAGCACGAGTCGCGTCGCGTAACGCGCCTGAACCAGGGTGGCCGACGCGTCATCGAGGTCGGACTGTGCCTTGAGCAGGTCGAGGATCGCGGTAGCGCCCGTCCGGTAGCGGGCTTGCTGCACGCGGTAGTTCTCGCGCGCGACCTGCACCTGTTCGCCCGAGAAATCGGCGGTGGCGCGGGCCGTCGTGAAACCGTCATAGGCCGCGACCACGTCGCGCTGTACCGAACGCTCTGCGGAATCGCGCACAGCCCGGAAAATGTCCCGGTTCACGCGCGCCTGACTGATCAGGGTCTGCCGCTGAAAGTTGTCCCATATCGGGAGCGTCGCCGTCAAAGTGAGTTGCGTGAACTTGGCGCTCGTCGGGTAGAAGCGGTTGTCGTAGGCGATCCCGACCGCGGTCAGACTGAGGCGTGGCAGCAGGCTGCCAAGCCGGCCGTGGTAGATCGCCGCCGCCTGGCGTTCGTTGGCCCGAGCCAGCCGATACGCCGGCCCTTGGCTCGTCGCCTCGTCGATCGCGGCCGCGAGCGTCAGGGGCAGCGCGCTGGGCAGGACGCTGTCGAGCGGAGCGGCGTCCACCGGGCCCGCGGCCCCCACCCGGCTCCCGAGCGTGAGCCGCGCGACCCGGAGGGCGGCTTCCTGCTGCACCAGACCCACCCGCGCCCGGCTGAGCTCGAGCCGCAGCTGCAGCGAATCGGTCTGCACCGCGGCCCCGGTCGTGACCCGCGCCCGCGCGACGCCGAGCTGCTGCTCGGCACGCTGGACCCGCTCCCGCGCGACACGCAGGAGCTCGCTGCCCGCGAGCACGGAATAGTAGGTCGCCTCGGTGAGGAGTGCGGAGGCAAACCGCACCAGGATCTCCCCCGCGTGCGCGCCGTCCAGCGCCGCGGCCGAGCGCGTGAGCTCGGAGACTTTCTGTCCACCCGTGAACAGGTCGTAGCGCAACCCGATCTGAGCCGAGACGGCGTACGACTCGGGCTTGAGCGTGCCGAAGTTGAAGAACTGTGGAATGTTCTTGGTGGCGTCCGTCTCGACCCCCACTGCCGGGAGCAAGAACACCGCGAACGCGCTGCGTCGCGCCCACCTTGCGTTGTCCACCTGACCGAGCGCCGCGACGTAGTTTGGGTCGAGCCCCGTGGCCCGGCGTAGCGCCTCGGCCAGGGTCACGGTCGGGAGCGAATCGTCCGGAATCGACGGGACGACGGCCGCCTGAAGCTGCAGCACCGCGAGCAGGACCAGCATCAGTCAGCCTCCACGGGTCGGGCGACGCGGACGCGGCTCGCTTGCCGCGCCGTCAGGCGGTCCAGCAGCACGTACCCCACGGGCACGACGAACAATGTGAGCGCCGTAGAGAAGAAGATGCCGCCCACGATCGCGTAGCCCAGCGGCCGCCGCGAGGCCGAGCCCGCGCCGACTCCGATCATCACCGGGATCGCGCCCATGATGGTCGCCACCGACGTCATCAGAATCGGGCGCAGCCGGATGCGACCGGCCTCGACCACGGCGGCGACCGCGTCCAGCCCGCGCGCCTTCAGCTGGTTCGTATACTCGACCAGCAGGATCGAGTTCTTGGTCACGAGGCCGATCAAGAGCACCATGCCGATCTCGCTGTACAGGTTGATCGTCCCTCCCGGGCGATGCAGCAGGGCCGCCACGAGCAGCGTCGCGAGCGCGCCGGTCACCGCGAGCGGCACGGCCAGCAGTACGGTCAACGGGTGCACCAGCGACTCGAACTGGGCGGCGAGCACCATGAACACGACCAGCAGCGCCACGCCGAAGGCGAAATAGAGCGCGCCGCCGCTCTCCCGGAACTCACGCGAGTCGCCCGCCAGGGCCGTCGTGCTTCCCGGAGGCAGCACCCGCCGGGCCAACCGATCGAGCGAATCGAGCGCCTCACCCTGGGCGAACCCGGGGTTGAGGGAAGCCGACAGCGTGAACGACGGCACCCGGTTGAAGTGGTTGATCTGCCTCGGACCCACGCCCTCCTCGACTTTCGCCAGGGCGGCGAGTTGCACCAGCTGGTCGCCACGTCCCCGCAGGTAGATCCCCGACATGTCGCTCGGCGTGTTCCGGTGAGTGGAATCGAGCTGTACCATCACATAGTACAGCTTGTCGTTCCGGGTAAACGTGCTGACCCGGCGACCGCCCAGGAACGTCTGCAGGGCGGCCGCGACGTCGCGCACGGGTACCCCGAGGTCCTCAGCCCGATCGCGATCGAAGGTGACGCGCAGCTCCGGCTTGTTGAAACGCAAGTCGGTGTCGACGTTCGTGAGACCCTTGATGGCGCGCGCCTGCGGCACGAGCGTGTCCATGGCCTGCGCCAGCCG
>WNEX01000385.1_pt1 | contig 29625 bp, 31 predicted proteins | sample 5399841 | NCBI WGS metagenome assembly WNEX01 (sample SAMN13153337, study PRJNA577476) | soil metagenome | isolation source: 40 cm grassland meadow soil 2 days after 1st rain plot 5 | place: USA:California | collected 2015-09-18 | reverse complement strand
ATCGGCTGTCCCCCGAGACCGGTTCCCGTCTGCATGCCCGGCTGACCCATTCCAAACGTATCTTTTGACGGATCCCAGATAAACTCGAACAGACGATAATTCTTGGCCTTATCGTAGACCATAACGGACTTCTTGTTGATCTTGCTGCCCACTCCAATAATGTTTCCTCCCATGATCGTGGGCGTGTCGCCAGCGGGGATTGGGGCGTCGCCACTTGCGCCCGTTGACTGATCGGCAGAAACCGCGGGTCCGGTCGTTGCCGCAGGATTCGAAGAATTCGAAGGACTGGAACCGGAACTTGGGGAGCTTGCCGGCTGCGTGCCCGCTTGGCTTTGCGGATTGAGGCTGCCTACTTGCCCAATTGCCTGCCCCAGGACAGACCCGAACCCACTGTTTGGAGCGCCGGGCCCGGCCATGGCAGCAACAGGTGTGCCCATCCCCTGAACCTGGCCAAATTGCAGATTCTGCGGCTGGGGCTTCAGGCTGCCGATGAGCTGACCTGCCGGGCCAACATAAATGAGCCTCCAGGAACCATCCTGCGCGTTCACCGGGTCCTTGTAAGCCTGGCGCATGAAACGCAGAGAGCCGATTTTGGGTTTGGTCAGGTCGTCGATGCTAGTAGGGAAACGTCCCAGTTTCCTGTAATACAGTTTTATGCCGCGCGCATATTGGCGGCCGCGCCAAATCATCTCTTTTTCTTTTTCGCGTTGCCCCTCGGTCTTGATGTTCGGGGCCGCCATTGCGGCCAGGATTAGCAGTATGGTGGTCATGAAGATCACCATCAACAGGGCGTATCCCTGTTCGCGAGGTCTTCGAGATTTTGCGCGGCTGCGTGCGGTCATTGCGGTGCACCTGGACCTGCTGCTTGCTCCTCAAGCGGAGCGGTGCCGATGCGTCCGGTAGAAATCTCTTCAAATTCGAGATTCGCGTTCCCGATTCTTATAATGCGGAAGCGCTTCAACAGCACGTCGCCCTCGCCCAAGACGTATACCTCCTCGCCGTCTGTGAAGAAAGCGCGGCGAGAGGTGCCATTGGGCACGGTGCCGAAGCCATAGAATTTTACATTCGACGGAAGAACCAATGGGGGCGGTGGCGGTGTGGGAGCTTGAGGTTCTGGCCCGTATTTCTCAAATTTCTTTTCCAGATTCGTAGCCCGCGGCGGAAGCGCTTGTGCCGGGCTGAACGGATTGCGCCCTGAACCTTTGTATTCGGCACGCCGGGCGCGCTCGATTTGTTCCATTCGAATATGGGGATTGGGAACTTGAATAATGGGATCTTCCTGCAGGTTTGGACCGGCATCAGCGGTTACAACGCGCTTGTCGCGGAAATTCCATGCCCACACAATGGCCGCGGCCACGACCAATATAAAGAGGACGCCGATTTGTCGCTTCTGCTTCATGCCCCCGCCCGAAAGAACGTCTTGAGATGCAGCCCGACTTTGATGACGTTGGCAGGCCCTTTCGTATCCTTTTGCGGGGCCAGTGCTAAGGACTCTACTTCATAAATATTCGCCGAACGTTGCAGCCCGTTCAAGAAAATAATTACGTTCTTGTAGTCCCCCTCAATGGTCGATTCCATGGCCACTTCCGTTAATCCGCGCGACGGAACGGGAGTCGTCTTGAAGCCAATATCCGGAGCCTTTAGCCCGCTTTTTTTGGCGATGTCGCGCAGTTCAGACAAAACAGAAGAATACCCGGTGCTGGCAGGCAGAAGCATATGCTCGAACTTCTCGCAATCCTTTTGCGTGCTCGGCATGTCTTCGCGGATTTGTTCTGCTCTCGCAACCGAACCCTTCAACTTCTTGACGTAGTCTTCCTGTCTAACAAATGCGGGTCCCGAAGTCAGTGGCTGCGAAGCAAGCTGATAACTATAGCCAGCCAGGGCCAAGTCGGCTGCCACGAGGCAAACCACGCCGCCCAAGATGACCCGCTTGCGGGTTGTGAAATCGCGCGCCATCAAGTCCCCGAATAATAAGTGGATAGCTGAACGACCCGTTGGTCATTGTTCGGACCGTTCCCTAATATCGGCGTGACGTCACTGCGAATCTGCACTTCTGAGAATTGCTGGGAAGTTTCCAGTGCATGGATGAACTGCAACTTGACGTCATCGCCGGCTGCGCCAAAAGTCAGGGTCAGCTCGACGTGTCCGGAGTCCTGCTTGGGCTCAACGCTGATGATGCGCACGCCGCCGGGCAGAAGGTGTTCCAGATCCATGAACATTTTCGTCCAGTTGAAGCTGCGCACCGCAATAATGCCATTGATGAAAGCCGCGCGGTCATGTATGTCGGCAACGCTTTTTTGCTTGAAATACCGCTCCAGTTCCCGTCGCCTTGCCTCGTACTCGGAGCGCTCCTCGTTAATTTTTGCCGTGCGCGCAAGGACCTCCGTCGCCGCCTTGCGGACAGAATAAACGTGCCATCCCAGGGAGAGAAAAACGGCCGCGGCAACGAAGGCAGAAAGGCTCGCGCCCGCCAGGAAGTGCCGGTGCGATTCCACCGGCTTCGTCGCCAAGTTGAGCCGAACTTGCATTTCCTGCCTATCTCCTCAAACTCAAAGAAATCTCTATTTAACTACGATGCAACATCCAGCCAACCAGTCCATCCAAGTCACGGTCGGCAAGTTGCCGCGCATCGTCTTTGATGATTCCTTCGGAGTGCGCGGAATTCAATAAGGACTTTACCTCGCAATGAAATTCCCGCTCCAGAGGCTCAGAAAACTCACCGAGTCTTATGCCCAGGCCGGCAATCCGCACCGAGGAAATTCCCTCATTCCAGGTATCCTGGTAATAAGCCGCGACGGGGAAAATCTCCTCCAGCAGCATTTGCGGGGTAAGGCTGGCGCCTTGCGCGGGAAGGTCCGTGCAGCGATAGCCGCAAAGCAAGCCCGACCGCACAATGGCTGTCGTCAGGGCAGAGCCCGAAATGCGCGCAAGCAAAACGGGCTTATTGCCGTCGAGCAGGGAGAGCGCCGCGAGCGAAGAGCTCAGGACCACACCCGGTCGCAGTCCGACTCCCTCGGCAAGCGATTCGTATTCGCGGATAATGCGCAGCCGCGCCAACGCTGTGACGATATCCACGCCCGCCTCGCGCGGAGCCTGGCGAAAATACGAGATGATGGTTTCGTCCGCCTCGAATGGCACGCTCTTTTTCAGTTTCCACCGCAACAACGGAATCGCTTCTTCCGAAGAACGCGGGAAATCCTCGAAGTGCTGCACAAAAACGCGGATCACGGGATCGGGAAGAATCAGGGCAACATCCTCGGCCTTCGTGCGAAGCCGGTCGCAGGCCTTGGCCACAGCGTTTTTTGCCGCCCCCGAATTCACCAGGTTGGTCTCCACCGCCGAGGGAATCACCGCTCCCGGCGGAAACAATTCCACCGCAAAAGCATCCGGCGCACCCGAGCGGCCCCACCTCGCCACGGCAACCCGATCCGCAGCAATCTCCATCGCCACAGGAGGATGCGGAATCGCATCGAGCCAGCGGGCCACGCGCCGAGCAAGCCCGCTCTTGTAAATGCCTTGACGAACTGCGGTAGCGCTACTCAACGAAAGTCACCTTGTTAATTTCTTTGACGCTGGTAATGCCGGCCTTTATCTTGGCCAATCCACTTTCGCGCAACGTCGCCATTCCTTCTTCGCGCGCGGCTCGCTTGATTTCAGAAGTCGGGCGACGATCCACAATCATTTCCCGGATGCGGTCGGTCAGGTCCATTAATTCGCAAATTGCCGTACGTCCGTGGTACCCGGTGCCCGAGCATTCCAGACATCCGACACCTTCGAGGAGGGTCGCATTCGCCCATACTTCAGGATCCAAACCCAACTCTTTCAATTCTTCCGGAGAGTACTTCTTGGCCCGCTTGCAATTCGGGCAGATGACGCGCACCAGGCGTTGCGCCAGGATGCAGTTCAGCGCAGAAACAAAGTTGTAAGGCTCAACGCCCATGTTCACGAACCGGCCAATCACGTCCGTCACGTTATTGGCGTGAACCGTCGTAAAAACCAGGTGGCCGGTAAGCGCCGATTGAATGGCAATTTGCGCCGTTTCCTGGTCGCGAATTTCACCGACCATGATTTTGTCCGGGTCGTGCCTCAGAATGGAACGCAAACCTCGGGCAAAAGTAAGACCCTTCTTCTCATTTACGGGGATCTGGGTGATGCCGCGCACTTGATATTCAACAGGGTCCTCAATCGTGATGAACTTGTCGTCGTCGCTTTTGATTTCATTGATTGCCGCATAAAGCGTGGTCGTCTTGCCCGAGCCCGTCGGACCCGTGACCAGCACCATGCCGTAAGGTTCATGAATATAGCGGCGGAATCGGTAGAGTTCTTCCGCGGAGAAACCGACTACGTCCAGAGTCAGGTTCGCAAATTTCTCGGAAAGCGTTTCTTTGTCGAGCACGCGCAGAACCGCGTCTTCTCCGTGGCTTGCAGGCATGATCGAAACTCGCAGGTCGATGTAACGCCCCTTGTACTTCACGCGGAAGCGGCCGTCCTGCGGAACACGCCGCTCGGCGATATCCAACTCACTCAAAACTTTAATACGCGAAAGAACCGAAGAATGATGTTCCTTGGCGATCGGCTGCATGGCGTGCTGCAAGACACCGTCAATGCGGTACTTTACGGCTACTTCCGTATCACGTGCCTCAATGTGGATATCACTGGCGCGCCTTTCGAGCGCCGTGAAAATGATGGTTTCGACCAGGCGAACCACGGGACTGGCCGTGCTATCCCGCGTCAGACGATCGCCGGAAATGGTCTCTTCGGTTTCCTCCTCCTCCTTGGACGCCTGGAGGGCAAACGCTTCCGTGGCTTGTTCCAGAACCCGCTGCGACTGCTCGGTGCGCTTCAGCAAGTCGCTGATTTGGCGAGCGGTAGCAACACGAATCAGAAGTTTCTTGACGCCTAGCAAGAGCTGGAGTTCATCGCTGCTGTGGACTAGGCCTGGATCGGCGGCAGCAATGGCCAAAACGTTGTCATGCGCCTCGAGTGGCACGAAGTTGTAACGAAACATCAGGTCCGCGGGGGTCTTGCGAATCAAGTCCGGGTCAATCCGCTGCTCGCGCAGATCAATAAACGCGTATCTGTATCTTTCCGCGAGCTTGCGGGCAAAATCGCGTTCGCGCTGTTCATCATCGTCGCCCAATGGCCCGGGCGCTGGAGGAACTGGTGGAAGTTGATCCGTTGTAGCCATAGCTCCTACTTTGTCCCGTTGATGGAGAACGAAAAGATTGGTAGATACAGAGAAATTAGAATGAACGCCACGAACAATCCCATGATGATGAGCAAAACGGGCTCGATCACGGCTACCAGTGCTCCGAGACGCAGATTCACTTCTTCCTCGTAGAACTCCGCCACACTGTTCAGCATCGGCGAAATTGCGCCACTCGACTCGCCGACTTCAATCATGTCCACCGCCATCTGCGGCATCACACCATGCGACGACAGGGAGTTAGCCAGCGATTCACCTTCGCGCACCATTTTTGTGGATTGGGCGACCGTAGCTTGCAGCAACCTGCTGGTAATGGCTTCCGTGGCGGTTTGCAGCCCCGCCACCAGCGGCGTGCCGCCGGTCAAGAGTGTTGCCAGCGTCCGGCAAAATTGCGCAACCTGGAACTTCAGCAGCGTGTCTCCGACCAACGGCAAGCGAAACTTGAACCGGTCGAACGCCGTGCCGCCCTCTTCTGTGCGTGACCAGAGAAAAACGCCAAACGCCGTAACCGCCAACGCAACCACAAGTCCCACGAAATACATCCGGTAATCCACGGTCAACGCAATCAAGATTCGCGTTGGAGTCGGAAGCTCCACGTTCAAATCCCGGTAGAGCAACGCGAACTTCGGAATGACCCCCGTAACCAGGTACGTCACAATGACGGTGGCCACACAAATCAGCAAAGTCGGGTAAACGAGCGTGGCGATGATTTTCTTTTTCACGCCCGTGCTTACACGCTGATAGCCGATGTAGTAGTCCAGAACGCCTGGCAGATTGCCGCTCTTTTCGCCAGCCAAGATCGCCGTAGAGTAAACTTTAGAGAATACGCCCGCCTGATCCACCGCTTCGGACAGCGACTTCCCTTCCCTAACCTGATCTCGAATTTGCGCGACGACTGGCCTGAGTTTCGGAGAGGTGGCCCGTGTGGCCAGAAGGTCCAGCGCCTTCAAAATGGGCAACCCTGCCTTGATTAACGTATTGAACTGCTGGTTCAGAATCAGGAAATCCGAGCCGCCCACCTGCCGCCCGGTTCTGCGGCGAACCAGGCTGCCCAGGCGTCCACCGCGCGACTCGACGGAGTAAACGTAGAGCCCGCGATCCGCAAGTTTCTGGCGTGCTTCGTCGAGAGTGTTCGCGGCCTCCACGTGCGAGAAGACACGCCCGTCGGCATTCGCCACGCGACAGACAAATTCACCCATAGAGTTTCAGTTTACCTCATCTACATGCTATGCGTAGGGGGTGCTGGGGGTTGGCCGTTCCTGACCGCTAAGGGAGCCATTCCTACGGGGGAGTTTATGGACTTGCCGATTTCTGGGCCGCCCCCAGTTCCCCGTTCACTATGGCCACGCCGCGAGGAACCTGAAAGCGAAAGAACGAATCTTCGACCTTGGGATTGAATTGCCAGCTTGCGAAACGAAACTCGATTCCTACGCCTCCTGCATCATTAACTAAAACGCGAACAAGTTCTCCGGACTCTTCAACTACTTCCAGGTATGCAATATCCTGCGCCTCGACCGAGTCTCCTGCGCGGTCGGCGTCCCTTCCCTCATCTGACTTAGACGCACCACGCAGCTCACAGTAGAGCACGACATCCGCAGAATTTTCCGGGGCCCGTTGCGGAGCGTATCCTATTCTATTACAAATCCGCGAAAGCTTCACTTCCCCGGCAAGCAGCGCCAGGGGCGTCCGCCAGTCCGTGCTTTTCTTTGCGGGCACGCGCGTCACGGTATGGTCGGCTGGAACATAAAACCAAGCAGTCTTGCCATCCACCAGGAAGACGTTCTTCTCGGGCGCTTCGTATTCCCAGCGCATTTTGCCTGGGCGCTCAAAGTAAGCCTTCCCAGCCTCCATGCGAACCAGCCGGCCGCTTTCCGAATAGCGCTCCAAGAACGTAACCTCCAACCGCGTTGCGCCTCGATACCTCTGTTCAAATCGTCTCTGAATCGTAGCCACAGTCGGCTTACCTTTGGCTTCATGCGAATCTACAGGGTTCTGGTTACACCAAACCAGCCACGGCAGAAGAAACAGGAGGGCGTACCGTTCGAGTTGAAGTCTTACTCGCAAGCACACAAGTATACCAGTGGCGGAACGACTCAGATGAAAGGGTTAGGCAAATCTCAAGTGAGATTCTTCTACGCAGCTGGCACCAGAGCTTGCCGAGCGGGACCTCAGTTGCCAACCGGCCCCGAGGTTCCGGCAACTGTCGCGACTGCGGCGCAAGCTCCCGCCCCCAAACCGATGGGGGCCGCGCCTGGAGTGACATATTTGATCACGCCAGACGCATCCGAACAGAAGGCGCGCACGCCCGTCGTTTGCACCGTATTCGCTGTGGCGTTAACCTCATAGCCGTTAAATATCCCGCCCACTTGATTTGTTCCTGCCGAAGTAAATGTGTAACCGCTCTTGCTAAAGGGTGCGACGCTTATAAGGTCGTCAAGCAAACAAGCGTTGGCTGCTGTCGCACCAGCCAGACACGCGGCGGCGGTACCGCCAAGGTTGGGGAGGGCCACTGCGTAGCCGCTGCCCCAGCTCGAGGCATAGGTTCCTTGTGCCGTGTTGATCTGACGCACGGAGGAGACTGCGCTGGACTCATTCGCGGCTATTTTGGATCTGAACAAGCTCGGAATTGCAATCGCGGAAATAATCAGAATGATGAAGACCACTATCAGTAGCTCGATTAATGAGAACCCCTTGGCAGCAGCCCTTCCCATCCTTCGGTTTGACCGAGGCCCGTGAGTATTCATATCCCACTCCTTGCCCCACGCCCATACAGCGCCAAATGCTCGCCGCCAGTAAAAAGATGCGCTAGCTTACTCCTGGCATATGTGAGAGCGCAATGAATTTAACGGGCAGGTAGTGGTGTCATTTAGTGCAAGTACCGGCGGACAGCCGAGGAGGGACAAGACCAGATTTGGGCTAGGTACGGCGAAGGGAAACTATGTGCCAAAAAGAAACGGGGAGGAATGGCTTCCTCCCCGAACACATCCTGATGCGGCGGTATCGAACTCTAGTTTCCTACGAGCAGCGTCAGGACCGTAGCGCAAGTTCCAGCGCCCGTTCCGATCGCTACACCCGTGGTGTTAGCTCGCAGAACGCCGGTCTGGTCGGAGCAAAACGCACGCTTGCCAGTCACGTCCACTACGGTTGGCGTGGCGTTCGTCTCAAACCCGTTGTTCACGCCACCTACAGGTGTATTCGCCACTGCGGCAAACGAATAGCCGCTCTTTGTATAGGGCGCGACGCTCAAACCCGAATCGATGATACAAGCCGCGGCCGCGGTTCCCGCCAAACACGGTATCGCCCCGCCGAGATTGTCTATGGCCGGCGCGTAACCTGATCCCCAACTCGAAGAATAAGTCACTTCTGCGGTGTTGATCGTTCGGAGCGAGGAAACGGCGGACGACTCACGCAAGATGCCAAGGGAAGAACCTTCCGTACTGTCCCGTTTCGGGACTCTTGCCGCGTTTTCGCATTCCCAAGGGAAAAACTTTGCTGCTTTTTCCGGACACAAAAAAAGGGAGGAAGCGAACTTCCTCCCTTTTCCTGAGAATACTAGCTAAGCGTTAGTTGCCGACGGGACCGGAAACGCCAGCCGCGGTCGGAACAGCCTGGCAGGAACCAGCTGCCACGCCAATCGCCGCGCCGTTCACGTTGAACTTGAGCACGCCCGTATGGTCATCGCAAAACGCGCGCACACCAGTGGTCTGGAACGTGGTCGGCCAAGCATTCACTTCGAAGCCGTTGAAGACGCCGTTGACGAGGAGAGTACCGGCGGCGTTGAACTGATAGCCGCTCTTCGTGAACGGAGCCTGGCTCAAAAGCGAGTCGATCAAGCAAGCCGCGGCCGCAGTCGCGGCAACGCACGGGGAGGGGCCGCCAAGAGACGGCAAGTCAACGGAGTAACCGCTGCCCCAACTCGATTGATACGTTACTTCTGCAGTGCCGATCGTGCGCACCGAACCTACGGCAGAGGATTCGTTAGCCGCAATCTTGGAGCGCAGCAAGTTCGGGATAGCGATAGCCGCGATGATCAGAATGATCGCCACGACGATCAAGAGTTCGATAAGAGAGAAGCCCTTCTGTTTCTTCATGAAGTCTCCTTGGAAGTTGTGAGGTGCGTAAGAGCACACACGGGAAAGGCAGCAAGGGGGCTGCCAATAGGCTCCTCCAGGCTTTCCTCGACCCCAAGTCGAACAAGTACTGTTTTTTCTTATGGTTACGAGAACGAGAAAAAGTACTATGGGAGTCAATCTTCGGGTTCCGGCTACTGTGCCTTCCAAAATGTGCCACTTTTCGTCACCCTCCAAAGACGCAAATCGTCATGCCGCAAAGGAACCCCTGTGGTGCTTCATTCCGACAAATCGGCTCCGATATTTTGCCGCTGCCATGAATCCTGAAAGGCAAAGATGCTTGTGGCATGGGAAAGGTGGATCCCCCCGCGAACAACTTCCTTAGAGTGACCGTTCGGAAAAGCGCATGGATTCTGCAAGTCTCTTCAGGAGGATCAGTGCCAGGGGCGGGAGGGGTGACTTCCTTGGGCTCCCGGGGTGTGACCGAGGATGTGGAACTTCCAAAGAACTCACCCCTGTTACTAGCCACAGCATTGCGTTTGTTGAGGCTACTTTGCACCGTCCGGGCAGGCACTCAATCCGGTAAACACCTGAATCTGTCTCGGGTCAATTCTTGTGCACTGTGGACGCCCCCACCACTCGTGAATTGCAACCCGACGCTTGAAGGTCCCAGATTCAGCTGTGCCTGGTTTATGGTTCCGTTCTGTTGTTGGTGCTCTCGCTGCCGCACCACGTGAACGTTGTCATGTCTATTCAGATCTAGCAGTCTGACATGACGATGATCTGGGCGGGTCCGGCGGTGGGCTGGGCTTATCTGGTGAGAGTGATCGACTGCAGCACGCAGGAAATCGTAGGATGGAATCTCTCACATCGCGGCCCGGGCCGCGTTGCAACGAATCAACCGGGGCGGTGGCGGTCGTCGGGGGCAGAGGCGATGCCGAGGCGGCGCAGTTCGTCCTGGTAATACTTCCGATGCAGCACGTCCCACTCCTCGCTGCCTTCCAGGATTTCCTTCTTTTGCGAAGTGATGCGCTTGCGGACCTCCAGCTCGATTTTTTCCTCGTCGCGAAGCATGGCGGTCATGATCTGCACGATTTGCTGGCGAATCGTGTCGCGGTCGTCAATGAATTCCACTTCGTCGCTGGCCACCAGCACATCGGTGATCTGGTGGGAGAGTCTGACAATTTTTTCGCGGCTCAGTCGCATCATTCTCGTCCAGGTTCCCTTTCCTGCCAGGTCCCTACCTCAATACCAGCTTGCGGTCCCGCGCCAGGTGCTGCTTCACCTTCTTGTACATTTCCTGGTAAGAAACTCCGGTGCTGCGCATCTCATCCTGCCGCTCCACGAGGATTTGGCGCACTTCCTCGTTCAACCGGTCTTCGACCGTCAACTCTTCGAGCATGCGCTGGCGAACCCGCGTGGTCACCGCCTCTTTCGCCTTGGTCTCAATTTGCCCGCCTTCCACCAAGCGCTTCACGACTTCATTGGCCATGTGGGCCACAAAATCCCGTACGAGCAGCATCCTTATTCGTTCCTCGGCGTAAATGTAAGCAAATCAGTGTACTGGCAGCGTGGGGAAAGTGCAAGAAATCGAGACCTCGGAAGATTGTGCAGAAACTCCAGCAAAACGCAGGCTTCGGGAGGGCATCGAGAAAACAGAGGAGTGCCTGCGCGTTGACGGTCTCGCCGGGCTTCTTGTACGATGAATTTTGTTGGGCGCTTAGCTCAGCGGTTAGAGCGTTCGGTTTACACCCGAAAGGTCGTCCGTTCGAATCGGACAGTGCCCACCATTTTAGCCCTTCCCCCGACTTCCCTTTGTTGTCTTGCTTTTTTGTGAGCTATGGCGCCCCGCCCTGATTGCGAACTGCCGGGAAACTCGAAAACGAAACTCGAGAATCGAATGTCGAAACTCGCTTCAGGTGCGCGACGCGCCCGGGGCTCAGCCAGGGCCTACAAGCCCCGTTTCTCGAAGCTTCCAAACGTCGGAGCCTGCCCTGCTTGTCCGCCTCCGGGGGCAGGCAGTTGGCAAGCTGCCGCAGAGAAACCAAAGTTCCTACCTCCTAGAGAATCTCTTCCAAATCGGTGCGCAAGAATGACTCGCAGGGGCATCCTAGAGTACGAAATGGCACAGCGGGTCAGGTGTTTTTTGTTATGTGGTTTCAAGTATTTGTAAAAGGCATGTCATGAATCGACCTTATTGCGGCAGCGTTGCCGAGAGGGTATACCCACGCTGTGCCTCAGAGTCGTGGACTCAAAGTGGCTCTTTCCTTAGCCCGGTCCAGGAATAGACGGCTCTTCGCCAAAGTCGGGTCACAAGAGAAAGGAGGTCCTGTTTTCGATATCCCACGATTTGGAAGTGATGATTAACACCAATCATTGGCGAGAAGTGCCGAAAGATAGATCAAAGTCAACACACTGCGGCCAAGGCTGTCAGTTCCCTGTGCTGACGGAACGTGGCCGCAGGATCCCGCAATCTTGGTCAGCCGTTTGAAGCGAGCTCGACAAGGCGGAGCTCAAGTTGGAGTCAACCAATGCCCAGCTCACCTTCTGAAGAAGGGACTTGCCTCCATTTTAGCGGTGCGATTACACGCGCCCCGGCAAAGGTAACGTCAGGTTCCGTTCCTTTGCCCATCCCTTTCATCGAAAAGCCTAAGGACGAGCGTGTGGACCCTGCGGAAACATCTTCCAAAGTGATTCGAATTCACACCAAAGGCGCGCATTTGTGCGGCTTTCAACACGTGCGCATATGCCTGCTGGGGGAATTTCATCCCGTGTTTCGGAAGGGCGCCGGCAGAACAGGGGACGTGCAACCAGGCGCTTTACATCCCGAATGAAAGGAGGTGAAAACTAATGAAGCATCTGAGACTCGAACTGCAGAAGCTGGAAGAGCGCATCGCGCCCTGGGGCGGCGGTGGCGGCACCGGCGGCAGCCATCACAGCGGTGGCAGCCACCATAGTGGTGGCAGCCACGGCTCGAAAGGCGGCAGCCACGGCTCGAAAGGCGGCAGCCACGGTTCCAAGGGCGGCAGCCATGGTTCCAAGGGCGGCAGCCATGGTTCCAAGGGCGGCAGCCATGGTTCCAAGGGCGGCAGCCATGGTTCCAAGGGCGGCAGCCATGGTTCCAAGGGGTAATTAACATGCCTCAGGAAAAAAACGCTGAGGGCGTCCACCAGGAGTCAGTGGAAAGCTGAACACCTGGTGGGCGATTCACTAGTAGGTGAAAGGAGGGAGATGGACGATATCCGACTCCCTCCCTTCCCCAATATATCTCTTTATGCGAAGGAAGTCATGATCTCGTGTCCTCCCAGACTGCGGAGAGATCTAACGTACCGTCACGAGCATACGGCTGAGGGGACTTGCGTCATCATCAAGCATCCGGCGTCGCGCCGTTTTTTCCGGCTGGAACACGCGGAGTACTTCATCGCGCAACAGCTAGACGGGCGAACGCCGCTGGAAACAATTCGCCAGAGAACGGAAGCGGCGCTGGACGCGGAGCTTCCTATTGAAGACTTGCACGCGTTCGTTCAAACGCTCAAAAAGAATGGCTTGCTCGAAACCGAAGATGCGGTAAAGAAAGACGAACGGCGCAAGCCAAAACGATTTCGCGGAACGGTATTGTATTGCCGCGTTCAGGTGTGCGACCCATGCGAGTTGCTAAAGAGTCTGGCGCGGCGAACGAATTTCCTTTTTTCGCGTTCCTTTGTGTCGCTGTCGGCGATATCCATTCTGCTGGCCATAACCATTACGGCGGCGAATTGGAGGGAGTTCCGGGAGGATCTGCCGCGGCTTTACCACAGTTCGGCAGCTCCGGCGATCATGCTCATCCTCTTCGCGGTGATTGTGGCGCATGAATTTGGCCATGGAGTGACGTGCACGCATTTCGGCGGCGAAGTCCACGAAATGGGATTCGCGATGATCTTTTTGATGCCCGCTTTTTACTGCAATGTGAGCGATGCGTGGCTCTTCCCCGAAAGATCCAAGCGCCTTTGGGTAGGTTTCGCGGGGCCCTACTTTGAACTATTTCTCTGGTCATTGGCCGTTTTTGCGTGGCGAGTGACCGAGCCGGAAACCTGGATTAATTTCGTGGCCTTGAGTGTGATGGCCACTTCCGGCGCCAAGACGCTCCTGAACTTCAATCCCCTCATCAAGCTCGACGGCTATTACTTGCTCAGCGATTACCTGGAGCTGCCCAATTTGCGGAGAAGATCTTTCCGGCAAGTTGGAGGCTTTCTCGAGCGCGTATTTGGTTTCGGCGATGAAAAAGACTTTGAAAAGTTGACGAAGCGCGAGCGGCGCATTTTCTGGATGTACGGAACGATTGCGCTGGCCGGTTCTTTTTCCATTTTGGGGTACATCATCGCAGGCGCGGGAAGCACACTCGTGGCGGGCCGCACGCCAACGGCCGTGCTGGCAACGCTGATGCTGCTGTTTATGAAATTCCGCCGGCGCTTCCGAAGGATGTTTGCCAATCCAAATGGCGCGGCGGGTTCGTTCGACGACATGGATTTTGACACTCACGAGGAGGACGACGAGGCAGATGCGCCAGATTCGCCAAATAACGAAGGATATCTCGATGCAACCGGAGAGACGGCTCCTCTACGCCAACCTGTGACCATGAAAAACGAGCGAACAACGGACACGGCTGTGATAGCCAACGACAAGGATTACCGGAATGGATCAAACGGCCTTGACTCGAATAGCGAGGTCTATTCCGAGAGCGACGGTTCGAATGTAGCTATCGATTCTTTTCTCGATGCGATGTACGGACGCCGCATTCGCGCAATGCAGAGCAGGCCTTCAGTCTCGGATCATCAGCCTGGAAACGGCACTCGCGAGGTAACTAGGGAAGGCAACGGTTACTCAACTCTTCCAGCACTTGAGGAGCCCCTGCCCGCAGTTCAACCCGCTCAGGACGAGCCCAAACAGAGCAAGCACGAACAAGAGACCAAGCCAGAGCGGCACGCCAAGCCCGAAAAGAAGAAAAGCCACAGGCGCGGCCGCTATGTCCGCAGGATTGTCTGGTTGGTTCTGGCGGCTTCGGGAGCCGTGGCGCTTTTTTATGTCCGATGGGAAGCGCAAGCCTCCGGCCCGCTGAACATTCTGCCAGTCCGCAACGCGGACGTCAGGACCGAGATTGATGGACTTGTGGATGAGATCGCCGTGGCGGAAGGCTCTATCATGCACAAAGGTGATTTGGTGGCTCGTTTATCCATCCGCGAGAACAAAGCGGCGCTAGACCAAGCCGGGGGGCAGATTGACCAATTGAAAGCGCAACTTCGCCTGCAAGTGGCCGGGCCCACCGCGGACGAAATCGCAGTGGCAAAGACCGCCGTCGTAAAGGCGAGAGACAGCCTCAACTTTGCGCGCGTCAAGCTGGACGCCACCAAGGAGCTCTTCAAAAACAATCTTGTAGCTCGATTGGAACTCGACACAGCAGAGGACCTCTATGCAACTTCCAGGGATGATCTGACCGATGCCGAAGGCAAATTAAAGGTGCTGTTGAATGGAACCCGGCCGGAGCAAATTGATCAGACCAAGGCGCAGATCTCCAGCTTGCAAGCGCAACAGCATTTCCTGGAGGGGCAGATCAAGCGTGCTGAAGTGCGCAGCCCCGTGGACGGCATTGTGGCCACGCCAGAGCTGGAATTGAAGGAGCTTGTGGGCCAGGTCGTGCAAAAAGGCGCCTTGATCGCAAAGGTCTTTGAACTTAAAAAGACTACCGTGGAAATTGCCGTTCCGGAAAACGAAATACCGGACGTGAAAGTGGGACAAAAAGTCGTGCTCAAAGTGCGCGCTTATCCCAATGAAACTTTCAACGGAGCAGTGACTTCGATCGCGACGAGCGCGTTCGCGCCCTCTTCTTCAGGAGAAACCGCACTTTTGCCTACGCCCCCTCCTTCTAGCAGCAACTCCGCTCCAAAGACGATCCTGGTGACAACTGAGATTGATAACGGGTCGATGTTGCTGAAACCCGGCATGACCGGGCACGCGAAGATTTTCTGTGGGCAGCGCCGCTTGATTGATCTCGTAAACCGCCGGCTGGCCCGCACAGTGAAGGTTCAGTTCTGGTCGTGGTGGTGACATGGAGAGGAGGGGGCATTCCTCATGAAGAAGGAAGTATCCGCGTACGGCGATGACAATCTCGCTAAGCCGCTCGAAAGCGAATGCGAATCGGTTTTTAGTGAACCCCAGATGATGACCGGCGCGGCTGTTTCACAAGCCGGCGCCGATGAATACCTCTATTTAATCGGCCAGCCAACCCTTAAGCAGTTCCTTCGCTTTGTCAAGGACCGCGCCGTGAATCCGGAAGGATCAGGACACCTCACGGAAGAGTGGCAAACCGCCAACGCCGTCATGCGAAGGTTGGAAAAAAAGGAAGCCGGTATTGCGAATAACCCCGCGATGGAGCCGGTCAGCCCCGATAGCGAACTGCTCCTGGAGTTTCTGAAGAATCCGCTGGTGCGAAACAGCTTCAACACCGTGCCCACTGAAGTGGCGTACGTCAACCTGAATGAACTGGTGGTCTATCAGCACCACATTGACCTGACCTTCGTCCGTCGACTGGAACAAAACCTGAAGCCATCACTCACCGAAGAGGAGATTTTCCGTTTTTGCTTGCCCAACGAGCGCGCACTGCCGCCCGCGAAATGGTCTCGCATGCACAGCGGCACATACGTGTTTGTGTCTCCTTCCAACGATCTTCGTTTTCTTGGAGTGATGCCGCTGGAGGGAGAGCACATTCAAGGCTATCCGCATCCGGGCAATTTGGTGGGAGTTGTCGGCCTGGCCGTGGGTTTCGGCTCCAACTTTTTGAATGCCATCTACGCGGAAGGACGGCTGATCCTGAACAACGGAAGTCACCGCGCGTACGCCCTGCGCGAATTGGGCATTACTCGTGTGCCGTGCATCGTGCAGCATGTTTCTTGCCGCGAGGAGTTGAACGTTCTCGCGTGCACCGCCGTCACGGATGCTCCCAACTTTTTCCTGAAGGAACCGCGTCCGATGATGCTGAAAGATTATTTTGATCCCCGGCTTCGGAAAATTCTTCCGGTGCACAAGCGAACGCGGCAAGTCACGGTGACATTCGAGATTGATGATGGGTTCTTGCCCGCGCTCTGAGCATCGCGAACAAGAAAAGCAAACACGGACTATTGCGAGGAAGGCGCCCATGGAAAAAATCAATTTATTCGAAGATGCCCTGCCGCCCGCGCTCTTTCGCCGGCTGGGACGCGCCGTGCGCGCCATCGGCACGGAACGGATGGAGAACATGGGAACCTACAGCACCACGTTTTGGTTTCCCGTGGGCACGAAGCCTGCGAACGTGGTGGAGGAGTCCGTCAGTCTCCTGTTCACGCTGGTCCAGCCGGGGCCTGAATGCATCGGGATGGAGTGGTGGCTGGGACGGCTCAAGCGCGGCGAATCACTTCCCTTCCATACCGACCGCGACCGAAGCCTGAGAAAAGAGACGGGGCAGATTGTCCACCCATTGTGGTCAAGCATTCTGTATTTAAACCGCTTCCCTTCCAGCCCGACGATCGTTCTCGAACAAGTGTTGAGCCCTGACGGGAACTCGTGGATACCGCCCAAGGCGGAATGCGGGCAGACGCTTGGCGCGGTCCCGAATCATTATGTTGTGTTTCGTGGCGACCTGCGGCACGGAGTCGTCGCGCAGGACAATGGACGGCCAGGGAATGCTCAAGCGGCGGAAGCAAAGAAAACCGACGAATTGCGTTTGACGCTGCTGGTGAATTACTGGAACCGGCGTCCCTCCCCTCCGAACTGCCGGGACTACGATGGAAGTATTTACCCCGCGCTACAGGAGGGGGTAAGGAAGCACAGTATAAGAAGCATCGCGGGGGAAATCGGCCGCGTAGGGAAAGCAGTTTGAGAGATGAACCATTCAGACCCGAATACAAATCAAGCTCTGGCAGATGGCCATTCCCCTGCCGAATCTTGCGAGCAAGCGGTTCCAGAATCCAAGCATGCTAATACGCCCGCGCTCAGCGCGTGGAAGGAGTGGGACGAATTCTTGGAGCGCCGGCCGGATACCGGCTTCATGCAAACCTCCTGGTGGATCGACTTCCGAAGCACGTACGAGTTCGAACACTTCGGCGCTACCCTGAGGGACGAGAACGGTCTGGCAGGCGGCGCCGTAATCTTGAAGTTTCAACACACGGAAGAGAGCTGCTTTTATTACATCCAAGACGGACCCGTGCTTCCCCCCGATAAAAGCGACGCCGAAGCTGTTTTCGAGGCCGTTCTTGAGGTCATCGAGGAAAGGCGCAAAACGGAGCCCTGCGTGGTCAGCCATTTGCGCATCGAGCCTCGATGGCTGCGCGTGCCTGATTTTGTGCGCGGATTTCGAAGCGTCCCTCCTCTTGCAGACCACTATTTAGAAACGCGAGACACACGCTGCATTGATTTGCGGCCTTGCGAGAGCGCCATCCTGGCGCAGATGAAGCCGAAAGGGCGCTACAACATTGGCGTGGCGAGGAGGCACGGCGTTTCCATTGTGGAAGATACCTCAGAGCGCGGTCTTGCCGATTTTCAGGCTATCTATGAAGAAACGGCTGCCCGCCAGGGAATGGAAGCAAAGCCGCCGGACTATTTTGAGACGCTCCTGGCTTTGGCCTGCCCGGACAATCATGCGTCCTTATTCTTCGCGGAATATCAGGGCGAGCGGCTGGCCACTGCTCTGGTCCTGTACTTCGGGCCGCGCGCGACCTATTTTTATGGCGGCTCGCGCACCCTTAATCGTCATGTGATGGCCCCGTACCTGATGCATTTCGAGATTATGCTAAAGGCAAAGGCGCGGGGCCATGAACGGTACGACTTATGGGGGATTGCGCCGCCGAACCAACCGGATCACCCGTGGCAAAATTTTTCAGCGTTTAAGGCCAAGTTCGGCGGAGAAGAGGTCCATTTGGTGCCTACTCTCGACCTCGTTTTCGACGCCGGGGCGTACGATCGGTACATGGCGATCGAGAATTCCTTTTGACTCTTAAGGGAATGGGGTAGGCGCCCTAAGGTGGAGTACTGACAAGGCCATTCGACAGGACTCGCCGTTGGCAGAGCATTGCCGTTCGCTGCAGTCTCGCAACAGGCATGCTTCTGTGTCTCAACGCCGTGACAAGAAGAGGGATAGCGGCCTGGCATTTTCAGAAAAAGACGCCAGAAGCCCTGCAAGCCGCAATCCGCTGGGATCCGCGCAACGCACAATACTACGACGCGCTGGCCACGATGCGGCACTTCTACGCGGATACTGACAACCCTGATGAACAAGTAAAGCTTTACCAGCGGGCCGTGAACCTGAGCCCTCAAAACGCTTTGTATTGGGCAGACCTCGGCACTGCTTTCGACTGGGCAGGAAACCGCAGTGAGGCCCTGCGCGCGTTCGAACGCTCCAAAGGGCTCTTTCCCGCTTCGCCTGACGTGAATTGGAAGCTGGCGAATTTCGAGATTCGCAGTGGTAAGACTTTGGAGGGCCTGCGCACGTTGCGCAAGGTTCTTCTCGGAGGCGGAGTGCCACAGCAGGATGTTTTCGCGCTCGCGGAAAGGGCAACGGAAGATAGAAAGACAATTCTTGAAGAAATGGTGCCCAAGGAGACGGCTACCTTAATCGCTTACTTGAACTATCAGGCTGGCAAAGGCGACGCGCTCGCAGCCGAACAGGCATGGAGCAAACTGCTCGCGTTGAGGCTACCCTTCGAGTTGTCTGAAGCGTTTGTCTATCTTGACGCTTTGATCCAAAAGCGGCAGACGGAGCAACTGGCCGAGGCGTGGTCGGCCCTTGCCGATCGATTTCCACAAAAGGTCGGCTCGCTTCGTGTGACTCCCAGTCTCGTGACAAACGGAAGTTTCGAGTCTGACATTTTGAATGGAGGGTTGGACTGGCGTGTCGTGCCAATAGAGGGAGCGACCGTCAGCATTGATTCGCGAGATGCAGTTGACGGCGCGCAGGCCGTACGCATCGAATTTGATGGCACGCGAAACGTTGACTACGGCCATTTGCTTCAGTACGTGCTGGTTCGCCCGAACACACGATATCGGTTCTCCGGCTACATTCGAACCGATGCGATCACCACGGATAGTGGCCCGCGTTTTCAGATTTTTGATGCCTACGACTCAGGAAAAATGTTCGCGGCGACAGAGAATGCTATAGGAACGTCAGGATGGACGGAGCAGCGGCTGGAGTTCAGAACGCCGTTGAATACTCGATTGATAGTTGTCCGGGTCGCGCGTCCGCCAAGCTCGAAGTTCGACAACAAAATCCGTGGGACCATGTGGGTCGACAAACTAAGTCTGTACGCCGAGGAATAGGAAGGAGTCTTGTGTCCGGGCTGCTCGTAACTGCTTGAATAGGCATAAGTTAGCGGAGTTTTGATAATGAACCAAGGGTTCACGCAAGAAGCGCCGGCATTCTGTTACTTGTTTTGCCGCTATTTCCAATGCCTTCAAGTATTTGCCTGATTGAAGGCTACAGAAAAGCAGGGACATAATTCATCCGTTGAGGTTTTGTTGCGACCGCCCTCCTGCAACAACGACGAGGCATGCAGGACAAACTCCAAGGCATTGCAAACACGCCCGCAGTAACAGAACGGCGCGGCTGCCCACGGCTCCGCGTTACCTCGTTAATGTACATAGACATAGGCAGCGTGAACGGAGGGATTGTCACCTCCCTGAGCGAAAATGGGCTGGCTCTAACGGCGGGCGCCACCTTGGGGAACGCCGAGTTCGGGGATGGGCCACTGCGAATGCAAATCCAGTTCCCTGGAACCCCCGAGGCACTTGAGGCAAGCGGGGAGATTGTCTGGACGGGTTCATCAGGAAAAGAAGCGCGCGTCCGCTTTGTTGCCATCGCGGAGAAGGCGCGGGACCAAATCCGCAGGTGGATTTCCGATCAGGCTTACACTAACGGGCTAAGGCCGGAGCCGCCCAAACTCCCTAAAATGCGATTGCCGAATTCCCCGCCCGCGAATACGCACGGGCCTAGATTTTCTTTCGCAGACGTTGCGAGTTCTCGAGTCGATGCGGAAAGCGAGACAGGACTTGAAGACTCTCCGGAGATAGCTGGAGAGCCCGGTGAGCTTCCTCCTTTGCAAGTAGGAACTGGCACCTTCCGTGACGGGGCCGAAGCAGTCGCGTCGGCCTTTGAAAACCCGGCCTTTGCTGAAAATGGGACAGGAAAGATTCGTTCGCCTGCTAACGAACAGACAGCTCCCGCAACATCGGGCCAGGATCTCCAGCGGCAACCCACTCCCTCCATTCCAGAACGGCGCCACCATGCCCGCCGCCAAATCCTGTTGTTCACTTACGTGGTGCTGGGTGAAGACAATGGCGGCCTTGTTTTCAACCTCGGCGAAGGCGGGTTGGCGCTTACGGCAGCTGCGGCTTTGCGAGAGCATCATTTTGGAAAGATGCGCGTGCGGTTTCCGGATTCGGCGGATTGGTTCGAGACCAGCGGCCGGCTCACCTGGAAAAACGTTTCCGGTAGAGAGGCGGGGATCGAATTTCTAAACCTTCCGGAAGATGCGCGCGCCAGAATCAGAGAGTGGATTTCGCAGGGAGAGCCGACTGGGGATCTTGGCACCAAGGAAGATGAGGGTCGAACAAATCAAATACGAGTGCAGGAATTACCGGGTTTTATGGAACCGGAGGAGTCCTCGACAGAATCCTTCGAAGTCCCCGCGTCTTTTGAAGAACAGCCATTTGAAAATCAGGCCTTTGAAGAACACGGTTTTGAAGATCGAACGAGAACTCCCGCCGCTGCTTCATCCGCATTGTTTAAAACTGGGATTAAAGGAATCTTTGAAAGAGCCTCGCTAAGAAGGCGCGTCGCCAAAATCAAACCGCCTCGGCTCCCCGACCACTCAGCGAGGTTGCGAACTCGCTTCGCCTCTAAGGCTTTGAGCATTGCCGCTGGTGTGGCATTGGCAGTGGGCGGCTGGATGTTCTTGCAGCGGACTTCCTTGAACGAAGCCAGCGGGATTATTGCGCAGAACGTGCCTAGTGCTCAGCCTTCACACGAACTTACACAAGAACCTGACGGTCCTACGCAAACACCTGACGGTGCGAAACCACAAGGCGGCGCAGCCGAGGCAACACCAGACCCTCCCGTTCAACTCAGGGAGAACACAAACGAGGATGCCGCAACACAAACAGGCATCGCGAAACCTTCGGTCCAGCAAATCGAAAGCGGAACCTCTACACTGGATTCCTCAAAAACCGCTGCGGGAAGCGCGAACTCCGGGCCCGAGCGCACATCGAAAGAAAAACCTCATAGCGGCAGAGCCTTAGCACACGTCCCGATTGCAGGTTCGCTTCCGCGCAGTTTGGATCAAGCGCAACGTCCAGCGCCCTCACAACGTGAGCAGCAAACAAAATCACCCCAAACCATTGCATCGGCCTCCGCTCACTCGTCGGAGAACAAACTTTTAGAAAACAAGCTGGCGGAGAGTAAACCTGCTGAAAGCAAGCCCGTGCAAACCGCTCCATCCTTCCCCGCGCAAAACAAAGACCTCAACGCGACGCCGCGTGCACTAAACTCCAATCCCGCTCAACCTGCCGCCGCGCCCCCTGTCGATATGGAGAAAGAAAAACCGTCTATCTCTCCGAAGCAACCTGAGCCTATACTCGCGCGAACACCGGTCGTGACCATCAGCTTCGATCCTTACCCTTCGATCCGCATGCCAAAGACGGAAAAATTGAAGAAATCGCCCCAGGGAAAAAGTTTGCAGATGGGTCGCCTCCTCATGCGCGTTGACCCTGTTTATCCAGACGAAGCCAAGCAACAAGGCGTCGAAGGAACTGCGAGAGTGCACGCCATTTTCAACCGTGACGGCTCAGTGCAAAGCGTGATTTCTGTGAGTGGCCCGCCATTGCTCGTGACTGCCGTAATGAGTGCAGTACGGCAGTGGCGCTATTCACAGACGGTTCTCGGTGGGCAAGCGATGGAAACGGAAGAAGACGTTACCGTTCTATTTCGATTGGCAAATCCCATTACCAAAAACTAGATCAAGCGTTCTATGGCCCCGAAGGGCTCACGGGCGCCTTTCCTCCGTGCCCCAGGACCACCGCCGCCACCCCTGCGCCTCCACCGGCCAAACCGAGGAGAGTCCAACCTTTCTTTCCCTTCAGAGTTCCCGGCACTCCAGAGCCCAGGGACTTCCCGCCGGATTGCTTTTGAACCAGCATTTGTCCGCTAGGGGTAACGCCCACGGCTTGGCCAGCCTCCAGGAGCCGGCCAGCGGTCCCTTCCAGCGAGAGCGTGCTAATGTCTCCGTCCAGACACGTGACAAGGAATGTTCCATCGGCTTGGCGCTCAATCTTCGCGGAGGTGACTCTGGAGCGCACTGCGGGAACCACGACAACGCCTCCCACGCGAACCTTGATACCAGACGGACCGCTGAGGGAATCGATCACCGCCGTGCCCGTCTGTAGTTCGGCCACGAATTGAGGGTCGCCTGCAAGCGACACCTGCGTCTGGGACCCAATCTTCAGCGTGCCATTGCCAGTCATTGTGAACACGGCCGTGCTGTTTTCGCCGGTTCGTACGGTATCGCCTGGGAAAACCGTGGACTCTACTGGAACCGGCTTGTCGTTTACATAGACCTCCCCGGTAGCGCTGAGCGAACCAAGCGGGTACTTCCTTGAATTTTGCGCCTGGTCTTGCGTGGGTGCGGCGCCGCTAGCTGGAGCGGATAAAAAGGAACCTTGCAACCCCATGGTTAGGACAACGGCGAGAATCGTCCTTGCAACACAATTGGCTTTCTGACGCTGGCTTCTAGCAGCAAGGCACACGGAACGCAGTTTCAAACTCAAAAGCCTTATGAATATTTCTCGCCAGACGAACACTTTGCTGTCTCCTTGCGAGAAAGTGCGCAAGCTTCGGATACCCAATTCTGCCCGACGCGGCTGGAGAAAAGCTCTAGGGTGTTTTCCTGCATTTCAAATCCGGACTGCACCTTATCGACGGAATCGCGCTCCTTCCCTAAGCTGACCTCGGGACGTGAACATCGAAAGGTAGCGGGTACCCAACACGCGTGGGACCGTAGGGATCGGGCTGACGGTTCGGGGCAGTGGGGGGATTCGCGGTGTCGATTCCTTCATGGTAACAAGACCTCCTGACCTCTCAAATCGAAATGCGTGCCAGGAAACGGCGCCGGTATTGTCTCTTCCCTTGCCACGTTTCAAATCTAGAGTATTCGGCTTAGCTTCGGAGTTCGGGTTGCGCGACAACGAATGGCAGCAAACCCTTCTTCCCCAGATTGCGCTCCAATCATTCGGCCTTTGCTCCCATGTAATCGGAAACCGCTCGCTGCGGCAGGACGGCATTCCAGACTTGGGTAGGTTAGCTAAGAGGATTCTGGATTTGGCGATATCCTCCGCGGCTTTGCTGGTGCTTTGGCCACTGATGCTTCTGATTGCTATCGCCGTAAAGCTGGAATCGCGCGGCCCGGTCATTTACGCGTCCTTTCGCGTTGGGAAAAACGGCGTTCCCTTTGTTTGTTACAAATTCCGGACGATGGTCCCCGGAGCGAACCGTCTTCGAAGAAAGCTGAATCATCTGAACCAGCGGCGAGGCCCCTTCTTCAAGATTGCCAATGATCCCCGCGTCACGCCGCTAGGCCGATTTCTTCGCAAATACAGCCTGGACGAGTTGCCGCAATTCTGGAATGTCCTCAAGGGCGACATGAGCCTGGTCGGACCGCGCCCTCATCCGCTCGAAGACGTAGAGCAGTACAGCTCAGGACATGAACAGCGCCTGGAAGTAATTCCAGGCATGACCGGCCTGTGGCAGGTGACCGCGCGCGAAAATCCATCGTTCGAAACTTGCATGCTGCTGGACGTCCGCTACATCCGGAATTGGAGCCTCTTGCTCGATTGCAAGATCTTGCTGCGAACCATTCCAGCGGTGCTGGCGGGAGAAGGACAGTAAGTTCGTTCGTCCGAGGTGTGTTCTTGCATTTTGCTCTTCCAGTTCGACGCCACAAGATTCTTCTGCTCCGTCGAATGCAAAATCACTCGGCCCAGAACAGCGATCCGGCTCTCGCCACGCCCGCTGATTCTGCGCAACCCCGGAACCAAGTCTTCGTCGCTCGCCAAAAGCAGACCAAAGGGCGGATTATCAATGGATGGCTGATCCTCACCGTGATATTGGGAGCTGTAATGACTTTGGCCGACGGTCTAACACGCGCTCCCAACCCGTGGATGGAGCTCGCTCCTCCACAGCCTTTGGAATATGAGCCTTACCGAGCGGCCTTTCTGCTGGCCGCCGTCGCGTTTCCCTTGATGTTTGCTTATGCGAAAAAGGCGCACATCTCCCTGGCTGAAACGCTGTTTCTTTGGTTTGTATTTTGCACCACCGCTTACATGAAAGATTTTTCATACCTTCGCTTGCCCGGCGCCCCTCTCTTCGTCACTGATGTTATCCTGTTCGTTCTACTCTTTTTGATTTACATTTCTCCGCGCCCTCGCAGTTCTCGCCGCCCTCTTCTTTTGGACATCTCCCTGGCGTTTTTTGTTGCGGCTGGTGCGCTTGCCGCTGTCCGCGGTTTCCTGGCGCATCGTGAACCCATCTTAGTGCTGCGGGATTCTGCCCTCATTGGCTATTCACTGTTCCTGGTGGTTGGATATCACCTGCTCGGGAGTTGGCTGGCAATAAGGAGGACGGCAGTTTGGTTCCTTCTTGGCACCTCGTTGAGTGTTCTGAATGGATTTGGCTGGCTGCTTGCTGCTCCCGAACAAAGGCGCCTCATCGCCCCTGGAGTCTATGTCTTGATTTCGCTCCTTGGCGTCGTGGTGATGATGGCGAAACGCCTCATCCGGCCACGCGTAGGCTGGATCCTCGTAGCGCTCTTTTCTCTTGGTCTGCTCCTCGCCAACACGCGGACTCTTTTCGTTTCTCTTGGCGTCCTGGCTTTGCTGGCGTTATTCGTTCCCAAACTCCATCGCGGAGAGATTTTCTCGGCTCGCCTGGTGAAAGTTCTGCCCGCCTTTGCGGCGCTGGCTTGCTTGTTCGCTTTCTTTGTCTTCCATTTGCAGGCCGGCCGAGAGCTCTCAACGCGCGTCGCTGAGGAACTGGCAAGAGGAGTTCTTCACTCCAATGACGACCCCAACTGGCAATTCCGGCTCACTGCCTGGAAAGAGGCTTGGAGGCGCTTCGAAGAATACCCTCCGGCCGGCGAAGGATTCGGAAATCTGTTTAACTTTGAAATTTGGGACAATGATCCCCGCCCTCACAATACCTACCTGACGGTGCTGTACAAGATGGGACTCCTGGGTTTTCTTCCCCTGTTTTCCATTCTCGCCTGTTTCTTCTGGCTTGCCCTGCGCGCCATGAAAAACAATTTGGGCACTAGCGGCGTCCATTTTCTGCAAATTGTAATTCTGGCCCAAGCCTCTTTCTGTATTTGGGGCGAAGCGAATTTCGTCCTGGAGAGCCCTTTCTTGGCCTCCCTCTTTTGGACAGGGATGGGTATGGGTTTTCGTCTGATTCACAAGTTAAACGGCAAAGGGTCATTGCCCATTCTGCTTCATCCTCTTCCCGGTAACAAGAAATTCATTCAGGGAGTCCGCGGGGCGGCGCTGTGATGCATCCGCAACGCCATGAAACCACGAGCACTTTGGAAGCTGCCGCCCGCGCAAACTCTTTTCGAATGACGGCAACCAAGTGGCATCTAGTCCGCATGTTCGAAGCCATGGCGAGACTGGTAAAACCACTGATTCCACCTCTACCGCCTCTGACAAACTCCGCCGAATCACCCGCCCGCATTCTTGTGGTCGAATTCTGGAATTTGGGTGACCTCGCCATGCTCGTGCCTTTTCTGAGCAATCTTCGCAGGGCTTTTCCCAGCGCGAGAATTTCGCTTCTTCTCAACTCCGCCTTCGAGCCTCTTTTGCATGGACAAGGATTAGTGGATGAATTCATTCCCGCGCGCGCTCCTTGGGCTCGCCATTTCCACCGCTGGCGGAAGTACAACCCCTTCTCCTTAGACTGGATTGTGCTCGCGCGTACTATCTTCGCGCTCCGCAAGCGCCAATTCGATTGGGGCTTTGCTGGCCGCGTGGATGTCCGCGACAACTTTTTACTCTGGCTGAGCGGCGCTCGCCGGCGGATTGGCTACGGTTTCGCCGGGGGCGGCGGTTTTCTTACCGACTCAGTCTCGCCCGACCTGACCCGCCCGCATCGTACCGATCTTTGGCTCCATTTACTCGAAGCCCTGGGTGTGTCCTCAGACCGCCCTGAGGTTCGCTTTCGCCTGCAGGCCTCGGACCTGTCTTTCGCTCAGTCATATCTAGCGGAACTGGGTATTCCCGCCTCTGCACTCCTCGTAGGGATTCATCCAGGCGCGCGCATCGCCATTCGCCGGTGGGGGGCGGACCGCTTCGCGGAAGTCGCTCGCCGGCTTGTGAACGAAACCGACGCGCATATTCTTTGGTTCCATGAGCCTGGCGCTTCCCTCCAAGCGCCGCATTTGCGTCGCTTTCACTCGGTGAGCTTGGATTTGCACCAATTTCTGGCCGTGCTTTCCCAGTGCGGACTCCTTATTTGCAATGACAGTGGCCCAATGCATCTGGCAAATCTAGTGGGCGTGCCCGTTGTAGCCGTCTTTGGCCCGCAAAAGCCTGAGTGGTACGGTCCGCGCGGCCCGCAGGATCGCGTCGTGATTCGGCCGGAATTCTCCTGCCGCCCGTGCTGGGATTCCTGCGTTTTTGACCAACCGTATTGTCTGCGCGCGGTTTCGGTTGATGAGGTGCATGACGCGGCCAGGAAGCAAATCAACCGCATCCTCAATTCGGAACGCACTGGTGTTTCTTCTGCTGATACGGCGGAGTTGGCCTCCCATGTCTGAAAGCGCTCCTCGTCGCTCTGTCGCAGAAGCGAAAGTCATCGAAGCCAATGTCGCTTTTTATCTACAAATGGCGGAAAAGTACGATACCTACGAACCTTACCTCTTTGACCCCGCTCTGCAACAGAGTCTCGAAGACGACCTCGACAAGATTGGCTCACAGTTTGCCCTACTTGGCCGCGCGCCAGTCTGCCTCGAGTGCGGCGGCGGCACCGGCAACATCACTTTGAAGATGTGTAAGCGCGGTTGGGCTGTCACCGTGGTGGATGTGTCCGAAAAAATGCTGGGTCTACTGCGACAAAAAGCTCAGGCTCGCGGCTACTCTCCCACTTTGATTCTCAGCCCCATCGAACAATTCCTCGAGGCCACCCATGAGGATTACGACCTCGTGGCCTTCAGCTCCGTTCTCCATCACCTGTATTCCTATGCCTCTGTCGTCGAGCGTTCCTTGAAGCGGTTACGTCCCGGAGGAGTTTTTTATTCCAATTATGACCCTCTCGTGCCGAAGAGTCCCTTTTTCGCTCGTCTGTTCGATTCCTTCGACACAACCGTCGGAAAGGTCCTTTATGACCCTGCCGACATTCTTCCCGGCATCGGCCGCCGTTTGCGCAAGCTCTTTTCCCCAAGCGATCCCGAATTTAGTCGCGCCATCGTGAGCGCTGGCGACCTGGCTGAATTCCATGCCAGGACTGGTATGGATGATCAGAAAATCCTGCAAATCTTGCAGAAAAATGGTTTCTCCGTTGTGCAGCATCAGAGATTCGCCACCGGAAGAACTAACCTGACTCGAGCCTTAAATCAGCGCCTGCGCCTCCTGGAAAGTTTCAAAATCATTGCAGCGCACAAATCCCGCGAAATCAGGGCGTAAGTTCTTACACGCGAGAGTCAGTAACCACCGCCCGATTCCAACTCTTGGATTCCTCTGCCTCCGGCCAATGCATCCTTGATCCCGACGGAAACCTCTCCTTGAGACGCAGGATTGGTCGTTCAAACAGACGCCATGAGATAGCAGCGACCACGATGGCCAAAGCCATTTGGCCCGCAAACGCTAACAGATTTCGTGCCACGTCGGTTTGACAGAAGGTTTCAGTTCGCAGAAAGCGGGCCCACAGAACAAAGATCGGGTAGTGCAACAAATAAATCCCATAGCTGACCTTGCCGATGTAGCGCAGCCAGCCGGACGAAAGCACTCGTCCTAGCAAGTCTATTCGCCCGTCCGATGTCAGAGCCAGCCCCAGCAGGCCCGTGAATGCAATCGCCAGAAATGTATAGCCCACGCTTGAGCTGTTTCTGTGCATCAACATGCGCGCCGCCACGATCCCTGCCAAACCGAGCCCTAAAAACTGACACGCAACGGCGCGCCATCGGGACAACGTACAGTTCGGACAGCGCAGCCAAAGCGCGGCGAGTGTCCCAAATGCAATCGCATCCAGGCGCGAAAGCGTAAAGAAGTGAACGAAGCCGGACGCGGCTCCCAGAAAATGGAACGCCAACCTCAGGGACAAAGACACGCCGACAAGCGAAACCGAAACGATGGCCAGGGTCTTTCTTTTTAACAAAAAAACCAAGAGCGGCCAGGTCAAATAAAACTGTTCCTCCACCGCCAATGACCACGTTGCGCCCAAGGCAAAAGGATAAGTCTCGTGGCGCACAAGCGCGATGTTTTGCACGTAGAAAGCAAAAGCCGGCCAAATGCCGGCGGCCGTCGCTCGCATCGAAGGCCGAAACAGAGGTGCCACCGCAAACACTAAAAACAAAAGGAAATAATACAAAGGCCAAATGCGAAGCGCCCGGCGCGCGTAAAAGTTTCGGAAATAATGCTCTGTACCTTTCGAGTCCAGCAGAATGCCGGTGATCAAGAATCCCGACAACACAAAGAACAAATCCACGCCAAATCGCGCATATTGCAGGCCTCCCAGATGCGGCAAGGCTTCCAGAAAGCCAGAGTGGCCGATGAGAACCAAAAGAATTGCCGCTCCCCTCAGGCCATCAAACTGCGGGATATACCCAGGGACGAAAAAGGATTTCGCGATAGTCGTCTTTTCCATCGTTCGAGGAGCGATTTTGTATCTACCCTCGTTCATTCTGGGGGATTCCAGTCTAGATTCAATCAGGGAAACCACTGATAGCCCCCACGGCTCGCTGAACATCTTCCGTTCCCTTCCCCTACTAGGGGCGCTCGTTTCGCATCTAAATATATTTTTAGCGTGCTACGACTCTCATTTGTATTTGGGGATTCTCTGTGACTCGCACTTTGAAAAACCGTACCACTCGCTGTAGCTTCCCAAGCCGCAATCCCTATGCGGACTTAACCCCTTTAAAATCAACACTTGTGAGCCACCACGTAAGTGTTGATTCTAAAGCACTTACTGGATCACTAAGCCATTTAGAATCAACACTTACGCAAAAATGGGGGGGACGGGGTCCAATCGCAATGGCCGCCCCTCCTCATCCCCTGCAAATGCAAAGGCCTGCGGAGTCCCCTTTCTTCCGGGTT
>WNEX01000236.1_pt1 | contig 29958 bp, 31 predicted proteins | sample 5399841 | NCBI WGS metagenome assembly WNEX01 (sample SAMN13153337, study PRJNA577476) | soil metagenome | isolation source: 40 cm grassland meadow soil 2 days after 1st rain plot 5 | place: USA:California | collected 2015-09-18 | reverse complement strand
GGCGCCATCGTGCACCAGGCGGAGGCTCCTCAAGGACGGTGACGGCGAGCGCGGTGGCGCGGCGCATGGCCGAGTGCTGCCGCCAGCTCGCCGGGCGGGGGCTCATCGCGGGTCAGGACGGCAACCTCTCCGTCCGACTCGGGCCCAATCGCGTGTTGGTCACTCCGGCAGGCCTGATCAAGGCACTGCTCAAGCCGGGCGACATGGTCGAGGTCGACGTGCGGGGTCGCCGCCGGCGTGGACGCCATAACCCTACAAGCGAATTGGACTTACATCTTCGAATCCTGACGCATCGCCTGGACGTTGGGGCCGTCGTGCACGCGCATCCTCCTGTGGCTACAGGGTTTGCGGTGGCAGGGCAGGCGCTCGAGGCTTTTGTGCTCCCGGAGCTTATCTTGCAGTGTGGCCGGGTCCCCTTGGTGCCGTATGGGACGCCCGGCACGCCGGAGCTAGGGGACCGGCTCGAGCCGTATTTGGTTGGTCACGACGCTTGGCTGCTCGCGAACCACGGGGCCGTGACGGTCGGGCCGACGTTGGACGCGGCGTGGATCAGGATGGAGAGTCTGGAGCACGCGTCGCGCATCATCGCGGCGGCGCGGGCGCTGGGGCACGTACAAGGGTTCGAAGCCCAGCGCGATCGCGCGGGAAAGGAGCGCAAGCAGGGTGGCTAGAGGGCCTTCGAAGAGCACCGCGATCATCCAGCAGCTGCTGGAGGAGCGGCGGCAATACGAAGCGTGGATCGCGCGCCTGAACGACTCGGCGGACGCGACGCCCGGGCACGTGCGCGCGCGGGTCCGCTCCGATTACGAGGCGCGACTGTCCGCGGTCACCGAAGAGCTCAAGGCCCACGCGGAGAGCGCGCGCCAGGCGATCGAGGAGAAGCGCCACCTGCGCGGCGAGCTGCAGAAAAAGGAAGCGCGCGCTCAGGAGAAACTCACCGAAACCGAGCTGCGCCACGCCGTCGGCGAGTACGACGAAGGGCAGTGGGAGCAGGTCCACAAGGAGGTGCTGGCCGAGCTCGTGTCGGTGCGCGAGGACCTGCAATCGGTCGTGGCCGACATTCACAAGCTCGAAGAGCTGGATGCCCTGGTCAGCCACCGCCCGACTCCGCCTCCCCGCGCGGCGCCGGCACCGGCCCAGCCGCGGGCGCCCGCCGAGCCGCCGCCGCACCCGAAGCCCGAGAAGGTGGGGCACGAGGACGAGCTGGCGTTCATCAAGTCGGTGACGGACGACGAGCAGAGCGCCCCGTCGCCGCGGCGCGCCAGTGGCGCGCAGTTCCAGCCCAGCGTTCCCGCCGACGTGCCGCGCCAGCAGGCCCCCTCGGCTCCCCGGGCCGCCAATCCCATTCCCGCTCCCATCATCCCGGACGCGGCTGCCGCCGGCGACGACAATGACGACGCCGCGAAGACGCTCAAGTGCCATGACTGCGGCACGATGAACCTGCCGACGGAGTGGTATTGCGGGCAGTGTGGGGGTGAGCTGGCCGCCATGTAACAGCAAAAAGACGTCAAGCAAAACCGTCACGCAAAGGCGTCACGCGATTTCGTGATACGCCTTCGCGTGACGTCTTTGCTCGACGTCTCTTTTTATTTGGAGAGTTTTCTTACAACCGCGGCTAGTCGGGACTTATGTCGTGCCGCATTGTTCGGGTGAATCAGATTCTTCCGCGCCGCCCGGTCCAGCAGTCGGGACGCGATCTTGTAGGCGCCGCCGGCCTGCTCGGCCGTCGTGGCGGCGCGCACGCGCTTGAGCGCGGTGCGGAGCGCCGAGCTCTGCGCCCGGTTGCGTTCGTGGCGGGCGCGCCCCTGGCGCATCGCTTTCTTTGCGGACTCGATTCTCGGCACTGCCGGCCTCCTCGTGAGGGGCGGAAGATAGAGGGTAAGTGCAGGTCGGTCAAGGCGCTACGGCGTTGACCCACGCCCCGCCGGTACGTTATCTTAGGCCGTCACGGACCCTGAGCGCCAGCCATCTCGTTCGAAATCCTCGTCTGGGCCCCGGTGCTTCTCTTCTCCATCGTGGCTCACGAGTACGCCCACGCCGAGGCGGCGTATCGCCAGGGCGACGACACCGCCTACATGCTCGGGCGGCTCACGCTCAATCCGCTGAAGCACATCGACCCCCTGATGAGCGTCATAGTGCCGTTCATCTTGTGGAAAATCGGCGCCCCCCCGTTCGGTGCGGCGAAGCCGGTCCCCGTCAATCCGCGCAAGTATCGGCAGTTTCGCAGGGGGGATATCATTGTTTCGCTGGCCGGTATCGCGGTGAACCTCGCGCTGTTCGTGGCATGCACGGCGGGCTTCGCGCTGGTCGGGTGGGTCGGTGGGGCCATCCCGTCGTTCAACGCCACGTTTGAGGTCGTGCAGCGGATGATGGGGTGGGGCATGTGGCTGAACGTCGGCTTGGCTTTCTTCAACCTCATTCCGTTGCCACCTCTCGACGGCAGTCACGTCTTCTATTATTTGCTGCCTCCCGGCGCGGGCCTCAAGTACCGCCAGCTCCAAGCGCTCGGTTTCATCCCCGTGGTGTTGCTCATCTGGGTGTTCCCTGGCGCGCTGCAAGTGCTTCTGTGGCCGGCCACCCAGCTCATGAGCGTCGGCCTCGCACTGGTCGGCGGCTTTGCTCTTTCTCCCGGAGCGTTCCCCTCGTGAGCGCGCCGGGGGGTCCCGTCGTGCAGGACCAATCCGGCTTCATCATCGAGCTGGAGCAGTTCTCGGGTCCCTTGGACCTGCTGCTGCACCTGATTCACGAGGACGAGCTCGACATCACCGATCTGCCGATCTCCAAGATCGCCGATCAATTCCTCGCGGTGATCAACGAGCTGGGACTGAACCAGGCGGCGGACTACCTCGAGATGGCGGCGCGGCTGCTGCGGATCAAGGCGCAGATGCTGCTGCCGCGGCGGCTGGGCGACGACGAGTGGGAGGATCCGCGCGCCGAGCTGGTGCGGCGGCTGCTCGAGTACCAGCAGATCCGCGAGCTGGTCGAGTGGCTGGGTCAGGCGGCGGCCCGCCGCGCCGAGCAGCTGGGGCGCGGGTTCCGCCCCGAGCCGCCGGCCGCCCCGCCTGCGCCGCTCGTCATCGAGCTGAACGACCTCCTGGCCGCGGCGGAGCGGGTGATCGCGCTCATCCCGGAGCCGGTGCTGCACCGCGTCGTGCCCCGGCCGCTCGACGTGGAGGGGGCGACCGCGAAGCTGCAGGCGCTGCTCGCCGAGCGCGCGGAGTTCGGCTGGCTGGACGTCGTGGGCGCGCGTCCCACGCTCGTCGACGTGCTCTCCGTGTTCATCGCTCTGCTGGAGCTCGCCAAGCGTGGGTCCTTGAGCGTGCACCAGGAGGGAGCCTTCACCCCGATCCAGATCCGCCGTGAGTCCCCTCGCGAAGCTGTTTGAGGCGGCGCTGTTCGCGTCGTCGCGACCGCTGACGGTCGAGGAGCTGCGCACGCTCGAGCCGGCGGCCGGGGAGGCCGCGGTGCACGCGGCGCTCGCCGAGCTGCGGGATGGGTTCGCGGCCGCGGACCACGGCGTCGAGCTGGTCGAGATCGCGCAGGGGTGGCAGTTCCTGACGCGGCGCGAATACGCCGAGGCGATCGAGCGCGCCCAGTTCGCGTTGCGCCCGCGCCGGCTCTCGCCCGCCGCGCTCGAGACCCTGGCCATCATCGCCTACCGCCAGCCGGTGGGGCGGTCGGAGGTGGACGAGATCCGCGGCGTCGACTCCGGCGCGGTGATCGACAAGCTGGCGGAGCGGGGGCTGGTGGAGGTGGTGACGCGGGGCGAGGGGCTCGGGCGGCCCCTGCTCTACGGGACCACACCGCAGTTTCTGGAGATCCTGGGGCTCAAGGACCTGGACGAGCTGCCGCGGCTGGAAGAGCTGTCGGTGGCGCTCCGGCCGCCCGCACCCGCCGAGCCCGCATGACGCTGATGCGCCTGCAACGCGCCCTGGCGCGTGCGGGCGTGACGTCGCGCCGTAAGGCCGAGGACCTGATCCGGGCGGGGCGCGTCCGCGTGGACGGCGCCGTCGCCACGCTGGGCATGAGCGTCGATCCGGGACGCCAGCGCGTGACCGTCGACGGACAGGCCGTGCGCCAGGGACCGCTCACCTGGCTCGCGCTCAACAAGCCGGTAGGATACGTCGTGAGCCGGGGCGACCCCGAGGGGCGGCGCACGGTCTACGAACTGCTCCCCAAGGTCCCGGGGCTCGCGTACGTGGGACGGCTGGACGTCATGACGTCCGGGCTGCTGCTCCTCACCACCGACGGCGCGGCCGCGCACCGACTCATGCATCCGCGCTTCGCGGTGCCGCGCACCTACTGGCTGCGGGCGCACGGCCAGGGCGTGACGGAGCTGCGCGAAACGCTCACGCGCCCGCCGGCGATCGACGGGCGCCCGGTGCGCGTGGTGGATTTTCGTGTGCGCCCCGTGCAGCGGAGCGTCGAGGTCGAGCTAACCCTCGCCGAGGGCCGCCAGCGCATCGTGCGCCGGCTGGCGGAGGCGCTGGGGCTCAAAGTCGAGTGGCTGCACCGGGTCTCCTATGGACCGGTGCGCCTGGGTCGGCTGGCCGAGGGCAAGTATCGGCGGCTCGCGGCGCACGAGGTGGAAGCCATCGAGCGTTTGCCTGGACCTGCGTGATCAAACGGCCATGATGCCATATTCCCTGCGTGGGCCGGACCGCTGAGGCATGACGACCGACACGACCGGTGTGGGTGGACCGGGCCCTGGGGGCGATCGGGACGACGTTCCGTCTCACCCGGCTGTACCCGCCCACCCACCCCGCCGTCCAGGAAGCGCTGCGCCAGGTGGGGGAGGCCATTCCGCCGCTCGCCGCCGTGGGCACGGTCGAATGGAAAGTCGGGGCCACGGGCCTGCACTGGCACGGCCAGCAGCTCCTGCCCCGGAACAGCCAGATCGCGGAGCTCGCCGGCCTGTTGTACGCGCGCGGCGTGCGAACCTTGACGTTGAACCCGGGGATGACGGCGGACCACGTGCTTGCGTTGTTCCAGGTGGCGACCGGGACGGCGGCGCCGGACGCGCAGACGCTGGGGCGCATCACCATCACGCTCGGCCGGCGCAGCGCGGCCCGGCTCGAACGAACGCGCCCGCCCACGCCGGCCGAGGGTGTGCCGGCCATCGTCGACCCGGCATCCGGTGGCGTCCCCGCCGCGGCCGCGCCGGCTCCCGAAACCCGTGCCGCTGCCGCCGCGGATACGCTCATGTCGGCGAAGCGTCCCAGCGCCGCGTTTCGGCCCGACGCCTTGCCGCCCGACGTGGAGGCGGCCCGCGCCGTGGCGGCGGTGCGCGCGGCGACCGCGCCGGATGAGCAGCGCGCCGCGGTTGAAAAGCTGGCGGCGGTGGCGCCCCAACTGCTGGGGCTGCGCGAGGTGGCGCCCAGCGCGGACGCGATCGCGGCGCTCGACCACCTGCTCCCCGAGGCGCGCGATCCGGCCCTGCTGGCGGCGATCGACGCCGCGGCGCTCGCGTTGTCGGACCGCGCGCTGGTCGAGCGTATGGTGCGGCGCATGGGTGAGGCACACGTTCCGGCCGAGGAGCGCGAGACGCTCGTGACGGCGGTGGGAGCGCTCGCGTCGCTCTCCATGGGACTCGTGGTCGACGCGTTCCTCGCGGCTCCGCTCGAGCAGCGCGCGCCCTTCCGGGCGGCGGTGCGCAAAGCCGCCGATCGCGCGCTCGAGGTGCTGCAGGGCCGGCTGGCGGACAAGGACCCGGAGGTCGTGGCGGCGGCGGCCGAGTTCGTGGGGCTGACGGGGAGCCCGCAGGCCGTGACGTTGCTGGTGCCCCTGCTGCACCACGAGTCCGAGTTCGCGCGCGAGGCGGCCCTGGTAGGCCTGGCGGAGGCAGGCGGCCGCGAGATCGCCCGGCCGGCGATGCCGGCCCTGAAAGACGAGAGCGTGGCGGTGCGCGCGGCGGCGGCCCGTACCATCGCGGCGGCGGGCGACCCCGCGTCGTCTACGGTGCTGATCCGGCGGGTGGAGCAGGAGCCCGACGAAGGGGTACAGGCGGAGTTGCTGCGGGCCATCGGCCGGTTGGGCGCCAAGGAAGCCCTGGACGTGCTGGCGCGTTTCGCCGAGCCGGGAGGGATGATGCACCGGCGGAGCACGACGGTGCGGGCGGCGGCGGTGGAGGGGCTGCGCCACATCGCACGCCCCGAAGCGCGGGGGTTGCTGGAACTCTACAGTAAGGACAAGGAGCCGGCGGTGCGCAAGGCGGCGGAGGCGGCGCTCAAATGACGACAAAGACGGCGAAAGCGGCCGACGCGGCGCTCTCGAGCACGATCGCGCGCGAGGTGGCCAAACGGGTGGTGGCCCAGGAGCTGATGGTGGAGCGCCTGCTGGTGGGGCTGCTCACGGGCGGGCACATCCTCCTCGAAGGCGTGCCGGGCCTCGCCAAGACGCTCGCGGTGCGCACCGTGGCCGAATCGCTCCGCATTTCGTTCTCACGCATCCAGTTCACGCCCGATCTCTTGCCCGCGGACGTGATCGGGACGATGGTGTTCGACCAGAAGACCCAGGAGTTCTACCCGAAGAAGGGGCCGCTGTTCGCGAACCTCGTGCTCGCGGACGAGATCAACCGCGCCCCCGCCAAGGTGCAGTCGGCGCTGCTCGAGGCGATGCAGGAGAAGCAGGTGACGCTCGGCGGGGAGACGTTCTTCCTCGGCGAGCCCTTCCTCGTGCTCGCGACCCAGAACCCGATCGAGCAGGAAGGCACGTACCCGCTTCCCGAGGCGCAGCTCGATCGCTTCATGCTGAAAGTGCGCGTCGGCTACCCGACGCGCGACGCTGAAAAAGAAATCGTGGCGCGCATGGCGTCGGGCCGGCCCATCGAGGTCCAGCGCGTGGCCGAAGCGGACGACATCATGGCGGCGCGCAGCGCCATCGCCGAGCTGTTCATGGATCAGAAGGTCGTGGACTACATCGTGGACGTGGTGCGCGGCACGCGCGAGCCCCAGGCGGTCGGCCTCCCCGAGCTGAAGCCGCTGATCGCCTTCGGGGCGTCCCCGCGCGCCTCGATCTACCTCGCCCAGGCGGCCCGGGCGCACGCGTATCTGCGCGGCCGAACCTACGTCGTCCCCGAAGACGTGAAAGCCATGGCGTTCGACGTGCTGCGGCACCGCGTGCTGCTCACGTTCGAAGCGGAAGCCGAAGACATGGACTCGGACCGGGTCATCGCCAAGATCCTCGAGGCCGTGGGCGTCCCGTGACGTACCAGGGAGTCGATCGCCGGAGCGGCGAGCACACCCCGCTGCGCCGCCGCCGGCGCGCCGTCACCGCGCAGGTGCTGCGCCAGGTCAAGGGCATCGAGCTCCGCACCCGCAGCCTCGTCAACTCGCTGTTGAGCGGCGAATACCGCTCGATGTTCCGCGGGCAAGGCATCGAGTTCGCCGAGGTCCGGGAGTACCAGCAGGGCGACGACTTCCGCGCCATCGATTGGAACGTGTCGGCACGGATGGGGCATCCGTTCGTGAAGACGTACCACGAAGAGCGCGAGATCACGCTGCTGCTCGTGGTGGACCAATCGGGCTCGTGCCAGTTCGGGCGCCCTTACACCAAGGCCGGCCTGGCGGTCGAAGTGGCCGCGGTGCTCGCGCTCGCCGCCGCACGCCACAACGACCGCGTGGGCGCCCTCATGTTCGCCGACAAGGTCGAATACGTCGTGCGGCCCTCGAAGGGTCGCCCGCACGCCCTCCGCATCATCCGCGATCTGGTGGCGTTCACGCCGCGCGGCCGCGCCACCAACCTCGCCGAGGCGTTGCGCTACGCCGCCAAGCTGCTGCGCCATCACGCGATCGTCGTGGTGCTGTCGGATTTCCGGGCCGACGGGTGGGAGGACGCGCTGGCGCAGCTGGCCGCCGCCAACGACGTGGTCGCGATCACGATCGACGACCCGCGCGAGCTCAACCTGCCCGATACGGGCTGGGTGGACATGGAGGATGCCGAAACCGGCCAGCGGGTCCTGATCGACACCAGTCACGCGCCCACCCGCACGCGCGTGCGGGTCGCCGCGGAGCGGCAGCTGCAGGAGCGCAGCCGCAAACTGCTCGCGGCGGGGGTGGACCGCGTCACGCTGCAGACCAGCGTTCCCTATGCGGTGCCGTTGCGCCGCGCCTTCGCCGAGCGCGCCAAGCGGCTGAAACGATGAAGCCACGTAGCCCGACGCCACGACGCCACGTTGCACGGAGGGCTGCGGTGGCGGCCGTGCTCGCGATCCTTGGCGTCGTGGCGTCGTGGCGTCGTGGAACCGCTCAGAACGCGACCTGGACGGCTACTCCCGCAACGCCCACCGTCGGCGACACCATCTGGCTCGAGCGCGAGATCCCCGTGCCCGCCGGATGGCAGGTGCGGGCCGGCAAACTCGAGCCGCGGGACGACGTCGAGCCGCTGGGCGACCCCGCTGTGCTGCGCAGCCCGGCGGGCTGGGTGGTGCGCTACGGGCTCGCCGTGTGGACGCCGGGAAGCCACACGCTGGCGCTGCCGCCGCTGTGGCGGATCGGCCCGGACGGCCGCACCGACTCGAGCGCCGGAGGCGCGGCGAGCGTCGTGGTGGTGAGTGTGCTCCCGGACACGCTGAAAGCGCCGGACCCGCGCGGACCGCTCGGACCGCTGCGGCTGGAGCGTCGGAATGCGGGGCCGCCGCTCGTGGCCGTCCTGCTCTCGATCGGGCTGCTCGCGGCGGGCGTCGCCGCCCGACGCCGGCCCCCGCGCCACGTCCCCCAGCCACCTCCAGTTCCACTGGAACGTGAGGTGCCGGATGCGCGCTGGCTCGCCGCCGGCGAGCCCCGGGCCGTCGCCACCCGCGCGACCTGGCGGCTGCGGGCCACGCTGGCGCGGGCGGTGCCCGCGGCGCATGCCGCGCTCGATACGCACGAGTGTCTCGGCGTGGTGGAGCGGGCGCGGTCCGGAGCGCGCCTGGGCGAGCTGCGCGACGTGCTGGAGCAGCTCGATCGCGTCGCCTTCGCCAGCGCCGAGGGAACCGATGTCGCGGCGCTGGCGGCGCGGGCGCGGCGCCTGGCCCAGGAGCTGGCCCCGTGAGCTTCGCCCGGCCCTTCATGCTCGTCGCCCTGGGCCTCTTGCCCCTGTGGTGGTGGCTGCGGACGCAGCGGCTGAGCCGGCTGTCGGGGACGCGCATGAGCGACGTGCGACCGGCGACGGGAGCGGCCGAGCGCCTCTGGATCGCGCGGCTCCCCGTCACGTTGCGCAGCGCCTGCCTGGGCGCGTGGATCATCGCGGCGGCGGGCCCCCGTATCGGCTCGGCCCGCTCGGAGACGCACAGCGAGGGCATCTCGATCGTGCTTGCCATCGACATGTCGAGCAGCATGCTCGCCGAGGACTTCGCCCCCGCCAACCGCATCGATGTCGCCAAACAGACCGCGATCGAATTCGTCCGCGCCCGGACGTCGGACCGCATCGGGCTCGTGGCCTTCGCCGCCCAGGCGCTCACCCAGGTTCCGATCACGACCGATTACGCGGTGCTGGAGCAGGCGCTCAAAGGCCTGCACATCGGGATGCTCGAGGACGGGACCGCGATCGGCACGGGCATCGCGACCGCAGCGAGCCGGCTGCGGCGCGCTCCCGGCAAGAGCAAGGTGATCGTGCTGCTCACCGACGGCGTGAACAACCGCGGCACCGTGGATCCGCGCACGGCGGCACAGGCCGCGGCGGCGCTGGGCATCAAGATCTACGTTGTCGGGGTGGGGAAGCGGGGAGAAGCGCCGGTGCCGACGGGGCAGGGGCTCGATGGGCTGCGCTATGAGATGATGCAGGTGGAGATCGACGAGCCGCTGATGACCGAGATCGCGTCGATGACGGGCGGGCGCTACTTCCGCGCCACCGACGCCCAGTCGCTGCGCAACATCTTTGCCGAGATCAACCGTCTCGAGAAGACGCCCGTGGAGCAGGTCGTGTACCGGCGCTTCGACGAAGAGTATCGCACTCCGCTGGCCCTGGGTCTGGTGGCGTTGGCCCTGGAGATCGTGGTCGCGGGCACCTTCGCGGTCCGGGTGCCCTGATGGCGTTCGACGCGCCGGTCGTGCTCGCCGTCGCGCCGCTCGTGGGCGGCGCCGTGTGGTTCGCGGCCGCGTGGGCGCGCCGGGTGCGTATCCGGCGGGCGGCGCTGTGGTCCGAAGAAACGGTGCGGCGCGCGCTCGGCGCGGGGCGCTTCGGGCCCACGGCGCTCGCCGTCGCGGCGTTCCTGGGCGTCGTGGCGCTGGCGGGCCCGCGCTGGGGCGAAGCCACCATCGTAGCGGAGACGCGCGCGCTTTCCGTGGTGATGGCGATGGATATCTCGCGCTCGATGCTCGCGGAGGACGCGAGCCCGAGCCGGCTGGGCCGGGCGCTGCGCGAGGGGCGCCGGCTGGTGCAGGACCTGGACGGCGATCGGGTCGGGCTGCTGGCGTTCGCCGGCTCGAGCTACATCCTCTCCCCCCTGTCGATCGACGGCTCCGCGCTCACGCTCTACCTCGATGCGCTCGATCCCGAAGTCGCCTCCGAGGGAGGGACCGGGCTGGCCGGCGCGTTGCGCCAGGGCGGCGAGCTGCTGCGGGCGAGCTCCGACCTCGCCGACCGCGTGCTGGTCGTCTTCACCGACGGCGAAGCACACGATTCGCTCGCCGCGGTCACGGAGCAGGCGCAGCGGCTCCACGCCGCGGGCATCAAGCTGATCCTGGTCGCCGAAGGCGGACGCACGCCCAGCCGCATCCCCGTGCGCGACGAGCACGGAGCGCTCCTCACCTACCAGCGGGACGAGGACGGCAGGGTCATCCAGACGTCCCGACGCGACGATATCCTCGGTGCGATCGCCGACGCGGCACAGGGCACGCTCGTCGCGGCGGACCTCCCCGATCAGGCGGGGGCGGTGCGGGACCTCGTCGCCTCCTACCGGCGCGCCCGGGCGAGCGAGGCCCGCACGGAGCAGGGGAAATTGCGCGCCTGGCTGCCGCTGCTCGGTGCCGTGGTGCTGCTCGTCACGCAGGCGGTCACGCGCCGCACCGCGGCACTGATCGGGCTCGCGCTGTGGTGCCTCCTCCCGCCGCCCGCTCGGGCGCAGCAGCCGGCACGACCGCGCAGCGCCGCCGAGCGGGCATGGGATCGCCACGACCTCGCCGGCGCCCGCGCCGCTTATCTGGCCGAGCTCGCCGCGCGCCGCAAGGACGACACGGCGTGGTACAACGCGGGCACGGCGGCGCTCGCGGACTCGGATGCGGAGACCGCGCGGGGGAGCCTCACGCACGCCGCGGCGTCGCTCGACCCCGACGTACGGTTCCGCGCGCTCTTCAACCTCGGCTTGCTCGCGCTGCGCGAGGCGATGACCGACAGCGCGGCTCGCGACGTACGGCTCGCGGATGCCGAGCGGGCGTACCGGGAGGCGCTGCTGCTCCGGCCGCACGACCTCGGAGCGAAGTGGAACCTCGAGCTCGCGGTGCGGCACCAGCACGGCGGCTCGAGCAGCCGGAGCAACCCACCCTCCGGGGGGAGTGGCGGTCCCCAGAGCGGCGGCGGCGGAGGATCGAGCCGGGGGCGCGCGCAGGGCGGCGCCGGCGTGCAGGGCGGCATGAGTCCGGCGCAGGCGGATCAAGTGTTGCGCTCGATCGGCCAGCAGGAGCTCAAGACGCGACGGGACCGCACCGGCCAAACGCGCCGCGCCGCGGAGCCGGGCGTGAAGGATTGGTGATGCTGGCGCTCTGGGTGCTCGCCGCGCTGCAGAGCGGGCCGGCACCCGACGTGACGGCGCGCGTGGACCGGACACATGTCACGGCGGGTGACAACCTGCTGCTCACGATTCGCGCGCGCACCCGATCCGCCGCCCCGGTAACCCTCGCCCTTCCCGCGCTCACGGGATTCACCGTCGTCGGGTCGCGCGAGGTCACGGAGGTGACGCTCGAGGCGCTGGGCGGGCCAGTGCGCACGACCACGCGCGAGCTCGAGCTGCGGGCGCAACGCCCGGGCGCGCTCGTGATCGGACCGGTGCGCGTGGAGCAGGTTGGCCGGCGCGTTACGACCGCCGCGCTCACGGTCACGGTGGACAGCGCGCGGGTGGGGCTCGCCACCGCCGTGTCCCCGATCGCCCGGCGCCTGATGGAGACGGCCACGCCGCCGCCGCCCGTCGAGCAAGGTGAGCGCGTGGCGCTCAGCGTGCTGCTCCCCGGCGACTCCGTGCTGGTGGGCCAGCAGCTCGACGTGATCGCCGTGGCGTGGTTCCCCCGCGACCTGCGCGAGCGCCTGCGGCGCGCGCCGATTCTCACGCTGCAGACGCCGGAAGGCGTCTGGTCGTATCCGGGTGCCGCGCCGAGCGAGGTCGCGGCCTCCCGCCTCGTGCGGGGGCGCTGGCTCGACCTGTTCGTCGCGCACGAGGCCGTGTTTCCCCTCACGCCGGGCCGCATCCTCATTCCGCCCGCCACCGTGGAATACGCGGTACCCGCCAGCTTCTCGTTCTTCAGCCGCGAGGACCGGTATTCCTTGCGGAGCGATACCGTGCCCGTGCAGGTGCTGCCGCTGCCGGGCGCACCAGCGACGGCGGGCGATCCGCCCGCCGTCGCGCGCGGGCTCAGCCTCGACCTCCGGCTCGATCCGCCCAATGGCCGGGTGGGCGAGCCGATCGCCGTGACGGCCACGTTGTCGGGGGTGGGCAACGTGGCGCTGTGGCCGGAGCCCGTGATCGCCTGGCCGCCGGGGTTTCGCTCCTATCCAGGGGAGACGGCCACGCGCATCGAGGCCCGCGATGGTCGCATCGCGGGGGCGAAGACGTTCCACTACCTCGTGATGCCCGACTCGGTGGGGTCGTTCCAGATGCCCGCGGTGCGGTATCCCTACTACGACCTCGCGGCGGGTGCGGGGGCCGTCGCCACGCTTGCCCCTCGTCCGCTGATCGTGGCCGCGGGGCTCGAGCCCCGCGCGGCCCGGGCCCTCCCGCCGCTCGAGCACCGGGGTGGTCCGGTGTGGACGGACGAGCTGGCGCACGACCTGGTCCCGTGGGGCTGGCTCGTGCTGTTGGTCGGCCCGCCGCTCCTCGCCTGGCTGTGGATGCGGCGCCGGTCGGCTGAGCCGATCCGCGTGGCCGCGCCCGCGCCGGCACCGCTCTCCCGGATCGGCCGGGCGGAGCATCAGTTTCACGCGCTGCTCGCGAGCCACGTCCCGGACGCCGAGGCGCGCGATGGCGACGGGCTCGGCCGCGCGCTGCGCGCCGCGGGCGTCGAGAGCGCGGTCGCCGATCACGTGATGCGGCTGCGGGACCGGCTGCGCGCGACCCGCTACGGTCCGCGCGCGCCGGGCGACGCCGCGCAGCTCGCGTCCGAGCTCGAGCAGGTGCTGCAGGTGCTCGACGGTGATCCGGCTCGGACGAGACGGCACGGCCGCGACGGCCGCGTCGTGGCCGTCGCGCTCCTGGCCGCCGCGTTGGCCCGGCCGGCCGCGGCCCAAGCGGTGAGCGCGGAAGCGTTGTACGAGGCGGGGGCGCTGCGCGCCGCGGCGGATTCCTTCGCCGCGCGCGCCGCCGCCGAGCCGCGAGCGCCGGCGCATTGGTACAACCTGGGCGCCACTCTGTATCGGGCGGGAGCGGACGGGAAGGCGGCCGCCGCATGGGCCATCGCGTCCCGGCTGGCCCCGCGCGACGAGGCGGTGCGACGGGCCCGCGAGCTGCTCCCACCCCCAGACGCGCCCAGCGAGCCGCTGCTCGTCGTGGGGTTCGCCACTCCCGGTGAGTGGGCCCTGGTGGCCGCGGTGCTCTGGGTGATCACCTGGATCGTCGCCGCCGGCGGGCGTCGGCGGGTGGTCCTCGCCAGCGTCGCGCTCCTCACGGCCGCGGTGATGGGACTGGCCGTCCGCGAAGCGCTGCGGCGGGGTCGGCCCGTCGCGATCGTCGTGCATCCCGCGACGTCGGTGCGCGTGGCGCCGTACGGCAGTGCCAGCGCCGCGGCAACGGTCGAAGCCGGCGCCGCCCTGCTCGTCGACAGGGCGTTCGGCGGGTGGCTCGAGGTGCATCGCCAGGACGGCGTCCGCGGCTGGGTGCTGGCGACCGAGGTCACGCGGCTGTGACGGTGGAGAGCGTCACGCGGATCGCCGTCCTCGCTCCCCAGGTGGCGGATCAGATCGCGGCCGGCGAGGTGGTCGAGCGACCTGCCTCGGTCGTGAAGGAGCTGGTCGAGAACGCGCTCGACGCCGGAGCCCGCGCGATCCGCGTGGAGATCGAAGACGGCGGCAAGAGCCTGATCCGGGTGAGCGACGACGGCGAGGGGATGGCCCGTGCCGACGCGGAGCTGGCGCTGTCGCGTCACGCCACCAGCAAGATCCGCGAGGCCGCCGATCTGATCGGGGTCGGCACGTTCGGGTTCCGCGGCGAAGCCCTGCCGGCGATCGCCTCCGTGTCCCGCTTCGAGCTCGAGACCTCCCCCGACGGCGCCACCGGCACGCGGCTGCGCCTGGTCGGCGGGAAGCGCGACGGCGTCGACGACGCCGTGCGCCAGCGGGGGACGACGGTGACCGTGCGGGCGTTGTTCTTCAATACGCCCGCGCGCCGCAAGTTCCTGCGGGCCCAGGCGACGGAAACCCGCGCCGTCGTGGAAGCCGTGACGCTGCTGGCGCTGACCCGCCCCGAAACCGCGTTCACGCTGGCGAGCGACGAGCGTACGCTGATCGACGTGCGCCCCGCCGCCAGCGCCATCGAGCGGGTGGCCGCGCTGTGGGGCGGGGCGCTGGCCGATACGCTGCTCCCGATCGCCCACCGCGAGGGTCCGCTCGAGGTGCGCGGATTCGCGCAGCGTCCGGCGCAGGCGAAGCCGACGGGCCGCAAAGGCTACGTGTTCGTGCGCGGCCGGCCGATCCGCGATCCATTCATCGTGCGCGCCGCCGAAGCCGGCTACCGCTCGACGCTCGCGCCCGACGACCGTCCCTCGCTGATCCTGTTCCTCGATCTGCCCGGAGACGCGGTGGACGTGAATGTCCACCCGTCGAAGCTGGAAGTCCGGTTCCGCGACAAGTTCTTCGTCGAGAAGGTGGTCGAGGAGGCGGTGCGGGGGGCGCTGGGACCCCTCTCCGCCGCCGCCCCCCTCGGGGCTGGGGACTCGGGACTGGGGGCTTGGGTATCGTCGAGCCAAGGGGCGGTGCCCGGGGAGTTGTTCGCGGACCCCCTAGTCCCGAGTCCCGAGCCCCGAACCCCGCCTCTGCTTCAAGTTTTCGACACCTACATCCTGTTCCAGTCCGACTCAGGCGTGGCGATTGTGGACCAGCACTCGGCGCACGAACGCGTACTATACGAGGGCGTGATGCGCCAGCTCACGGGCGACGGCGCTCCAGCGCAGCGGCTGCTGCTGCCGCTCACACTCGATTTCTCGGCTGCCGAGCTCGAGGCTATCGAGGCACACCGGGAGCTGCTGCGCCGGGTGGGGTTCGAGGTGGAGCCGTTCTCGGGGCGGAGCGTGGTGGTGCATACGGCGCCCAACCCCCATCCCCGCTTCGACGCCGCGCGCTGTCTTCAGGAGCTCGTCGCCGATCTCGCGGGCGGACGGTTCGGCGGGCTCGCCAACCGGCTGGAGCGCTTCGCCGCGACGTACGCCTGTCGCGCCGCCATCAAGGCGGGTCAGCGGCTCGGCGCGGAGGAGATGCGGGAGCTCGTGCTCCGGCTGCTCAGCGCGACGCTGCCGGCCCACGACGTGCACGGCCGGCCCACGGTGGTGCAACTGCCGCGAGGGGAGCTGGAACGCAGATTCGGGAGGAGCTGAGCGTTGGCGCAGCCGCCGCTGGTCCCGGTCATCGTCGGACCCACCGGCGTCGGCAAGACGGCGGTCGCCGCGGCGTGGTCGGGGCTCGAGCCCATCACCGTCGTCTCCGCGGACGCGCGCCAGGCGTACCGCGGCCTGGACATCGGCACCGCCAAGCCGCCCGGCGCGCTGCTCGCCCGCGTGCCGCACGTGGGTCTCGACGTGGTGGAGCCCGGGGAGCGCTACAGCGCGGGGCGATTCGCCCGCGATGCGGCGGCGTGGCTGGCCGAGATCCGTACGGCCGGCCGCCAACCGGTGGTGGTGGGGGGAACGGGATTCTACGTGCGAGCGTTGGCGGAAGGCCTGTTCCACGAGCCCCCGATCGATGCCGGGCGGCGCGAGCGGCTGCGCGCCTGGACGGCGCGCCTGCCTGTGACCCGTCTGGCGCATTGGGCGGCCCGCCTGGACCGGCGGTTCGCGGGTGGGGGACGGCAGCGTGCCGCGCGCGCGATCGAGGTGGCGCTCCTCACGGGACGGGGCTTGAGCTGGTGGCAGGAGCACGCGCGCGCGACCGGCTCGATGCGTGCGTGGTACATTCATCTCACGCTGCCGCGCGACGCGCTCGAGCGCCGCATCGCCGACCGGGTGGACGCGATGCTCGGGGCGGGGCTCGTCGACGAGGTCCGCCGCACGCTCGAGCGGCCGGTCGCCCCGGATGCACCGGGGCTCGACGGCGTGGGCTACCACGAAGTGGTGGCCATGCTCGCGGGTCGGCTGCCCGAGCGGGAGCTGCGGGACGCGATCGTGGTGGCGACGCGGCGCTACGCGAAGCGACAAGAGACCTGGTTCCGAAACCAACTCCGCCGCGAGACGGGAGGCGGGATGCGGGATGCGGGATGCGTATGGACCCTGGACGCGACCGAGTCTCCCGGTACCCTGGCAGATCGCATCCACGAGCGCTGGTACGCCCTGACGCATCCCGCCTCCCGCATCCCGCATCCCGATTCATGAGAATCGGCATCACCTGTTACCCGACCTACGGCGGCTCGGGGGCCGTGGCGACCGAGCTGGGCCTCGAGCTCGCGCGCCGCGGGCACGAGATCCACTTCGTGTCCTACGCCAGCCCCTTCCGGCTGCGCGGCTACGCCGAGCGGGTGACCTTTCACGAGGTTACGCAGCCCGAGTATCCGTTGTTCGAGCAGTCGTCGCCCTACGCCCTGGCGCTCGCGGTGAAGCAGCACGAGGTGGCGATGCGGGAGCGCCTCGACATCATGCACGTGCATTACGCCATCCCCCACGCGGCCACGGCGTGGCTCGCCAAACAGATGCTGAAGGGGCAGCAGGACCTGAAGATCGTCACGACCCTGCATGGCACCGACATCACACTGGTGGGCCAGGATCCCTCGTACTTTACGCTCACCAAGTTCTCGATCGAGCAGTCGGACCGGGTGACGGCCGTGTCGGCCTTCCTGCGGAACGAGACGTATCGTGCCTTCGGGTGCGCGGGATGTGATGTGGTGGTGATTCCGAATTTCGTGGCGCTGAGCGAGTACCACCCGGCCGTGGACGCGGGGTGTCGTCGCTCGTTCGCTCCCGCCGGCCACAAGGTGCTGGTGCACGTCTCGAACTTCCGGCCGGTCAAGCGCGTGCGCGATGTGGTGCGCGTGTTCGCCGGGATCCGGCGCGAGCTGCCGGCCACGCTCGTGCTGGTGGGCGACGGACCGGACCGGGATGCCGCCGAGCAGGAAGCCGACCGCCTGAAGCTGGGGCGCGACGTCCGGTTTCTCGGCAAGGTGGACAACGTGGCCGACATCCTGCGGGGCAGTGATCTGTTTCTCCTGCCCTCGGAGACCGAGTCGTTCGGGCTCGCCGCGCTCGAAGCGATGGCGTGCGCCGTGCCGGTGCTGGCGAGCGCGGTGGGCGGTCTGCCCGAGGTGGTGGTGGACGGGGAAACGGGGTTTCTCACGCCTCCCGGGGACATCGACGCGATGATCGCCCACGGCGTACGCGCGCTGCGGGACGGGGCGCTCCACGCACGGCTGCGCGACGCGGCCGCCCGGCGGGCGCTCGAATTCGCCGCCGACCGCGTCGTGCCGCGCTACGAGCAGCTGTACGAGGACGTGCTCGGTGCTTGACGTGCTGCGGCTCGTCCGCGCACACAATCTGCTGCTCGCCGCGCTCGGCGTCCTCGCCGGCGGCTGGATCGCGTTGGGCACGCTCGCCACGCCGCGCGTCCTCTGGTTCGCGAGCCTCGCGGCCGTCGGTTTCGGAGCGGCCGGCAACGCGCTCAACGACATCTGGGACCGCGCGGGAGACCGGGTGAACCGGCCGCGCGGCGAGCGTCCCCTCGCGGCGGGGCGCCTCACGCGCGGCACCGCCGATTTGTGCGTCGTGGCCGGCGCGCTGGTCGGTCTGGCGGCGGCGGCGCTGGTGAACGGTGGCGCGGTCTTAGTGGGGGCCGCCGCGCTCGCGGTGATGATCGTCTACTCGCCGCTGCTCAAGCGCCGCGGCCTCCCCGGAAATGTGGCGGTGGCGCTGGTCGCGGGGCTGCCGCTCCTGTACGGGGCCATCGCGGTGGGTCGGCCCGCGGCGGGCCTCGTGCCGTGGACGCTGGCCGCGTGGCTGCACCTGGTGCGCGAGATCGTGAAAGACTTGGACGACCAGGCCGGGGATGCCGCGCTGGGCCGGCGGACGCTGCCGCTCGTGCTCGGGGCCCGGCGCACGGGCGTGATCGCGGCCGTCCTCGCGGCGGCCTTCGTACCGCTCTCCCTGGCGCTGCCGGCACAGGCCCACTATGGCGGCGCATACTTCGTGATCGCGCTGTTCGCCCAGCTCGCGGTGCTCGCGGTCGCGAGCCGCCTGTTCGCCGGACACAGCGCCCGGAACAGTCTGCTGCTCAAAGGAGCGATGCTCGTGGGAATCGTGGCGCTGGTCGCGGGGCGGGTCGTATGACGCTGTGGCAAGGGATCGTGCTGGGATTGGTGCAGGGACTCACCGAGTTCCTGCCGGTCTCGAGCTCCGGGCACTTACGGGTGCTCGAGGTGGCGACCGGCGTGCACACGCCCGGAGTCTTCGTCGAGGTGGCGCTCCATGTCGCGACCCTTGGCTCGGTGCTGGTGGTGTACGGCGCGCGCCTGTGGGCTATCGCGCGCGGTGTGTTGGCCCGGCGGCCGGCCGAGCTGCGCACGGCGGGGCTGCTCGTGCTCGCCACCGTGCCGGCCGGCGTCATCGGGGTCGCGTTCCATCGCCAGGTCGAGGCGGCGGCGTCGCTCTTGCTCGTGGGCGCGGGCTTCCTCGTGACCGGGTTCATGAACTGGTCGACGCGCCGCCTCGCCGGCGCTCGCGCGGAGCCGACGGTCGGGGTGGCGGTGGGGATCGGCTTTGCTCAGGCGCTGGCCGCCGTCTTTCGGGGTGTCTCGCGCTCCGGCTCGACGGTGTGCGCGGCGCTGTGGGGCGGTCTCGGCCCCGCCGCGGCCGCGGAATTCAGCTTTCTCCTCGCGGTTCCGGTGATCGCGGGGGCGGCGCTGGTCGAGGGCCGTCATATGGTCGTGAGCGTGGCCGCCGTCGGCGCAGTACCCCTCGCGGTGAGCTTTGCGCTGGCGTTCGCGGGCGGGATCTGGTCCATCCGCTTTCTCGTGGCGCTGCTCCAGCGCGGCCACTTTTACCGCTTCGCGCCCTACAACTGGATCGTCGGCGTGCTGACGATCGTCTACGCCCTGTGGCGCGGGTAGCGCTCGACGGCGTTCCCGCCGTCGATCTCGCCCCGCGCTGGGGCGTCCCGCAGTGCGGCGTGTTCCGCCAGCTCGGCTCGACGCTCGACGCCGTCCACGACCTGGGCGCGCAGGGCGCGGCCGCGGGCACCACCGTGATCGCGGAAGAACAGACCGCGGGCCGGGGCCGCGACGGGCGCACGTGGCACTCACCGGCGGGTGGCGTGTGGCTCGGCATGCTGCTGCGTCCGGCGCGCGTCGAGCTGGGCGTGATGTCGGTGCGCGTCGGGCTCGCGGTGGCGGACGCGGTCGATACGCTGCTGGGACGTCTCGAGACACGCCTCAAGTGGCCCAACGACGTGCTGCTGGCCGAGCGCAAGCTCGCCGGCATCCTGTGCGAGGGGCGCTGGCAGGGCGAGGCGCTGCAGTGGCTCGCCGTCGGCGTGGGCGCGAACGTGCGCAACCCGATCCCCGGCGCCGTCGCGCGCCGCGCCGTGGCCCTCGCCGAGTGGCTGCCCGCCGTGCGGCGCATCGACCTGCTGGATGGCCTCGTTCCCGCGCTCGCGCGGCTCACGGGCGCGGCCGGGGGGGGGGCCGCGCTCTCCGAGCACGAGTGTGCCGCGTTCGCGGCGCGCGACTGGCTGCTGGGACGACAGCTGCGCACGCCCGCCGCGGGCCGGGCGCGCGGCCTCCGCCCGGACGGCGCGCTGCTCGTCGATCTCGGAGCGGCGACCATCGCGGTGCGCGAGGGGCATGTGGAGCTGGCATGACACCAAGAGCAAGAGCGTCGCGGCACAACGTCACGAAGGAACGTCACGGAGGGACGTCGGTCCGTGACGCCTTCTTGTGACGCCTTTCCGTGACGTTGTTCCGCGACGTAGTTTAGCTTTATGCTCCTCGCCATCAACATCAACAACACCGAAACGAAAGTCGGCTTGTTCCGGGGTGAGAGCCTCGAGTCCCACTGGCGGCTGACCACCACCCCGCAGCGCACGCCGGACGAGTGGGCGTCGACGCTCACATCGTACCTCGCTCAGGCGGGGCGGTCCACGCAGGAGGTGCGCGCGGCGATCGTCGCATCGGTGGTGCCGCCCGTGACGCAGGGGTTGTGCGAAGCGGTGGAGCGCGCGACCACGGTCGCCCCCGCGGTGGTGGACGGTCGCTCCCAGCTGCCGATCACGCTCGACGTGGAGGAGCCGCTCCAGGTCGGCGCGGACCGCATTCTCAACACGCTCGCCGCCGCTCAGCTGTTCCACCGCGACACCATCGTCGTCGACTTCGGCACCGCCACGACGTTCGATTGCATCACGGCGGACGGGCACTTTTTGGGCGGGGTGATCATGCCCGGGATCCGTACGGCATCGGACGCGCTCATCCGGGGCACCGCCAAGCTCCCCGCCACCGACCTCGCCCCCCCGACGCGCACCATCGGACGGCGCACCGACGAGGCGATCCGCGCGGGCGTGCTGCTCGGCACGGCGGACGCGGTGGACGGCTTGGTGCGCCGCATCAAGGCCGAGTGGCCCAACGGCAAGGCTCCCTACGTGATCGCCACCGGCGGTCTCGCGAGCCTGGTCGCCCCGCTGGCGCGTGAGATCGAGGCCGTGCACCCGGACCTGACGCTCACGGGACTGCGGATCGCGGCCGGCGCGCTCGGGCTGAAGTGGTAGCCGACGCCCGGGCGCTCACTTCCTGGCGCCGCTGGGGCTATCGGCTGCTCCCGGGGGACCTGTTCTCCTACGTGCTGCACCTGCGCCCGGCCGAATGGCCCATCATGGCGGCGCATACGCTGCTGGGGTACGTGCTGGCGGTGGGCATCGGCGGCGCGGTACGCGGTGCGCGGTTGCCCCAGGCGATCGGCGCACTCGTCGTGTGGGTCGTGTTCTTGAACGGCGGCACACTCGCCATCAACTCCGTGTTCGACAAAGACGAAGGGGACATCGGCTACCTGCGGGCTCCGCCGCCACCGCCCCGCCACCTGCTCGGGTTCAGCGCGGCGCTGCTCGCCGGCGGTCAGCTGCTCAGCGTCGCACTCCCCCCCGCCTTCCGGATCGATTACGCGATCTGTCTCGTGCTGTCGATTCTCTATTCCGTGCCGCCGTTCCGGTTCAAGGCCGTGGCCGGCGTGGACTGGGTGATCAACATGTGGGGCTTCGGAACGCTCACGCCGTTCGCCGCGTGGGCCGCTACCGGTCGGCCGCTCGACCTCGCACACGGCCTGGTGTTGCTCGGTTTCTGCCCGCTGTTCGCAGGGCTCTATCCGCTCACCCAGCTGTATCAGATGGAGGAAGACCGCCGCCGCGGCGATCGCACCCTCGCGCTCATGCTCGGGATGCGCGCCAGCCTCGCCGTGGCGATCGCGTGCACGGTACTGGCGTTCGCGCTGTTCGCCTGGGCGGCGGCGCTGTTGTGGGTGGGTGCGTGGCTGCTCGTGGTGCCGCTGATCCTGTGGCTCGCCGTGCTCATGCCCTGGTACAGGCGCCGCGACGCGCTGTCTGCGGCGGCGCAGCAACGCGGCATGTACCAGGCGCTCGGCGCGTGGGCCGTCACCGATGTCGCGGTGCTGCTGGTGTTTGCCCGGTGAGACCAGGCGCTTAGATTCCCGCTAGGTCAACTCCCGGCGCCTTTCCTCGAAGAGGAGACTCGGACGCATGTCGGCCACGGCGACAGCTGCGCAGGACCGCTCGGACTTCCGCACCGTCACCGTGGGGGGTGCCCTGGTCGGCCTCGTGACGGGCGTCGCGGTCGTGCTCGTCGTGGCCGCATCTCGCAACCTCGCGGGGGACGCGGTGCGAGGTGGCGTCGAGGCTCTAGTGGTGCTCGCGGCGGCGGTCGTGGTTGCCTTCTTTCCCGCGCACTGGACCGCGGCGCGCGGGACCGAGGGTATCGCCGGCGCGGCGGCGGTGGGCTGGGTGGGCACGGTCGTATTCAGCGCGATCGACATCGTGCTGCTCCGACCCTTCAAGGCGTACCCTTGGACGTGGGACGCGATCGGCGGGGGCAGCACCTGGTGGTACCTCCCGGTATGGTGGATGCTCGGCACGTTCCTGGCCTGGATGGGGGGAATCGTGACCGCGAGCCAGGCCACCAGGGGCGGAGGGCAGGCCGCGCTCGGCCGCAGCGCGCTGCCGGCCATCGCCGGCGCCGTCATCGTGGCGGCGATAGCCCAGCTGGCGGGCGCCGTCTCGCTACCCGCCGCCGCCGGCGGGGCGTTTACTATCGTCCTCACGGCGCTCGCCCTCGTCGCCCTCACCCGCAAGGGATAGCGGCTGGGACGGGCGACGTGCCCCGCTGGCTCGCCCATCTGCTGGTCGCCGTGGGGTGGCTCGTTACGCCGGTCCTGGCCTGGGCCGCGTCCTACGCGGGACTGTGGGCCGGCGCCCTGGTGGCGACGCGCTTCACCAATCCCCTGACGATGCTCGCTGTGGCCGGTGCCGCGGCCGCCGTGTGCGGCTTCACGACCCTTGCCATCTGGGTCCGCTTCATGCGTCGTGTGCCGCACCTCCTGTCGCACCACATGGCTCCGCGTACGTCGGAGGAGCAGCGCGCTGTTGCGGCGGCTGACTGAGCGCTCGTGGCCCTGGTTGCTGCTCCTACCCGCGACGTTGGCGGGGCAGGGGCGGGGCATGGAGCTCCATCTGGGCCGTTGGTACAACGGCAATCGCGCCGACGTGTACGAATTCCGCACCAGCTCCGCCCTCGGGGGACCGTTCACGCACGGGTTCGGCGCGTCCGTGCTGGTGAACGACTCGCTGGGCCGGCGGCGCGCCTTCTACGGGCTGGGGTACGAAGTCCAGGCGTGGCGCGGCCGAGCCACGCTCGGACCCTACGCGCTCGCCGGCCTCGCGCTCGGCCTCTCGACCGACCCCGCGACGCAGGAGTTCGCCGCCCAGTGGAGCATCGGCGGCGGAGTGGAGTGGCGGCCGCTGGGCTGGCTCGCGCTCGGGACGGAACTGCGTTATCGGCTCGAGGATCGGGGCCCGCGGGGGTTCTGGAATCCGCGTAGCGACGCGCGCCGGGGTGTGAGCGCCGTATTCGGGATCTCGGTGGGAGGGCGTGGGGGGAGGCGTGAAGGGGGACGGGGGCGAGGCGGGTCCGCTGGTCCGCCCGAGCTCGCACCTCCGGCGCCGCCCGCGACGTTCAGCGGCAACGCGGGGGACGTGGTCCAGACCGCCATCGAATCCCTCGGCACGCCGTACATCTGGGGCGGGACGGCGGACAACGGGTTCGATTGCTCGGGACTGATTCAGTACGCCTACGGTCAGCACGGCATCCGGCTACCGCGCATGAGCCGCGATCAGGCCCGCGCGGGCGCCGAAGTCTCCCCGGTCGTGGATGCGCTCCGCCCCGGGGACGTGCTCCTCTTCTCCGCGCGGCCCGGAGCCGGCGTGACGCACGTCGGGATGTACGTCGGGGAGCTCAAGTTCATCCATAGCTCGAACCGCGGCGTGAAGCTGTCGCGTCTCGATCCGCAGGATCCGGAGGGGGCATACTGGCTGGATCGGTGGGTGGGGGCGCGGAGGATCATCCCGTGAGGGGTGAAGCGATGTCGGGTGACGCGTTGCGGGAGAGGCGTTGCCGGGTGAGGCGTTGCCGAACAGGCGTTGCAGGGTGAGGCGTTGTCGAGTGGGGCGCCTCGCCGTTGTCGGCAACGCCGTTTTCGGCCTCGCCGTTGTCGGCAACGCCGTTCTCGGCAACGCCGTTGTTCTGTCCTGCGCCCCCCCCACACGCTACGAGCAGCCCGACGCGCTCCGGGGCTACGAGATTCTGGTCACCAACCAGGATTCGCTCGGTCGGGGCATCGCGCAGGGGCTGGCGCGGCGCGGATTCCGGGTCCGGACCCGCGTCCGGGGCGGGAGCCGCCCGACCGCGTATCTCCTGACGTTCATGTTCCGGGAAACCGACCCTCCGGCGCTCACCTGGTTGCACGTGCGGCTCGCCGACACGCGCACCGGGGCGATCGTCGCCGCCGTCTCGGCCCCGCTCGACTCGCTGGGCGCGAGCGCCGGGGAGCGAGCCCGCGCGATCGTGGACTCCCTGGCAGCGAACCCGGCGTTGCGACGCGCAGTCTCGCCCACTTGACATAGCCACTCCGCAGAGAGAGATTTTCGCGGTCGGTTTAGCACTCGTGGTGGTAGAGTGCTAAGTCTATTGTCCCATATGTACTTATGACCACTGCTCGCGAAGGTGGAGGACTGGCACATGGCAACCGCAACGGCAACGAAGGCGAAGCTGCTCAAGGTCTACCCGCTCGCGGATCGCGTGGCCATCCGGCCGATGGAGGAGACGGAGACCATGAAGGGCGGTCTCTACATCCCCGACACGGCCAAGGAGAAGCCGATCCAGGGTGAGGTCATCGCGGTGGGTCCCGGGCGCCGGGAAAAGGGGGATGTGGTGCCGATGGAGCTGAAGGTCGGGGACCGCGTCGTGTACGGCAAGTACAGCGGTACACAAGTCGAGCTCGAGGGTGAAGAGATCATCCTCATCAAAGAAGCCGACGTCATTGCCAAGTTGGGCTGAGGCTCTAGGAGGAAACGGACATGCCTGCAAAGCAACTGGAATTCAACACCGAGGCCCGCGCGCGGTTGAAGCGCGGCGTGGACCAGCTGGCCGAGGCGGTCAAGGTGACGCTCGGCCCCAAGGGTCGGAATGTCGTCATCGACAAGAAGTTCGGGAATCCGACGGTCACCAAGGACGGCGTGACGGTCGCGAAGGAGATCGAGCTGGAAGACCCGATCGAGAACATGGGCGCCCAGATGGTGAAGGAAGTGGCGACCAAGACATCGGATCTCGCGGGGGACGGGACGACCACGGCGACGGTGCTGGCCCAGGCGATTTTCCGCGAGGGCCTCAAGTCGGTCACGGCCGGCTCGAACCCGATGTCGTTGAAGCGCGGGATCGACCGGGCGGTGGAGAACGTGGTCGAGGAGCTGAAGAAGATCTCGGTTCCCACGGCGGGCCGGAAAGAGATCGCCCAGGTCGGGGCGATCTCGGCGAACAACGATAAGGAGATCGGCAACCTGATCGCCGAGGCGATGGAGAAGGTCGGCAAGGACGGCGTCATCACGGTCGAAGAGGCGAAGGGCCTCGAGACCACGCTCGAGACCGTGGACGGGATGCAGTTCGACCGCGGCTACCTGTCGCCCTACTTCATCACCGATCCCGAAAAGATGGAAGCGGTGCTCGAGGATGCGTATATCCTCATCCACGACAAGAAGATCTCGTCGATGAAGGACTTGCTCCCCATTCTCGAGAAGGTGGCGCAGGCCGGCCGGCCGTTGCTCATCATCGCCGAGGATGTCGAGGGTGAGGCGCTGGCGACGCTGGTGGTCAACAAGCTGCGGGGCACGCTGAAGGTGTGCGCCGTGAAGGCGCCGGGCTTCGGCGACCGCCGCAAGGAGATGCTGATCGACGTTTCCGTGCTGTCGGGTGCCCCGCAGGTGATCTCGGAGGAGATGGGCTTGAAGCTCGAGAACGCCACGATCAACGATCTCGGGACCGCCAAGCGCATCGTGGTCGACAAGGACAATACGACGATCGTGGGCGGCAAGGGGAAGCACGAGGCGATCCAGGGCCGCATCAAGGAGATCAAAGCCGCGATCGAGAAGTCCACGTCCGACTACGACAAGGAGAAGCTGCAGGAGCGGCTCGCCAAGCTCGCGGGCGGCGTGGCGGTGATCAACGTGGGCGCGGCCACCGAGACCGAAATGAAGGAGAAGAAGGCGCGCGTGGAAGATGCGCTGCACGCGACGCGCGCCGCGGTCGAGGAAGGCATCGTCCCGGGGGGCGGCGTGGCGCTGCTCTACTGCCAGCGCGCGCTCGACAAGGTCAAGGGCGGCGATGAAGACGAGAAGATCGGCGTCGACATCGTGCGCCGGGCGCTGGAAGACCCCATGCGGATGATCGCGCAGAACGCGGGCGCCGAGGCGTCGATCGTGGTCGGCAAGGTGAAAGAGTCGAAGGACAAGAACTTCGGCTATAACGCCCAGACCGACGCGTTCGAGGATCTCGTGGCGGCGGGCGTGATCGACCCGACCAAGGTTACCCGCACGGCGCTCCAGAATGCGGCCTCCATTGCCGCGCTGCTGCTCACGACGGAGTGCGTCGTGGTGGAGAAGAAGGAGAAGGAGAAAGCTCCGCCGATGCCGGGTGGCGGCGGCGGCATGGGCGGCATGTACTAACAGCTAGACGCAACAGACGCGCAGACGCACCGGGCGCCCTGGGGAGGAATCCCCGGGGCGTTCTCGTTTTTTTGTCGGTCGCAAGCCGGCCTGGCGCCACCCCGCGTGTGTGACGCAGGACACCGGGCCGTGCCGGGATGCATCGAAAGTTGACACCGAGCTGGGTTTCGGATGTTACAACGAGAGATGATATAGCATCTATATGCTATAGTACGTAGACGATATACCATGTGGGATTATTGCACCTTGCCACATGTATTGGATATTGACGCTGTGCAAGACGTGAACGGGTCTCCGTCCTGAGGGAGGCCCGCTCGGCATGGGCCTTGCCCGTGGACCACACGTCACACGTTCCCAAACGCAGTTGAGGAGGCGTCCGTGCTCAGTCCTTCATTCTCGCGCCGCTGTCGGGTCGCCGGATTCACGTTCATCGAAATGATGATCGTGTTCGTCGTGCTGGGCATAATGACGACGATGATGGTCAGGGCCGTCCGGGGTTCGTGGTACGCGGCCTCGCGCCGCGCCGCCACGCGCGACGTGACCGCATACCTGTTCCGGGGACGCGCGATCGCGATCCAACAGAGTCGGGCGGCATGGGTGGTCCGCAGCGGCGACGTCCTGAAGATTCTCGTCGATTCGTCGGGCACGCCGGTGCCGCTGGGCACACCGCTCGACTTCTGGCAGCGCTACAGCGCGCACCTGGGCGCGAGCCCCAAGGACACCATCGCGTTCGATCCCCGCGGGTTCGCCCCGTACCCCACCGTGGCGCCCAGGATCATTGTCCAATACGCCGGCCGTACCGATACGGTCTGTGTGACGGGCCTCGGAAAGATCACCGGAAAGAGCTGCTGATGACCCTACTCGCGTCTGCACCCGTGTCCCCACGCTCGGAGCGAGGCTTCACGCTCGCCGAGCTCCTGGTGGCCGTCGTGATCTTCAGCATCGGCCTGCTGGCATTGGCGGGGACGGCGTCCGTGATCATGACGACGCTGACGAGCACGCAGTCCCGGACCATCGCGGCGGGCGTGGCGGAATCGCGCTTCGAGCGCATCCGCACGACCGCGTGTGCGAGCCGCGCGAGCGGCTCGGCCACGACGCGCGGCATCGCCGAGGCGTGGACGCTCAGCCACCTGCCTCGGGCGGAGGACGACGTGACGGTCTCCGTCACGTTCCTGAGCAACCATCAGACGCGCAGCGAAATGTTCCGGAGCATCCTGCCATGCTGACCGAGAGAGTGGCGCGGGCGCGCCGGGCCGGGTTCACGCTCATCGAGCTGCTCATCAGCATGGTGCTGATGAGCCTGGTAGCGGGGGCCATCGTGAAGGTGCTCTTGCGGCAGCAGCGGTTCTACAACAGCACGAACGACTTGATCAACACTCGGCAGCAGATCCGTCAGGCGGCGGCGATGCTGCCCGCGGACCTCCGTGGGATTTCGAGCGTGGGCGGGGATATCTCCGTCATGTCAGACTCGGCGTTGGAGTTCCGCTCCGTGTTCGGCAGCTCGGTGGTGTGTTCCAACACGGCCGGGACCCTCTCGACCGTCCCGCGCATCCTGGCCAAGGGCTCGATCATGACCAGCTGGAGCCGGCAGCCGGCTGTGGGCGACTCGCTCGCCGTCTACAACGACTCCTCGAGCTTCGCCGCGACGGACGACGCCTGGACAAAGCATCAGATCACGGCGGTGACACCGGTGACCGGGAACGTGGCCAATGGCTGCCCGGCCGCGAGCGGGCTGGCACAGCCGGGCGACCTCACCGCCAACAACCCGAGCTACCAGCTGACCCTTGCGCCCGCGGCGAGCAGCAAAGTGCTCGTGGGCTCGGCGATTCGGTTCTTCCGCCGGGTGCGTTACCGGATGTACAAGGACACCGACAACCAGTGGTATCTGGGGTTCTACGACTGCCTCCCCGGGCGCGTCCCGGCCTGCAACCCCACGCAGTCGATCGCCGGTCCGTTCCAGCCGTACGCGGCGGGCACGACCAGCGGCGTGCAGTTCGCCTACTATGACTCGACCGGCGCGGTGACCGTCAACCCGCTCCTGGTCGCGCGCATCAGCCTCATCGTGCGGGGCCAGGCGGGATCGCTCCTCAATCTGAGCGGGGCGGGGGCCACCGTGTTCCGCGATTCGCTGCGCATCGAAATCGGTCTGCGCAACCGCAGGTAAATCGCCGTGGGAGGAAACGAGGGACGTATGCGTCGGATACTACAATCGCAGCAGGGCGTCGCAATGATCATGGCCCTCGGGGCCATCGTGATCATCGGGGTGCTCATGGGGAGCGTGCTGTTCGTCTCCACCCAGGACTACCGCGTCGGCAGCAACACGGTGCGCACCGCCCGCGCCGCCGCGGCCGCCGAGCTGGGGTTGAACCGCATCCCCGTCGACTGGAACCTGGCCGATAACGCCCGGCTCAAGACCGGCGACACGCTCAAGAAGGCCTACACCGCGCCGCGCGGCGCCACCGCCAACGTGGTGGTCACGCGTCTCGACGGGCCGTTCTTCTGGGCGGTCTCCGAAGGGTACGCGGGCGGCATGGGCAGCCAGGCCTCGGCGCGGCGCCGCTACGGCACGCTGTTCCGGCTCAATATGCCGAACATGAACTTCATGGGTGCGATCACGACCCAGGGCAATACCACCATCAACGGGAATGTCACCGTGAACGGGAACGACTCGATCCCCGGTGGGTGGACCGGCTGCTCGGTCGGCCAAAACGTCGCCGGGGCGGCGATATCTCCCACGACCTCGGCGACCGTCAACGGGAGCGTCACCCTCAAGGGGAACCCCACGGTGCTCACGACTCCCGCGGCCGCCGATTCGAACACGTACTTCAACTACGGGAACTCGAATTACCAGTCGCTCGCGGCGTCGGCGAACCTGACCTATGCGGGCGGGAGCTTGCTCAACGGCATCCAGCCGCTCATCGTCGGCGGCGTGTGTCAGGCCAACGTGATTCCGGCGAACTGGGGCGAGCCGAACCACACGAGCCCGGCGGGGGCGTGCGACACCTACTTCCCGATCATCCACGTGCTGGGAGACTTGAAGGTCACCACCGGGCGCGGGCAGGGCATCCTGCTGGTCGACGGTGACTTCACCGTGGCAGGCAACTTCGCGTTCGACGGAGCAGTGATCGCGCGTGGGGGACTCAAGATGACGGGGACCGGCAATAAGATCACGGGCGCCGTGATGGCGGCGAGCGTTTCGGTGGACGACAGCGTGTCGCTCGCCGGCAACACCTCATTGCTGTACTCCTCCTGCGCCCTGCAGGCCGCGCTGCAGTCATCGGCCTACCCCGCGCAGGCAATGCGACGGGGCTGGGTGGATCTCTTCTAGACGCACGCACGCCTAGACGCACAGAGGCGCAGACGCAACAGAAGTGA
>WNEX01000347.1_pt1 | contig 30515 bp, 29 predicted proteins | sample 5399841 | NCBI WGS metagenome assembly WNEX01 (sample SAMN13153337, study PRJNA577476) | soil metagenome | isolation source: 40 cm grassland meadow soil 2 days after 1st rain plot 5 | place: USA:California | collected 2015-09-18 | reverse complement strand
CGATCTAACAGCGTGCTCGGTGCTCTCCGGCAATCGCAACTTCGAGGGCCGCGTGCACCCGGAGGTGCGCATGAACTTCCTGGCCTCCCCGCCGCTGGTGGTGGCGTACGCGCTCGCGGGCACGCTCGACATCGATCTCACCACCGAGCCGCTCGGCACCGGCAGCGACGGGAAGCCCGTGTACCTCAAGGACCTCTGGCCGAGCGATGCGGAGGTGCAGGAGCTGATGGTGCGCTCCATCGACTCGCAGATGTTCCGCTCGAGCTATGCGAACGTCTTCAAGGGCGATGAGAACTGGACCGGCATTCAGGTGCCGGCGGGTCAGCGCTACGCTTGGGACCCAGGCTCCACGTACGTGAAGAACCCCCCGTACTTCGACGCCATGAGCATGACACCGCCCGCGCTCGAGGACGTGCGCGGCGCGCGCGTGCTCGCGCTGCTCGGCGACTCGGTCACCACCGATCATATCTCCCCCGCCGGCAACATCGCCCGCAACAGCCCGGCGGCGCGTTATCTCGTCGAGCACGGCGTGGACCCGAAGGACTTCAACTCCTACGGCGCGCGCCGCGGCAATCACGAGGTCATGACGCGCGGCACCTTCGCCAACATCCGGCTGCGTAACCTCCTCGTGCCCGGAGTCGAGGGCGGAGTGAGCGTGCACCTGCCCGACGGCGAGCAGGCCTCGATCTACGATGTCGCCATGCGGTATCGCAAGGAGGGCACGCCGCTCGTGGTGCTCGCCGGGCGCGAGTACGGCACCGGCTCCTCGCGCGACTGGGCGGCCAAGGGCGCGATGCTGCTCGGCGTGAAGGCGGTGATCGCCGAGAGCTTCGAGCGCATTCACCGCTCGAATCTCATCGGCATGGGCGTCGCGCCGCTGCAGTTCCTGCCCGGGCAAAACGTCAGCTCGCTCGGCCTCACCGGGCGCGAGGTCTATACAGTCGAGGGCCTGAGCCGCGGGGACGCGGCCGAAGTCACCGTGACCGCGACGCCGCAGCCCGGTAAGCCGGTGAAGTTCACCGCGCGGCTGCGCATCGACACGCCGAAGGAGCGCGAGTACTACCGTCACGGCGGAATCCTGCAGTACGTGCTGCGGCAGCTGGCCACAGCGGGTAGCGCCGCCTGAGCGATCCGGCCGCTCCCGGCACGGCACCCGCCGGCGCGCCCGGCCCGCAGCCCCAAGCGCTGGCGCTGTTCGATCTCGATGGCACGATCACCCGTCGCGATACGCTCGGGCCGTACGTCGCCGGCTTCCTCTTGCGCCACCCGGCGCGCCTCGTCCGCTTGCCGCGCATGCTGGCGGCGCTCGCGCGCTACCCATTCCGCCGCGATCGCGGCGAGCTCAAGTCGGCGCTGCTGCAGGCGGCACTCGGGGGTTGCACGCGGGCCGAGTTGGATGCGTGGACCGCTCAGTTCGCCTCCCGGCTGCTCCGGCGGGGCCTCCGGGCGGATGCGCTGGCGGCGATCGCTCGGCACCGCCGGGGCGGCGACGTGCTGGCGCTCCTGAGCGCGAGCGTGGACCTGTACGTTCCGGCGATCGGCCGCTCGCTCGGCTTCAGCGAGATCATCTGCACCGGAGTCCGGTGGGACGGGGAGCGCCTCGTGGGCACGCTCGCCACCGCCAACCGCCGCGGCGCGGAGAAGGTCTTCTGCCTCGCGCAGCTGCGCGCCCGGCATCCGCGGCTCCCGGTGACCGCCTACGCCGACAGCGCGGGCGACCTCGAGCACTTGAGGCTCGTGGAACGGCCCGTTCTGGTAAATGGCCGCTGGCGCACGCGGCGCGCCGCGGCCCGCGAAGGCGTCACCTGCGAGGTGTGGTTCTGAGGGACCGACTAGCGTACAAAGCGCGGGAGGATCCTGTGTGACCTTTCGCCCTCCGGGCCGGTCTACTGCCCTAAGGAGGAGCTCGAGCCGTGAACCCGCGTCCAACCCGCATAGCGCCGTCCGAGATCACCCCGCCTGAGGTCTATTTCAGCCGCCGCACGCTGCTCGCCGCGGCGCTCGCGAGCGCCGCGAGCGGCTGCGTTCGCGCCGCGGGCGGCGAGCCCGCCGGCGCGCCTCTCGCCTACGAGCGGAACGCGCGCTATTCGGTGAGCGAGAAGCCCAACACGTACGACGAGATCACCACCTACAACAACTTCTACGAGTTCGGCACCGACAAGGAATCTCCCAGCGAATATGCGCGCATGATGCGCACCCGACCCTGGAGCGTGACGGTTGCGGGCGAGGCCGAGGTGCGCGGCCGGTTCGACCTCGAGGACCTCCTCCAGGGACAGCCGCTCGAGGAGCGCATCTATCGCTTCCGCTGCGTCGAGGCGTGGTCGCTGGTGGTGCCGTGGGTCGGCTTCCCCCTCGGCAAGCTCCTCGCGCGCTTCAAGCCGACCTCCCGCGCGAAGTACGTCGAGCTCACGACTCTCTACGCGCCGCAGCAGATGCCGGGGCAGCGCTCCGACGTGCTCAACTGGCCGTACGTCGAGGGACTGCGGATCGATGAGGCGATGCATCCGCTCACCCTCATGGTGGTCGGGCTCTACGGGCGCACTCTCCCCAACCAGGACGGCGCGCCGCTGCGCCTCATCGTGCCCTGGAAGTACGGCTTCAAGAGCATCAAGTCGATCGTGCAGATCCGCTTCACCGAGCGCGAGCCCAACACCGCGTGGAATGTGGCCGCTCCCCACGAGTACGGCTTCTACGCCAACGTCAACCCCGCGGTCGATCATCCGCGCTGGAGTCAGGCCACCGAGCGCCGCTTGGGCTCGCCCTTCCTCGCGGCGCGGCGCCCGACGCTGCCCTTCAACGGCTATGCCGCCGAAGTGGCGAGCCTCTATCAGGGCATGGACCTCAGGCGCTACTTCTGAGCGGCACGCTACTGAACGTCACGCAACGCTACCGCTACCTCTACAAGCCGCTGGTCTTCGCCGCGGCTCTCGTGCCCTTCCTCTGGTGGACCTGCGCCGCGTTCGGGCTCTTCGGGTTGAGTCTCGGCGCCGACCCGGTGAAGAAGCTCGAGCACGAGTGCGGCAAGACCGCGCTGAATCTCCTCATGATCACGCTCAGCGTGACCCCGGTGAGGAGTCTCACCGGCCTGCCGCAGCTATTGCGCTTGCGACGCATGCTGGGCCTCTTTGCGTTCTTCTACGCCGTGGTGCACTTCACGATCTACCTGGTGCTGGACCTCGAGCTCAATTTCCGCCTGCTGGGGGCCGACATCGCGAAGCGCCCCTACATCACCATCGGCTTCACGGCGCTCGTGCTGCTCGTGCCGCTCGCGCTCACTTCCACCAACGGCATGATGCGCCGCCTCGGCGCGCGCTGGCGGCGGCTGCATCGCCTGATCTACCCGATCGCGGCGCTCGCGGTGTGGCATTTCTACTGGCAGGTGAAGCGCGACGTGCGCGAGCCGCTCTTGTATCTCGGCATCCTCGCGCTGCTGCTCGGCTACCGGCTGCTGCGCTGGCAGCGGCTGCCGGCGGAGGCGCACCCGCGCGCCGCGGCGCCCGCTGCCGTCACATCGAGGTCCGGATCTGCCACAGCTCCGGGAAGAACTTGAGCTCGAGCGCCTTGGCGAGGTAGGACACGCCGCCGGTGCCGCCGGTGCCCGGCTTGTAGCCGATGATGCGCTCCACGGTTTTCAGGTGATGGCAGCGCCACAGCTGGAAGTTGTGGTCGAGGTCCACCAGCCGCTCGGCGAGCTCGTAGAGGTCCCAGCCCTTCTCGGCGTTGTGATAGACGCCGAGCCACGCTCCGGCCACCTGCTTGCTGGCCTGGTAGGGCTCGCTGAAATCCCGCGCGAGGTAGTCCTCGGGAATGCCGTAGCCCCGACGGCTCAGGAGTCGCAGCACCTCATCGTAGAGCGACGGCGAGGCGAGCGCGCGCTGCAGCGCCTCGTACGCCGCCGGGTCGCGCTGATGCACCGCGACCATCTCCGCGTTCTTGTTGCCGAACAGGAACTCGAGCATCCGGTATTGCAATGACTGGAAGCCCGAGGAGCGCCCGAGCGCGTTGCGAAACGCCGAGTACTCGTGAGGAGTCAGCGTCGAGAGCACGTCCCACACGGAGATCAGCTGCGTCTGCGTGCGCGAGATGCGCGCCAGCATCTTGAGCGCGGGGTCGAGGTCGTCCCGCCGCACGCACTCGAGCGCCGCGGTCAGCTCGTGGAGCATGAGCCGCATCCAGAGCTCCGACACCTGGTGCACGATGATGAACAGCATCTCGTTGTGCTCGCCGGAGAGCGGCTTCTGGGCCGCGAGGAGCTTGTCGAGGTGCAGGTATTCGCCGTAGGAGAGCGACGCGCCGAGATCCCAGTGCACCGCCTCGTCGGCGAGCTCGACGCGCTCGGTCTTGTCGTATCGACGGTCGCCCATGGTGAGCGATGGTACACGTCGCCCGACCCACGGCAACTCGCCCTTCCGAGGCTTAACGCTGCGCGGCCGAATCCGCTAGGATCCCGCGACCGTGAGCGCCGCCATCCTCGAAGTCGAGAACCTCGTCAAGCAGTACCCCGGCACCACCGCCGTGGCCGGCGTGTCGTTCAGCGTGCCCGAAGGCGTCTGTTTCGGCCTGCTCGGCCCGAACGGCGCCGGCAAGACCACCACCATCGAGATCATGGAGGGGATCCTGCCGCCGACCGCCGGCGAGGTACGCTACCGCGGCGAGCCGCTCGGCGCGCGCTTTCGCGAGGACGCCGGCATTCTCTTCCAGAGGACCGCGCTGCAGGACTTTCTCACCGTGCGCCAGTCGATCGCGCTGTTCCGCGGGCTCTACGCCCACGGGCTCGAGGTCGATGAGCTCGTCCGCCTGTGCGCCCTGGAGAAGCTCGCGCGGCGCGACGCCCGCAAGCTCTCCGGCGGCCAGCAGCAGCGGCTGCTGCTCGCGATCGCGCTCGTCAACGATCCGGCGGTGCTGTTCCTCGATGAGCCTACCACCGGACTCGATCCGCAGGCGCGACGCAATTTCTGGGAGCTGGTGCAGTCGATCAAGGCGCGCCGCAAGACCATCATCCTGACGACCCACTACATGGAGGAGGCGGAGCTCTTGTGCGATGAGATCGCCATCATGGATCGCGGTCACATCATCGCCCAGGGCCCGCCGCGGCGGCTGCTGCACGAGCACTTCGCGGAGGTGCTGCTCGAGCTGCCGCGCCAGGAGTTTCCGCCGGCCGCGCGCGAGCTGCCGCTCAACATCATCGACGCGAGCGATCGGGTGGAGATCAGCACCCATGACCTCGAGGCGACGCTGCGCACGCTGCTCGAGGCCCGGGTGCCGCTCGGCCACCTGCGTATCCGGCCCGGCAACCTCGAGGACCTGTTCCTCGAGCTGACCGGCAAGGAGCTGCGGCCATGATGCGCCGCCTCCTCTCGGTGCTGCACGCGCGCAATCTCGAGTTCCTGCGCGACCGGGGGACGCTCGTGTTCACGCTGCTGCTGCCGGTGATGCTCGTCATCGGCATGGGCTTCGTGTTCGGCGGCCCGCAGCGGCCGCTGTTCAAGGTTGGCCTCCTCGGCGGTCCTTCCGACCCGCTCGCGCATCCTTTCCTCTCCGAGCGCTACGTCGAGTTCATCGGCCTGCCGCAGCAGGGCGAGGCCTTGCGCAAGCTCACGCACCAGCAGATCGACCTGCTGCTCGAGCTGCGCCCGCCCGAGCGCTACTGGGTGAACACCGATTCCCCCAAGGGCTACATCGTCGAGAAGCTGCTGCTCGCCGCCGAGCCGGCAGCAAGCCGCGAGCCGGTGACCGGCGCCGCGGTGCGCTATGTCGACTGGTTGTTTCCCGGCATCCTCGGGATGAACATGATGTTCAGCTGCCTGTTCGGCGTCGGCTACGTCGTGCTGCGCTACCGCAAGAGCGGCTTCCTCAAGCGGCTGCACGCGACTCCGCTCAGCGCCTTCGAGTTCCTGAGCGCCCAGGTACTGTCGCGCCTCACGCTGATCCTCTTCATCACGGGTGTTCTGTACGCGGGCATCGGTGCCGTCATCGGCTCTCACAGCGCCGGCAGCGTGCTGCTGCTCGCCCTGGTCGCGGTGGCCGGTGCGCTGTCGATGATCGCGCTCGGGCTCACGATCGCGGCGCGCTTCTCGAGCGAGGAGGTGGTGGGGGGACTTCTGAACGTGCTCACGTGGCCGATGATGCTGCTGTCGGGAATCTGGTTCTCGCTCGAGGGGTCGCCCCGCTGGGTGCAGTGGGTGGCGCACCTGTTCCCGCTCACCCACGTGCTCGACAGCGCCCGGGCCGTGATGCTCGATGGCGCGGGCCTCGCGCAGATCGCGCCGCATCTTCTCTACCTCGGCGCCACCGCGCTGGCGTTCCTCGCGTTCGGCGCCTGGTCGTTCCGCTGGCGCATCGACTGAGCGCTCCGGCACACTTGTGACCGCGCACCGCCGCGCACCGATCCTCGAGGAGTAAGGGCTTGCGTTTTTTCAGCGACAACACCGCCACCGCCTGCCCCGAGATCCTCACCGCCCTCGAGGGCGCCAACCGCGGACTCGCCAAGCCTTACGGGGAGGACGAGTGGACCGCGCGCCTCGACGGCGCCTTCAGCGCGTTCTTCGATACCGAAGCGCGCGCGTTCGCGGTCGCGACCGGCACCGCGGCCAACTCCCTGAGTCTCGCCACCTTGAGTCCGCCCTATGGAGCGATCTTCGCGCACCAGGAGGCGCATATCGCGGTCGACGAGTGCGGCGCCCCGGGATTCTTCTCGGGCGGAGCGCAGCTCGCGCTCCTGCCCGGCGAGCATGGCCGGCTCGAGGCCGCGACCTTCAGGGCGGCGCTCGGCGCCTACCCCCCGGGCGACGTTCACAAGGTGCAGCCGGCCGCGCTGTCGATCACCCAGGCCACCGAGCTCGGCACGTGCTACCGTCGCGAGCCACTCGCCGAGCTCTGCGCAATCGCCCATGAGCGCGGGCTCAGGGTGCACATGGACGGCGCGCGCTTCGCGAACGCCGTCGCCTTCCTCGGCTGCCATCCCGCGGACATCACCTGGCGCGCGGGCGTCGATGTGCTGTCCTTCGGCGCCACGAAGAACGGAGCGCTCGCCGCCGAGGCGGTGGTGTTCTTCGATCCCGCGCTGGTCGGGGACTTCGAGCTGCGCCGCAAGCGCGCCGGTCACCTGCTCTCCAAGTCCCGCTACGTCGCGGCGCAGCTGCTCGCGTACCTCGAAACGGGCGTATGGCGGCGCAACGCCGGGCGCGCCAACGCCCTCGCGCAGGCCATCGGTCGGGCCGCGGGCGCCGCGCTCCTGCACCCCGTGGAGGCGAACGAGGTGTTCCTCGGGCTCGGCGCCGAGCGTCGCCGGGCGCTGCGCGCGGCCGGTTTCGAGTTCTACGACTGGGGCCCGGAGAGCGCAGGCGACGCGCGCTTCGTCGCCTCCTGGGATCAGCCGGAAGGCGACGTGCCGGCGCTCTGCGAGGCGCTCGGGCGCTCGTGAGCTCGCCGGCCTCCCCGGCGTGGAGACCTCACCGGGTGCACACTCACGCCTCGCGCAGGCTCGTAGTCACCGGCAGCCGCGCGGCGCGCAGCGCCGGCAGAAAACCGCCGATCATGCCGATGACCACGGCGATGATCAGCCCTCGCACGACCAGCTCAGGCGTCACCTTGAAGTTGAACACCACCTGAGTGAAGTTCTGGCCGAGGGTCGACACCGCAAGGTTGTTGAACAGCGCGTAAGCGACCAGCGCGCCGAGCACCGCGCCGCCGAGCGCCAGCAACAGCGCCTCGATCATCACCGACACGATGACCGGGAGTCCCGAGAAGCCGATGGCGCGCAAGGTGGCGATCTCCTTGCCACCGCGCCGAGTCCCATGATGAGGGTGACCACCCCGGCGAGGAATCCGATCGTCTTGCGGAACTGCCGGGTCTGGCCGCTGAAATAGTCCTGTTCGCGCATCACGTCCAGGGTGAGGCGCGGCTCCCTCGCCACGGCGCTCTTGAGCCGCGCGAGCCCGTCGGGCCCGTCGAGGGCCGCGAGCACCGAGCTCGACCCGAGTCGCGCGAACGTCGAGCGCGCCACGTTGGCGTCGGTCCACATCTCGCTCTCATGCGCATCGCCGCTGGCGAAGATGCCGACCACGGTCCACTGCGAGCCGCGCATGCGGATCACCTGGCCCAGGTCCGCGCCCTGGAACTGGCGTATCACGCCCCGCCCGACGATCAGCTCGCGCAGCCCCGGAGTGAAGTTGCGCCCTGCAATGATCTTCAGCTGCGGCCGCAGCGCGAACGCTTGCGGCTCGACCCCGCGCACCGTGATGTTCGCGCCATGCCGGAGGTCATCCTTGCGCACCAGCTCGGCGATGATCATGAGCTCGGCCGATGCCAGCGGCTTGCCGTCGCCGCCGATGCGGATGCCCGGCTCCTGCTTGATCAGGTCGGTGGAGTCGCGGTCGAACGCGGAATTGAGCTCCGCGTCCGACCCGCCCCGCAGGATCAGCGCCGCGTCGGTGCGTCCTGTGGCCTGGAGCGTGCTCTCGAAGCCGGCGGCCATCGCGAGCAGCGCGGTGAATACCGCCACCACGCCCGCGAGGCCGATGACGATGACCAGGGACGGCGCCCAGCGCTCGGGAATGCTCCGGATGTTGATGCCGGTGATGGCGAGAGCCTGACTCAACAATGGAATCTCCTGAAACGGCTTCCGAGCGACGCGCCTAATGACCCGCGAGCGCATCGACGATGCGCAGACGCCGCGCCCGCAGGCCCGGCAGCAGTCCCACCGCCACGCTCATCAGCACGATGGCCAGCACACCCAGCAGCCACACCGAGCCGTCGAGGTGCAGCTGAAACTGCCCCCCGGTGCCCTTCTCGACCATCGCGCCGGCGAGCGAGGCGAGCGAGAGCCCGACGAGGCCGCCGACGAGGCACAGCGCAAAGGCTTCCGCGAGCACGAACCCGAGCACGCTGCGGTCGGAAAAGCCGAGGGTCTTGAGCACGGCCAGCTCGGGAATGCGCTCGCGCACGCTCTGTGCCATGGTGTTGCCGACCACCAGCAGCAGCGTGAAGAACACCGCGAACAGGATCCAGCGCACGATGAGTCCGATGTCGCCGATCTGCTTGACGAAGCTGATGTTGAAGTCCTTCTCGGTCTGGGTCTTGGTCTCGTCCGGGGAATTCTCGAACATCGCGTCGACCGTCCTGGCAGTCGCCTCGGCGCGCGCGCTGTCGGTGAGCTTGAGGATGAAGAAATTCGTCCTGCCCTTCATGCCGAACTGATTCGCCTCGTCGAAGTAATCATGCTGCATGTAGACGATGTTGGTGCGTTTCTTCCAGTTGTCGTCCTTGCCGTCGAAGATGCCGACCAGATCGAAGCTCCACGCCTTGCTGCCGTTCTTCTGCGGGAAGATGTTCGAGGAGATCGGGATCTTCTGGCCGAGCTTCCAGCCGTACTGCTCGGCGACCATCTTGCCGGCGATCATGCCGGTACGCGTGTTGGCGAAGGCCTGCCACTCGCCCTCGGGCATCACGTACTCCGGGTAGATGTCGTGATGGCGCAGCGGATCGATCGAGAACATGATGAGCGGCGTGTTCTCCTGCCACACGCCGCCGAACCACTGCGAGTACCCGACGCGCGCCACGCCGGGGACGGCCTCGAGCTTCGGCAGCATGCTGATCGGCAGCGGCGAGGTGAAGGACACGCGCGCCTGGACTATGAGGCGCGTGGCACCGACGAAGTCGGCGCCCGCGCTGAAGATGGTGTTCACCGACTGCAGCAGCCCGAACAGCAGAAACGCCGTGATCACCGACAGCAGCGTCAGGATCGTGCGCGTCCTCTTGCGGAACAGGTTGGCGATGACGAAGCCGCTCTTGGTCATGGCGAGTCCCCGGTGTGCCGAAAGCAACAGGCCGCGGTCGCGGCCTTTAGGCCGCGCGCGCCTGCTCGAGCAGCTGCCCTTTTTCCAGGTGCAGGATGCGCCGGGCGAACTCCGCCGCCTTCGGGTCGTGCGTGACGATCACGATGGTCTTGCCGTGCTCGCGGTTGAGCACCTGCAGGAGACCCAGGATCTCGTCGGCGGTCTTGCGATCGAGGTCGCCGGTGGGCTCATCGCACACCAGCAGCTGCGGGTCGGACACCAGCGCACGCGCGATCGCCACGCGCTGCTCCTGTCCGCCGGAGAGCTCGCGCGGCTTGTGCTTGGCGCGGTCGGCGAGGCCGACCACCTCGAGCGCGACCGCGACGTTCTTTCTGCGCTGCGCGGACGACAGCTTCGTCAGCAGCAGCGGCAGCTCGACGTTGCGCTCGGCGGTGAGCACCGGCATGAGGTTGTAGAACTGGAACACGAAGCCGACGTTGTGCGCGCGCCAGCGGGCGAGCTCGCCGCTGCCGAGCTGATCGATGCGGCTGCCGCCGACGCGGACCTCGCCCGAGGTCGGCTGATCGAGTCCGCCGATGAGATTGAGGAGCGTCGTCTTGCCCGAGCCCGACGGACCCATGAGCGCGACGAAGTCGCCCTTGGGGATGTCGAGATCGAGCCCGTGCAGGACTTCGATCTTCTGCTTGCCGCGCTGGTAGACCTTGGTGACCTTGGCCACCTCGACCATGGATTCGGGCATGGGAACCTCAGCTCGATACCAGAAGAATGATGGATAGCGCTCCGACGCCGGGACTCACCGCTCCGCGGCCGACACCGGCATGTCGTCCCTGAGCCCTGCCGGCGCATCGATGATCACCGCCTCCCCGGGGCTCACGCCAAGGAGCACCAGTCGCGACTCGCCGCTCGCGCCCCCGAGCGTCACCGCGCGGCGCTGGGCCTTGTGGCCCTTGAGCACGAACACCACCTGCTCGGCCCCATCCAAGCGCAGCGCCGCCGCCGGAACCAGCACTCCGCGCACGGCGGGCTGCGTCGGCGCGGCGGCAGCTTTCTTCTCCTCGAGGAAGGAGACGCGCACGCCCATGTCGGGCACGATGCGCGGGTCCTTCACCTCGAGCGCGATGCGCACCTTCACCGTCGCCTTGGAGCGATCGGCGGTCGGGATGATCGCGATCACGTGCGAGGGAATCGTCCAGTCGGGATAGGCATTCAGCACCGAGGCCACCGCTTGCCCGGGCTGCACCCGGTTGATATAGGCCTCGTTGACGTCGACCTCGATCTCGAGAGAATCCATGTCGACGATCGTACCGATGCCGGTGCGCGTGTAACCGCCGCCTGCGGAAAACGGCGAAACGATCTCGCCCACCTGGGCCGCCTTGGCGATCACCACACCGCTGAACGGCGCGTGCACCGTGCAATACTCAAGCTGCACTCGCGCCGAGCGCACGCTGGCTGCGGTGAGCTCGATCTGCCTGCGCTGCGCCTGCACCTGCGCCGTCTGGGCATCGACCTGGGTGCGCGCCTGCTCCACCGCCTGTGCGGAGACGAGCTTGCGCTCGAGGAGATCCTCGGCGCGTTTCAGGTCCCGCTGGCTCTGCCCGAGCTGCGCCTCGTATTGCGCGAGCAGCGACTCGGCGCTGTGCAACTGCGCCTGCGCCTGCGCCAGCGACGCCCGCTGCGCGGTGTCGTCGAGCCGCGCGAGCACCTGCCCGGCCTTGACGTGCTCGCCTTCCTCGATCAGCACTTCGATCAGCGTGCCGGTGATCTGCGCCGATACGGTCGCCTCCCGCCGCGCGGTGACGTAACCGGTCGCATCGAGCACCGAGGCGTTCGCCGCCGTGGCGCCGATCGGCTGCGCCACGGCCGTGTGCACGGGCAGCGCCGCCCGCCCGGAGACCCCGAGCCACGCGCCGGCCACGAGCAGCGCGATGAGCAGCACGACTGCGCCGATGATCCACGGACGACGTCCGGGACCCGTGTCGGCTTCGCGCTGAGTGCGGTCGATGCGCAGTTGTCCCAACAGCGCATTCTTGTCCGTCTCCGGAGGCATTCATCCGATCCCTCTCGCCAAGGGCGCGCAACGATATCACAGCCGCCCCGCGCCTTTTACGCCGGTGCGGGTCGGTCAGCCGGAGAGGATCTGCGCCATCAGCCGGCGGGCCTGCGCATAGTCGGGCGCGATCAGCAGCGCATGTTCGAGCGCGTCGCGCGCGCCGAGCGCCTCGCCGTGATCGAGCAGGTCGCGGGCGAGGAGCAGATAGGCTTCGGCGGCGCCCCAGCCCGGCAGCTGCTCGGTACCCGCGCGCTCGAGCTCGAAGGCCGCGACCGCCTGGCGCAGCTTCGCGAGCGCTCGCTCCTTGTCGCCCCCGCCCTCCGGCGCGAGCTGGTAGTCGCTCATGGCATCGATCAGCAGCACGCGCGGATTGCGCGCCGCGAGGCGCAGCGCCCGGCCGATGTCGCGGCGCGCGCCCCGGGCGGCGTGCCCGGCATGCGCGGTGTCGGCTTCGGTCGCGAGGCACGCCGCGCGCAGCGCCAGACCTTCGGCAAAGTCCGTCGCCGCGGCGAGCGTCGCATCGAGCTCGCCCACGCAGCGCCGCGCCAGGTGCGCCGCCGAGGCGCCGCGCACGGCGCCCGGGCCCTGCGCGGCGAGCTGCGCCAGACGCCACGCGACGAGCCCCGCGTAATATCCGTGCAGCCTGTCGCGCGATTCATCCAGTGCGACCGTCTCCGCGAGACTCCTGAGGGCTGGGGCGTCCTCGGTGTAGTAGCTGTATTGAATGCGGCCCTCGAGATCGCGCCAGGAAACTTCCGCGCGGGGCGCGCTGAAGGATACGCTCGCGAGCGCCGCCGCGGCGAGCGCCGCGGCGCAGAGCGCGCAGCCGTGCGGCCGCAGGCCTCGGCGGCGGCCGTGAGTGCGGGCGAGCTTTCCGGGCATGCGCTGCGGTTCTCCGGGTTTCGTTAGAATGTGCGCGCTGCATGCGAAACCATAGCACAGCCTCACCGGTAACCGTTGCCGCACCGGCGGCCCCGTTGATCGACATCGGTATCAATCTCGCCCATGACAGCTACGACGCCGACCGCGAGGCGGTGCTCGCGCGCGCCGAGGCCGCGGGCGTCGTGCAGATGGTGATCACCGGCTCGACGCTCGAGAGCACTCGCCGTGCGCTCGCGCTCGCACGCGCGCACCCCGGTAGACTGTTCGCGACCGCCGGCGTTCACCCCCATCATGCGAGCGAGCTCGGAGCGCAGCGCGAGGCGGAGCTCGAGGAGCTCGCCAAGGCGCCCGAGGTCGTCGCGGTGGGAGAATGCGGGCTCGATTACTACCGGGACTTCTCGCCCCGCGATGCGCAGCGGCGTGCCTTCCACCGTCAGCTCGAGCTCGCATTGCGCCTCGGCAAGCCGGTGTTCCTGCACCAGCGCGAGGCGCACGCCGATTTCGTGGCCATCCTGCACGAGCACGCGCCCGCGTGGCGCGGCGTGGCGCATTGCTTCACGGGCTCGGCGGAGGAGCTGTCGTGTTATCTGGAGCTCGGGCTGGCGATCGGGATCACCGGCTGGATCTGCGACGAGCGCCGTGGCAGCCATCTCGCCGCCCTCATGCCGAAGATTCCCGCCGGGCGGTTGCTCGTCGAAACCGACGGCCCGTATCTGCTGCCGCGCGACGTGAGACCCAAGCCCGCCTCCCGCCGCAACGAGCCCGCCTTTCTTCCCCGGATTGCGGCGACGGTCGCGCGCGCGCGGGGGGAGACGCTGGAGTCGCTCGCGCGCTCGAGCAGCGCGGCGGCGCGCGCCCTCTTCCAACTCCCCGAGCTCGGGTTGCGCCCTCCGCGGGCGACCGCGAGCGAGAACTGACACGCGAATATCAGTACAAGTTATTGGTATTACTTGAGTTATCTCCGGCTATACACCTACCCTCAGCACCTACCCTCGGCTCAAACACACGAGACGAAACCATGGACCAGAAGCGCCTGACGGGCTCGATCGAGAAGACCTGGAACGACTCCATCATCGAGCGGCTGATCGCCTACGTGCGCATCCCCAACAAGTCGCCGCAGTTCGACCCGGACTGGGAGCGCAACGGTCACATGGAGGCGGCGGTGAAGCTGATGGCGGACTGGTGCCGCGCCCAGCCCCTTCCCGGCTCGCGCGTCGAGGTGCGCCGTCTGCCCGGCCGCACCCCGCTCCTGCTGGTCGAGGTGCCGGGAGAGCTCCCGGGTACGGTGCTCCTCTACGGGCACCTCGACAAGCAGCCGGAGTTCACCGGCTGGCTGCCCGGCCTCGGACCCTGGGAGCCGGTGATCCGCGAGGGACGGCTCTACGGGCGCGGCGCGGCGGACGATGGCTACGCGGTGTTCAGCTCGCTCACCGCGATCGCCGCGCTGAAAGAGCAGCGGGTGCGGCTGCCGCGCTGCCTGGTGCTCATCGAGGCGTGCGAGGAATCGGGCAGCGGCGATCTGCCGGCGCACCTCGCAGCGCTCGGCAGCGCCCTCGGCGAGCCCTCGCTCGTCGTGTGCCTCGACGCCGAATGCGGCAACTACGAGCAGCTCTGGTGCACCACCTCGCTCCGCGGGCTCGTCGACGGCACGCTGCGCGTGCGCGTGCTGAAGGAAGGCGTGCATTCCGGCATGGCCACCGGCATCGCGCCCACGCCGTTTCGCATTCTCGAGCAGCTGCTCGCCCGCATCGAGAATCCGGTGACGGGCGATGTCCTGCTCGATGAGCTGCAGTGTGCCATTCCGAAGGACCGGCGCGCGCAGGCGGCCGCCGCCGCGCGCACTCTCGGCGGCTCGGTGGCGGGCAAGCTCCCGTGGGCGTCAGGCGCGCAGCCGATTTCCAACGACCCGACCGAGCTCATCATCAACAGCACCTGGCGCGCCACCGTCGCGGTCACCGGCGCAGAAGGACTGCCGCCGATCGGCTCGGCGGGCAACGTGCTGTTGCCGGAGGTCGCGGTGAAGCTGTCGCTGCGCGTGCCGCCGAGCTGCGATGCCGCGCGCGCCGCGGCCGCAGTGCGCGAGGCTCTGCTGCGCGACCCTCCCTACGGGGCGCAGGTGAGCTTCGAGGAAGGCTCGGCGACGGGCGGCTGGAATGCGCCGGCTTTCGCGCCGTGGCTCGAGGAGGCCATCAACCGCGCCTCACGCGCGGTCTACGAGCGGGATGCGGTGCACATCGGCTGCGGCGGGACGATTCCCTTCATGGGCATGCTGGGTGAGCGCTTCCCGCGCACCCAGTTCTTCATCACCGGCGTCCTCGGCCCGCATGCCAATGCGCACGGCCCGAACGAGTTCCTGGCTCTCGAGTACACGAAGCGGCTGACGGCTTGTGTATCGCTAGTGCTGGCGGATCACGCTCGCACTCTGGCTTCCTGACCCGGGGGTCCCCGCGAAATCGCGCGTCTTGATGAGCGCTGAGAGCCCGCCGGTCACGGCAAGCGCGATTTCGTGGGGTGGATTTCGTGGGATGGGTTTCACGGCAAGCGTAATTTACGCAGCCTCATGGTGTGGCTCATGTCGGCCATGTAGCTGGGCTTGACCGCGGCCTTCAGCCGCTGCCAGGCGTCGCGATAGCTTGCGGCGACGTCGCCGCTCGGAAACTCCGCCCTCAACCCATCGAGCATCAGCGTCCACTTGGGCAGGCCCTTGGGAAAGCGCGCCTGGCGGGTGAACACGATGCGTCCTTCGACCGCCACATCGCCGGCGGCCGCCTTGACGGCGGCAATGCGGTCGTAGAGCGCCCCCTGCGGGTTCGTGAAAGTGAAGCGGTGTGGACCATCCATGACGGTCCACTCCGCCATCTGGTCCGCACCGAAGATGTTGCCGCGCACGTCGCGCAGATCGATCACGACTACGCCGCGCTGCGTCAGCAGCAGATAGTCGACATGGTAGCCACCCCCCATGCCGTCGGGCACCAGGGCATCGACCAGGTGGTCCATCGTCCCGGCGATGACCGCGTTATGCAGCGCCTTGCGGGCGCGATACCTGCGGTACCAGCGCCATGCGAGCGACAGTACGAAGCCGAACGCGACCGCGGCTGCGATCAGCACCCAGACGATCGGCGGCAACTGGCTCAGCTGATCCACGTCATTTCCCCTGCTCGAGGAGCGCGCGCAGCGCGCGTCCGTCCGCGTCGATTTCAACACACTGCGCGGGACGCGCGAACAGCTTCGCGAGCGTCTCCGGCACCGGGACCGTGCGCCCGATGAGCGGCTCCACGATCTCGCCGAACTTGGCCGGGTGGGCGGTCGCCGCCAGCACCCAGCGGCCCTGCCGGCGTGCCTCGGGCGGCAGCCGCGCCCAGGCCTCGGCAGCGGTCGCGGTGTGCGGGCACCAGATCTGGCCGAATTGCCGGTAGCCGGCGACGATGCGTGCGCGGATCTCATCGTCGCTGACCGAGACGGCGCTGACCGCGGCCCGCAGCTCCTCGATTCCCGCATGGAGCGCCCGCAGCCGCTCCATGTTGCTCGGGTCGCCGACGTCCATGGCCGAAGCCAGCGTGGCGACGCTCGGCCGCGGACGCCATTCCCCGCTCGCGAGAAAGTCCGGCACCGTGCGGTTGGCATTATGCGCCAGTACCACCTCTGCGATCGGCAGTCCGATGCGCCGCGCCCAGAGGCAGGCGAGCGCATTGCCGAGGTTGCCGCTCGGTACGATGAAGGACGCGCGCTCGCGGTGGGCCCGCCAGGTGGCCAGGCTCGCCGCCGCGTAGTAGACCATCTGCGGCAGGAGCCTGCCCAGGTTGATGCTGTTGGCCGAGGAGAGCTGCGCGCACCTCGCGAGCGTTGCGTCGCGGAACGCCTCCTTCACGAGGCGCTGACAGTCGTCGAAAGTGCCGCGGACGGAAAGCGAGCGGACATTGCCGCCCCAGCAGGTGAGCTGGCGCTCCTGGGTGGGGGACACCAGTCCCTTGGGAAAGAGCACCGCGACCTCGACGCCGGGACGCTGGTGGAAAGCGGCCGCCACCGCTCCCCCCGTATCGCCCGAGGTCGCGACGAGAATGGTGAGCGGCCGCTCGGCGCCTTGGCGAAGGCAGCCGAAGCAGCCCGCGAGGAAGCGCGCACCGAAATCCTTGAAGGCGGCGGTCGGACCGTGGAACAGCTCGAGCACCGAGAGTCTGCCGTCCGGCGCGAGCGGCACGAGCGGCGCCGGAAAGTCGAGCGCTTCGGCTGCGAGCGGCGCCAGCTCCCGCGCGAGTGGATCGCCTTCCATGAAGGGTGCGAGCAGCCGCCCGGCGATGGCAGGCAGCCCGCTCACGCCATCGAAATCCGCAGGCGCCAGATGCGGCCAGCTGAGGGGCACGTAGAGGCCGCCGTCGGGCGCGAGCCCCTGGAGCACCGCTGCGCCGAAGCTGACGGTGGGCGCCCCGCCGCGCGAGCTCGCGAACAAGGCCCTCGTGGTCATCGCGCCGCCTTCACCCGATCACCCGCGCCCCGTCCGAGCGCAGCTCCACCACCCACTCATCGGTCGCGAGCGAATGCCGCGCGAAGGCCTCGCGCATCGCCGCCAGCACCTGTGGCGCCGTCGCCTCGAGCGCCCAGGCGAACATCGAGGGGCCCGCCCCCGAGATCGAGCACCCGAGCGCACCGGCCGCCATGGCGCCGCGGCGCACGTCCGTGAAGCCGGGAATGAGCGCCTGGCGCTGCGGCTCGATCACGACGTCCTCCAAGGATGCGCGGATCATGTCGAGGTCGTCGGTGTAGCACCCCGAGATGAACCCGGCGAGATGCGCCGTCTGCCACACGAAATCGGACAGCTCGACGCTGCGCCGGAGAATGGCGCGCGCCTTCGCCGTGGCGAGGAACATGTGGGGATGGACGATGACGGCGCGGATACTCGCGGGTACCGGGATGCGCTTCACCCTGGGGTGATCGATGCCGACGGTGAGCACGAGCCCCCCGTAGAGCGAGGCTGCGATGTTGTCGACGTGCCGTCCGCCGCTCGCCACCGCTTCGCCTGCCATGGCGAACTTCAGCAGCTCGAGCTGCCCGCAGGGCTCAGCGAGCAGCGCATTCGCGGCCACGACCGCACCCACTGCGGAGGCCGCCGAGCCTCCGAGGCCCGAGCCGAGCGGAATGCCCTTGTCGATCTCGAGAGTGAAGCCGAACTTGGGTTGCAGGGCCTCCTGCATGGCGAGCAGCGCCCTTCCCGCGGTGTTGTCCTCGACTCTCTGCGGCAGCTCGCCGGCGATTCCCCTTACTGCGGATATCGTCACGCCGGGGGCGGCGGTCGCGGTCACGGTGACGCGATCCCCGAGCGCCCCGACGGCAAATCCGAGGATGTCGAAGCCGATCGCGACGTTGCCGACCGAGGCGGGCGCGAACGCGCTCGCACGCGTGCGTGGCGGCGCGCCGCTCACAGCTGCGCCCCCAGGTAGGCCGCGAGCCGCAGCAGATCCGCGAACACCCCGCCCGCGGTGACCTCCGGTCCCGCACCCGGGCCCTGCACGATGAGCGGATTGTCGCAGTAGCGCCGCGTCGCAAAGCGGACTACGTTATCGGTGAGAGCGATGTTGGCGAACGGGTGCTGCGCCTCGAGCTCGCGCAGGCCGACGGTGGCCTCGCCCGCCGCCGTGAGCGTGCCGGTGTAGCGCAGCACCTTGCCGCGCTCGCGTGCGGCCGCGAGGCGCTCGGCCATGGCGCCATCGTAGCGCGGCAGCTCAATCATGAATTCCTCGATCGGGCCGTGCGCGAGCTCCGCCGGCACCAGGCTCTCGACCCGCACGTCCTTGAGCTCGAGCTCGAGTCCCATTTCGCGCCCGAGGATGATGAGCTTGCGTGCCACGTCCTGTCCCGAGAGATCGTCGCGCGGATCGGGCTCGGTGAAACCGCGGGCGCGCGCCTCCCGCACGATCTGCGAGAAGCTCGTCGCGCCGTCGTACACGTTGAAGAGATACGCGAGCGTACCCGAGAAGATGCCGTCGATGCGCCTGATCTCGTCGCCGGTCTCGCACAGATCGCGCAGCGTGTGTATCACGGGAAGCCCCGCGCCCACCGTGGCCTCGTAGAGGTAATGCGCAGCACCGGCGCGCCGCGCCTCGTGCAGCCGCTGGTAGTAGGCGAGATCCGCGCTGTTCGCCTTCTTGTTCGGCGTCACGATGTGAACGCCGGCCGCGAGCCACTCGGCGTAGCCGGCGGCGATCGCGGCGCTCGCGGTGCAGTCGATGAGCACCGTGTGCGGCAGGTAATCGACGCGCACGTGCTCGACGAAGCGCGCCAGGTCGGCCGGCGTGTCGCTCTCCTCGCAGGCGGCGCGCCAGCTCCCGAGAGCCACCCCCGGTTCCGCGAGCAGCATGCGCCGCGAGGCGAGCACGCCGCGCACGCGCAGATCGAGCTTGCATTGCCGTCGCAGCCGCTCGCTCTGCGAGGCGAGCTGATCGAGCAGCACACGGCCCACCGTGCCGGGCCCGATCACGCCGATCGAGATGGTGTGCGGCGAGAGATACAGTCCCGCATGCACGGCGCGCAACGCCCGGGTGGCACTCTTGCCCTCGACCACCGCCGAGATGTTGCGCTCGGAGGCGCCCTGGGCGATGGCGCGCACGTTGACGCTGGCGGTGCCGAGGGCGGCGAATACCTTGCCGGCGATGCCGGGGGTGCCCGCCATGCCGTCGCCGACCACGGCGAGGATGGCGAGGTCAGAGTCGACCTCGACGCGCTGGATCTGCCCCTCGGTGAGCTCGTGCTCGAAGGCGCGGCGCACCACGCCGGCTGCGCGCTCGGCCTGCTCCTGCGGGATCGCGCAGCAGATCGAGTGCTCGGAGCTCCCTTGCGAGATGAGGATGACGGAGATGCCCTCCTCGCGCAGCGCCCCGAACAGGCGGTGGGCGGTACCCGGCACGCCGATCATGCCCGTACCTTCCAGGTTGATGAGCGCGACGCGCTCGATACTGGTGATCCCCTTGACGGGCAGCCTTGATTCGGGCTGCGCGCAGATCAGCGTGCCGATCTTCTCGGGCGCGAAGGTGTTGCGGATCCAGATGGGAATGCCGTCCTTGACCGCCGGTGCCATGGTCTGGGGGTGGATCACCTTGGCGCCGAAGTACGCGAGCTCCATCGCCTCGCTGTAGGAGAGTGAGTCGATCACCGTCGCGTCGGGCACGCGGCGCGGGTCGGCGGAGAGCACGCCGTCGACATCGGTCCAGATGTGGATCTCGGAGGCGCCGAGCAGCGCCCCGAAGATGGAAGCGGAGAAATCGCTGCCGTTACGCCCGAGCGTGGTCTGCACGCCCTTCGTGTTGGAGGCGATGAAGCCGGTGACGATGAGGGTTCCGTTGAAGTCGGACGGCACCAGCGCGGCGAGCTTGGCGCGCGATTCGGCCCATTGGATGCCCGGGCCGAGCGGGCCCCACTGCGCGACCACCACCCGCCGTGCATCGAGCCACTGGACCGCGCCCGCGCGCCGAGCGTGCTGCGCAAAGAAGCTCTGGAACAGCCGCGTCGACCAGATCTCGCCGTAGCCTGCGATGAGATCGCGGACGCTGTGGGCGGCCGCGCGGGTGAGCGTGACGGTGTGCAGAACCCCGAGCAGGTCGTGGCAGTCGCGGTCGAGACCGGCAAGGTAAGACTGCGCGGCGCCAGCTGTCAGCAGCTCCGTCGCGATCCCCGCGTGGCGCACGCGCAGCTGCGTGAGCTCCTCGCGGAAGGCCTTGTCCTGGCGCTCGGCCAGCGCCACCAGGCCGAGCAGCGCATCCGTCACGCCGCGGCACGCCGACAGCACCACGCCGAGGCGCCCTGCCGGGGCGGATTCGAGAATGGCCGCGACTCGACGGAAGCAGTCGGCGTCTGCGACGCTCGAGCCCCCGAACTTGTGCACGACCCAGGGAGCGGGGTTGAGCATCGCCCTGCGACTCTACTGACGCGGCTGCGCGCGCGCAACGCCCGCAGGCGCGGCGGGGGCAACGCCCGAGGAGAGCAGCGCCTGCGTATGCCTCAGGAAGCGCGTCACGAACTCCTCGTCGTTGCGCACGCCGAACACCCGGCTGGTCAGCGGAAAGGCGAGGAAGGGAAAGATCGCCAGGCTCACCACCGACAATACCAACAGCCTCGGATCGAGGTCGGAGCGGATCGCCCCGCGCGCCATCTCCGCGCGCAGCGCGCGCTCGGCGAGCGGAGCCAGGCGCTCGGGAAATTCACGCAGAAACATGGCGCGCATCGGCCCCCCGGGCGTGAGCACCTCGCGCAGCACGAAGCCGGCGATCCAGGGGTTGCCGGCCCACACCCGGGTCATGTGGCTGAGGATGTCCGGGAGCCTCATCTCCCGGCCGCCCTCCTGCGGAGCGCCCAACATTCCGCCCACATCCGGCGGCAGCACGCTCTGGAGGATCTCCCGGTAGAGCCCAGGCTTGCCGCCGAAGTAGTAACGGATCAGTGCGAAGTTGACGCCGGCGGCGGCGCCGATCTGGCGGCTCGAGACGGCGCGGTAGCCGTAGCGCAGAAAGAGCTCGCGCGCGGCTGCGAGCAGCCGCTCCCGCACGTTGCCGGCGCTCCCGCCCTTCGGGCGTCCGCGTCCGCGCCGCCTGCGGGGTGCGCTCGGGGCGGGCTCCCGTTCCAGCCGGGAGGCGGCCGGCCGAGGCGGCGTGGCCAGGCTTGCTGCGACTTTATTAATCATGAGTAGAATTAAAGCGCCGACGCGTCCCCCACGCAAATACCAGAGCACGCCGCGGCAGAGGGTGCGCGCACGGGCGAATGCAGGGTGCGCGCACGGCGCGTGCAGGGTGCACTGGCATAATGGGCCGCGCGTGGAAACATCCTTAGGACCGCTATTGCCCCTGTTCCGGCGTGAGCGCGCCGCCAGCCGGGCGCTCACCATCGGCATGCTCGTGCATACCGCCGGCTCGACCTATCGCAAGGCGGGGGCTCTCATGCTGATCGCCGCCGACGGCGAATACGCCGGGCTGCTCTCCGGCGGCTGTCTCGAGGCCGATCTGCGCGAGCACGCGCGCGCCGTGATCCGCACCGGCGAGCCCCGCATGGTGCAGTACGACCTCCGGGAGCGGGATGACCCGCTGTGGGGACTGGGACTCGGGTGCGAGGGCGCAATGCAGATCCTGCTGCTCCGGGCGGGCCCGGACAACGACTGGCAACCGCTTACCCATCTCGCCGGCGCGCTCGAGGAGCATGTGGCGACCGCGTTCGGCGTGGTGATCGAGTCGGCGGGCTCGGACCTTCCGGTCGGAACCCTGGCGTTGCCCGCCGACGATGCCCGGCGGGACGGGGCAAGGCACCCTCGGCTCGAAACGCCGGCCGTGCGGGCGGCGCTCGAGCGCGCCGTCGGTGAGGGCCGGATCGCCTGGGTGGATGGACAGCACCCGTCGTGGAAGCTCTTCGTCGTGCCGCTTTCCCTGCCGCCGCGGATCCTGCTGCTCGGGGCCGGACCCGACGCGGTGCCGGTGGTGGATTTCGCCGCCCGCCTCGACTGGAAAGTGACGCTGGTCGACCACCGACCGGCGTACGCGGTCGCCTCGCACTTCCCGGCCGCCGAGCGGGTGATTCTGGCGCGCCCCGATGCGCTGCCCGCGGCGCTCGACCTGTCCCGGTTCGCCGCCGCCGTCGTCATGAGCCATCACCTGCCGTCCGATCTGGCCTACCTGCGTGCGCTCGCGGCCACGGGGATTGACTATGTCGGACTCCTCGGCCCCGCCGCCCGTCGCGAGAAGCTGCTGTCCGATCTCGGGACGGCGGCGCACGCCCTGCGCGGACGGCTCCGTGCGCCGGTCGGTCTGCCGCTCGGCGGCCGTTCACCCGAGTCGATTGCGCTCGCGATCGTCGCCGAGCTGCATGCATATCTGCATCGACCCGCCACCGTCGACGCCGCCGCGGCCACGCCGGCCGTGGCGGTCTCCCGGGCCGGGTGAAAGCCGCTTCGAGCGCGACCCATGAACGAGACAGAGATCATTCGCGAACAGCTCGCCACGGAGCGCCAGCACGCGAGCGCCGTGGCCAACGCCTGCGCGAGCGCGCTCGGGCGCGCGGCTCCCGAGTCTCTGGGCGGCGGCTCGCCGCTGGTTCAGTTCCGGCAGGCCTGCGTCGACTACCTCGTGTGGGACCTCGCCCGGTTCGAGGAGCGCGACCAGCGCCTCGCCGAGGTGTGGCATGCGCGGCTGCCGAGCGGGCACAGCGCGCGGCGTGCGGTCGACGAGGCGCTCTCGCGGCCCGGCCGCAGCCGTGAGGCGCTCGCGAGGCTCGAAGCGGCGCTCGCGGAGCCGGTCGCCGCTTCGCCGCCGCGCGGGGCGCACAAGAGCTGGCAGGAGTTCGTGCAGTTCTTCAACACCGTGTGGAGCGCGCGCCGCGACGCGCTCGAGGCGCTGCTCGCGCGGCACGCGCACATCGGCGACTGGCGGCTCGTCGGCGGCATCGACGCCGACTCGATCCTCGAGGAACGGCGGCGCTACCAGCGCGTGAGTGCGACGCTGCCCCCGGGCGCCTCACTCGCCGGGCCGCCGCCGCCGTCGCGGGACTCCTAGCCGTGCCCGCATCCAAGGGCGGCGGCCGCGCGGGTGACGGTCTCTATGCCGTGCTGCTGGCGGCGGGTGCTTCGACGCGCTTCGGATCGCCCAAGCAGCTCATTCGGGTCGCCGGCCGCCCGCTCCTGCACGCCGCGGTGACGCGCGCGGCGGAGGTCACGGGGCACGCTCTCATCGTGGTGCTGGGCGCAGGCGCCGCGGAGCTCGCCCCGCTCCTTCGCCATTCACCGGGCTCGGTGGTCATCAATCACGAATGGCGCGAGGGCCTCGCCAGCTCGATCCGCGCGGGGGTGGCGCGGCTCCCACCCGCGTGCACCGGCGTCCTGCTGCTGCTCGCGGATCAGGCGGCGGTCACGGCGGAAGACCTGAGGCGCCTCGCCGGCGCCTGGCGCAGGCAGCCGCAGTACATCGCCGCCGCGCTCTATGCCGGAATCACCGGTGTGCCGGCCATCTTTCCGCGCAGCGTGTTCCGCGAGCTCGCGGAGCTGCGCGGCGATGCGGGTGCGCGGGTGCTGCTGCGGCGCAGCACCGAGCGCCTCGTGCGCGTGACGATGCCGAGCGCGGCGCTCGACATCGACACCCCGGAGGATCTGCTCGCGCTCGACGCACCGAAGTGATTCTCAAGCGCGCCCCTTGCGCGGCGCGGCGGCGAGGATGCGCTGCGCGGCGGCGAGGACGCGCTGCGCCTGGACGAGGTGCGGCCGATCGATCATCTGGCCATCGAGGCTCGCGACCCCCGTGCCCGGTGCAGCCGCGAACGCCGCCACGACGCGTCGCGCGTGCTGGCACTCCGCCTCGCTCGGCGTGAACGCGCCGTTGATGGCGGCGAGCTGATTCGGGTGGATCGCGAGCTTGCCGGTGAATCCGTCCCGGCGGGCACTCGCGAGCTCGCGCTCGAGACTCCCGGTGTCGCGAAAGTCAGTGTGCACCCCGTCGATCGCCTGCACTCCGAGGGCCGCCGCGGTCAGGAGGCACGTGCTGCGAGCCAGCTGGAAGGTGAAGGTCAGTGCGCCGCCCTCCTCCCGCTTGCCGAGCGCGCCGAGCGCCGCGCTCAGGTCCTCCGCGCCCCAGGAGAGTCCCGCGAGTCGCCGGAGCGTCGCGGGCGCAGCTTCGAGCACCGCCGGATAGTGCGGCAGGGCGAGAAGCCCCCGGGGTGTCTCGGTACCCAGGACGAGGAGCCGGGTGCGGCCCTCGGCCACACCGAGCCGCCGCTCGAGCCCGGTGAGGAGGGCCGCCGCGGCGAGGATCTCCTCGGCCGCGGAGATCTTCGGCAGCACCAGCCCCGCGGGAAGGCGTGTGCCGCTCAGCGCCTCGAGATCCGGAAGCATGAGGCCGCTCGCGGGCGAATTCACCCGCACCCACAGCTCGGGCGCGTCGCCGGCTCGCCTTGCCGCGAGGAGCGTTGCCACGCGAGCGCGTGCGGCCGGCAGATTCGCCGGATCGACCGAGTCCTCGAGATCGAGGATCAGGGCGTCGGCCTCACCGGCGAGCGCCTTCTCCTGCTTGGCCGCGCTGTCCCCCGGCACGAACAGCAGCGAGCGGAGCGGCGCCGATTGAGCCGCGCCGCTCAAGCCGCCGGCCTCTTCAGCATCAGCGCCGCGCGGCGGCAGGAGGCGACCTCCTCGTCGCGCTGGTTGAAGGCGCGATGCTCGAAGACGACGACGCCCGAGTCCTGGCGCGACTGGCTCTCGCGCTTCCCGACCACCGTGGTCGCCGCACGCAGCGTGTCGCCGATCAGGACCGGCTTCGGGAAGCGCACCTCTTCCCAACCGAGGTTCCCGAGCGTCGTGCCGTAGGTGGTGTCGTACACCGAGAGGCCGACCAGGAGCCCGAGCGTGAATACGCTGTTCACGATGCGCTCACCGAAGGGGGTGCGCTTCGCATACTCGGCGTCCAGGTGCAGGCCAGCCGGGTTCATGGTGAGCGCGCTGAAGAGCAGGTTGTCGGTCTCGGTCACCGTGCGGCGCACCAGGTGCTCGAAGCGCCGTCCGACCTCGAATTCCTCGAAATACAGTCCCGCCACGTGCGCCTCCCGAAAGTCTCGAGGCCCCTCATGGGCCGCCGGGGCAAGTGTTGCATAGGCTCATAACCCCAGAAAGAGGTGCACCTAACCACACGGTATTTAGAGGCCCGCAGGGGCGCGCCTATAGTCGATCGCCATGTACCAGTACGACGCGCTGGATCAGGCGTTCGTCGATCGGCGGGTCGCGGAATTCCGCGACCAGATGCGGCGCCATCTCGCCGGGGAGCTCTCGGAGGACGAGTTCCGCCCGCTGCGGCTGCGCAACGGGCTGTACGTCCAGCGCCACGCTCCGATGCTGCGCATCGCGATCCCCTATGGACTCCTCGCCGCGCGCCAGTTGGCTAAGCTCGCCGACATCGCGCGCCGCTACGACCGTGGGTTCGGCCACTTTACAACGCGGCAGAACCTGCAGCTCAACTGGCCGAAGCTCGCCGACGTGCCCGACATCCTCGCCGAGCTCGCCACCGTGCAGATGCACGCGATCCAGACGAGCGGCAACTGCGTGCGCAACGTCACCGCCGACCACCTGGCCGGCATCGCCCCCGACGAGGTCGATGATCCCCGTCCCTACTGCGAGATCATCCGCCAGTGGGCCACGCTCCACCCCGAGTTCACCTACCTGCCGCGCAAGTTCAAGATCGCGGTGACCGGCTCGCCCGAGGACCGTGCCGCCTCCGAGGTGCACGACATCGGGCTGCACCTGACGCGCGACGCCGCGGGCAGCATCGGCTTCACCGTGCTGGTGGGCGGGGGCCTCGGGCGGACTCCCATCATCGGGCAGGTGATCCGGGACTTCCTGCCGCTTCCCGACCTGCTCTCGTATCTGGAAGCGATCCTGCGCGTCTACAACCGTCACGGCCGGCGCGACAACCTCAACAAGGCGCGCATCAAGATCCTCGTCAAGTCGCTCGGCATCGAGCGCTTCCGCGAGCAGGTCGAGGCGGAGTGGCGGCTCTCGCGGGACTCGTCACCGCTTCTCCCGGCCGCGGAAGTCGAGCGGGTGCGCGGCTTCTTCAGGCCGCAGCCCTACGAGACCCTCGAGGACTTCGATGCCACGAGCGGCCGTGAGCCGCGCTTCAAAGCCTGGTATCGCTACAACACCCGCGCTCACCGCGTCCCCGGCTATCGCGCCGTGTTCGTGGCGCTCAAGGCGCACGGGCACAACCCGGGCGACATGAGCTCGGACCAGATGGATGCGGTCGCCTCGCTCGCCGAGCGCGTGAGCTTCGGCTTGATCCGCACGACCCACAACCAGAACCTGCTGCTCGCGGACGTGCGGCAGAAGGATCTGTATGAGGCATGGCTCGAGCTCGAGCGGCTCGGGCTCGCCATGCCCAACATCGGCACGCTCACCGACATGATCGCCTGCCCCGGGCTGGATTTCTGCTCGCTCGCGAACGCCGGCACGCTCGGCGTCGCCCGGCAGATCCAGGAGCGCTTCGACGATCTCGACTATCTCTACGACCTCGGCGACATCGAGATCAAGATGTCCGGCTGCATGAACGCCTGCGGCCATCACCACGTCGGCCACATCGGCATCCTCGGCGTCGACAAGCGCGGCGAGGAGTGGTACCAGATCTCGCTCGGCGGCTCGGCGAACGGCTTCACCGCGCTCGGCGAGGTCATCGGCCCGTCGGTACCGAAGAGCGAGGTCGCCTCGACCATCGAGCGCATCGTCGAGGCGTATCGGGCGCTGCGCGCCGACGGCGAGCGCTTCATCGATACGCTGCGCCGCGTAGGTCTCGAGCCGTTCCGGGAGGGCGCCTATGCGACGCATCCTGCGGCGGCGTGAGATCGTCGCGGACGACTGGCGCCATCTCGGCGAGGGCGCCGAGGAAGGCAGCGCTCTCATCGTGCCGCTCGTCGAGCTGCGCAAGGACCCCGAGCGCTGGCGCCGCTGGCGCGGCCGCCTCGGCGTGCGCTTGAGCTCGGTGGATCCGGTGGAGGAGCTCACAGCCGACCTGCCGCGCCTCGATCTCGTCGCGGTCGAATTCCCCACTCCCAGTGACGGTCGCGGCTACTCGGCCGCAAGGCTGCTGCGCGAGCGACTGGGATTCCGTGGCGAGCTGCGGGCGGTCGGCGCCGGGGTCCGTCAGGACCAGGTGTTCCTGCTCGCGCGCTGCGGCTTCGATGCGATCGAGCTCGCCGAGAACGAGGACCCTGACGCGGCCCGCCGGGCGCTCGATCGCTATGACGTCGCCTACCAGGGCGGCTCAGCCGAAGTGGCCCTTCGCAGGCAACGTTTCTCGTCCCGGCCCGGCTGAAGAAGGCCTCTCGGCCTGAGCGGCCGCACCGCAGCGCGCGGCGTGGCCACTGTCTAGCGCAGCGGCAGCGCGATGTCGGCGAAGAGCTTTGCGACCTCATCGGCGGAGGCGGCACGGTGGGCGCGCTCGATGAGGCGCCGGTCGAGGTGGGGCGCGAGCAGGTGCGCGAAGTCGTACATGTACTTGCGCAGCAGTGTGCCGCGGCGAAAGCCGATCCAGGTCGTGTGCGCGGCGAACAGGTGCGAGGCGTCGACCCCCGCGAGGTCCGGATCGTCCTCATCGACCGCCATGTGCGCGACGATGCCCACACCGAGACCGAGCCGCACGTAGGTCTGGATCACGTCCGCGTCGCGTGCGGTGATCGCGATGTTGGGGGTCAGCGCCGCCTTGGCGAACGCCTCGTGAAGCGATGAGGGCCCGGTGAAGCTGAACGTATAGGTGATGAGCGGGTAGGCGGCGAGCGCCTTGAGGCTCAAGCGCGCGCCGTTGGCGAGCGCGTGCCCCCGCGGCACGATGACGGTGCGATACCAGCGATAGCAGGGCAGCAGCGTCAGCTCCGCAAACAGCGCCTCGGAGCCCGTCGCGATGGCGCAGTCGATGCGATCGCCCGCCACCATCTCCGCGATCTGCTCGGAGGTGCCCTGGTGGAGGTTCAGGCGCACCTGCGGATAGCGCTCGCGGAACTGGCGGATCACGTTGGGCAGCACGTAGCGCGCCTGGGTGTGGGTGGTGCCGATCGAGAGGCTTCCCTTCCCCTCGTCGCGCAGCTCCGTCGAGAGGTCGCGGATGCTCTGGGCCTCCTGCAGGATCTTCAGCGCCCGCTCGATCACCTGCTGCCCGGCGGGGGTGATGCGGGTGAGATTGCGCCCCTCGCGCACGAAGACCTGAAAGCCCAGCTCGTCCTCCAGGAGCTTGATCTGCTTGCTCACCCCCGGCTGCGAGGTGTGGAGTTTGTGCGCTGCGGCCGTGATATTGAGCCCGCTCTGGGCGACGGCGGCGAGGTAGCGCAACTGGTGGAGCTTCATGCGCTCGCAAGACTAACTCAACCGGCACCCATCTGTGACCGTTCCATAACCGGCGCGCAGCCCTAAAGAAGCAATCATTCGTTCAAGGAGACGGCGCGGCCTCGTTATAGTCGGCCCCATCATGGCGGAGCTGGCGGCGCTCGGGCTCGAACGGAAGGCGGCGGCGGCGCACGCGCAGCTCGCGGCCGCCCTCGCCCGCCACGGGCGCCTCGTGTACTCGAACAGCCTCGGCGCCGAGGCGATGGTGCTCACCGACATCATCGCGACGCAGCTGCCCGAGATCGACATGTTCAGCATCGATACCGGGCGGCTGTACGAGGAGACCCATGAGCTGCTCGAGAAGCTGCAGCGCCGCTACCGGCGCGCGATCCGGGTGGTCTACCCGGACGCCGCGGCGCTCGAGCGGCTGGTCGCGCGCCAGGGCGTGAACGGCTTCTATCACAGCCTCGAGGCACGCCTCGAATGCTGCCGCATCCGCAAGGTCGAGCCCTTCAAGCGCGCGATCGCCGGGTACGACGGCTGGATCACCGGCCTGCGGCGTGAGCAGTCGGCCGCACGCGCTGCGGCCGAAGCCGTCGAGTGGGACGCCGAGCACGGCCTGTACAAGGTGAGCCCTCTGCTCGAGTGGACCGAGGCCGAAGTGTGGCAGTACATCCGCGCGCGGCGGCTGCCGTACAATCCGCTGCACGATCGGCAGTTCCCCAGCATCGGCTGTGCGCCGTGCACGCGCGCGATTCAACCCGCCGTGCACGCGCGCGATTCAACCGGGCGAGAGCCGCCGCGCCGGCCGCTGGTGGTGGGAGCAACCGGAGACGCGTGAATGCGGTCTGCATCCGAGGGTGCCTCCCGCGGCCCTGCCCGCCTGAGCGCGGCGGCCGCCGCCATGGATTACCTGCCGGTCTTCCTGCGCCTCGATGGCCATCCCGTGGTGGTGGTGGGCGGCGGGACGGTTGCGCTGCGCAAGGCGGCGTGGCTGCGCAGGGCGGGCGCCCGCGTGACCGTCGTGGCGCCGGGCGTGCACGCCGAGCTCGCCCAGCAGGCCGCACGCGGCGAGCTGCGGCAAATCGCCGAAGAGTTCACGCCCGAGCATCTCGCGGGCGCCGTCGCCGTCGTCGCCGCCACCGCGGATCGCGCCACGAACGCAAGCGTCGCCGCCCGCGCGCGCGAGCGGGGCCTGCCGGTCAACGTCGTCGATGACGCCGAGCTCTCGACCTTCATCTTTCCGGCGATCGTCGATCGCTCGCCGATCGTCGTCGCGGTGAGCTCGGGCGGACATGCGCCGGTGCTCGCGCGGCGCGTGCGCGAGCAGATCGAGGCGCTGCTTCCCGGGCGTCTCGGTGCGCTGGCGCGCTTCATGGGCGCGCAGCGCCGGAGCGTGCACCGCGCGCTCCGCGCCTTCGCCCGTCGCGGCTTCTGGGAGCGTGTCGCCTCGGGTCCCGTCGCCACGCACGTGCTGCGCGGGGACGCCGCACAGGCGGAGCGGGCGCTCGGGCGGGAGCTCCTCGCCGCGCAGCTCACCGTCGGCGCCGTCGCAAGGCTGGGCGAGGTATACCTGATCGGCGCCGGCCCGGGCGATCCCGACCTCCTCACGCTGCGCGCGCTGCAGCTGCTGCAGCAGGCCGATGTGATCCTCTACGACCGGCTGGTGAGCGAGGCGGTGCTCGAGCGTGCGCGACGCGACGCGGAGCGCATCTTCGTCGGCAAGGAGTCCGGGGGCGAGGATCCGCAGCAGCGTATCCACGAGCTGCTGTTGCGCCTCGCCCGGGAGGGCAAGCGCGTGGCGCGCTTGAAGGGCGGCGACCCGCTCGTCTTCGGACGCGGCGGGGAGGAGATCGAAGTGCTGGCGACGCACGGCATCCCCTGCACCGTGGTGCCCGGGATCACCGCGGCGCTCGGCGCGGCCGCCGCCGCGGAGCTGCCGCTCACCCATCGCGGGCTGGCGAGCAGTGTC